>Ga0213919_1000929_pt1 | contig 11584 bp, 17 predicted proteins | sample McNCre317MG_FD_161056 | JGI IMG/M metagenome (GOLD analysis project Ga0213919, IMG submission 161056) | Freshwater microbial communities from McNutts Creek, Athens, Georgia, United States - 3-17 MG | ecosystem: Environmental > Aquatic > Freshwater > Creek | place: USA: Georgia | collected... | reverse complement strand
ACCGTCACCGGCGGCGCGATGCCTACGCAGGACGCACAGAACGTCGCTGGTGCACCGGCGGCACCGCGTGAGTACGTGGCGGGCAAGTTCGACAACAGCGACCAGGCCATCGCGAAGAGCAACAAGGCGTACGGCAAGCAGCAGGCGCAAGCGGCGCAGCAGCAGGCGGCGCAGGCTGCCTATGCGGCATCGCCCGAGGGGCGCATGGGTGCGGCTGACCAGGCGCAGATGGACGCTCTTGGAAGCCAGGCCGAGGCCATGCACGATGGCGCGCAGGTCGACGCGAACATCGCGCGCGAGAAGTACAACGCCATGCTGGGCGCGCAGCAGGAGGCTGACCGCATCGCGCAAGAGCAGGCGCGTGTGGCTGCCGAGCGCGAGAAGGTGCGCCAGCAGAAGACCGCCGAGGTGGAGCGCTTCACCAAGGACGTGGACAACTTCAAGGTGAGCGATCCCGGCATCTGGGGCGGGCACAGCACCGCGAACAACGTGGGCCGCATCATCGCGATGGCGATGACGGGGCTGGGCATGGCGCTCATGGGGCGCGGCCACGAGCAGAACCCGGTGATTTCGATGTTCGACGCCGAAGCACGGCGCTCGGTACAGATGCAGATGGACAAGCGGGCGCAGCTCGAGAAGCGCGCCGACCGCGCACAGTCTGGCCTCGACTCGTTCGACCGTATCAGCGACTCCACTGACGCCAAGTACAACGCCAAGATGGCGCGGGCGTACGAGTACGGCATCCGCATGGGCGACCTGTCCGTGGCGAAGTACGGCGACCAGAAGGCAGAAGCCAACTGGAAGGCGAACCGCGCCGAGCTCGAGAAGCAGCAGGCCGAGTACATGGCCAAGTCGGCGGGCTCCGCGTGGGACCGCGAGATGCAGAAGCAGCAGATGGCCGCCCAGCGCTCGCAGGTGGCTCAGGGCTGGAGCCGTATCAAGCTCGACCGCGACCAGTTCACCGAGGGCAAGCGGCAGTTCGACAAGCGCCAGGAACTCGAGCAGGCCCAGCTGCTGCTTGAGGCCGATAAGCAGTCCAAGGCAGGGAACGCGGTCGGCTCCAAGGCGGTGCTTGAACAGGGCGTAGCCGCGCCTCCCACGATGACAGTTGACGCAGATGGCAACGTCGTCGTTGACCGCAACACCGGGGTACTACAGAACGCAGACGGCCAGCCGTGGCTGATCCCGACCAAAGAAGAGGCCATCAAGTTTCGCTCTGGAAAGGGCGCCACCGATGAGCTCATCGACATCATCGACGAGATTCGCCAAATCCGTGAGCGCACGGGAGGCGAAAGCTCGTGGGGTAACTCCAACGACTACCAGCGCCTGAAGGTTCTCGAAAAGCGCGCTGCTATCATCGCCAAGTCAGGCACCGAAGGATTGTCGTCTGAAAACGACATGAAAATCGTGACTGGGGCTGCTGGTGTTGACGACGTTGCATCGTTCCGCGCGCAAGCTGCGAAGCTTGACGAGGCGCGCGACCGCATCGTCAAGAGCGTCAACACCAAGGCGCGGTCGCTTGGCTACACCGGGCGCGATATCTCATACGCCGATCCGCTCAAGCTTCCCAAGCCTATGCAGTCGGCGCAGCAGCGGGCGGCGGCGGATGCAATGGCATTCGACCCCAACCGAAGCATCAAGAACGCTGACACGATTGCAATGGACGCCGGAACGCTCACCCCGGAGGCCGAGCGCTTCGCGCCGCAACTCGCCAAGACGGTGGCGGCGGCTCAAGGAATCGCGATGCAGGGCGGCGTTCCCGCATACATTCGCGACACCGTTTCGTCACTTATAGCGACAGCGAACGGCGACAAGGTTCCCAAGAGAGCACGCGAACAAGCGCAGGCGCTGCTCTTGGAGTTGGCCAAGAACGCAGAGAACGAGGCGGTACGGAACTACGCATCGCAGGCGCTCACACTCGGTAACTTCACCGGGCCAACTGACCGCGCAAGAGCGCAAGCGGAGTCGAAGTAGTGGGCGACCCGGTCACCAGCGTCGATCTCGTCAACGCCGACGGACAACGCATCAGTGCGCCGGTTGAGCAGGCTGCAGGCCTGCTTGACCGCGGATTTCGCGTTGAAACAGCAGGCGAGCAGTCCAGCGCCCTCGCCAAAGGTGTACGCGAGGACATCTACGGAGGCACTACGGGCAAGGTCGCGGCGGGCCTCGCAGGTCTCGCGCGCGGCGCTACCGTTGGCCTGTCTGACATCGGTATCAAGGCGCTCGGCGGCGGCGATGCGCTGCAGAAACTCCGCGAGGTCAACCCGTACACGTCGACTGCGGCCGAGATCGTCGGCGGCGTCGCCCCGGCGCTTCTGCCTGGCCTCGGTGCAGCACCTGCGGCGCAGGTCGCCAAGCTCGGCAGCAAGGTCACAGCGCTGAGCGAAGGCGCGGGCATCGTCGGCAAGACCGCGGCCAACGTCGCGGGCGGCGCACTCGAGGGAGGCATCCAGTCCGCTGGCCAGTACCTGGGCCAGACGGCACTCGAGGACAAGCCCGTATCCGCCGAAGGGTTCTGGGGCGCTGTCGGCTCTGGTGCCCTGCTCGGCGGCGGTGCTGCCGGCGGCCTGGCGCTCACGGAAGGCGCGCTGCTCAAGGCCAAGACGCTGTTCCCGCGCTCGGAAGTCACGCGCGAAGCGGCACAGGAAGCCGAGCGCGCCGTGTCGACCGAGCTGACGTCGGCAGCCACGGACGGTGACCAGCTACTGCAGACGGCGCGCGCCGAGCTGCAGAAGAATCGCGTACTACGTAGCGCCTCGGACCTCGAGACCACGCAGAAGGTCAACGCACTGAAGATTGCCCGCGAGGAGCAGCGACTCGCCCGCGAGCAACTCAAGACCGAGCAGGCCACGGCGCGCACCACCAAGGGCGTCAAGCGCACCCGCAAGGCCTTCGAGGAGCCTGCGCCGGATGCTGTGCCCGAGGCCGCGGCTGCAGCCCCAACGCCACCGGCGGCGGCAGGCGACGACCTCCTGGCGCAACTGCAGGCCACCAAGCAGGGCATCGACGACGGCAAGACCATCGGCCAACTGTCCAAGCGCACGCTGGATGACGAGGTTGACGACGTTGTGGCGGCTTCCGACCCGGCGCACGCCAAGCTGCTGGACGCCACCCGCGATCTCGACGACGCCAAGCAACGCATGGATGCGTGGCTGGCGAAGTACCAGACGGGCGGAAAGTACGGCAAGGGTGAGGTCAGTTCCTTCGAGCGCGGCCAGGCCTCCCGTGACTGGGCGGGCGGGATGCGCAAGTCCGAGGGCTACGTGGACGCCGTCCCCGCTGGCGAAGGCAACGTGGCCATGTCGCGCGGTCGCCAATCCGTGTGGCGCGGCAGCGAAGAAGCGCGAGCGCTCGAAGACGCCAAGACGTTCTCGAAGCTCGTGCCGGAAGAGCGCGTAGCCGCGGACCAGGCAATCGAGGAGATGATGTCCCGCCGCAGCGTTGCGCGCGACATCGTGACCCCGCAGGTCGAGCAGCCCATCGAGAGCAAGATCGCCGCAGCCCTGCGCGAGCACGTCGGTGAGCACGTCGACTCGTCGGCTGACATCGCGGAAGCCGCATTGGTTATCGGGCGCTACGAGGAAGCAGCGGCCAACGTGGCCGACATCCTGGGACCGGCGGCACCGCCCACGGCACAGGTTCGCGCGGCGCAGCTCCGTCAGGCATCAGCCAACCAGGTCGACAACGGCACCGCCACGGTCGCGGAGATGGCGCGCGACATCGACAAGAAGCTCCCGCCGGACATCGGCGCGGCATCCCCGAAGCTCATGCCGTCGACGCCTTCCAACATGGGCGCGGCAGGCGAGGGCGCTGGGATGATCAAGAAGGCCGCCGACATCGGCACCGTGCTCGAGGTCATGTCATCGCTGGGGTTGCCTGGCGTGCCCGACCTGAAGTCGCTGCCGGTCATCGGCCCCGTGCTGTCGCTGTACCTCAAGGCACGCGCGGCGTCGGCTGTCTACCGCAAGCTCGGCGGCAAGGTCCCGGCGAACACCGAGACCATCATCGCCAAGCACGCAGCCGAGACCCGCAATCGCGTCGAGCAGGCCGTGGACAAGATGCTCGACGTCAGCGCCACCGGTGCTCGCAAGGCCCGCGCAGCCGTGGGGCCGCTGGCCGCGCTTGGCACCCGCCTCTTCGATGCACCGCCAGAGCGGCGGCAGGGTGACGCGAAGCCCACGAAGAAGGCCGACCCCTACCGCGACTATGAGGCGCGTATCCACGAGCTCGCCACGGCATCGCAGCCGGGCATGGTCGCGGATGCCGTGCGCAAGTCGGTGCCGACGGCAGACCCGGCGCTCCAGGCCGCGCTGGTTGGTGCCGCCGAGCGGAAGCTGGCATTTCTCAACGAGAAGGCACCCAAGCAGATGAAGCTCCCGACGCTCCTGCGCGGCGATGGCGACTGGAAGCCGAGCCGGATGCAGCTCGAGCAGTTCGGGCGCTACATCAAGGCAGCCGAGGACCCGGCGAGCGTGCTCGAGGACCTTGCGAACACCGGCAGCGTGACCTACGAGGCCGCCGATACGCTGCGCAACGTCTACCCGTCGCTGTACAAGGCCGCCCAAATGCGCCTCGTGCAGAAGGCGGGCGAGCTACAGCAGAAGCTGCCGTACGCGCGGCGTGTTTCGCTCTCGATTCTGTTCCAGGTGCCCGTCGACGGCACGATGGACTCCGACTACATGAATTTTCTGCGGGCAGGACAGCCCGCGAACGGCACCGCACCGGCCCAGGGCTCCCCGGGTGCAGCGCCGACACCGACACCCACGGCAGCCGGTCCCGTGATGCTGGGTGATCGTTCCATGACCAGACTCGACCGGAGGGCAGGAGCCTGATACGTGAGCATTGCATACGTTCGCGATTCCGATGACTACAACCAGAACACCGGCGGCGCTGGCACCTACTACATCGCGGTAGGGTCGGGCGCTGACGAGTCGCGCGTGATGGCGATCCACATGAAGTGGGACGCCGTCCTCGCGGCCACCATCACGCTCGAGGCTGCCAACTTCCCCGAGGTCACGCTCTCGAGCGCCACCGCAGGCGACTGGGTTGCCGTGGCGGGTTTCACCGCGTCCCCGGCGACCGCAGCCAGCGGCGCAGTGTTCAACGTGCTGGACCGCGGGGAGCGCAAGTATCGGCTCAAGGTTGTAGTTACCGCAGGAGGGGTGCTCCGCGTTCGCAGCCACGGGAAGCCATAGCCCGTGACCACTACCGAGGCCATCTGTACCGCCATCGTCGGCGGCTTCACGGTGCTTGGTGCAGCCGTGCGCTGGAGCGCTGGCATCCTCAACGGCGTCGCTATGCGTGTCGTCAAATCAATCGACGACTCTACGGCGGCGTGGAAAGAGACGAGCGCCACAGTGAGCAAGCTCACCGAGCGACTCGCGGCCATGGAAGGCCAGCTCGCCATCGCCAAGAAGGTCGAGGACGCTGTCGATGAAGTCGTCGACGAGGTTAGCGGCGTCCACGAGGCAGCGCAGGACAAGCCCACGCGAGTCACACCCATCACCGGCTACAGCATCCAGAACCCGCGGCGCGGCAACGGAGGGCGCTTGTAATGGCGGCGTCCGACCCGGCACCGGACAGCGAGCAGGTCGTCTACCCGGTGTTCCAGCGGGAGCTGATGCAAGCGCTCATCGACACCATGCACAAGCAGAACAGCATCCTGCGCGAGCTCAAGGACGTGCTGCTCGACCTGCGCGACGAGCTCGCGCTCACCAGGACCGAGCGAAGGCGAGCGCCGTGATCCGCGCGCTGCGCTTCTTCGTGGCGCTGGGGCTCGGCCTCGGCGCTCTCGCCATCATCATCAACCCATTCCGAAGGTCCCTCCCATGACCATCCTAAACTTCATCGAGAACAACCCCGACCTGGTCACCCTCATCGTTGGCGCCATCACCGGCCTGGTCTACAAGCGCGGCAAGGGCGTCAAGCTCGACGACCTGTGGGAGACGCTGCTGCAGGTCGGTCGCCAGGCGTTCCCGGTCCTGATGCGGGACGCCAAGCTCTACGACGATACGCACGTGCGCGAGGTCATCACGAAGACCATCTGGGCCGGCCTGACCCGGCTCGGCGTCGACAAGGGCAACCCGACCGTGTCCAAGCTCATCGACGAGGCGGTGGAGCACATCCACGGCGAGCTCGCGGCCATGGTGCTGAAGTACCACCTGAGCCAGCTCGAGAAGCCTCTCCAGGGCGCTGCCGATGCGCTCAAGAAGCTGCCCGAGGACAAGGCCATCGAGGCCACGCCATGAGCGAGGACCCCGAGACGGACCCGCTGCCCGAGCGAGACCAGGACCGCCCGCTGAACAACTACCGTTGCGCGCAGTGCGGCGAGAAGGGTCACAACGCACGTACCTGCGGGATGACGCCGGAAGAGCGCGCCCAGCGACGCCGGGGGAAGTACCGCCGATGACTGACGCAGACCTGGCAGCGGCGGGCATGGCTGCCGTCGTCGAAGGCGTGCGACTGTTCTATCTCGACGTCCAGGACCCCAGCTCGCTGGCACTGGCGAGGGGTGACCTCGAGGCGACACGCTGGCGCTCAGTCATCGACCAGATCCACAAGGACGCCGGATGGGGCAGCGAGACACCCTACCGGGGCAACCGTGTGGGCCGCGAGTGGTGCGGCTTCTTCGTGGCAGCCTGCTGGCGCACCGCCGGCATCGACCCGAAGTGGCTGGCGACCTACTGGGCCAGTACCTACCGGCTGGGCCGCTGGGGCTCCTACCAGACCTTCGACGATCACCACCCCAACCCGCCACCGGCGGCGGGCGTCCAGCGGCGGCTGATGGCCAAGCTCGACCCGAGCTCGAGCGCCAAGACCCTGCCGTTCGTACCGCGGGAGGGCGACATCGTGGTCATCGGGGACGGGTCCCCGCCAGACGGCGACCACATCACCCTGTGCGTCGGTTTCGACCCGGCCAAGGGCATCATCCGCACGGTCGAGGGCAACGGCATCGGCAACGGCCCGGACGGCAAGCGCCGGGAGGGCATCGTCATGGGCGAGCGGAAGATCGGCGGGCAAGGCTACTGCGTGCGCCGCATCTACCGGCCCGCGCCTGGCGACCTGACGTAAGTCGGGCGTTACACCGTCCGTTACAGAACATTTGAACTATACTTAGGTGCGCGGAACTCCACCGGGAGTGCCGGTTCTACTCGGACTGAAAATCCGCGTGTCGGCGGTTCAATTCCGTCCCTGGGCACGACACACAAGAGTGCGAAATCCTCCCGTTTCTCGACGAGGATGAGCGCTGAAACCGCTACCGATCATCATCTGGTGGATCGTGCCGGGAGTGGTCAGGAGTAGTCAGGATCGGTACCGATTCCGTGACACCGTGTGTGACACCCAGGAGCGGTAGCGCCGCGATGGCCTCGTCGAAGTTCCGGCGGCTGAGCTTGCCGTAGACCTTCTCGACCATGCGGGTGCTGCTGTGCCCCATCAGCCCAGCCACGGTCAGCAGGGGAACATCCCGCTGCACCAGCCAGCTCGCAAAGGTGCGGCGCAGGTCGTTGGGCGACACCCGCGGGATGACCAGAGGCGGGTCCAGGCCAAGCTCGGCGGCGCGGGCGGCGGCCTTGGCGTTGGCGGTATCCACGGCCCGATGCAGGTCCCTGCGGACGTTGCCCCAGCGCTCGGCGACCCTTCCCCGGCGCTTGGCCTCTGGAACCTGCTCGAGCTGATGACGTAGGGCGGGTGCGATGGGCACCCACCGGCGCCGCGTCTCCCGCTTCGTGCCTGGGATGTGCAGCCGGTTCTGCACCAGGTCGACCTTCCCCCAGTCGATAGCCTCGACCTCGGACAAGTTCGCGCCGGCCAGCGCGGCCAGCGATGCCCAAAGGCGGCGCTTTGGCTCGAGCTCGGCGGCCACGAGCTCGAATTGCTCGGGCGTCAGCCACGTTTCGCGTGGCTTGTACTTGGCGCTGAACTCCGGGAACGTCGGCATGGACAGCAAGGCGCCGCGCCGATGCGCGACCTTGAGAGCGCGCCGGATGGTGATGATCTCCTTCTGCACGGTGTGAGGCGACGCGCAGCCGTGGACGCGGTCGGCCTTGTTCAGCCGCTTCGCGATGTACTCGCTGAGCATGTCGTGGCTGATATCACCGATGAGCGGGTCACCGAGTGACACGAGCACCCGGCGGGCTTTCTCCTGATACATCGACACCGTTCCCGCTGCCTTGTCGTGCAGCAGCGTGACCATGTGCGCGATGGCATCGCTCAGATGTTGCTTGCGGGTCCTCGCTTTAGGGGACGAATCCAGCTCGGCCTCGCGGGCCCTGGCTTTGGCAACCTGCTTGTCATTGGTGCGCGTGCTGCGCTGGATGCGCTTTCCGTCTGGCGAGAGGAAGTCGCAGTACCAGACTCCTCCGCTGCGTCGTTGGTAGAGACGTGGCACGTGACCTCGTTCCGTTTGAGATAGGCGTGTAGGTCGGCCTCGGCGACACGGACGCAGCCGCGGACCTTCACGCGCGGCAGGTCCTCGAGTAGTCGGTAGGCAGTGCGGCGCGAGACTCCAAGCGCCTTCGCAACGTCGGCGGGTGACAGGTAGCGGGTCATGGCTCACCTCGCTCCTTGTCCCACGGGTCCACGTCGGGCAGGCCGAAGTAGGCGCCGCCGGTCTCGACGAAGAGGGCGGCGATCACGGCTGCTCCAGCGAACGCCGCATCTGGGCGATGGAGTTGGCGAGGTCGATCACGGTGTGCTCCCACGCGTAGACTCGTGCTCGCGACTTGTCATCCATCCACGCCACCGCCGCCCGCAGCACGGGGATGGCGAGGAGGAGGGCGCGGGCGAGATCTTGCTCTCGGGGCCCTGAATGCATCGGACCATACGCGCCGTCTGCGAATGCACCACGCGCCAACTTCTCGATTTCGTCGAGGGTCACGGCTGCGCCTCCGGCAGCATGCGCAGGAACTCCTCGACGCTTTCCTGTAGCGCAGAGAGCGCGCCCTGTTCAATCTTGTATCCGCGTGCTGAGAACGAGACGTGAGCTTCCCACCCGTATTCCTCATCGTGGATGAGAGTCACGTCAAACGCGTATTTGCTCTCGTCGCGCAGATGAAACTCCTTGCGTGTCGGTTTGAACTTCATCCCTCCACCATCACCCTCGCCAAATACCCCGCGTGCCAGGCGTCGGAGTGGTCGGCCATGTTGGACTCGGCGCAGGACCAGCCGTCGCGTTCGGTGTCGCTGATACGCCCGACGAGCCACGCCGCGCTGATGTCGCGCTCGGTTGCTAGCTCGGCGGCTCGCAGCTCCATCGCCACGCGCGGATCGCTCTCGTCGCTGGGGCCGAGGGGGAGTAGATCGTCGCAGTCATCGCAGACGAGGTACCCCGCCTGTGCTGCGTCGCATGGATAGCCTAGCAGCGTCCAGTAGCGGCGCTTGGTGTGGCGGCACTTCACGGCTTCCCTCCGTCGTCGATGGCAAGGCGCGACAACTCATTTGCAGCGAAGAATACGTGCGCGATCTTGACGCGAGGGCGTCCGCCGATTGTCGTCATGTCGACGTAGACGCGGAGCACGTCAGTCTTGGTGACAACTCCGCGCTCAACGTCCCCATACGCGTTTGTCCACTTCACGTGGTCGCCGACTGTGAAGTTCCTCACGGCTTCCCTCCGAGGCGGTCGAGGAGGGCGAGGCAGCGCCCGCTAACTAGCCCGTGAGAATACGGGTCGCCTACGGTAACCGCCCTCTTGATTTGACGCAGCGCCTCCCGGTCCGCGTCGGACAGGTCCGGCGGCGGATGTAGTCGCACGAAAGCACGCACGGCGGCCTTGAACGCATCCCGCTCGGCCTGCGGTCCGAGGCCAGAGGCAACTCGCTCTGCGTTAGTTCCGGCACGAAGCGAATCGAAGCGCCAGTAGGCGGCTTCGAGTCCGTCGGCTTCGCCGCCACTGGACAGGTCCGCAGCGCGGCGGGCTTGCAACTCGGCGAGAGCGCGGACGACGAGAGGTCGCGCCGTGTTCATGTCGATGTTGCGCCACAGCCACGCCAGCTCGTCGCTCGTCAGCCTAGGGTCACGCTTCGAGCACCTTGCTGACTCGGACCAGCACCCGAAGGACGGATCGCACTTGTCACACCTGCGGTCGGTCATGGCGTGGATCCTTGGCGGGCGTTCCAGATCTCGGCGCAGCGGGCGCGGCACTCACGCTGATACTCCGGCGTGTAGTCGCCGAATGTGTTGCGCGCGGCGTTGCACGTGTGGATGGTGTCGGCGTCGAGATCGCGCTGAGCCTGCTTCCACAGGTCGCTGATCTGTTCGTCGGTAATCGTCTCGGCGGTGACGGTCATGGTGTGGATCCTTGGCGGTGTCCTGGCTCGCCCTTCACGGGCGCGCACGCCCTGAGCACCACCATCGCTCGCTCTACGTCTTCGAGCGTGGCGCGGCGGTTGATGTACCGAGTCACGGTTAGGCGTAGGTGCTTCGCCGCATCGATGTGCTGAGACAGCGAGTAGTGCGGGACCTGTGCCTCGCCGCTTGTCGAACGTCCACGGTTGCTCATCACTCCCCTCCGGTCTTGGTTGCGGCGTCGAGGGCGGCGTCGACAGCAGCGTTGAGTGCCAGCCCCGTGTCCCGCTCTCGGATTGTCTGTTGCGATCCGTTGGTGTGCTGCCCGCGACGCACGCGACGCCACTCCGCCGCCGCCTCGAATACCGGACGCATCCGGTCGGCCTCGCGGCGGGCGGTGTCGCGTTCGGCCAGGATGGCTCGCAGTTCGCGCTTGTGGTGCTCCATGTCCGACAGAGGCATCCGCACCATGTCGGCTTCGGTGACTCGCAGCGCGGCGTTCTCTCGCTCCAGCGCGGTAATGCGCTGGCGGGCGGCGGTGAGGTCGAGCTTGGCTCGGTTCTCTGGCGTGTCGCTGACGATGCATTTCATGTCGTAGTGCAGTTGGTCCGCGACGGCCTTCTTGTAGCGGACCATTTCGGCGCGGCATTTCTCCACCTCCGCAGCCAGGCGGGCGGTTTCGGTGCGGAGTCGCTCGCACTCGGAGCGATACGCTCCCTCCACGTCGTCGCGGATCTTCACGAGGTGGTCCGCGATCTGTTCGCTGACACCGGTCGCAATGATAGCGGCGCGTAGTTTGTCGTTCTCCTCGCTCATCTCCTCTTGCTCCTCTCGCTCGCCCGTGCCCGGTTCGGTGGTTTTCCAGTCATCTCATCTCTCCTCAGTGGAACCCCGCTCACGGTTTCCACGGCACCTCGGCCAGGAACTCACGCTTGAGCCCCCACAGCTTGTCCTCTCCGTGTCGCACCTCTCCATGCATCGCGACGATCCACAGTCGCTCGCCGTTCCACTTCTGCGGGTTCAGCGTGGCGTGGAATGCACCGCGACCGCACGACTCTGGTAGCGGCCCAGGTAACTCCTCGACGAGCCCGATCCCTGCGACGGTCTGAGACCCACCATTGCTCGGCTTGCCTTCGCGGTCCGACTTCCAGAACGCGAGCGTGGCGCCGGGCGGACACGTTGCCGACTGGGCGAGGTAGGCTTGCCAATAGCCGTCGCCGTCGCCGCAGCCGTGGCCGTAGCCGTGGCCGTCGCCGTAGCCGTAGCCGTCGCCGTAGCCGTGGCCGGAGCCGTCGCCGTA
>Ga0213919_1000926_pt1 | contig 11614 bp, 7 predicted proteins | sample McNCre317MG_FD_161056 | JGI IMG/M metagenome (GOLD analysis project Ga0213919, IMG submission 161056) | Freshwater microbial communities from McNutts Creek, Athens, Georgia, United States - 3-17 MG | ecosystem: Environmental > Aquatic > Freshwater > Creek | place: USA: Georgia | collected 2017-06-12 | reverse complement strand
AAGGCTGGGGCATTGAACCTAGCGCTGGCCGAGGCCATCGGTGAAGTGATTGTGGTGCTTGACGCAGACACAGTGATTGACGAGAACTTCATCGATGAAGCGGTTTGGCATTTTGAAGATGACGCCGTTGGGGCTGTGGCCGGTAATGTGCGGGTGGGTAACACCAAGAAGCTGTTGGCCAAATTGCAGGGCCTTGAATATGGTGTGAGCCTTGCGCTTGACCGTGCCGCGCAAGCCGAGCTTGGTGTGGTTTCGGTGGTTCCTGGTGCCGCGGGCGCCTTCAGAAAAACTGCCTTGGTTGAAGTTGGCGGTTGGCCGGCGCGCACGCTGGTTGAAGACACCGATTTGACCGTGCTTCTGCACCAAGCCAAATGGCAAATCCCCTATGAGGCAAAAGCCATCAGTTATACCGAGGCGCCCGAATCATCGCGTGAGGTTATCAAGCAACGCAAGCGCTGGGCGTTTGGGTCGATCGAGGTTGTGGCCTTGAATGCCAGCCAGATTTTCTCACGCAAGTCAGGCAAGCTTGGGTTGCTTGGTTTGCCTTGGCTGTTGGTTAGCCAGGTGATTTTGCCGGCTGCCGCGCCAATCGTTGACATTTATCTGATCTGGATCTTGCTCGAGGGTTATTGGGTTCAGGCGGTCACCATGTTGGCCCTGGGCATCGCCGGTGAATCACTGAGCGCGGCTTGGGCTTTGAAGAAATCAAACTTGCCGCTGGCCTGGGTTTGGCTGTTGCCAGTTGCTCGAATCTGGTGGCGAACCTTGCTGCTGATTTCGGCGGGTTCTGCGGTTCGCCGTTGGCTTGCCGGCCGGCACCTCGCCTGGGCAAAAATTGCTCGCAAAAACACCGTTGAGGTGGGTTGAGCCGGCTAGGCCACTTTAGATATTTTTTCCATATAAGTTGACCTTTTGTTTACCCTCTGTCTACGCTGGGATTAAGACGCTGAGAGAACGTCTTCGCGCTGCGGGAGGCGTGTAATCGGCACCAGCAAGATCGGTGTCAGTGGCAATGGGGGCACTAAATGCGTTACACAATTAAAAACGTCATATCGGCAGCGGTTTCAATACTCTTAATTGCAAGCTCGGTGCTAACCGGGGCCACCTTTGCCCAAGCCGCAGCCGCGGTTAAATATGCCCCCACTTCAATCGCCACAAACACCACTGGCACGCAGATTCAAATCACCTATGCGGTCAACCTAGCAACCAGCTATATTCCGGCAAGCACCGAATTCACGGTGACCGTCGCAGGAGTCACACGGGCCACCACTACATACACGCCATCCATCGTTGGCAACCAAATTATTTTGACTTTGAATGCGCCGGCGATCGCCTATGGGCAAGCGGCGACCGTTGCTTATAACCATTCGGGTAACAACAAAATTTATCGACTTGGTCAAACCACCGACTATGTAAATGACTTTGCGGCGAGCGCAGTGACAAATAACGTCCCTGCCCCAGACACCACCCCACCAAGCTTGCTCTCATTGTCTGCAAACACTGCCGGCACAATAATCACCATGGCCTATAACGAGCCCTTGCTTGCCACATCGGTTCCTGCCGCCAGCGACTTTGTGATCACCTCAAACGGGTCGACCCTGCCAAACACCGGTTACACGGTTTCAGTTTCTGGCTCCTCAGTTCTGTTGACCTTCTCGAGTCAGGCAATCTTTAATAACGACTCGGTCTATTTGCAGTACACCCGAGGCACAAACCCAATCAAGGATTTAGCGGGCAACCTTGCCGCCGCAATTGCGCACGATAACGTTTCCAACCCGGTTCCTGACACAACCGCTCCGCGGGTAAATTCCCGGTCGACAAACACCGCCGGCACAGTGGTCACCATTTATTTCAACGAACCGCTAAGCACCACCAACGTTCCTGCCGCCAGTGACTTCACCCTGTATGTGAACACCGTGGCCTACCCAACTGCAAACATTTCAGTTGACGTTGTTGACTCGGTTGTTAACCTTCATCTAACCGGGGCACCGATTGCATTCGGTGACAACCTACTTCTCACCTACACACTCAACACCGACCCGGCAAAACGCATTCAAGACTTGGCTCACAACCAGGGCAATGCAACTTCAAACCAACCGGTCAACAACAACGTTCCAGACCTTGGTGCACCAATCCTTTCGGGTCAGGCAACAAATGCCGCCGGCACCCAAATCATCCTCACCTATAGCCAGCCGCTCTCGACCGATTCGGTTCCTGACCCGAGCACATATTCGCTAAAGGTCGCCGGCTCAACCTACTCAGCCTTTACAACATCGATTTCGGGTTCAACGGTTGTGCTGTCGCTCGCCGGTGCCGCCATAACACACGGTCAATCCATCTCGATTAGTTACTCGGGCACGGCGGTCAAGCGAGCAAGCAATGGCATCTCTGCGGCAACCTTTAGCAACGATGTGGTCGACAACCTGGTGCCAGCCCCTGCCGCCCCTTACTACCTAAATGGCGATGTCTCGGTTGACGGCCGGTCGATAAATATTTACATGTCAAAACCGTTAAATGAATCATCGATCCCCCTGGCCAGTGACTTTGCAGTTCACTACAACTCTGTGCCTTATGCCGGAACCTACACAGTTTCAATTTCAGGGTCCACAATCACTCTGCACTTGAGCACCACCGTGGAGTATCAGGCCTACGTTGAAGTGGCTTACACCCCTGGTTTAGCCGAGAACCGAATCAAAGACTTGGCCGGCAATGAGGCACTCGCGTGGATAGACCTGGATGCCACCAACCTCGTGCCCGACAACGTTCCACCAACGGTTGTTGGCCGCGTGACAAGCACGACTGGTGACAAGATCATCATCACGTTCTCAGAACAGCTCTGTGAAACCTGCTTGCCTGACACCTCAGACCTAACTTTGCTTTTCGATGGAACCCGGTATGACCCGGCCAACTACACGATGGCAATCGTCGGTGCAACCTACACCTTTACCTTAATTGGCCCACCGATTACCTATGGCCAAACCATTCGTCTTTACTACGCGCCAAGCGCAACCATCGCAAAGCGCGTTCAGGACCTCTATGGAAACCAACTGCCGCCAACTAACAACGCCGTGATCACCAATATGGTGAGCAGTTCTGGTGCGCCGGCAGTGACCTCAAAATCAACTAACACCACCGGCACGGTAGTGACCGTTGTCTATGACCGCGCCCTCGATGCAACCAGCGTGCCGGCGGCAACCGACTTCGTTTTGAAGGTGGGTGGGGTCACCTATCCAAGCGCCGACTACACCGTTTCGATTGCAGGCAGTAGCGTGCTGTTAACCCTAAGCGGGGCTGCGATTTCGGCCGGCGCCTCGGTGACCCTGAGCTATACCGGCACCGAAATTAAGGCTGAAACCGGCGGCGCACTTGCCCCTACTTTCACCGATAACGTGGTCAGCTCAAGCGTTCATCCAGGCCTAGTCACACTTGACACCGACAACACCAGCGGGCGCAATATCTTCTTGACCTATAACGTGCCGCTAAACACCAGTGCCATCCCGGCCGCCAGCGATTTTGTGCTTCGAGTTAACGGTTTGATTTATTCAAGCAGTAACTATGTGGTGGCTGTTACCGGTTCATCGGTGACGCTTGATTTGCAACTCACCGGGCCTGCAATTAAACAAACTGACTTGGTCACCCTGGCATACACCGCGGGTGCGACACCGATTCAAGACACCCTCGGAAATGCGGCGCCAAACTTGGCACAGACCGTGGTTTCAAACCGCGTGCCTGACACAACCAAGCCTGAAAACGTCTCGCTGGTCACAGACCTAATTGGCAGCAGGATTACCTGGGTTTACAACGAGCCACTAGACATCCATCGTGTGCCTTTGGCAACTGACCTAGTCATTTATGTTGACGGTGTCGCTTACCCAAACACCGCCTACACCGTATCGGTCAGCGATTCGAAGATGGTGATTCAACTAACCGGCGAGCGCATTCGCTTTGGTCAGATTGTTTACATGGCCTACACCCCCGGGCTGCCGGCTAACCAGCTTGCCGACCCAGCCGGCAACGTGGTTGATTCTGAACCTCACGCCAGCATTCTGAATCAGGTTTCCAGCTCGGCTGTGCCAACCATCACATCGATGGCAACAAACGCAGCCGGCACCCAGGTGATTTTGACCTATAGCAAACTGTTGGATGCAAGTTCTGTGCCGGCAGCAAGTGACTTCACGTTGACCATCAACGATGCGGTTTATGCGAACACCTCATACGCCGTTTCAGTGACCGGTTCGACTGTGGTGCTTTTGCTCTCAGGTGTCGCCATTGCGAATGGCGATCGGGTCGACTTGATTTACCGTGCGGGCAGCAACCGAATCAAGGATCTTGCCGGTGACTATGCCGATGCCTTTGCAAAGTCACGGGTGGCCAATTCTGTTCCTGACACCACCCCGCCATCAATCGTTTCTCGTGTGACCAACACCGATGGCACCCAAATCATCATCACCCTAAATGAGGCTCTTGACCCAGCTTTCGTGCCGCTATCGAGCGATGTCACATTGATGTTTGATGGGGTTCGTTATGCGCCTTCGAACTACACGGTCTCGGTGATTGATTCGCAAGTGATTTACACTCTCACCGGCCCGGCCATTCGCTATGGTCAGGTCCTTCGAATCTCTTACACTCCAAACCCAACCGATGATTCCAAGCACCTGCGCGACCTAAGTGGAAACCAATTCGGTTCCTCCTCGGATCAGTCGATTGAGAACCGAGTGCCTGACACGGCGGCTCCATCGGTGGTTTCGGCCAACACCAACATCCTTGGTGACAGCATCGCAATTGGCTTCAACTATGCGCTTAACACCGGCTCGGTGCCTCCAGCAAGCGCGTTCTTGGTGCACGTTGGTGGTTCGGTTTATGCCAGCTCCAACTACACGGTTTCAATTTCTGGCTCAACCGTCACACTTCATTTGACTGGGGCGGCTATTGCCCATGACGCAGCTGTGACAGTGACCTACTCGGGAACCTCAATTAAGCGTGCCAGCAACTCGATTGCGGCGGCGAATTTTGCCAACCTAACCATCGTCAATAATGTGCCAGACACCACGGCACCGGTCATTTTGCTTCGCGAGGAAATCACCATCTATGTCGGTTCAACCGCCGTGACCACAGCAACCGCCGATGATACCGTGACCTGGACAGAAGAGCTCGATGAGGCACACCTGTTCTCGATCGATCACAACACCGGCGTGATCACCGCGTCACCTAGTGCCCCGGTTGGCGTCTACAGCTACACCGTGACCGCAACCAACGATGGTGGAATTCAAAGTGATGCAACCATCACAATCATGGTTCGCCCACTGCCGATTGTGGCTTCGAATGGTGGCGAAAGCTCTAATGCTGCACCACTTCCACCGGTCGCAACCTTGACTGCGCCGGTTAGCGGTGTGACCACGGCCGTTGCCGAGACCAAGGTGGTTGCCAGCATTCAGACCAGCCTCGGCCTTCGCACGGTCTCGGTTTTAGAGCCGGTTGGTGGCGTGCCAGTTGGCGCAACCATCAGCATTAAGCCAGGCCCGGTTTCTGATGAATCCATGGATGGAAGGTTCACCATCGAGGTGAAGGTGACTGGCCCAACCGGCCAAGACATCACCGCATTCGACAAGGTCTTCACCATCAACATGGGTCAATATTTAGGTGGCTTTGTGCCTGCCCACTCGGCCGATGGCAAGACCTGGCCTGCGCTACCAATGCTTGCCGGCGACTGGCTTCCAGCCGGTGGACACGATGGCTATTATGTGGATGCGTCTGGAAACCTCATCATCCTGACTCACCACATGACCTTCTATGGCATCAAGAAAGACCAGCAGCGAGTTCACGATTTGCGCATTTTGACCGGCCCAACCCGCGTGGTGACCGGTGGCGAATTCCAATACTTGATTCAAGGTGGTTTAGGTGCCGGTGTGGTCAGCACAAGCTCGCTAACCCCAGAGCTTTGCTCGATTCAAGCCGACAACACCGTGCACGCTCTTCACGCGGGAACCTGTGTGATTCAGACCGTGAAGACTGGCGATGGCGTTTATGCCGATGCAGTTTCTGAGCAGACCGAACTCTTGATTGAAGACCCATCTGCAACGATGCGAGTCTATGGAAGCATCAAGTTGCTGCGGGTTGACTTGGGCACGGTTTATGCCGGCAAGACGGTTTCGATTCTGATGTCCACCCCGGCCGATCACCCATTCAAGCTTTATCGCAAAGTGACCCTGGATGATGCCGGTGTGAAAGAGATTCGCGCAGCCTTCGACTCCCATGCAACCTTCAAGGTTCTATATGGAGACAAGGTCATCGTGAACGCGGTTGCGAATCACTAGAACTCGAATGAGCTCGCTCTAATTTCGGCTAGGGCTACCTAGAACTCGAAGGGGCTGACCAGGTCGGCGGCAAGCAACTTGCGCACGCGCGGAACAACCTCGGTTGCGTAAAGCTCGATTGACTTGAGCAGGTGCACGTGTGGCACTGGCCCGTTGGCATACTTCAGATCAAAGCGCTGGGCGCCGACGGCCTGAATTGCATAGGCAATCTTCTTGGCCACGGTTTCTGGTGAACCAACATAAAGCGAACCGTGCGCGATTTCCTGCTCGAAGTGCGCGCGGTTAGCCGGGCCCCAGCCACGCTCGCGGCCCAAGCGGTCAATGAACTTTTCATAGTGTGGCCAAAGCGTTGCCTTGGCCTCTTCATCCGTGGCGGCAATGTGGCCCGGCGAGTGAATTGAAATTGGCAGTGACTTCTGGCCAAACTTCTCAAGCGCCTCATAGTAAAGGTTGGCATAAGGGGCAAAGCGGGCTGGATCGCCACCGATGATGGCCAACGCCATCGGGATGCCCAGGCGGGCGGCACGGATGACCGACTCAGGGCTGCCACCAACACCGACGCGCATGCGCATCGCGCCGCCCTCGGTCTTTGGGTAAACCTGCTGGTTGGTTAGGCTGGCGCGGGTCTTGCCATGCCAGGTGACCGGCCCCTCTTTGAACAGCTCGGCTAGAAGCTCAAGCTTCTCCTCGAATAAAACGTTGTAGTCCTCAAGTTGATAGCCGAACAGCGGGAAAGATTCGGTGAATGAGCCACGGCCGGCGGTGATTTCAACGCGACCATTAGACAGCGCATCAACCGTTGAGAAACGCTGGAAAACTCGAACCGGGTCATCGCTTGAGAGCACGGTCACGCCGGTGCCAAGGATGATGTTTTGGGTGACGGTTGCGATCCCTGCAAGAACTGAATCTGGTGCCGAAACGGCAAAGTCATCGCGGTGGTGTTCACCGATGTTGAAGTTGGCCAGGCCAAGTTCGTCTGCCAGTTTGGCTTGGGCAACGATGTTGCGGATGACCTGGGCGGCAGTGTCTGGGGTGCCGTCAACGCTAACGGTCATGTCACCAAAGGTGTCTAGGCCAAAGGTAACGGTTTCTGGGTTTACTGCTGGGATATTTTCACTCACGGACTAATTGTAAGTCGTGAATCAATTTCTGTCTAGTGGGGGTTGACTAAATTTGGGCGTCGACTATCCAGTCGTGCCCAAGTTCGAGCATCTTCTGATCTGCGGTGAGCAAAATCGCATTTTCGTGCAGTGCCTGAGCAAGAACCATTCGATCAATTGGGTCGCCAGGCTCAAACCCTAAGAAGGACTTTGCTGCCTCAGAATGTTCCGTTCGCACGGGAATTTCATCCATCCCAGCGGCGATGGCGATGGAGCCGAAATTGTCAGGTAATTCGAGTGCTGGCTTGCCGCGCAATAGGCGCTGGCTCTTAAAAGTCAGCTCAAAAATAGATGCCGCAGAGAAGTAAAGTTTTGGCGCCAGTTCAAGCCGGTTTGATGCCGCCCGCCCAATTTTCGTTGGATTAACGAGGTACCAGTAAAAGACGTTTGAATCCAGAAGCAGTTTCACCACTTGGTGGCGTCCTCGCCCGCCCATGGGTCCCAAGGTTCAGGGGCGAAAAAGGCTTGCTCCTCCTCCTCAGTCATGTTGCTAACAATCAAATGCGACATGAAGCCTGGCTGAGGCTTCCTAGGTGCGTGCGGGGTGAGGTCGACCAGCGGCAGGCCGGCACGGGCAATCGTCACTGATTCGCCAGCCAGCACCTCTTCAATAAGTTTCGATAGGTTGCTCTTCGCATCGTGCATGTTGTAAACCTTGGCCATAGGGTAAATATAGTTAGCCCACTTAGCCCGGTCAACCCAATATAGTAAATCTGTGGATAGATTTGGCAATAACTAAAGCCTGTTGAAAGTTGCACTTCCTATGACCAATAGACCAAACACCCGAGCAAAGTCGAAGATTACTGGCGAGCAGTTCTCTGAGTTTGCCGCCACCCGTCGAACCACCCGTGACTTTCTGCCCACACCCGTGCCAAAAGAGGTTCTGGATGAGGTGCTGCGCGATGCGATGACAGCGCCTTCTTGGTCAAACACCAAACCAATCATGGTTGCCGTTGCCAGCGGTGACAAGCGTGACCGCCTTTCGGCCGCATTCATGCAGAGTTGGAAGCTTGTTCAAGATGCCCGAACCGGTGGCCTAATGCCGAAGCTTCGCCTACTAATGAACCGTAAATCTTGGCCAACCAGCAACACCTTCATCGCCAAGCCATACGTGAAAGAACTCATGCCTCGCGCCCAGCGCGTGGGCAAAGAAATGCTGGGCGCCATTGGCATTGCCCGCGGCGACACTGCTGCGCGAAACGCCAACTGGTCTCGCAACTATGAGTTTTTTGGTGCGCCAACCGAGCTCTTCATCTTTGCTCACAAATCGCTTGACGTTTTTGCCGCAAACGATGCCGGCCTGTTTGTGCAGAACCTCATGTTGTCGGCGCATGCGCGCGGCCTGGGCACCTGCGCTCAGGGTTCGATTGCCACCTGGGAAAACGTGGTTCGATCAGAGTTCGATGTGCCAAAGGATTACCGCTTCCTTTACGGTGTCGCAATTGGCTACCCCTCGGATGCGGCAATCAATGACTTTGGTGCACACCGCCTCGACATCGAAGAAATCGTGGTTCGCTAAGGTCTTACCCATTCGCGAGACACCGCGAAGCGCTCGATGATCTCTGGAATTGGGTCAATGCCGATTCCAGGTCCGCTTGGAACCGAAATATGGCCGTCGACGAGCACGAAAGGCTCCGTCAGATCGGTTTCGAAATAGCGGCTTGAAGCCGAGGTGTCGCCTGGCAACGTGAAACCGGGTAGTGCCGCGAGCGCTAGGTTGGCTGCACGGCCAATCCCGGTCTCAAGCATTCCACCGCACCAAACAGGCACGCCTGCGGCAACCGAGACATCATGAATCTTGCGTGATTCGATATAACCACCGACTCGAGATGGTTTGATGTTGATGATCTCGGCGGCACCAAGTTCAATAGCGTCACGCGCGATATCGGCCGAGACGATGCTTTCATCGAGGCAGACTGGGGTCTCGATATAGTCTGCCAACTTGGCGTGGCCAAGCACGTCTTCTTCGTTAATCGGCTGTTCGATAAGCAATAGGTTGAACTCGTCGAGGCGCTTTAGCAGGTCAAAATCATCGCGGGTGTATGCGGTGTTTGCATCAACCTGAAGAAGTAAGTCATCGCCGAACTTCTCACGAACCATCTTCACCGGCTCATAGTCCCAGCCCGGCTCAATCTTAAGCTTGACACGCACATAGCCTTCGGCCAAATAGCCGGCGACAAAGCGCTCAAGTTCATCCATGCTGTTCATGATGCCAACCGAGACGCCCGACGGCACCTTGTCTTTAACCGCGCCAAGGTAGGTAGCAAAAGAAGTGTTTGAAGCACGCAATTGCGCGTCTAGAATCGAGGTCTCTAGAGCGGCCTTTGCCATGCGGTGGCCCTTGGCCCAGTGCAGAGTTGGGGCAACGGCCTCGGCGGTGAGGTCGTTTCCTAACTTGAAAAGATCTGGAAGCAGGAACTGCTTCATGACGGCCATCGCACCGGTGTGATATTCGCTTGAGTAGTCTGGTCGGTCATTTGCCCCACACTCAGCCCAGCCCTCACCCGCATCGGTGATAGCGTGAGCCCAAACAACCTCGTGCACATTCACCGAGCTAAATGAGGTTCTGAAAGCCGATTTCAACGGCACATTCAAGCGAATAAGTTCGACTGCTTCGAGTTTCATTTAGGGCCTTTCTAAAACAAGTGAGGTTCGGTTAAGCATGCCGGTGACTTGATAGCCATCGGCCAACGCAGGCTGAAGCTGCTTTCGCACTTGCTTTCGCCAATCACGTGCAGCAGCTATATCTGTCTTGCGGAGGGTTTCTATGTCTTCGGGCAAATCAACCACGATTGCTTCGACTTCGTGCTGCGCTGAACTGTCATTTTGCTTGCCCAAATAAACTTCAGCGTTATTCAGTGGCCAGCGAACGAACAGCCGATCAGAGTCATCGCCAGAGTTAATTGCATCGACCATGGTCCCATAGAAATTTGGCAGGTATTCGATGCCGATTGCACCAAGTTTCTCAAAGTTGAAAACTGCATTACGACGCACAAGTGGGTCAAAGGTCCAGGTGATGGCATCAATTCCGCGCTCAGCTGCCCATTGCTTTTGGTGTTGCTTGATTTCAAAACCGACGCCTGGCACAGTTGCTGCGGTGACGTGTGAGTGAAGAATTTTTTGGCCGCCTAAATCGCCAAGAAAACCAAAAGACGCTCCAACGATTTGCCCGCCAAGTTTGGCAACTGCAGAATAACCACCGACGTGCTGAACCGCCAGTGCAAGGTCAAAAGGGACAACTTCTGGGCCATCGGCCCATACCTGCCTAAAGAAAGCACTCATCGCCTCTGTCTCAGCAATGGATTCAACCAACTGGACTTGAACAACGTTTGACATGAATGCTTTCTGGGTTTGGTGGCCCGGCAAGAAGTAAGGGTGGGCCCTCGGCGAACCGTTGACCCACCCCCTAACTTTTGGTGTTTAGCTCTTGGTGCCGTTGATGCTTGCTTCGGTCACACCGAATGATGACAGGTTCCACTTGGCAAGAATCTTGCCATAGGTGCCGTCTGCGATCAGTGACTGAACAGCGGCCTGAATAGCCTTGGTTAGCCCGGTGTTTGCCTTTAGAACACCGATGCCGGTGAATACAGGCTGGTAACCGTTAGGGTTTGCTGCGTCGGTGATTAGGTCGTAGTACTGACCATCGCCACCGGTCTGAGCGGCATAGGCTGCGATAGGTGCATCCATGACGTCAGCGATGCCCTTGCCTGCACGAAGCGCGCTTAGAGCGTCTGGGTCGGCTGGATACTCGTTGATGATGACAGCCTTCTTGCCAGCAGCAACACACTGTGGGGCCAGAGCCTTGAGCATGTCACCCTGAACGGTTGCCTTCTGGATGGTAACTGGCTGGCCACAAAGATCCATAAGGGTCTTTACGTTGTTTGGGTTGCCCTTTGCAACAACGATGGCGAAGCCGCCCTTGAAGTAGTCGACGTAGTCCAGCTGCTTCTGACGCTCAACGGTGTCGTTCATGCCCGACATGATGATGTCGTGGTTGCCTGCCTGAAGTGAAGGAATGATGCTGTCCCAAGCCTGCTTGTTGAAGCTTACGGTGACACCAAGCTTCTGGCCGATTGACTGTGAAAGGTCATAGTCAAAACCGGTTGGCTTGCCGGCGGCGTCAAACATTTCCATCGGTGC
>Ga0213919_1000923_pt1 | contig 11624 bp, 5 predicted proteins | sample McNCre317MG_FD_161056 | JGI IMG/M metagenome (GOLD analysis project Ga0213919, IMG submission 161056) | Freshwater microbial communities from McNutts Creek, Athens, Georgia, United States - 3-17 MG | ecosystem: Environmental > Aquatic > Freshwater > Creek | place: USA: Georgia | collected 2017-06-12 | reverse complement strand
GTCATCATGACCGGGCGGCGTTTGGCATTCAGCCCGCTGCCCCAGCGGGCCATCACGCTACCTGATCATCGGAACATCAAATCGGGTGACCACACTCACACCCCGGCGCAGCGACACGCGCTGGAGGACCGGGCGATCCTGGCGGCACGCCATCAGACGTACCTCCAGGCCCGCGAGCGTAACCCCGCGCGCTGGTCCCGTGGGACGCGTGACTGGACGCCGGTCGGCGCGGTCACGCTCAATCCCGAGCGCGACGCTGTCGTGAGTGATCACGTACATGCTGAAAACATAGGGCGATTGGTTGCATGAATCAGGCGACAACTATCTTGACTTGTTCCGGCTCAAAGAGGGCAGCGTTACTCAGCAAGCGATTTAACGCTTTCTGCCAAGTTGTCTCTATGTATTCCCCGTTCTTCATGCCATCAGTTCTTCCCTCGGAAAACTATTGCCAACCGAAGCGCCGACTGTAGAACACTTTCATGGCCTGGGTCAGCCCCATGTAGCCGCACAGTGTTGCAGCCAGGATGGGGAAGTAGGCCCACGGCAGCGCCTGCAGCTTGAAGTAGTGGGCGACCGGCCCCATCGGGATGAGGATGCCGACGGCCATGATCAGGCCGGTGGCGATCATCAGCAGGCCGCCCGGACGGCTCTGCACGAATGGGATCTTGCGGGTGCGGATCATGTGCACGACGAGGGTCTGGGTCATCAGTCCCTCGACGAACCAGCCGGACTGGAACAGAGTTTGGTGTTCCGGCCCGTTGGCGCCGAAGACGAACCACATGACCAGGTAGGTGGTGATGTCGAACACCGAGCTGACCGGCCCGAAGAACAGCATGAAGCGGCCGATGTCGGCCGGGTTCCATCGCTGGGGATCGCGCACCAACTCCTCGTCCACGTTGTCGAAGGGAATCGCTACCTGCGAGAAATCGTAGAGGAGGTTCTGCACCAGCAGATGCATCGGCAGCATCGGCAGGAAGGGGATGAAGGCGCTCGCCACGAGTACCGAGAAGACGTTGCCGAAGTTCGAGCTGGCCGTCATCTTAATGTACTTGAGCATGTTGGCAAAAGTCTTGCGTCCCTCGACGACGCCTTCCTCCAGCACCATCAGGCTTTTTTCGAGCAAGATGATGTCGGCGGCCTCTCTGGCGATATCCACTGCGGTATCCACCGAGATACCGATGTCGGCCGCATGCAATGCGGGCGCATCGTTGATGCCGTCACCCATGAAACCGACCACATGGCCATTGGCGCGCAGCGCCCGCACCACCCGTTCCTTGTCAATAGGCGAGAGCTTGGCGAAGACCGTGGTGCGCTCCACAGCCTGGCGTAGGGCCTGGTCGCTCATCCGTGACACATCCTGCCCCTGCAGCATTCCGGCGACGTCCAGCCCCACCTCGCGGCACACCCGCGCGCTCACAAGCCCGTTGTCGCCAGTCAAGACCTTCACGGTCACGCCGTTGGCGCGCAGTGCCGCTAGGGCAGGAGCGGCGCTTTCCTTGGGAGGGTCGAGGAAGGCGACGTAGCCAGCGAAGCTTAAGTCCGTTTCGTCGGCTGCACCGTAGGTCTCCTGGCCTGGCGGCATAGCCTTGGTGGCCACACCAACAACGCGCAGGCCTTCCGCATTCAAGCCATCGGTTAGCATTTTGATGCTGACCAACAATTCTGGAGTCATCAGTTCGACGGATTCGCCACGACTCGCCTGATTGCAGGCCGTAAGAATCTCCTCAATCGCGCCCTTGCATATAAGTAGAGGACGCCCGTCCCCCTCGGCCACCACCACAGACATGCGGCGGCGCATGAAGTCAAAGGGGATCTCATCCAACTTGTGAAAATTTCTGGCCGGATGAAGATCCACAAGCTCATCTCCGCGCGCAAGCACAGCAACGTCGAGGAGATTTTTCAAGCCGGTCTGGTACTGGCTGTTCAGCCACGCGTACTCCAGCACTTTCACGGAATCCCGCCCATCGATGTCGCAGTGACGCTGCAGGACGATATGGTCCTGAGTGAGGGTTCCCGTCTTATCGGTGCATAGAATATCCATCGCACCGAAGTTCTGGATTGCATCCAGCCGTTTGACGATGACCTTTTGCCGTGACAACAGCACGGCCCCCTTGGCAAGGGTCGAGGTCACCACCATCGGCAACATTTCCGGGGTGAGGCCGATAGCGACCGACATGGCGAACAGGAAAGCCTCCAACCAGTCGCCCTTTGTCACGCCATTGATCAGAAAGACGATGGGGGTCATGACCGCCATGAAGCGGATCAATAGCCAGCTCACCTGGTTAACGCCGACCTGAAAGGCAGTCGGCGCATGTTCCACCGCCACTACCCGCTCTGAAAGGGTTCCGAAGTAAGTTCGTGACCCAGTACCAATCACCACTCCAGTGGCCGCCCCACTGATCACGGTGGTGCCCATGAAGGCGATCGTATCCAGCTCTAAAGGATTGGCGACCGCAGGGGTGCGCGAAGCTGAAAATTTCTCGACCGGCAGGGCTTCGCCGGTCATGGCCGCCTGATCGATGAACAAGTCCCTGGTCGAGAGCAGGCGCAAGTCGGCGGGAATCATGTCGCCGGCTGACAGAATCACGATATCGCCAGGCACCAGGTCGGCAAGCGGCACCTCAACGCAGCGTACGTCACGCCCTTCGATCTCCACGTGGCGTGCCGTTGCCGAATCTGCCGGGTTATCGGTCTCCCGGCGCAATACCGTCGCCTTGCTGCCGACAATGGCCTGTAAGGCATCCGCCGCCTGGCTGGAGCGCCGCTCCTGCGCAAAGCGGATAAGGGAGGACAACACCACCATGCTGCCAATAACCGTGGTCGCCTTTAGGTCGCCCGTATACCAAGACACCGCCGCCAGCACGGAGAGTAAAAGGTTGAACGGGTCGATGTAGCAGTGCCAAAGATGCAGCCAGCCGGGCATGGGTTTTTCGTGGGGCACACTGTTTTCACCGCTCTTACAGCGTATTGCTGTGGCCTGGACTACATCGAATCCGTCCGGGTGGGCATGCAGGCGGGCGAGAAGTGCCGAAGGCTCCTCTCCCGCTGCAGTCACAAGACTCTGCGCCAGATCCGGCGGCACCACCTTGCTGACAGGCGCATGGTGAAGCAGCTCGAAGCTGAAGTGGCGCAGGAAATGACGAGCTGCACGCCGACGCTGCAGGCGCGCGACAAAATGAGCACGGAGGAGCGAATACTTCATTGCAGGCAATCCCACTGGCCCCAGGACTTAATTCTCTAGAACGAAGTCAATAAACCCTCGCTCAATTGATGTGGATACCAGCCGAATTCGAATCAACTGCCCGATTTTCAGTAAAGGAAGCGGGCCTTTGAGGCGCCCCTCCGCTGGGGGCTCAAAAATACGCACCCAAGTGCCCTCCGGCCCAATTCCGGTAACGAGTCCGTCAAATCGTTGTCCAACCCGCGTATGCAGCAGCAGTGCCGCTTCCGATTTACGGAGTTGGCGCTCCACCTTACGGGCGGCATCCTCCTGGGTAGTGCAATGCAAGGCCAATTCATCCAACTCATCGTTTGAATAGGGCGAACGGGCATTCTGCAATACGGCTTTCAGCAGGCGTAAGGTGATCAAGTCCGGAAAACGTCGATTAGGGGCAGTGGAATGCATATAGGCCTCCACTGCCAGACCAAAGTGGCCGATAGACTGCCCATTCGGGCGCTCCACCACATATTCTCCCGAGCCCATCAACTTCACGATAACGAGCGAGAGATCGGGGAAACGCAGCGGGTCGGATTTATGCTGCCGTGCGAGAAAGGCTTCAAGCGCCCTGCCATCCGGCTGATCAGGAAGCGTCACACCATAAGTCTTGGCCACCTCCACGATCCTCAACCAACGCTCAGGGGATCGGACGACCCGCCGCAGTGATGCGCTCCCCTGCTGTGCCAGAAAACGCGCCGTACAGCCATTGGTGGCGATCATCAACTCCTCGATCAACTGCCGCGCCCGATTCTGCTCCTGCTGCCGAATGGCAGTGATTCTTTCACCTTCGAAAAGTGCCCGCGGCTGGAATGTCTGGAACTCCAATGAGCCTTGCGCGCGGCGCAACACCCTGAGTTTCTGGGCCAACTCGTCCTGCACTCGCAACTGAATGTTCATGCCGACGACGGCTTGCGCAGCGCCTGGCAAATCGCCGGAGCCACAGATCCAGGCGGAAACCGCGTCGTAGGCCAGCTTGGCTTTGTTCCGCACCATGGCGCGGTAAATCGTCGAGCCGACCAATATCCCGTCGTCGGTAAACTCCATCTCGGTCACCAGGGCCAAGCGATCCTCGTCGGGATTGAGCGAGGTCAGATCGGTGCACAGACGCTCGGGGAGCATGTGAAACACGCGCGCAGAGGTATAAACCGAGGTCGTATTGATGCGGGCATGTTCGTCAATTGGCGACCCCTTGGCGACGATTGCATCGACGTCGGCCACCGCCACGAACACCCTTGTAGCTCCCCGCGAAAGCGGCTGGATTGCAGTCAGCTGATCCAGGTCACGGGAGTCATCGTTATCAATCGAGCACCACGGGAGCTCGGTCAGATCGCGGATATTCTTGCCTGTCTCGCGAGCCGGGCCCTTCAGTCGGGCCACTTGATCCTGCACGCTACGGGCGTATTCAGGTTCCAGCCCACGACTGAACATTGCCAGACTTGCAATCGTGGTCAGGGTAGTCCGGTGGTTGCTCAATGCGCTTCGCATTCAACCTCCCCGCAGCATGCTGTACGGCATTTTCGCCCGGAACCACTCGTTACCGTGGCGGCTTGAATGACTGACGCGCCAAGCCACTCCAGTCGAAGCGGCGGATACTCGTAAACGTGCTTTCTACAAGGCAGTATAGTCCGTCTGCCGGCCCCCTCCGGGTTCATATGCACCGCGGGAACCAATGCCACAGCGAGCGCCCGAACTACCCCCTTCCCTGCCGAAAATTACATGACAAACGAAAATTTTTCTTCCCCGTCACCCATGACCACACCAGACCAACCGGCCATGGCAGGCGCCTCTCAGGGTGGAAACCATCGCGAGCAAAGAATGGAGGGGCTTGAATCCGACTTTCCGGTGATCGGCATCGGCTGCTCCGCCGGTGGCCTCGAAGCCCTAGAGGCGATGCTGAGCCATACGCCGGCCGACAGTGGCATGGCCTTCATCATCGTCCAACACCTGGACCCGGAGCACCACAGCAATCTTCCCGAGCTGTTGCAGCGGAACACCCGCATGACGGTGGTCGAAGCGGCTGAGCACATGACCATTAGACAGAACTGCATCTACGTCATTCCTCCCAACAAGGATCTGTCGCTGTTGCACGGAAGCCTGCACCTGTTCGATCCGAACGAAAAGCGCGGCTTGCGCCTGCCCATCGATTTCTTCCTGCGCACCCTGGCCGAGGATCGCCAGCACAAGGCCATCGGCGTGATCCTGTCCGGCATGGGATCGGACGGTATGCTCGGGCTCGGCGCGATCAAGGAGAAAGGCGGCCTCACGCTTGCGCAGGATCCGGCCACGGCCAAGGCCGGCAGCATGCCCGACAATGCCATCAAGGCGGGCATGGTCGATATCGTCGCGCCTTGTGATCAACTCAGCGCACGCATTACGGCCTATCTCCGGCATGCCGTGCGCCATACGCCGATAGATGAAACACCCGAAAGACGCGATCAGAACGCCCTTGAACGCATCATCGTCCTGCTCCGCAACCGTAGCGGCAACGACCTTTCCCTGTACAAGCCCAGCACCCTGCTCCGGCGTATCGAACGACGCATCGCCCTGCTCCAGATCGACGGCATCGCCAGCTATGTGGGTTATCTGCGTGACAACCCGCAGGAGCTCGACCTGCTCTTTCGAGAAATGCTGATCGGCGTCACCAACTTCTTCCGCGATCCCCCAGTCTGGGATTTCCTGCGTGACACCGCCATTCCGGCGCTATTTAACCGCTATCCCGACGGCCAGATCCTACGCGCGTGGGTGCCGGCCTGCTCGACGGGTGAAGAAGCTTATTCCTTGGCGATCGTTTTCAAGGAGGCGCTGGAAATCGTGAAGCCCCAAGGGCATTTCACCTTGCAGATCTACGCCACCGATCTGGACATGGATGCCGTCGACAAGGCGCGCAAAGCCTGCTACCCGGCCAACATCGCGGCCGACGTGTCGCCCGAACGGCTGGCCCGCCATTTCGTCGCCGAGGATAGCGGCCACCGGCTCAACCCGAACATCCGCGAGATGGTGATCTTCGCGCCGCAGAATGTCGTCTCAGACCCACCGTTTACACGGCTCGACATCCTCTCCTGCCGCAACCTGCTGATCTACTTCGGCCAGGCCTTGCAGAGAAAGGTGTTGCCCCTCTTCCACTACGCCCTCAACCGTGACGGCATCCTGGTCCTTGGCAGCGCCGAGACCATTGGCGGTTTCACCAGCCTTTTTGCGCCGCTGGACAAAAAGATGCACGTCTTCCAGCGCATCGACCAGCGCGCACGCTCACCGTGGCCGGACTTCCCGACCCGCCCCCCGTCCAGCGCCCCGATTGTGGAAAGCAGCGGGCGCGCCGACTACCGGGACAGCCTGGAATACCAAACCGATCAGCTGATCCAGCAGAACTTCTCGCCGGCAGCGGTACTGGTCAATGGCGATGGCGACATCCTCTACATCAGCGGCCGCATCGGAAAATACCTGGAACCCGCCGCCGGCAAGGTCAATATCAACATCCACGCCATGGCCCGCGATGGCCTGCGCGACGCCCTGATCGGGGTTATCCGCAACGCCCTGCACCAGACGCAACCCATTCAGCTGGACGGGCTGCAGGTGGAAGTGAACGGACGCATGCAGACGGTCAATGTCACCGTACAGGGCATCGAGAAACCGGATGCCCTGCGCAATCGCGTGCTGGTCGTATTCACCGACGTGAAATCGCCATCGGGCAGTCAACCGCGCAAGCGACTGGCTTCCGAGCGGGAGAGTGCCCTGATGCTCGAACTGAATCAGCTGCGCGAGGCACTGCGCATCAATCAGGAAGAGATGCAGGCATCCCTCGAGGAAGCGCGGTCGGCCAACGAAGAACTCCAGGTCACCAACGAGGAGCTCACCACCTCCAAGGAAGAGTTGCAGTCGATGAACGAGGAGTTGCAGACCATCAATGCCGAACTCCAGTCCAAGGTGGATGACCTCACCTGGGCACGAAACGACATGACGAACCTGCTCAACAGCACGGAAATCGCCACCATTTTCCTCGACAACGAGATGAAGCTGCGGCGTTTCACCACCCACGCCACCCATCTTTTCAAGCTCATCCCAGGCGACGTCGGGCGCCCGCTGTCCGATATCGTCACCGACCTGGATTACCCCGACCTCCACGATGACGCCTTGTCCGTGCTGACTACCCTGAACTTTCGCGAGAAACAGGTCAGCACCGCGGACGGTCGCTGGTATCGGGTACGCATCATGCCTTACCGGACCCAGGACAACGTGATCGACGGCGTAGTGGTCACGTTCATCGACATCACCGCCATCAAGCAGCTCGAAGCCCAACTGAGAAAACGCAAGGCACGGCGATAAGCGCTGCCGGCAGCGTGTCGGCTTAACATGAGCATGCTTTTCAGGCTCGATGCCTACTGAACGGCATCGAGACCACGCCGGCCTGTCGAAACGAGCGCCCGCACTGCCTCATGAAAGGGCAGCCCGTTTTCCTGACTGATCTCCATCACCGCCATGCGGCATTCCCGGCCTTCGGCGTCCGACGAGGCTTCTATCCGGACCAGGACCTCGGGACGATGGTCGGTGGCCGCCAAGGCTATAGCGCATTTGCTCCTGGTCTTGCCGCGTAGAACCTCTTCCACAAAATTGTTGAATTCGGGCAGAAAGGCCGGTTTCACAAAGGCACCGAAGCGAAAGCGGCCCATCTGGGAGCGCTTGATACCAAGCAGAATCGCCCCCGCCAGGTTGATCTGCAGGATGACGCCCTGGGCGTCGAGGGTGAAATAGCCGACCGGCGCGAAATCGTAGAGATCCGCGTATTTCTCGCGCAGGGCATCGGCCTCGTCATAGGCCAGCTGAAGCTCCTCGTTATGCATTTCCAGCTCGATCTGGTGCACCTGAAGTTCGTGCAGCAAACGGGTGGTGTCCCACTGGGAGTCATCGGCAAATGGCTGGGTCTGCTTGAGACGCGCCTCCGCACGCTGCCGCAGGGTGGCCGAGTTCGGGCGGGCACGTGGCAGGGCAAGACTCTCGGTCGTCAGGCTGAACAGCCGTTCATACTCACGCTTCACCACGCGGTAGCACTCACAGACCCGGGCCTCCAGCCCGGCGCGATCCAGCACCGTGATATGGCCCCTGCGGTAGTGGATCAACCCAGCGGCCTGGAGCTTGCCGGCCGCCTCGGTGATGCCCCCGCGGCGCACGCCCAGCAGGTTGGATATCGTCTCCTGCGTGACATCGAGCTCCATGCCGGAACTTTGATCGAAGCTCCGGAGCAGCCAGCGGCAGAGCTGCTGATCGACCGAATGGTGCCGGTTGCACAGCACGCCCTGGGCAATCTCGGTCATCAGCGCCTGGATGTAACACAGCGCCATCCGGCGCAGACTGCCGCCCTGCTCGAGCTCCCACGACATCACCTCGGCGCGCAGGCGTAAAGCCCCACCCGCCCGCTGGACGACGACCATGTAGTGACTGGTATCACCGCCCAGTACCAGTGGAATGCCGACGAAGCCGTCATTGCCGGTCATCGCCAGTTCGACCGACGCCCCATCCTCCGTGGTGGCGATCCGCGAAAAGGTGCAGGTGGTGGGGAAATAGACGAAGCCCAAGTGATCGCCTGACCTGAAAACAGTCTGTCCGGCAGGCAGGCTTACACACTCGAGATCGTTTTCCAGCCGGGCGCGTTCGTCCGGCAGAAGAGCAGCAAGAATCCTGTTCTGTCGAGAGCCTTCGCTCATGGTGTTGGTCATCCCACCCCCTTGTTTAAAGCAATTTTTTCGTTTTTATATTTTTTAGTTCCAATCTCGCTAAGGCAGCATAGATCAAAAATATCGTTTACTACGTACGCCAGCCAACATATGACTTTGTCGATTTCAAGCTGCGACCGGCCTCGATGGAGGGGAAAACACCTCACATGTGCAGCAGTTCCCGCAATACATAGGGAAGGATGCCCCCGTGCTGGTAGTACTCCACCTCCACCGGCGTATCTATACGCAGCAGCAGCGCGACGCTCCGGGCGGTTCCATCCAGCCGGCGAATCGTCAGCGTAACCAGCTGGCGCGGTGCGATGCCCTCTTCCAGGCCCGACAGATCGAACAGCTCGTCGCCGCGGATCGCCAGCGTCGCCGCGTCGTTTCCATCCATGAACTGCAGGGGCAGCACGCCCATGCCGACCAGGTTGGAGCGGTGAATGCGCTCGAAGCTCTTGGCCACCACCGCTTTCACGCCGAGCAGGCGGGTACCCTTGGCGGCCCAGTCGCGGCTCGATCCGGTTCCGTACTCCTCGCCGGCAAAGATCAACGTCGGTATGCCGGCGGCCAGGTAGTCCATCGCCGCATCGAAGATGGATTTCTGCGCGCCCCCCGGCTGAACCAGCGTCAAGCCGCCTTCCACAGGTTTGCCGGTCGCGTCGGCTGGGAGCATCCGGTTGCGGATGCGCACATTGGCGAAGGTGCCGCGCACCATCACTTCATGGTGCCCGCGGCGCGAGCCATAGCTGTTGAACTCGTCGGGCGTCACCCCGTGGGCCTGCAGCCACAGGCCGGCCGGCGAGGCTGGCTTGATCGAACCGGCCGGGCTGATGTGGTCGGTGGTCACCGAGTCGCCAAAGATCGCCAGCGCGCGGGCGTTGCGGATGACCGGCAGCGGCGCGGGCTGCATGTCGAAACCGGTAAAGATTGGCGGCTCGGCGATGTAGGTGGAGGCGTCCCAGCCATAGGTCTCACCGGTGCTGATGGAAATCCGGTTCCACAGCGGGTTGCCTGCGGCAAAGTCGGCGTAGAGGCGGCGGTAGATCGCCGGGTCGGTGGCGTGGGCTAGGGCCGCGGCCACCTCCTGCTGACTCGGCCAGATGTCGCGCAGGAAGACCGGCGTGCCGTCGCTGCCAATGCCGAGCGGCTCCGTCGCCATGTCGATGCCGACCCGTCCGGCCAGCGCGAAGGCCACCACCAGCGGCGGGCTCATCAAGAAGTTGGCCTTGATTGCCGGGTGGATGCGGGCCTCGAAGTTGCGATTGCCCGACAGCACCGCTGCGCATACCAAATCGTGGCCGGCAATCAGGCCTTCCAGCTCCGGCGCCAGCGGACCGGCATTGCCGATGCAGGTGGTGCAACCATAGGCCACCACGCGAAAGCCCAGCGCTTCCAGCGGTTCCAGCAGGCCGGCCTTGCCCAGGTAATCCGTCACTACCCGCGAGCCTGGGGCAAGGGATGTCTTGATATGGGACGCGACCTTCAGGCCACGGGTCACGACCTTCTGCGCCAGCAACCCGGCGGCCAGCATCACCCCCGGATTGGAGGTATTGGTGCACGAGGTGATGGCGGCGATCAATACATCGCCGTGACCGAGGCTGGAACCGTCGGCCAGCAGAGGACGTTCGGCTTGCGCCCCCGCCACTTTGCTGTAGCCGCCCTCGCCTGCCGGCCGGGCCAGCAAAGTGTCAAAACGTGCTTTCAACTCGGGCAGGACGATGCGGTCCTGAGGGCGCCCGGGGCCGGCCACGCTGGGCACCACGGTGGCGAGGTCCAGTTCCAGTTGCGCGCTGTAGTCGATCTCTCCGGTCCGCGGGATGCCGAACAACTCCTGAGCCTGGTAGTAGCTGACGAAAGCCTCCACCTCCTCGTCGCTACGCCCGGTCGCGGTGAGATAGGCGGCGGTGGCTTCGTCAGGTGGAAAGAAGCCCATCGTCGCGCCATACTCCGGTGCCATATTGGCGAGTGTGGCCCGGTCCGGCAGGCTCAGAGAGGCCGTGCCGTCGCCGAAGAATTCGACAAACTTGCCGACCACCCGGGCCTTGCGCAGCATCTCGGTGACCGCCAGCACCAGGTCGGTGGCAGTGACACCCTCCCGCAGGCGGCCGGCAAGGTGCACACCGACCACGTCCGGGGTAAGGATGTACACCGGCTGGCCGAGCATGCCGGCTTCCGCCTCGATGCCCCCGACGCCCCACCCAACCACGCCGAGGGCGTTGATCATGGTGGTGTGGGAATCGGTGTCGACCAGGGTGTCGGGGTAATACAGGTCGCCTTGGCGGATCACACCACGGGCCAGGTACTCCAGGTTCACCTGATGCACGATGCCGATTCCCGGCGGTACCACGCGGAAGTTGTCGAAGGCCTGCATGCCCCACTTGATGAAACGGTAGCGCTCCGCATTGCGGCGGAATTCGAGACGCATGTTGAGGTCGAGGGCATCGGCTTCGCGGAAATGGTCCACCTGCACCGAGTGATCGACCACCAGATCCACCGGCACCCTCGGCTCGATGATCCCCGGGTCCTTGCCGAAGCGTTGCGCCACTCCGCGCATGGCGGCCAGATCGCACATTAACGTGAAAGAACACCGGCAAAAGGCGAGCCGGTACCGAGCGTAACGCGATGCCTGTGCGAAGGGGCAGCGGGAAGGCGGAAGGGTTTAGTCGTTGGCGGGGAGGTAACCGTGCTTGGCGAGC
>Ga0213919_1000921_pt1 | contig 11650 bp, 5 predicted proteins | sample McNCre317MG_FD_161056 | JGI IMG/M metagenome (GOLD analysis project Ga0213919, IMG submission 161056) | Freshwater microbial communities from McNutts Creek, Athens, Georgia, United States - 3-17 MG | ecosystem: Environmental > Aquatic > Freshwater > Creek | place: USA: Georgia | collected 2017-06-12 | reverse complement strand
ACCATAATCTGAATTTAAATTTGCTGTGATTGAGATTGAGTTCAAGATCACATTTGAGCTTTGGCCACTAAATCCGGCCATTCGACAAGCATAAGGAACTGTGCTGGTGATTAGGCTTGAAAGACTGCTCGTCATTTCTATATCACTTTGAGTGATGGATTGAGAGTTAACATCAATATTAAAATTATTAAAATAAGTACCGCTCGCCATCCCAAAGGCTCCACCAGCATTGTTTTGAGCGGCAACATTTCCTTTGGCCGTAACGGTACTGACCTTGCTGGTAAATTCAGTGAGAGTTTGATTTTTTTGAACTTTATATTTTAAATTTTCATTTGCTTGATTAATTTGAGCAGCAAAGATGTTTGGTGTTAAGGCAAGCCCATTACTTAAACCACCTGTTATCACAGATGAGATAAGTCCTGCATTAAATAGGCTTTTTACATTTCCCTCAATATATATATTTTCGAGAGATGAATTTTCAATTTTTGCAGCAACGAGACCAGCACCATTGACTGCTTTTACATTTTGGTTAGAAATTGTCACACTTCCAAGATAAGAATTTGATAGATGTCCGATGAGACCACCGGCCATAGAATTTGAACTTAAGCTTTTAATATTTCCATTTTTAAGAACTATGTTATAAACACAAGAATTTTCTACTTTAGGTGCTAGAGAAGAAAGCAATAAACTACTTACGCCGTCTTTTAATACATTAACAGTATCAATTGTAATATTATCATAAATATCACTTTGAGATAGACCTGAAATAGCACCTGCATTTTCATCTAATTCTACGGTCGAATTGAGAATATTAATATCTTTAAAAAATGAGCCTCTGCTCGAGTTACATAAAAAAGCTAGATTGTTTGTATGGTTTTGAGAGTCTTTGCGTGCGAGAGAATTTGTAATTGTGACATTAAAAAATTCTGAATACTGACAATGACTAAATAAACTTCCCGTCGTTTTCAAATTTCTAAAAGTGATATTTCTAAAAGTGCTGTTGTTGAATTGAGAAAGTTCAAATGTTGCTTGATTTAAGTTATTGATTGAAAAGTTTTCGCCATCAATTATTTTTGGAGTTTGAAAGCTTGGATCTGGAGCGACGTAGTTTAGGCCATTTAAATCAAGATCATTGGCAAGAACGATCCATAATACAGATCGGTTTGCCATCGCTTCAATGAGTTCTGTAGGGGAATGAACATAGGTAGGCTGGTAGTTTTCATTTGAAGTGACATAATAAGATTTACCATTGAGTGCAATGGTGTAATTGTAAAGTGGATTAATTGCAAATTCTGGTTTTACAGTTCCAGGGATATCAACAGTGCTACCAAAATTATTGTTGTTGCAACTTATTGTGATAGGTTTGTTTGCTCCAGCGATGAGTATAAAGCCGTCATTCGTTTGACCTGAATCATCAGGAGTGAGGTTTGTGACTTGTTGGCAGCTCCCTGACATTGTCACCGAACTAATTGGTCTTGTCAGCGTTTTTGTATTATCAATATTTGTTACATCATAGAAATAATCATTCACACGATTTCTATTTTCTTTAAAAAAATGTCCACTTTTTGTCGCACAAAATTCTTCGTATGTTTTTCGAGTCGAATTGATAGAGTTGATCGCCTCAGTAAAAGAGCGAAGAGGGCCGTTATATTCGACAAATGGAGTGACAACATTAGAGGCTTGGGAAACTGGCCCCGTCCCAAAAGAATTTGTTGCTTTGACAGTAAATGTATAGGCAGTCCCATTTAAAAGACTTGGTACAACTATCGGGCTAGAAGGTCCTACGACTGTTCGCCCACTGCTAGATATGACTGTATAGCTTATAATGGGGCTGCCACCATTTGAAATTGGAGCATCAAAATACACGGCCACTTGAGAATCTTGGGCCACCGCCGTTCCTATGGTTGGTGCACCTGGAACAGAGTTGGCGGCGACTGGAATAATGGCATTTGAGTTTGCAGAGGCCACACTAGATCCGAAGGCATTTTTTGCTTTTACATTAAAGCGATAACTAATTCCGTTGGTGAGTCCCTCTAAAACCATTGGAGAGGTTGTTCCAGAGACTGTTAAACCTTCGGGGACAGACGTGATGAGATATGAGGTGATAGGAGAGCCTCCATTATTAATTGGCGGTGTAAAATAAATAGTGGCTTGAGTGTCTCCGGCCACAGCTTCGCCAACGGTTGGTGCACCAGGTGCCGTCAGGGTAGACGATGGAGTTATTTGGTTAGATGAGACAGATAACTCGCTTGTTCCTTCACTATTTATTGCGACAACTTTAAAGACGTAAGCAACTCCATTGGTTAATCCAGTAATGACTAATGGAGAGGATGTTCCCGTCGCTGATTTTCCTCCAGGATAAGAGGTCGCTATATAAGAAGTAATGCTTGCTCCACCATCTGATACTGGAGGTAAAAAATGGACATTTGCTTTGGTATTACCTGCTTCAGCGGTTCCAATGAGAGGAGGACTCGGAGGAGTCACCGCAGTCGTTGGCGTCACACTATTAGAAACACTTGAAGCAGGGCTGCTACCAACACTGTTAACGGCCTTTACGGTGAAGGTATATGCAGTTCCATTGGTGAGACCAGTAACTTCCAAAGGTGAAACTGTTCCTGTTTTAGTAATATTACCTGGAGAAGACGTAACTATGTAGCTGGTGATGGGTGCTCCACCATTTGATAATGGAGCTTGAAAACTTACTTTTGCAAGAGTGTTTCCAGGATAAGCACTTCCTATGGATGGAGCTTCTGGCACACTTGGTGCCGCAGAAGGTTTAACAGGATTAGAATTTTGAGAACTAAGACTCGTTCCATTCGCGTTTGTGGCCGTCACCGAAAAAGTGTAACTTTCACCATTGGTTAAGCCGGTGACAGTCAGAGGTGAAGAGAGTCCAGATTTAATTTTATTTCCAGGATTCGACGTCACTGTATATGAAGTAATGGCCGCGCCTCCATTGGCAAGTGGAGCAGAAAAGTGAATTGTGGCCTCTGTGTTGCCTGGAAAAGCTGTCCCTATAATTGGTGCACTCGGAGCACTGTTGGCGGCCATTGGTAAAACTGAATTACTTGGAGCTGACTCTCTACCAGTTCCAATGGCATTAGTTGCTTTAACTGTAAAAGTGTAACTGACTCCATTTGTTAATCCAATAATGCGAAGTGGGTTTGTCGTTCCAGTGCTTGTGATATTTCCTGGAGTTGATGTGACTGTGTAGGACGTTATCGCTGATCCACCATTTGAAGCTGGCGGGATATAATTCACTGATGCTTCACTATTTCCTGAAGTGGCAAGTCCAATGACTGGAACACCTGGAGCTGTTAATGGTGCATCTGGAGTGACTGAATTCGTTGATGAAGAAGAAGATCCTTCTCCGACGGCGTTGAGGGCATTCACTGTAAAAGTATAGGCGACTCCATTACTTAAACCAGAAATGGTAATGGGAGAATTTAATCCTGTAGCGCTAATGTTTCCTGGACTTGAAATCACTTTATAAGAAGAAATCGCTGACCCACCATTATTCGTTGGAGCAGTAAAACGAACGATGGCCTGAGCATTTCCTCCCTCAGCAGACGGATTCGTTGGAGCCCCTGGAACTGTTAAAGTTGGAGGCGGAACTTGAGGTCTAATGGCAATCGAAGGATTTGAACTTGGACTTGAACCGATAATGTTTGAAGCTGTCACAGTAAAAGTGTAAGGAGTCCCATTCGTGAGGCCTGTAATTGTGAGAGGAGAGGTGAGTCCGCTGACTGTCTTATTATCTGGACTTGAAGTTACAGTATAAGACGTAATGGCCGAACCTCCATTTGAAGAAGGAGCTACAAAATTAACTGTGGCCTTGGAGTCACCAGGAGTGACGATACCTATACTTGGAGCAGAGGGAGTAGTTTTAGGAATGATCACATTACTTGAAAGTGAAGATAAACTAGCACCTGCAGAATTAGTGGCCTTTGCTGTGAAAGTATACTCAACACCATTTGTAAGGCCTGTAACGACCAGTGGTGAAGCTGGTCCAGTCGCCGTTTTAAAACCTGGTGATGAAGTAATTGTATAACTAGTGATTGCCGCTCCACCGTTATTTGCCGGCGGAGTAAAAAAAACATTGGCCACAGCATTTCCGGCAGTGACTGATGAAATACTTGGAGCATCAGGCACAGTATGAGGGATAGTGCTATTTGAAGCAATTGATGATGAACTCATTCCTTGAGAATTAATGGCCTTAACAGTGAATTGATAAGAGCGACCGTTAACGAGTCCTTGAACTTTGATTGGGGAACTCGTACCACTTCCCATAATTCCATCAGGGATTGAGATGACATTGTAAGATGTCACAACAGATCCACCATTAAAATTGGGAGTGAAATTGACCATGGCAAAAGTATTTCCAGGTGTAGCGAGTCCAATCGTTGGTGCACTTGGAGTGGTCGTTGGTATGGCCGTATTTGAAATTTGTGAAGAGCTCCCAGGGCCAATAGCATTTTGGGCCTTAACCGTAAAAGTATATTCTCTTCCATTGGTTAAACCAGTCATGATCATTGGTGAACTCATTCCCGTCACAGTTTTTTGTTCAGGGGTTGAGAGAATAGTATAACTGGTTACTGGAGATCCCCCATTAGAAATGGGTGGTTGAAAAGTAATCGTTGCTTGACCATTTCCAGCTGAGACCAGTTGAATAATAGGTGCCCCTGGTGTTGTGGCAGGAATGATGGAATTTGAAGCCGCAGAACTTGCACTTGTCCCCTTGATGTTTGTTGCCTTTACACTAAAGGTATAAGGTATTCCGTTAGTAAGGCCAGTAACAACCAATGGAGAAGTGCTTCCCGTTGCTACTTTATTTCCAGGAGATGATGTCACAGTATAAGATGTAACAGGACTTCCACCGTTATAACTTGGCGGAGTAAAACTCACACTTGCTTCAGTATTAGAGGCTATGGCCGTGCCAATTTTTGGAGCAGTTGGAACAGATAAAGGTATTACTGAATTTGAAGCAGCAGAAAAAGCGCTAAACCCAATTGAGTTCATTGCTCTCACACTAAAGGTGTAACTCACACCATTAGTGAGACCATTTATTGTGATAGGTGATTGAGCACCACTAGCGATAATATTCCCAGGATTTGAAATGACTAGATAACTAGCACTCGCTCCACCATCAGAGACTGAAGGAGTAAAACTTACGGTCGCATTGGAATCATTACTTGTGGCCACAGGACTACTTGGTGCACTTGGAACAGTGGCCGGAGTAACAGCAACTGAAGCAATTGAAGCCGGACTTATTCCCATTTGGTTAATCGCTCGCACGACAAATGTATAGCTCACCCCATTAGTTAAGCCTTTTACGGCAAGTGGCGATGAGTCCCCAATGGCGATAAGACCGTCCGGAATTGAAGTCACTTGATAGCGGTCAATGGGATAGCCTCCATTACTCGTTGGGGGATTAAATTTTACTAGGGCCTCGTTAGAGCTAGGGATAACATTGACAATTTGTGGAGCACTTGGTGCAGTTCCTGGAATAACACTTGCGCTTTGTGGAGAGTTGGCTCCTAGTCCTTGAGCACTCTGAGTTCTGATCGAAAATTTATAAGGAACTCCATTATCTAATCCAGAAAAAATTATTGGAGACTGAGTTCCACTCGTTGTTAAGTTTCCTGGATTTGCAGTGACAATGTAAGCTGTTGTCGTGAAGACACCAGGTAAAACAACGGCCGGTGTAAAAGAAATAGTGACTTTATTATTACTTGGAACAAGAGAGTTGATTGTTGGAGGACTTGGTAGAGCAGATGGAGTGACGCCTAGCGAAGGAAGTGAAGAGGCACCCATTTTACTAGACATTTTTGGTGTAACCGTAAAAGTGTAGGCAACTTCATTTGTTAATCCCTCAACGATGATGGGACTTGAAAATCCAGCGGTCACTTTATTTCCCGGATTTGAAACGACTTCATAGGAAGTGATTGATGATCCTCCACTAAAAAGCGGTGGATTGAAATAGATAGTCACACGACCATTACCAGGCACTACAGATGTGATTATTGGCAAATCAATAGCAAGATTACTTATAGGTGTGTTGGTATTAGAATTCTCAGGTGCTTTTTGAATGCACCCTGAAGAAAGTAAAAAAATAAAAACTAAAAGAAATAATTTCATGAAAATGCAATCACCACAAAAACGGTTTTTATCTAGTGCACGCAGCTCTATTTTAACTCCTTAATTCATCGGATTTTTTTGTTTTTTCTGTATATAAAGATGAGGTTCTTGTAGAGGGTTTAAGTACTTAATTAATTATAAAGGATGTTTCCTTTTTGAGCTTCATTAGGCCGAGTGAAGAAAGTGTTCAAAAATTAGACAGCAAGTTTAGTTGCCACTCATATTAAACACTCTTGGTCTTTTTAACAGCACTATTGTATTATAAAAATCTTTTAAATTAGCAATAATTCTTTCAGCACTTATTGGAAAACATTTTCCACATAGAGTTTGATTAGCAAACTTTATTGAAACATCATTTTGAGAAAAGAGAGCGTAAGTTTGATCATCACCTCTCTTGTTCATTGTTAAACGAATTTTTGAGAGTGATATTTTTTCCTAATTCGACATTTTTAGTATCTACCAAGTTTTTCCTGACCTGGTTGATTGGTTATTGACAAGCTAAACATATCTTAATGTTTTTTATTCAGATGACGAAGATAATTTAGAATTAATAAAAAGGATATAAAATGAAATTCTCTATACTTTTATCAATTACATTAATAAATATGCTCTATGTTAACTCTGCGTTTGCAGTTAAACCTAAAAAAAGTACAAAGGAAACAGAACTTCCTTTTAACATTAATATCAAAATGCCAATAGAATGTACTAGATTTGGTGAATTTACGGATGAATTTGAAATTCGCTGTAGTAACTTACGTTCGGCATTGCAAAAATTCTACGATGAAAATCCAAATGCAGTTCAAACAGAATTAGTTCAATCAAATTTAACTCAAAGTAAAATGTGCGATGACGTTCAAGAAAATTATGTGATTTGTAAGGGAAATCGTTATGTACTCGAAAAGGATGCAGTTAATAATATCCATCAAGGAATAAAAAAAGCGACGGATATCATATTAATTAAAGGTAAGGATAGGCAGAGTGAGAATGCACCAAAATAAACTTAAGTTTGTCTTGGTGCATTTTTGCGAATAATTAAATTATTTTATTTTTTTATGGGCCCTTTCAATTTCTGAACACACATCGGCCACATTCATTTTAGAAAGCTTAATTGGATCAATAATGTTTTGGTACAGAACTGGAAAGTTTCTCAAATTTTCAAAAAGAATTAAGTTTTTATTAGCATCCACTTCATCAATTTTTTTAATCGGAGTGAAGTGAGGAGCCGTTGTTAATACTTCCGGTGTTTCATTGATCAGTTGATTAATTGATCTTACCACTTCAACAAATTTATCCAATTCAGCTTTTGAATAAGACTCTGTTGGCTCGATCATAAGGCCATAAATTTCTGGAAAAGCTACTGTTGGAGCGTGAAGACCAAAATCTAAATAAAGCTTTCCAATCTTTGCAATTGCCTGCGCCTTAGGAGTTCCACCTTTTTCAATTCTCTCAAAAGTTTCTTTAGAAATAGTGAGAATAAATTCGTGCATGCGCGGTTCATTTTCACAGTTTTCTGGAAGTGATGGGTAGATAGGTTTTAATTTATTGTATAAGTATCTTGCCGATAATACCGACACACCAGACATCTCACGAACGCCATTGCCACCGAGGGCTTTAATGTATGTGTAGGCGCGAACTTTGTGAGCGAAATTACCTAAATGACGATGAAACGATCCAATAGATTTAACTGGCTTTACGATATCAAAAGTTTCACCTTTTTTTACAACTTGAATTCCTGGAAGATAATCAACTAGTCGGTGAGACACTGCCACCATAGAATCCCCTGGGCCTCCGCCTCCGTGAGGGATGGTCCACGTTTTATGAAGATTATTATGAACAGCATCGACTCCCATTTTATTTAAGTCGATCCATCCAGCGATGGCATTCATGTTGGCACCATCCATATACACAAGGCCACCAACGCCATGAATGAGTTCGGCCATATCTTTAAATCTGGTTTCAAAAATTCCCGAGGTGTTGGGATTAGTGACCATCACGCCAGCAATGCGTGTGTTGTACTTTTCAACTTCAAGTTTTAGTTGTTCAAAATTAATTTGTCCGCGAGAGTCTGCTTCAATGATGACAATTCCGTATTGAGTTCCATCAATAACTTTAGTTTCAAATCCGGCCATGGTCGCTGTCGCTGGATTTGTTCCGTGAGCAGACCTAGGGATGAGAAGAATGTTTCTCGTTTTTTCTTCGCCATTATTTCTATGGTAAGCTTGAAATAATTTTAATCCAACCAGTTCCCCTTGAGCTCCCGCCACTGGTTGAGTGGTGACTGCCGGAAGTCCAGTGATCGATTTAAACATTTCTTGAATTTCATAAAGAACTTCAAGGGATCCTTGAACGTCCTCTATTGGAGCTTGAGGATGAACGTCAGTAAATCCTTTGAGGCTTGCGGCCCAATCATTGATATAAGGATTGTACTTCATAGTGCATGAGCCGAGAGGATAAATATTATCATCTGGGCTCACGTTTAAATCAGCTAGCTTTTGGTAGTAGGCTTTGATTTCTTCGAGTGAAAAAATTGGAAGTCCGACGGCCTCTTTTCTTAAAAATGTCTCAGGGATTTCTGGCAAGAATTCATCATTCTCTTCTGCTTCAAAATTTTCATTGAAAAAATTCTCTAATTTTTCTAAGTCCTCATCACTGTGAACGTCAAAGAATGAAAGAAGTAATAAATGTCTTCCATCATTAGTTAGCCTTTTTGAAACATCAACGCCAAGTTGGATATTGGCATTTTTCGCTTTTTCTTGAAGCTCTTTAACTGGCAAAGGCAATTCTAAAACAAATTCGTTATAAAATGGAGTCGAAGGAAAAGCGAGCTTCACGCCTTTAAATTGTGTGAGGATTTGGGCCATTTGAAGAGCGTAATCACGTCCAACAAGAGCCGCTTCGGTCATGCCTGTTTCACCGCGAGATAAAATCGCAGCTCCTGCGGCACTCGCTACAAAAGACTGATTAGAGCAAATGTTGGAAGTCGCTTTTTCTCTTCTGATATGTTGCTCTCTAGTGGCAAGAACTATACATAGCGCTTCTTTGCCATCTTGGTCTTTCGCCTTACCAATAAATCGCCCAGCAGTTTGTCTGATGTCGAGTTTATTTTTTTCATTGTATCTAATTCCAAAAATTCCTAGGCCCGGGCCTCCAAAGTTTGGTCCAAGGGCCAGGTGTTGGCCTTCACCAACAATCATGTTACACCCTTGGTTCTTTGATCCAAATTTTGAAGGAGGAGTAAGTCCCTCTGTTGCGAGTAAGATAGGATCAATAAGTGCGATTGATTGAACTTTTATTTCCTCACATAAATCAGTGAGAGAATGTATGTCTTCAAGGTTTCCAAAATTATTAACTTGTGGAAAGACGATGGCACAAAGGGCACTTCCGATATCAGAGGCCATTTTTTTAACGAGGTTAACATCCGTGATCCCAGTGAGTTTATCAGTTGGGATAGTGACAATTTCTAAATGTGTTTCACGAGCTTGAGTCTTTAAAACTTCAATGTCACCTGGATAAAGAGATTCACAGACAAGCACGACATTAGAATTTTTAACAATTCTCGTGGCCGTTTGAATCGCTTCATAGAGGGCCGTTGATCTTTCATAAAAAGAAGCGTTGATCGCTTCAAAACCTGTGAGCATTGAAAGAGTAGAAGAGTAGATCCACAAAGTTTGCAATGTTCCTTGCGATCTTTCCGGTTGGTAAGGTGTATAAGCTGTCGTAAGACCTCTTAAGTTACATACGTAACTTACGATTTCTTCCACTTTATAATTTTTTAATCCATCGCCAATAAAAGAGGTTTTGATATTATTTTTTTTTGAGAGTTTTTCAAGATGAGCGATGAGATCATTATAACTTAGTTCTTCAGTGACGAATGGTGGTTTATCAAATTTCACATTGTCAGGAATGTGAGAATAGAGATCCTTAAGTTCTCTAGCACCAATGTCTTTAAGCATGGCCCCTTTATCACTTTCGCTACTAGAGATGTAGTACTTCGTAAGCTCTCGAGGCAGCTTAGTTGGGTTGTAATTTAATTTATTAAAATTTGTCGAAAGATTTGTCGTTTGAGACTTGTTCATGAATGTTCTTCCTTTTATTTGCCTATTCAATAGTTCAATTTAAGCCTATAATAACCTTTGATGAATGAGTTGAAAAAGATAAAATTAAGCGATGCTCATATTGAGAGTTGGCCTTTGACTCTACAAGAAGCAGTTTTAAGGCAAAATGATTTTTGTCTAGCGGTTGAACCAGAGCGTAAGCTTTGTGATCAATGCGATTATTTAGACTTTATCGACAATCGCCTTGTGTATTTTTCGGTCGAATACGGTTCCATGAGCTTTGATTTTAATGAATTAAAATCCTATCACGAGCGCCAGAAATATGCTTTCACCAAAGAACCTCTGTATCGTGCATTGGGTTTAAAAGGCAAACTAGCGGAACAAAAAAAGTCTATTTGGGATACTACATGTGGAACGGGAAAAGATTCCGTTCTCATTCATCATTTTGGTGCGTCTCTCACTAGTTTTGAGCGCCATCCCATTGTCTATTTACTTTTACAAGATGCTTTGCGGAGATTTCCTCTTTTAGATTTTGAACTAATATTTAGATCGGCAAACTTTTATGATGGAAAGCTTTCTTCTCCAGAAGTGATTTATTTTGATCCCATGTATCCTTCGAAAAAAAAATCAGCTCTTCCTAGAAAAGAAATGCTTATTTTTAAAGAATTGGTTGGGGAGGACTTGGATGCCGGTGATTTTTTAGAATGGGCATTAAGTAAAGCTCTTGAGAGAGTCGTCGTTAAAAGACCACTAGAGGCACCACCATTAAAACCTAATCCCACGGCGAGTTATTCAGGGAAAAGTACTCGCTATGACATGTATAAAATCTTTAGCCACCGGCCCGCTTCATTTTAAAGCCAAGTTTAGTTAAAAATAATTCGGCTTTATCTCTTTGATCTCCTTGAAGTTCAATCTGAATAGGCACTTCAAGTTTGATTGTCCCGCCCGTTCCACAGGTGTTTTTTAATTTTTTTGTCAGTTCTTCAAAATAAGGCGGGTTGTAAGGTAAATCAAAAATGACAGTGACTAATTTTCCCCCGCGGCCATTTTTTTCAAGTTTCATTTTTAAAGTAGCTTTAGTGGGATCGACTGGCACAATGTTTTGAATTGAGTCAACGCACTCACAAGGATCTTCGCCACATTTTTTGCAAAGCTTTAAATGACTTCCATCACTGGAGTAAACGAGGCGATTTTCACTTTTTACTTGATTGTTTTTGGGTTTATTTTGTTTCATTTTTGATGCTTTTTTGTCTTCTTTTCATTATTCTATTTCAATCTTAAATTTGACACTATTTAAAAGGATTGTATTCATTATGGCAAAAAAATTTGATGTCTACGGAATTGGTAACGCACTTGTTGACATGGAGTTTGAAGTCACCAGTGAATTTCTCAAGAAATCTCAAATCGAAAAAGGTTTAATGACCTTAGTTGATGAGGCGAGACAAGCTGAGATAATC
>Ga0213919_1000920_pt1 | contig 11654 bp, 12 predicted proteins | sample McNCre317MG_FD_161056 | JGI IMG/M metagenome (GOLD analysis project Ga0213919, IMG submission 161056) | Freshwater microbial communities from McNutts Creek, Athens, Georgia, United States - 3-17 MG | ecosystem: Environmental > Aquatic > Freshwater > Creek | place: USA: Georgia | collected... | reverse complement strand
TGCGCCAGAAGCCGTGCTTGCAGCTGACTTAACAGTGTCGGTAAATACCGATCCATAATCTTTGTAAGCTTGAGCGCCTTCAGAGAACGAATTTTTCGCTCTGTTCATTGCGTCTTCTAGGCCTTGTCCGATTCCAGAGAAAGATTCTTTCGCACCAGAGAAGTCTCCCTGAAGAAGCTTGCTCATGGAATCGGCCAATCCAGAGAATACAGCAGTGTACGAATCCTTTATCGACATAGCGATTTCAAGAACTGTTGTACCGAACGCCATAAATACAGCGATAGCTCTATCACCAAACCATCCAACCCATCCAGCGGCAGTCTGGAAAGCATCAGCGAAACGATCCCTAATCCTTCCAAGGAACTGGCCAACACTTCCGAAGAAGCTCAGTACATATTCGTATCCGCCACTGAAAGCTGTTGCGATTGACTCATAGACAGAGCGCATTACACCAGCGATTGCGCTACCCGCAGCCGAAGCATACCCAGCAAGAATATCCCATAGGCCAAGAAATTTGTTCATTGTAGAGTACTGGTCGCTGGAGATTGTTGCCCACAGAGAAGACCAGTCAAACAGGTACGCCATAACTCCGCCAATAGCGAGGCCAATTCCGCCGACAACGGCAGCAATTGGGGCAAGTGGTGCAAGAATTGTTGCAAAGGAAGTTACTGCGGCTGCTCTCATTGCGATGAACGACTTAGACAGCAAGTTTACAGCTGTAGTAGCTCCCGGAGTGAGAGACAGAACAGCGAACATACTTCTGAATCCGCCAGTGATAGAAGACAGCACCCCGCCAGTCGCAGAGAAAGTCAATGCAACTGCGAATGCCTTTAACACAGGAAGAACAGTGTCAAAGTTTCTAATAAGGAATTGGATAGTCTCTCCAACTTTCGTTGCGACAGAAGCCAGAGATTGTCCGATGCGGTTGACAGCGGCTTGCACTTCTGGAGTAGAGATAAGCCTTCTTATCTGCCCAAACTGATCTGCCAACGCCTTATCAAATCCAGACGTTGCAATGGAATTCTTCAACAGAGTGAACTGGTTTGCTAGAAGCTGGAACTGAGCTGTCGATGTCTGCAAAGCTTCAGGAATCTTCGATCCATAAGTTGCCAGCAATTCCTTAGCAAGGACTTTCATTGCGGCAGAGCCGATCTTACCCTGCTTCAAAAGCTCGTCAAGAGTTTCACCGGGTTTAATAGCTCCGATCTTCTTCAGACCTTTTTCCATAAGCTGGAAGGCCCCCGGCAAAGAGTCACCGAACTGTTGGCGAAGTTCCTCAGCAGAAAGTTTTCCCTTAGAGAAAATCTGAGTGGCGGTGTTGAAGTTACGCCCCATCTGCTCAGCATCAAGACCAAGCGCACGACCAGCTGTAGACAGTGCCGTGAATACACCTTCTGTCGAGTCAGCCGACAATCCAGCTGTTCGAGTAGCAGCAGCAAACTTACCGTATTCTTGAATAGATTGAGATAGTGGGGCAGCTAGATTGTCAGCATTCTGCTTGACAAAAGCGAGCGCCCTACCGGCTTCTTCTGAACTTCCGGTAACAGCGGTAATGGCGATGCGGAAGCTGTTCAGCTGTGCGCCAGTTTCCATGAGCGATCTTGTCGCTCCAACAATACCAGCCAAGCTAATTGCGCTACCGAATGCAGATAGCAGGCCTGTGCCTGCGGAAGCGCTTGATGAAAGGGCCTTCATTCTTCCGATAGATTGATTGAGTCCAGAAGAGAAACGACCGAAGTTGATGGAGTTTACAGTAGCACCAAGGCGAGAGAATGACCCAGATGCGCGAGATGCAGCAGCCGCCATTACAGCAATACCTTGAGCAATCTGGCTGAATCCGCGAGGCACACGAATAGAAGCCATAGCATTTACAAATGCTGTGGTGTTGCGAACCGATGCTTGGCTTGGTCCTCTGAATCCATTGAGTGCCGCAGACAGACGACCGATGGAATTTATCGATGTCGTATTGACGCGGGCATTGTTCATTATCGAGAAGAATGAACGAAGACCAGCGATAGATGAAGAAGATGGCGCTTTGAAAGACGCCATAGCAGAATTCAGCTTGGAGACAGATGTGCCCAAGCTTGAACTGATTCTAACAGAGTTTAGTTTGCTGATGTCCCTTGCAAGCTTACCAAAAGCTCCAGAAGACAGGGAGTTGATCTTCTTGAACGCTTCAGCTACTTTTTGATCGAAGCTTACAGCACTCCGGGCAGCAGTATTGAGTGCCGAAGTAAATTGCTTGGCACCCTGCTCCGCTTGTGAAGCATCGATTTCAAATTTTAATGAGTAGCCTTCCATGATCACCTTCTAGGTGTTTTTTGCGCGGACGCTTTACTCCGCTTATTCTCTTGTCTTGTGTAGAAGTCGTCAAGCCAAATAGGATCGAGGACTCTTATGATCTTCAAGAGAAGTTCTTTATCATCAGGTGATTGGATTGATGTGAGGGAGCAGTAAGCGGCAATCGACTCTAAAGCAATGGCGAGTGGGCCGTTCATTCCTACACTGCGGGTTTCTGACAATACGCAAAAAGCGTCCCATAACCATACTGAATCTGGGAATAGATAAGCCGAAGGCTCTTCAACGACTTCTTCTATGTCGCGCTTTACGTGACCTTCCTTAACAAGCTGAGCAAGCCACTTCGAATGTTTTCTAGGCTTGCTCTGCTTAAGCGCGTGATTAAGGAAATCGGTTAGTTTTTTTCTTGCTCTTCCGCAAGTGTCAGCTTGAACGCCGACTCGTCAGTGATCAGAACTGCGATGATTTCGCGGAGCTTCGGAAGCTCGCGGAGCATTCTTTCCGCATTCTCCTGCGAGAAGGGGAGTGGTTCCTTCTTGTAGGTGATGTTCTTCCAGTCAACGATGATAGCGCCCGAAAGCTGCTTGATGAACAACTCTTCGCTCACCTTTTCAGACAGGCCCTTTCCAAGGCGCAACTGAGCCGCATACGGCTTTTCCAATTCACGGCGCAGATTCTTTGAGGCAGTGCTGGTGGCGGAGCGAAGCTTGATGCCAGCGTTTCCATCAAGGTCAAACCACTTACCAGTTTCTTCGGCAGTGGTGTCGGTAGCAAGGGATTCAAAAAGGTCCATGTAGGGTCTCCATCGGGTTAAGTGAGTGGGCGGCACCCGACGAACCGCCCACCCGTGCTGTACAGCGTAAAACTAACGCTATCGGGATTTTAGAAAGTGACAGACTTGGAAGCCGAGAATCTGTCGATCTGGAACATTGTTCCAGTCGCGCTGTCGCGGAAGGCGGCGAATTCAAGAGGCTCAAGAACGTCTTGGTCGATACCCTCTGGCTTAATGTCGTCAGAGGTGAACTTGACAGCAGGCACCGAGTAGCGGTACGAGTTTCCGTCAAGGTCTGTGAAGTCGAACGAGAGTCCGACAGTTTCGTGGTTGATGAAGTGGTTGTACATTTCACCGTTTTCGAAGTAGGCTGTGACTGTTCCAGTCAGATTGAACCGACCAGTACCAACGCCGCGAGCGAACTTGCTGCCAGCGGCGGTCTGCTGACGGAGCGAAGCATCGCCCTTCAATTCGATGGACTGAAGCGCAGTTGCGAGAGCAACACCGTTCTTCTTCAGAGAACCAACGTTTGTCGTTGCGTTCATAACTTCGGTCGAAGTCGAACGAACAGGAGTATACGGAGCAGCGCCTAGAACTGTCGCAGTCTTCATCTTCGTTTCCTTACCAGAGAACGAATAGGTACCCTTCACGATTTCGCCAGCTTGGACATTCATGCTCCAAGCGCCGACGCGCATACCTGTCTGCACTTCATACTGTCCGATGTCATTGAAGGCAGTTTCGATTGTGAACGACTGCGGCACGATAAGCTGGTGAGGCAGATTGCCGGTGTCGTCAGGATTGCGAAGCATGGAACCCTTGATCGTAACACCAAGGCCACCAGCGTTTGCATCCACAACAGGCTGCGGAGAAACAGTCAGAACGTCATTCGATAGAGATGTGATCGTGTACAGGCCAGAGGCAGACGATCCGCCAGCGAAAGCCGTAACAGAGATGTTTGCAGAAGTCTCAGCAAGTGCGCCGCCAGTCTTGTTCTGGTTGCGGATTGTCACAACCGTTCCGGTGACAGTCGCAGAAACCGACAGGTTTCCAGCAACGCGCTGAGCGTTGATAGCATCGGCAAGAGCCGCAGCCGTTAGCGCGGACGATCCGCCGATTGCCACAGCGATGCGGTTTGGAAGGATCGAGCTGTTGTTGTCAAATTCGAACACGACAGCCTTCACACCGTCGCTTACAGATACAAATTCAGCATCCGTAGGAGCAGTTGCAGTCAGATCGAACGAGCCGATCTCGTAGCCCAGACCATCCACAGAGATTGTCTGACCGACAACCAACTGACCCGCAGTGATAGCAGACGCAAAAGCGTTTGTACCGTTCGAATCGATTGTCGAAGCGCCGCCTGTTCCAAGGCGGATAGAAGTATTCTTCAATAGAACGATGTCGTTCGCGTCCTGAACGAAAGTCTTCGCGCTGCCAGCTTCGGCAACAGAAGTCGTTGTAGAGACAGTGATCTGAGTCACGCCAGACACGAGGGCGACAGAAGCGATGTTGAAGTAGCTGTTGTTCAGAGGATTATTGAATCCGCCTGTGACGATTCTGCGACCAGCTGTGAAGTAGGCAGTGAAGTCGCCGCCAGCGATGTCGATGCGGTTGTTCGCGCCCCAAGCAACGTTCAAGCCTGAGAACTTGTCGAGAGACATTGGGCGAGTCCACTGACCGAGGACGAACGCCTGAATGAAGTCGTCGTGCGATCCAGCAGAGAATTCGAAATCGATGTCGCCTTCAGAAGAGGCGGCAGTTTCAGTCACCGAGCTAACCATACGGTCGGCACGAAGCTCGTCAGAAGTCTTAGTTTCCTTCTTTGCCATAAGCGAAGATGACACAAGACGAATCAGGCGCGTAACGCCAGAAACAGGAGTCACGCCCCAAGCAGTTGTTGATTCCGCGATGGCGCGAATGGAAACGCGATTTGAGTCAGCAAAAATAGACACTGTTTATCTCCCGAAGGTTTTAGTTGGGTTATCCGCGAAGCCCCCGGCAAACGGTTGCGCAGATGCGCGAAATCATTGTCGAACCTTAACCCAAATCGAAAAGAAAGTCAAGAAAAAATTAACTTTATCCCTTAACTATCTTTGACATCCCTTCTATAGGGGATTCGTACCATGAGGCGAACGCCGCCGCCTTGAGTTGTTCCCATCCAGATATATGATGGCACTTTGAAGTTTAAGGAATTTCCGGGTGTAGCTAGGAACTGCTTCTTATCAAAGATGCTACCAAGGAATTCGCCAATCTCGTTTCCAGTCTTTATGCCAGAATCTTCAGGCACAACAACATCGAATTGCAGAATACCTACATGCCTATCTGTGGGTGAAAGTCCTAGGCTGGCCTGATTCGAATCTCCGCCGATCAAAGACACGCGCACCCAAGGGGCGTTTGGCGGCTGAGAGAAGGCGTGGTTTGGGTAGGCAATGGGGATCGAGGCGAAGGCGCTAGCCGCCACCCGATTCTTTATCTCGGAGACAATCGTCTCCCTCGCTTGGTCTAGTTTGCTCATAATGCTTTAGAATTCAATCTGGAAAGAGCCTCTTCCAAAGTAATTCCGAACATGCCATTCGGACTACGTGGGGTGTACCCATCTCCCGGAAGCTCGCCGTGTTCAAGACCAGAAACCGAGTCGGAATTGTTGGTGATGTATATCTTAGAGAATGCGTTTACTTTAGTAAGGACGGACCCAGACTCCAAAGCAGCTGCGGCATTTTCAGCTCTCCTAGGTTCGGTACCAAGAGGCATTTGATTTGTTCTGCCTGTCGGCACCCCGCCGATTTCTGGAAGCACTCCAGCATATGGTGTTCCGATTGTCATGATGTAGTTTCTGACTGTGACACCTTCCCATACTGGAGTCTTGTCGATAAGGCTCTTGTGGACAAAGCGGGCAGTTTTAAAAACTCTGGTTGCAGCCTCTTCAATCTTTTTCTGATAGCAGTTCTCCAACTGCTTAGCAAAGCTGGAAGCATTAGACCTGAACATTACAGTCTCCTGACGTGTAACTTATAAAGTCCCTTGCCCGGTACAACAGTACATTTCTGGACAGTCCAACGTCTTCCATCTTGAGAAATCATGTAGTCGTCTGTGTCTGGAACATTCGGATCGACATCGACTGCTGGCAAGAGGACTTTAGAATCTGTCTCAACGACGATAGAAGAGTCAATCTCATTCTCACGAAACTTGCTGAAAAGTACGCGAACGAGTGGAGCATTATCTGTCCCCGAAGCGTATGTATCTGAAGTCGGATCGTACACGCCATTGCTCAAATGGAACGTAACGTCAGCTGTTTCAATCACGTCAGAAACTACAGACTGAGTGATTGTGAATGCATCACCAACGATTTTCTTCAGGTCCAGCATACTTATGCCTTGATTATTTTTGCAGCCCCGGCACCGGAACGGATGTACCCCAAGTCTCTGATTGCTTCCCAGATGACGTTAGGTATAGAAGGAATTCGGTAGTCTTTATCGAATGAAAACTCGATAACATCCACCTTCAGAGCGGTGAGGCCATCTCTCGATTGTGGGGCAGTTGTGTCGATTGATACGAGTGATCTGGCAAGCTCTGCCGTGGCTTCTTTGAGGCGGCTCGGAATTTCGTCTTCTGGAATTGAAATGCCATCCCCATCTGTAACACCAGTACGTGGCCAGCGAAGACCGGAAGTCTCATAGGTTTTCGTTCCGTACCACGTTGCTTTCGTGTCGAGAAGACGGGTTGCCCACATAAGCAGCTTTTCTTTTGCGTCATTTGTAAGTCCCGCCCAAGATGTCGCGTGAATATTCGTTGAAATGATGTCGTCGGCTTCCACAACAGATAAGTATGAGTTAGCTGTCGGAATTCCGGTACCATCCTCTGGGGTGAAGGTTATTGCCATTACTGAACAAACCTATCGTAAAGAAGCATAGAAAGTGTGGCGAGAGCGGACAAAACAGGTATCGTGAAAAACAACATCTTTGGGCCGTTCCAAGATGATTCTTTGACAACAATCTTAGCAGAGATTGCGGCAACGTCTGTCTTTATCTTCTGTATTTCAGAAGATGAATTTTTCTCGTTATTGGCTATTTCTTTTTCTATTCTGGAAACGTCAACTCTAAGCCCCTCGACGCGCTCCTTTGTAGTAGCCTGAGAGCTAGTGAGGTCCTCCACTCCGCGACGAATGGCGGCAAGTTCCCCTTGCAGCCACAGAAATGCGCTGTCTGAGGATGATTTATTTATTCCGAACATGTTGTAGTCCCAGAAATTGTGGTGAAATGGTGGCTGCATAGCAGTTACTCACTGAGTAAGGCCGGAGACTCTTATACCACAAAAGTAAGTAAGAGTCAACTTTTCTCGTAGCACATCCAAAGCGTTTTAAATGCTCCGGCAATCCGGTAGTTTAAGCCTTCAGGGCGTTGTATATCGATAGTCTGTCGGAGTAGTTGGTATACCCCCCGTTCAGTCTTTTTGTATCAGATTTAAAGTCGTGGATGTTTCCTAGACCAAGTATCTTTGCAACAGCAAGAGAGGAAACAAGATTCCATTTAGGAAGAAGAATATCGTCTGGAGATGCAATAAAATCATGTCCTGTTTCCTTGGAAATACTGGAGTACATAGACTTACCAGTCGCCTGAAGCATTCCTCTTCCGCGATAGCGAAAACCGTCTCCAGATGATTCGTCCCCATTCCCCATCCTGTTCGCGTAGACCTTGTTTGCCAGCTTAGCAGGATTCCTAACATAATCCTTAGCAGATGAAACAGAGAATCTTGTTGGCCATACAGCAGCGATTCTTTCGGCTCTCGAATACTTTAGATTCTCTTCAAATGCAGTAAGGCCATTCGACTCATGTATGGCTTGTGCTAAAAACTGAAATTCTTCGTCTTCAGTAAGAAGGCCGTATGATGGAGCCAACGCATGCAAGCAGTTAGATATCTCTTTAGCTAGCGCGATATTAGCGTGTGGTGCTACTGATAGTATATTCTGTAATGTGACAGCCATGTTATCTTTCCTCAATATCAACCGATCCAGCTATAGTCACAGCTGTGGCGCTTACTGGCCATAGCACAGGAAGCAGGCAGGAACCGTTGTACAGGCGATTGCCAACTACTTTTGATGCTGGTGTTACAGATGGAGTGTTAGCAAGCGGAGAACAGATGCTTGCTGCGTTACGCATCAATACGAGAGAAACAGCTCCAGTCACAAGAGATGTGCCAAGAGTCACAGACTGCACCGAGCGAACACCTCTATCACCAGCCTGAAGCTGGAAGAAAACAAGAGTACCCACGTTCGCTGTCAATGGGAATGATGCCATTGTTCCAGTTCTACCAGCCGTCCCATCGGAATTAGTGTAGCTAATAGTGCAGTTTGTGATGTTAGCAGCATTTGTGGTAGCTGTGGTAACAAGCAGAGCGGCTTGAACGCCTAGCCCATTTGTTGATCCATTATCATCTCTAGCTGGCAAAGCCACGGGCGTGATCGCTTGCGCAGTTGTTGTAGTAACAACAAGTCCACTATTCACCCACATAAAATCCCACAGCTGTATCAGGCCTGCCTGAGTAGCAGTAAGTTCTTCTTCGGCCAAATATAGAGAGCCAGTGGGAGTCCATAGAGGAATACAACCAGCGTCAGTTGTAGTAGTTCCGTCAGTTGCTCTTCCATTCAATCCGGGAGCGCCTACTGCCCAAGCTCCGGGGAAGCCTGAATCTTTAGAGAAGCAGTATGGTATAGCTGCGGCTTTGGGGGCTGTACCAATCTTGTAGAACGGAATATTCTTTCCAATTACCTTATTAGAATACCTCTGTATTTTCTCTCTCCCGTTAGCGTCCAAAACAAAAAATCCACGATTTTGTGTGTACATCACAGATTCACCGGGATTAAGCGTTACGCTAGGAAGAACGGGGTATATAGTGGCGGTGTCTTTCTTCTGAATTGTAACGGTATTCACAACGGAAGAAGAGGCATTGAATACGGACAAAAATGTCAGCTGCGTAGCTGGGTTCGATCCAACTGCCTGTCCGAAGAAAATAGAAGTAGTAGTGGCGGTTGTGATAAGGTATTTTACAGACTTGTTTAGGATGGTTGTTGTGTCATCATCAAAATACGACGCGTTGACGGAAATATTTCCGGCAGCAGACGTTACAACTTCCAGACTCTGAGACGTTCCAATAAGCCTAAACATACTAAACTTCCTCTATTAAATAGGAGCCGAAGACAGTGTGGGCTGTCGCGGCTGACGGGTAAGAAATCAATTGTAGGCATGCGCCCGGTTTAATTATTGCTCCGCTCTTCGAAGATTTAATAGGGGAGCTTACTGTCGGAGTATTGACAACAGATGCGAACGAGTTTGTTATCTTTCTAAATAGAACAAGAGACACAGCGCCAGAAACCAACGATGTTCCCAATGTAACGGACTGTATTGATCTAACACCTGTGTCCTTTCCTTGAAGCCTAAACTCAACGAAGGAACCAACAACGGCGGTTGCAGGGAATGATGGGATAGTGGCAGTTCTTCCAGATACACCGTCAGAATTGGTGTAGCTGATCGTCATGTTAGTGATAGCGGCTGCATTTGTCGTCGCAGTAGTAACAAGGATAGCAGGGAATACTCCTACTCCAGTACCGCCGTCCTCAGCATCTCTTGCTGGTACTAGTGCCGTTGTTCCAAGAGACTGAGCAGTGGTTGTTGTAACAACAATACCTGTGTTTATCCACATGAAGTCTACAAGCTGTAACACAGTAGAAAGAGTAGATATCACATTATCGTCTGATACTTTAAGAGCGCCGATAGAAGAATTTATAAAGAAGCTTCCAGAGTCGGCAGCTAGCCTACTGTCAATTGCTCTGCCAGCCAATCCGGGTGTTCCAATAACGAAAGCGCCGGGGAAGCCAGAATCTTTTGAAAAACAGTATCCTACACCAATAGCTTCTGGCGCGGTGCCAATTTTATAAAATGAGAACAACTTTCCGTTTACTGCGGACACTGCATAATCTGTTTTCTTAATTAGGAACTTGTCTCTGACTACAAATCCTTCATCTTGATTGTAACTAAGAGACTCGTTTGGTTTAAGAGTAACAGAAAAGACAGGGTACCCAAGAGTAAGAGTAGAATCAAACTTTCTTACTGTCGCTACAACATCAGTCGATCCGATATTTGTCGTTTCGAAATACTGTAGTTTGTCAGAATCTGGACCTCCTCCGCCTCCGAAAACAATATCGAAGTCTGTCGGAGTAGTAGCAGTAGCCTTGAAAGACCTAAGATTGATCCCGCCAACAACTACCATTATCCAGCTGTAGTTAATAGCAATCGATCCCGCTCCAGTGTAGCTTATCTGAATCGTTTCATCAAAAAGGTCAGGACTTACATACATTAAAATGCTCTACTTGCAATATATCTTCTTACAGTCCCATCAAGCACACCAGCCGAGCCGGAAGATATAGCGACCCAGCCAGTGTTTCCAGAACCTGTCTCCTTAGAGTACATAGTTGTTCCTACGCCGCCGTCAATTCTCTTATACTCCGATCCGACAGGTGCGGTTACAACACCTTCAGGAGAGCCAGTTCCAGAAACGAAAATAGGCCCGGTTGTTGATCCGAGCCTGAATTGACTGACGAAGAATTCTTTTAGAATTGAAATCATCAGATTAGCCCAAGACAGTGACTCTCAGCGAAGAAGCGGCAGGAGCAGAATCAAACAAAATAGTGACAGAGTTTGTTGTCGTCTTCTGAACTTCGGCAATGACTGTTCGGAAAGAGCCAGCTACTTCGGCTATGTCAACAGTTACATCTTTTGTACCGAGATTGTGCGTAACCGTGATAGACGTTGCAGAGCCGTCGCCAATTGTTGATGCGAATCTCTTTGGTCGTCCCGACCAGTTGGCAAGCTTTAGAGGCGTTACAATGCGCAAGTCGTCTGTACCAGCGTCAGTCTCGGCCTGAGTAGCAAGCTCGGCTACGCCTGTTGCAGTTTCAGTTGCCTGAGCGGCTGCTGTTCCGAACGATGTGAATACAACGTTGTTAGTTCCGATGACACCATTTACCTGTGTCTGACGCCAAGTAGTGCCAGCGTTGACGGTTCCTTCAGAAGAAGTTACAATAGCTGCTTCTAGTTCGTCAAACGTGTCAGCGTCGATTGCTCTTGTCATTGGGACAGCAGCGCCGTTCCAAACGTAGATACCGTTCTGAGTGGTCGTAGTCTGGTCCTTCAGCAGAACTCTATCATTTACTGCCATCGTTACGCCGTCGATTGTAGCGCCCGGAGAAGCAACAGTGATGTTAGCGGTAGATGCAGCGCGAACGTCATCCTTCCACGCCAATCCCTGAATAGCGGATTGCAGCTGTTCGTATACAACGACTTCGCCGTTTGCGGTAGCAGCTGCGGCGTTTGTATACGGCTTGCGACCGCCAGCATCAATAACACGTAGTTGTGGAACAGCCATATTAGTCTCCTATTAGGTCAATCTCGCGTACCCGGAAAATGGGATATCGAATTCAATTGTCAAAATGTTGTTATTTACGTGAACAACTTCTCCGCCCATAACTTCAACTCCTCCTATTGTTGTCAAATAAACATCAGGACGGAATCCTAGGTTATGAGAAATAGTCCAA
>Ga0213919_1000918_pt1 | contig 11675 bp, 9 predicted proteins | sample McNCre317MG_FD_161056 | JGI IMG/M metagenome (GOLD analysis project Ga0213919, IMG submission 161056) | Freshwater microbial communities from McNutts Creek, Athens, Georgia, United States - 3-17 MG | ecosystem: Environmental > Aquatic > Freshwater > Creek | place: USA: Georgia | collected 2017-06-12 | reverse complement strand
ACACCAGCAAAATCGAGGTAGCTCGTCCGGAAGAACACTAGCAGCAGCGCGAAGCACACCGTCACGAACAGCCCGAGCACGAAGGTCGGCAGCGCGATGGCGAGGGACGGCCCCATGCGGGTCTTGATCTCGTTGGCGATGTCGCGACCGTCGTCCGCCCGGCCGAAGTCGAACGCGAACATGCGTACGGACTTCTCGAAAAAGATGGTGCGGGTCAGCTTGCCGCCCCCCTCCGCCGAGGCATTGAACAGCAGCGGCCGGTCGTAGCCGCGCTCTGCCTTCCAGCGCTCGATCGCCTCGGGCGTTACCCGTTTGACGCCCAACTGCATGCGCGCCATGTCGTCCGGCGTATTCACGACGAAGAACAGCGCGAAAGTGAGGAGGTTCACGCCGATCAGGATCAGCGGTGCGTAAAGCAGGCGGCGGACGATGTATGCGAACATGGGCACCTATCCTACATGGCGCGACGCCGATGACGAAGCCCGGGCCGGTTCCGGGCCAGGCTCAGCGCTTCAGCGCGCCACCGACCAGCCCGCGCACCGCATCCTGCAGATCCGCCGGCAGCACGACGATCTTCGCATTGTCGGCCGTGCCCATGCGCTCCAGCGACCCGATGTACTTCTCGCCGAGCAGGTAGAGCATCGGCGTCGTCTCCGTGCCGACGGCATCCGCCACCCGGCGGATCGCCTCTGCCGACGCCTCGGCGAGCATCACGCGCGCGTTGGCGTCACGCTTGGATGCCTCCAGGCGTGCCTCCGCCTCGAGGATCGCCGCCTGCTTGGCGCCCTCGGCGCGGGTCACCACGGCCTTGCGCTCCCGCTCGGCCGAGGCCTGCTGCTCCATCGCCTTCTGCATCGAAGGCGAAGGCTTGATGTCCTGGATTTCCACCGACTTCACCGTCAGCCCCCAGTCCACCGCCTCGTCGGCGATGCTCTCGCGCAGCCGCGCCTTGATCTTGTCGCGGCTGGACAGCGCCGCGTCGAGCTCCATCTCGCCGATGATCGAGCGCAGCGTCGTCATGATCATGTTGCGGATTGCCTCCGAAAAGTCGACCACGCCGTACACCGCCTTCACCGGATCGGTCACCTTCACGAAGGCGATGGCATTGGTGAGGATCACCGCGTTGTCGCGGGTAATCACCTCCTGCTCCTGCACGTCGAGGATGATGTCCTTGGTCACCAGTTTGTAGGCGACCTTGTCGAGATAGGGAATGATGATGTTGAGGCCTGGCTTCAGGGTTCCGAAATACTTGCCCAGCCGCTCGACGATCCATTCCTCACCCTGAGGCACGATGCGCACACCCTTGGCGATCGTCACGGCCGCAAAGATCAGGATCGCCAGCACCACGGTAAAACCTGCGCTCATCATCGCCTCCTCACACCTTGGCAACCTTCAGGAAACTGCCTTCGACCGACACCACCCGAACCCGCTCACCCGCGGCGATCGGCTCATCGACCACGCACTCCCATTCCTCGGAACCGAGCAGGGGCTTCTGGAAGCGCACCCGGCCGCGCTCGAAGGGCGCCGCTGCCTTCGCCATCAGGCCGATCTCGCCGATCGTCTCGCCATCCGACTGCCCGATCCGCGTCCGGTTCTTCAGGTACTCACCACCCTTGAACACTTGGAACCACAGCCCCACCATCGCCAGCGACGCAGCCACCCACAGCGCCAGCTGGGCCGTCGGCCCCAGCGGCAGCGCCAGCAGGACCAGCCCGACCAGCAGCGCCCCCAGCCCGAACCAGATCACGAAAAAAGCCGGCACCGCCAGTTCGGCGATCACCAACGCAATCCCCAGCACGATCCAGTGCCACCAGTCGAAACTCATCTGACCACCTCCGCCGGGCATTCTGAACCAAAACCTTTACATCGTGCGGAAAGCCGGACCCAGATGCGAAAGGCCGGCTCACCTCGCGGGGAGCCGGCCTTTCGCGTGTCAGCGCGACGGAGCGAAATTACTCGCCCTTGTTGTGCGCCGCCAGCTTCAGCCAGGTATCAACCACCGTATCCGGGTTCAGCGAGATGGTCTGGATGCCCTCATCCATCAGCCATTCGGCCAGATCGGGGTGATCGGAAGGACCCTGGCCGCAGATGCCGACATACTTGCCGAGCTTGTTCGCACCGGAAATGATCATCGACAGCAGGTGCTTCACCGCCGGGTCGCGCTCGTCGAACGAGTGGGCGACGAGGCCGGAGTCGCGGTCCAGGCCGAGGGTAAGCTGGGTCAGGTCGTTGGAGCCGATGGAGTAGCCGTCGAAATGCTGCAGGAACTGCTCGGTGAGGATCGCGTTGGACGGAATCTCGCACATCATGATCAGCTTGAGCTCGTTCTCGCCCTGCTTCAGGCCGTGCTCGGCAAGCAGATCGACGACACCCTTGGCTTCCTCGAGGTTGCGCACGAAGGGCACCATGAGCTGAACGTTGGTCAGGCCCAGTTCGTTGCGCACCTTCTTCATCGCCTGGCATTCCATCTCGAAGCAGTCGCGGAAGCTCTGGGCGATGTAACGGGAGGCGCCACGGAAGCCGAGCATCGGGTTTTCTTCTTCCGGCTCGTAGATTTCGCCGCCGAGCAGCTTGCGGTATTCGTTCGACTTGAAGTCCGACAGGCGCACGATCACCGGCTTCGGGTAGAAGGCTGCGGCGATCGTGGCGACGCCCTCGACCAGCTTCTCGATGAAGAACTGCTTGGGGGTGGCGTAGCCGCGGGAACGGCGCTGGATCTCGCTGCGCAGGCTGGCCGGCACCTGGTTGATCTCGAGGATCGCCTTCGGGTGGATGCCGATCATGTTGTTGATGACGAACTCGAGGCGGGCCAGGCCGACGCCTTCGTTCGGAATCTGCGCAAACTCGAAGGCCAGCTCCGGGTTGCCGACGTTCATCATGATCTTGACCGGGATATCCGGCAGATTGCCGGTATCGGTGGTGACGATCTCGAAGTCCAGCTTGCCGCGATAGACATAACCGGTATCGCCTTCGGCACAGGACACCGTGACCTCGTCGTTCTCCGACAGCACTTCGGTGGCGTTGCCGCAGCCGACGATCGCCGGGATACCCAGTTCGCGGGCAATGATCGCCGCGTGGCAGGTCCGGCCGCCGCGGTTGGTGACGATCGCGGAGGCGCGCTTCATCACCGGCTCCCAGTTCGGATCGGTCATGTCGGTGACGAGGATGTCGCCGGCCTGCACGCGGTTCATCTCCGAGGCATCCTTGACGACGCGGACATGGCCGACGCCGATCTTCTGCCCGATGGCGCGGCCGTGGGTCAGCGACTTGCCATACTGCTTGAGACGGTACTTCTCCAGCACGTGGCCCGACTCCTGGCTCTTCACGGTTTCCGGACGGGCTTGCAGGATGTACAGCTTGCCGTCATCGCCGCTCTTGCCCCACTCGATGTCCATCGGGCGGCCATAGTGCTTCTCGATGATCATCGCGTAGCGGCCGAGTTCGAGCACATCGGCGTCGGTCAGCGAATACACGTTGCGGTCGGCTTCCGGCACATCGACGGTGCGGGTGGACTTGCCGGCTTCCTTCTTCTCGGCAAAGACCATCTTGATCAGCTTCGAGCCGAGGTTGCGGCGGATCACCGCCGGCTTGCCCTGCGCCAGGGTGGCCTTGTGCACGTAGAACTCGTCGGGGTTGACCGCGCCCTGCACGACGGTTTCGCCGAGGCCGTAGGAAGCGGTGATGAACACCACGCCGTCAAAGCCGGACTCGGTGTCCATCGTGAACATCACGCCCGAGGCGCCGATGTCGGAGCGGACCATGCGCTGCACGCCGGCCGACAGCGCCACCTCGGCGTGGGTGAAGCCCTTGTGCACGCGGTAGGCGATCGCCCGGTCGTTGTACAGCGACGCGAAGACTTCCTTGATTGCGTGCAGGATGTTCTCGTAACCGTGAATGTTCAGGAAGGATTCCTGCTGGCCGGCGAAGGATGCATCCGGCAGATCCTCGGCGGTGGCGGAGGAACGCACCGCAAAGCTGCCCTCGCCTTCGGCGGTCAGTTGCTCGTAAGCCGCCTTGATCTCGGCTTCGAGTTCGGGCGGGAAAGGGGTGTCGACGATCCACTGACGGATCTGCGCACCGGTCCGGGCCAGCGCAACCACGTCATCCACGTCCAGGGTTTCCAGCGCACCGCTGATGCGATCGGCCAGGCCCTGATGCGACAGGAACTTGCGGTAAGCGTCGGCGGTGGTGGCAAAACCACCCGGTACGCGCACGCTGGCGGGCAGCTGGCTGATCATCTCGCCGAGCGAGGCGTTCTTGCCGCCAACCTGCTCGACGTCGGACATGCGCAGTTCTTGGAACGGAATGACGTTACGGGCCATAGGGAGTCTTCCTGGAAGAAAGTGAAACACCATTGAATTCTTGTCTGCGGGGTATTGTAAGACGACTTGCTGCTGCGCCGCATGCAGGGTTTATCCTAATGCATGCAGGCATGTGTGCGTTCCGACACGCGCCGGCGCGGCGGACGACACCGGTGAAGGATAGTGGGAATGCGATAAGATGCATGTTTGTCCGGCAGGCTCCGGGCAAGCGAATCGTCCATTTCCCGTTGGCACACTCATGACCCAGACCCGCCCCGTTTTCTTCATTTCAGACGGCACTGGCATCACCGCCGAGACCCTTGGTCACAGTCTTCTCGCCCAGTTTCCGGACTCCCGCTTCCGCAATCACCGCCTGCCCTTCGTCGATTCGCCGGACAAGGCGCGGGACTGCGCCCAGAAAATCCGCGACGCGGCCGTCGAAAGCAGCATGCGACCGATCGTCTTCAACACACTGGTCGACCCCGAGTCCGTCGCCGCTCTGAAGGAAGTCGACGCATTGTTCCTCGATCTCTTCGAGAAGTTCATCGAACCGCTCGAAAACGAACTGGGGCAGCGCTCCACCCACGCAGCCGGGCGCTTCCACGGCATCGCGGACAGCCAGGACTACAAGCGCCGTATCGAGGCGATCAATTTCACGCTCACCCACGACGACGGCGTGTCCCATGCCGACCTCGCCGAGGCCGACGTGATTCTCGTTGGCGTCAGCCGCTCGGGCAAGACGCCGACCAGCCTCTATCTGGCGATGCAGTTCGGGATCAAGGCCGCCAACTACCCGCTGATCCCCGAGGATTTCGAGCGCAGCCGGCTGCCGGCCGAACTGACCCGCCACCGCAGCAAGCTCTTCGGCCTCACCATCGGCCCGGACCGGCTGTCGCAGATCCGCCAGGAACGCCGCCCGAACAGCCGCTACGCGTCCCTCGACAACTGCCTCCACGAAATCGATGCCGCCCAGCGCATGATGAAGCGCGAAGGCATCAAGTGGCTGGACTCCACCGCCAAGTCCATCGAAGAGATCTCCACGATCATCCTGCAGGAAGTGCGCCTCGACCCCCCCTCGTACTGACTACGAACGGAATCAAGCACGCAGTACAAAGTCAAACCCGAAAACGAGGAGAGCCCCCGATGAAACGTAACCGACTCGGGCGCCGCGGCGGACTGCCGCGCGACGCCGAACAGCTCCTGTGGCTCGCCAACGGCCTGGCCGACTCCAGCAGCCGCGCCGAAGACCATTTCTGGGACCAGCGCCTCGCCGATGCCGTGGACGGCCTGCTGCGCGCGGAGGACGAGGACACCCTCAATACCGCGCTGGATCATCTCTCCACCGCCAGCGCCCACGCCTACGACGAACTGGCCGACATGATCGAGTCGCGGGCCGAAGGTGCCCTCAAGTCCGACGACGAACACGACGTGCTGCTGATCGCCGCACCGGTGATGGCGTGGTCGCGCTACCGCATCCCGGCCGCACCGATCGCCGCGGCGGTGATGGCCAACCTGCGTGTGCACCTCAAGGCCCATGTGCTCGCCAGTGAGGTGAGGCTGGCGCTCGCCGACTTCCTGTTCAGCCCCGACCAGTTGCCGCAGGGCTACTGCGCCACCGCCGACTTCGCGACGCACCTGGGCAAGGCCGCCGGCAACGACACCGACCTGCACATCAAGACCGACAACCTGCCGAAAACCGCCCAGTTCCTGTCCGACAATCGCTACTTGCTCGGTGCCGTCGTGGTACCCAAGGGCGCGCCGATCTTTCGCTGGCAGGAAGAAGACTGCACCCGCGAGCAGGCGCTCGAGCAATGGCGCGCCCAGGGCGGCGCCTGCATCGCTCCGCTGCTCACCGGCTGCGCCTTCGAAGTGGTGCTGCCCAACGCCTACTTCGCGGCCAGCCGCGAGGCCGACAAGGCCTCCCGCCCCTACTCGATCCAGGCCTCGGTGGCCTTCCTGTCCACGACGCTGGACACGCCGGCCGCCGGCCTGCGTGCCGTCGTCGCCCCCTTCTTCGAGCGCCAGGTCGAGGAATACCGCATCGGCTTCACGCAGCGCGGGCAGAACGACGTGGTGCATGGCGTGGTCTGGCCGCTGCTCGGCGCTGAGGACGAGAGCAGCGAAACCCTCGCCGAGATCGAAACCACGCTGCGCGCCTGCGGCATCGCCGACATCCAGATCCTCGACAACGAGTTTCCGATGGAATACTGCGACGACTGCGGCGCGCCGATGTATCCCTCGCCGGAAGGCGAATCCGTACATGCCGAACTGCCGGAAGAGCAGGCCGAGCAGATGCCCAAGCACCTCCACTGATCCCGCCGCCGGGGCCGCCCCCGGCCCGGACGGCTTGGCCCCCGCCCCAGGAGAGCGCAATGCCCCGCAACATCGAAAAGACCGACGCCGAATGGCGCGCCCAGTTGTCCCCGGAAGAATACCGGGTGACCCGCCAGAAAGGCACCGAACGGGCCTTCACCGGCCACTACTGGGACTGCCATGAGGTCGGACAGTATCGCTGCACCTGCTGCGGCGGCGAACTGTTCGCATCCGAGCACAAGTTCGACTCGGGCTGCGGCTGGCCCAGCTTCTACGCAGCCGCGGCACCGGAAAACGTCGAGGAAGCCGAAGACCGCAGCCACTTCATGTTGCGCACCGAAGTGCTGTGCCGCAACTGCGGCGCCCACCTGGGCCACGTCTTCGAAGACGGCCCGGCCCCCACCGGGCTACGCTACTGCATCAATTCGGTGGCGGTAAAGCTGGACAAGGGGGAAGGCTGAAACCGAGGCGGTATCCCGCCTCAACCCTCACAGCCGCATCGCGTCGAGGGTCTTCGAGCGGAAATCCCGCCAGTACAGCACCAGCACGATCGCCGTGGTCATCCCGAAGAACAGCCAGGGCTGGATGAACCACGACACCGCGGCGATCCCGAAGTAGTACGCACGGATACCCCGGTTGAACTCGTCGCCGGAAAGGGAATTGATCCGCGCGAAACGCTGGGCAAACGCCTCGGTCCCCTCGCCAGGCGGGGGCGCCGCGCCGATCAGGATGGACAGCATGTTGAACTGGCGCAGCGACCAGGTGAACTTGAAATAGGCGACGATGAAGATCGTCAGCAGCAGGAGCAGCTTCACCTCCCACACGTCCCGCGACACATGACGCGCAAAGGGCAGGTCGGAAGCGGCGTCGATCAGCTTGTCCAGGGTTCCCAGCAGCGCCAGCAGGCCGGCGATCACATAAATCGTCGTGTTGGCATAGAAGGACACGCTCTGCATCAGGTTGCCGACCAGCGCCGAATCGGCGACCCGCACATCGCGGCGCAGCATCTGCCGCCCCCACTCCAGCCGGAAGTTGTGACTCGCACCGAGCAGGCCGCGCATGCTGCCCATCGGCCCATGCTCGACCACCCATCCATAACCCGTCCAGCAGGCGATGAACCACGCCAGCGCGACCCAGTCCGCGACACTGAGCGCAGCCAGCCAGGAACCGGACATCAAGTTGCCTCGAGCAGGAAATCGCGGATGGGGGCGATCTGGTTCGCCTCCATCAGGGTCGGCGCATGGCCCACCTCCGGCACCTCGAACAGCCTTGCCTGCGGCCCGCGCTCGGCCATCTGCGCGGCCGTTTCAGCCAGCAGCAGATCGGAGTCCGCGCCGCGCACGACCAGCGTCGGGCAGGCGATCGCATCGTAGACCGGCCACAGGTTAACGTCCTCGGTGATCGGCTTCTCGCGGAAAGGATCCCCGATGCCCGGGTCGTAGCGCATCGCCCAGCCGCCCTCCACCTCCTTGACCGAGGTCTCGGTCAGGTGCCGCCACTGGGCATCGCTGAGCCGGCCGAAGGGAGCGCTGACCTCGCGGATGTAGGCTTCCGCCGCCTCCAGGCCGGGAAAAACCGGCGCCCTGCCGACGTACTGCCCGATGCGCTCGATCGAACTGACCGTCACCACCGGCCCGACGTCGTTGAGCACCAGCCGGCGCAGCGGATTGCCGGGCATGCTCGCGAGCAGCATGCCGATCAGCCCACCCATCGAGGTACCGACCCAATGCACCGTTTCCACGTCCAGGCGGGCGATCAGCGTGACCATGTCAGCCACGTAGGTCGGCAACTGGTAGTCAGCCTTGACCGCCAGCCAGCTGCTGCGGCCGCGCCCGACCACGTCGGGGCAGACGACCCGGTAGTGCGGCGCCATCACCCGTGCCAGATCGTCGAAGTCCCGCCCGTTGCGGGTCAGGCCATGGACGCACAGCAAGACCCGCGGATTGTGGGGATCGCCCCACTCGGTGTAGGCCATGCGGTGAAAACCGTGGGGGCCGATGCACTGGACGCTGCGCGAACGGGGCTCCGGGGCGGCGGCGGCCGGCGTGGGAATCGGGCGGGGTGCGGGAGATAGGCTCATGAGCGGTCCTGGGAGGCAGGCTGACGGGACGGGGCAAGTCAGGGCAAGCATAGCATCAGCGGCCGCGCCGCTGGCGTCACCGCCCGAACCAGTAGCGCGGCGCCGTTTCGCGGACGGCCTCGAGATGCGGCGGCGCCGGACCCAGCGTGAAGGCGATGGCGCCGCCTGCATCCGTCCGCCGGAGGCTTGCGCCGCTCGCCGCCCAGCGTGCCCCTACTTCGGCATTGGGATGGCGGAAGCGGTTACGGTAACCCACCGGGAAGATCACCCATGCCGGCCGCGTCGCCGCGATGAAGGCCGGCGTCGACGACGTGCGGCTGCCATGGTGGGGCGCCACCAGCACATCACTGACCAGGCCAGCCGCATCCCGGGCGATGAGTTCGGCCTCCGACCTCGCCTCGATGTCGGCGCTCAGCAGCAGGCGCCGCCCACCCGCCTCGACCCTCAGCACGCAGGCCCGATCGTTGGTCTTGCGCGGCGCATCGTCGACCGGCTGCGGGTGGAGGATCGCAAAGCGCACGCCGTCCCACTCCCAGCCCTGCCCGGCCGTACAGGGGCGGTCCCGCGCGCCGGCGATCAGGCGGACCGGATGATTCGGCGGCAGCGAAGCGATCACCGCCCCCACCGGAATGCCCGCAAGCAGCGCCTCGGCGCCGCCCGCATGATCCACGTCCTGATGGCTGACCACCAGCGTGTCGAGACGCCGCACCCCTCCGGCCTTCAGGTAGGGCAGCAGGATGCGCTCGCCGCTGTTGGCGTCGGACGAGAAAGCCGGACCGGTGTCGTAGAGGAGGTCGTGGGTCGCGGTCTGCACATGCACGGCGAGGCCCTGCCCCACGTCGAGCACCGTCACCCGCGCCTCGCCGGCGGCCGGCCGCGGCGGCTCCCACAGCAGCAAGGGGACGAAGGGCAACAGCCCGACCCAGCGCGCCGGCGTTCCACGCGGCAGCAGCGCCCACAGGCAGCCCGCGCCGGCCAGCAGTGCCAGCGCGGGCGGCGGCGCCGCCTGCTGCCACGATGCCCACGGCAGCTCGCCCAGCCAGCGCACCGGCAGCATGGTCAGCGCAAAGGCGGCGTGGGCCAGATCGGCAAATATCTGCAAGGGCAGCAGCGCGTAGGCCAGGGCCAGCGGCGTGACGACGAAGCTCACCAGCGGAATCGCAATGGCGTTGGCCAGCGGCGACACCACCGAAAACTGCTGGAACAGCAGCAACAGCGCAGGGATCAGCCCGACCGTGATCGCCCATTGCCCACGCAGCGCCTCGCGGATACGCCCTTCACGGGCCAGGCGGCCGCTGCCGCTCAGGAACAGTAGCGCCACCGCCCCGAAGGACAGCCAGAACCCGGCCGCCAGCACCGCCCACGGGTCGAGCACCAGCACCACCATCAGCGCCAGCGCGAGCACCCGGCTCGGTGCCGTCTCACGCCGCAGGATCAGCGCCAGTGCCACACAGCCGAGCATGTACAGGGTGCGCTGGGCAGGCACGCCCCAGCCGGCCAGCAGACAGTAGCTCAGCGCGGCGACGAAGCCCGCGACGACGCCGGCCTGCTGGGCCGGCCAGCGCAGCGCGAGCATCGGACTGCGCCGCCAGCACCCGCCAACCACGCCGGCGACCAGCGCGGCGATCATCGTCACATGCAGCCCGCTGATCGCCACGAGGTGGGAAATACCGGTCTGCGCGAAGATCCGCCACAACTCCGGCGGGATCGAACGCTGGTCGCCGACCGCCAGCGCCACCAGCACACCCGTGTAGTGCGCGTCAGGCAGCGCCGCGCGGAAGCGTGCCCTTACCCCTTCGCGCAGGCGCTCGACGAGGTTCGCCAGGCCCGGCACGAAGGCGTCGAGCCGCAGGTTGCCGTCGGCCGGACGCACGTAGCCGGTCGCGCGGATGCCCTGCTGCAGCAACCAGCCCTCGTAGTCGAAGCCATGGGGATTGATGTTGCCGTGCGGCCGCTTGAGGCGCACGGTCAGACGCCAGCGCTCGCCGGCATGCACCTCGGGCAGGCTGTGCCATTCCTCGTCACGAAAGCCCCTGTACCAGGCCAGCGAGATCAGCGGCGGGAGCGGTGCCGCGCTGTCTTCCACCCGGAACACCAAGCGCAGCCCGCGCTCGAACTCCTGGGGCAGCGACGCGACGACTCCGGTCACCACCACGTCATGCCCTTCCCAGCCGGCCGGCAATGCATCCGCGAGGCGCAGTTCAGCCCGCCATGCCACGTAGCTCCAGCCGATCACCGCCGCCGCAACGGCGCCCAGCAGCGCCCGCAGCACGAAGCCCCGGCCCGGCCATGCGGCCAGCCCAGCGACCACCAGCGCACCGCCGAAGGCCAGTGCCGTTTCCGACGCCGACGGCAGGCTGGCCCCGAACTGGCCCGCGAGAATGCCCGCAGAAAATGCCATGACGATAATTCGCATGGTCCGCACTGTAGCCGAAACAGACGGCCCCGCGCAGGAAACGCCTGGGGCCGGACGACTCGGTTGGAGTCGGTTAGAATCCCGGGCGGACATACGGGTATCGTCCCGCCACGAGTCCGATCGAGACATGCGACGACTGCTCAAGCGCTACCTGCCCGACCACGAGGCGCTCGCCGCCAACCGCTGGCTGGCCCCATTCGGAAACACCCTCTTCCACCCCCGCCTGTGGCACCTCAACCGCCACTCGGCGGCCGGCGCCGTGGCCGTGGGCCTTTTCTGCGGGCTGATTCCGGGGCCGCTGCAGATGCTTGCCGCAGCCTTGTGCTGCGTAGGCTTCCGGGTCAATCTGCCGCTGGCGCTATTCACGACCCTCTATACCAACCCCCTCACGATCCTGCCGCTGTGGGTGGCCGCCTTTGCAATCGGCGAATGGATACTGGGCGCCGGCGGCGGGCCGTTCACCTCTCCGCCTGAATGGAGCGGTGCCTGGAGCGGCGACGCGCTGCTGGCCTGGCTCCACGCGCTGTATGGCTGGATGGCCGGCCTCGGCCGGCCGCTGTTCATC
>Ga0213919_1000917_pt1 | contig 11676 bp, 14 predicted proteins | sample McNCre317MG_FD_161056 | JGI IMG/M metagenome (GOLD analysis project Ga0213919, IMG submission 161056) | Freshwater microbial communities from McNutts Creek, Athens, Georgia, United States - 3-17 MG | ecosystem: Environmental > Aquatic > Freshwater > Creek | place: USA: Georgia | collected... | reverse complement strand
TATGTTCGTCAGACAAATCCCTATAGAAATTCTTATTACAAAAATCCATAGCTGGCAATTCCATATCAAGTGTAAGAGTGCTTGCCTTTTTCTTAGGCTTCTCTTCTACAACTTCTACAGCATCTGGATTCATCTCAAAGAACCCACTTAACCAATCAGATACTTCGTTACTCATACCGTTAACTTCACTTCTCTGTGTTTATCATTCTCGGCATGTTCTTCCGGTGTGCGATTAACGCATAGACCACCGTCATAGAGCATCGGTTGTCCTATCCAAGATAACCAATCACCTACACGCTCTAATTTAAATTCTTCACTCAAAGAGTGCTCCAATGTCTATTACGTCGGGTAATTTACTTACTTCTTTGACAAACAATACACAGTTTGGAAACGGTTTATCTTCAACCGGAACTACCAAGATGTTTCCATTTTTTAGTTTTGGAAAGAACCATTTCACCTCAGCATATACGTTTGTGATATTTACTTCCTGTGGTCTCGGGACCATATGCCTCAATGGATTAAAAACCATTGTGTGAAATCCACGATCATTAAGGCTTGTAAGAGGCATTAATTCTAAATCGCTGTAATCTTGATCGCAAACAAGTATTGACCAATCTAATGGCATCTGAACTGTAAATTGCCCAATGTTTAATACTACTGCTGGTGCGTAAAAACTTTCCAAGAAAATAAGCGGAATAAAGAAATAATCAGGATTCTTTGGATCTGAATAATCTAATACACAATACCTAATATCTTCAATCTCGTTTGGGATCTTATCTAAATTGTATGCTTTATTTTCGTTCGTTAATATGTTCATTATCTAAATCCAAGTTTTCTTCTATGTTCTATCCATTCTTCGTCAAGCTTTTTCATATCCCGATTTGAATATGAGTTACCTATTGGTATTAATTCATACGGAATTCCGCAGCGTTTAAGATAATCACATAGCATGTTTTCAAACCCGAGATGCCGTACAGACATAAATGTAATAGACATTGCTGTTTCTGAATTTTCTTCATACTCCAATGTAATCTTCTTCTCAGATATGCCACGGGCCTTATAAGAGACCGTAAGCTTGTTTGCTTGAAAAAATGTCTCAATAAGGCTTAAGAAACCCCACGATATATTAGTTTCAACAATTGTCAATATTGCACCTTCTTAATTGTAAAAGGATATTCCGCTTCTGTATAAAATTTCTTACGCTTAGTCAAATGTCGCTTGGAGAATTTACAATTCGAACATACATCATATACATTCACAAAATCCTTATCAGGTGCAACTCTGATACCTCTACCGATACTTTGAATTACCCTAACGAAGCTTTTTCCAGCCTCAAATAAGACAAGATTAAAAATACGGACAATGTTAATGCCTGTAGACGCCACACCATATGTGGCTATAATAACCTTTCCGTCAACCTCCTGGACTTCCTTGTACTCTGCCTTGCGATCTTTTGACTTCATCTTGCCAGATACGAAGATCGAATCTGGTATAAGTGATTGTAACATTTCGCCAGTCTGCACGCGATCAACCAGTATAAGAGTATTGCCCGTCTCGGATATTGTTCCTATCTCTTTTGCGAGAAACTTTAGTCTAGGCAGACTTGTTGTCAACCATTTTAACTCTGAATGGTAGTTATCAAATGCAACTTCGCCGAGATCCTGTAACTGCCAGATATTAACATGCAATTGTGCAAGTATGCCGAGATCCTGAAGTTCTTTTGTATTAATCTTACCAAGTAGTGGTCCGATACATGCAACTACACCAACCTTATCACACTCCTCTTCCGGCATTGTGCCAGTCAAACCCCAACGGATTGGTGCATTACGTAAATAACTTGACAATAAACGTCTCAATACATCTGCCTTTGCTTTGTGTACCTCGTCCACGATAACGCAAACCACCCCCTCGAAGAAAGAGTTTATATCGATTTCTAAATCGGTTTCTTTCGAACGCTTTGCTAGGCTTTCCAGACTTTGCCATGTACAGATTGTGTGAGTTTTTAGATATTCTTTTCTGTCACCGAAGAACACACCCACATCTAATCCAAGGTTAATATAATCTTCTTCGGTTTGTGTAACCAAATCCTTTGTCGGTACAATTACGATGCTACGACCATAGGGTTGAACCTTATGGCTTAAAATTGCCGTAATTAGGGTCTTTCCCGAGCCTGTTGGGGCGATATTTATGCCAGTAATGTTATTAAGATACGAGTTGATTACATCGAGCTGGTGGTCCTTGATTCTGATTGGCTGACCCTCGAGAGGGTGACCCTTTGGCCAAGGGATATGACTGTAACTATCTTCTGTTACTTCTTCAAACTCAAAGTTGTCAGTAGGTTGTCTTTGATCATCAATCTCAACATCATATCCCTGTTGTTGAACGATTGGTAGTAAAATATCCAATAGGTTCACATATGAACGGGCGCCTATATCACAGAAACTCATCTTACCATTCCATCTACCTAGCTTAAATGCCGGTGTGTGACGGGCGTATGGTAACATGAACTCAAGTGATTCAACCATCTTACGACGGCAGACCACATCGAGCCCATCAAATTTTATGTTTACTTCATCTAATATCTGTAAGGTTGTTTTTGCCATTACATACTCGCATCATCAAGCCCGGCGACCCTTAATTTTATAATATGACCAGTCATGAAATTCTTGGCCTCAAAGCCCTTGCTTATTCCAAGGAATTTATTTCTCAGTAATGCCACTTCATTTACTAACAAGGTTGAATCAACAATCCCTGCAACTCCGTCGACATACTTTTCAGCATCACGGGAGCTCAGAGACTTCTGATATGCTTCTAGATATTTCTTAAATTCAGCAGAACGTTCTTGCCGCAGTCTTATGTTAAGGTATTCTAGTACAGCCTCAATTTCTTGCAATTGTGCAAATCGTTGCTCAACTAATCCCGGAAGTTCAGCAGCATGCCTTTCTAGAGACTTACCTTTAAGTGATAGCTCTAGTCTGGCAGACTCTAATTCCTTTTCATAATATTCAATAAAGTCTGCAATTTTAGAAAGATCCGAAGTGACTTTATAGTACCACGAGCTCACAATTTATGCACCCGCTTTACAGCGCCTTCCATGGCCTGTAGAAGTAGTGCTGCCCTTTGAGTACGAGACATTGCCATTCTCTTGATTATCATAGCACGCGGAGGAACACCTAGGTCTTCTGCCAAGGCCTTATGTACCCTAGTCAGATTTACAGGCTCAGTAATCCAGTTAACGTAGTCGGCACCCACAGTAGCATCTCTTATATTTTCTTTGTACTGCTGGACTGTCGTCACGGATTGCTGAGCATCCTTGCTATTAATCACCGAGAGTAGATTTTCTCCAAACTCAGTAGCTGAAACCGTTTTCGTCATCATAAACCTCTTGTTCGTCTTCGTCTTCGTCAAATACAACTAAGTGGCTCTTTGCTGCGGCTAGTAATTCTTTATCGAGATCTTCTTCTAGTAAACTTTCATCTACTAGACTAAATTCGTCAAAGACGACAACCAAAATATCAGCCACTTCTAAACGCTCCTTAGGCTGAATGTGAGACTTCATTCTTGCCCACAGTTCGAGCAATAGTTCATTATTTTCGTTATTCATTACTCATCTCCTTGTACCAAAACAACCTGTTCTGCAGGGGTATCTGAAATAACAACATTCAAATCATCCTGCGTAAACTCGTCCATAATTACCTTCATCTTTTCGAAGTCATTCCACTCCTTGCGGAAATACTTCATCTCTACACCTGTTTTCTTGGAAACATATTTATAGCGATTGCCTTCTTTTGTTAACACGCCTGATTTCTCAAATAGGTCAAACAAACCAGAGATAGGGTTCATGCCCGATTCCCACGGAATGTCAATCTTGATAGATTCAAACGGCTTGCTATAACGAGTCTTTACTACCTTACAGGTTGCACGAATACCCCTAACTTCGGATGACTTTGTGCCATCCTCGTCTTCTTTCAGTTTGTACTTCTTCATTGCGATAACAATGCTCGAAGCAAAGATGAAGCCTGATCCGCCTGTAATCTTATCATCCGGGTCAAACATATCCTGAGATTGATATGTGTGGTTTGTAACCGCCATACCAATATTTAAATCGCCGAACATGTTTACGCAATTAGAGACAAATGCCTTTAATTGCCTTGCCTTGCGACCCATATCACCCTTCATGTCGCCAGCTTGGAATTGATTTACATCTGTCGGTGTCAATAACATACCTATAGAGTCGATAATGAATAAAATCTTAGGACGTTCTTCTCTAGGTAGGTCGAGGTAATTTGATTTATATTCTGTCACAAAACTATGAACAATACCTGCGACTTCGTCAATCATTGTTGCACCTACGCGCAACATCTTATCTTCTGCCGTGTCTACACCGAGGTTTTTCAGCCACTTTTCGTCAAGTGCGTTTTCTGTGTCAATCATGACAACAAAAATACCTTGCTCTTGTGCTGCCTTAGCAATGTTACCGGAAACAATATACGACTTACCGGCGCCGGATTCGCCCGCAAATACTGATACCTTACCCATAGGAATTCCACGATAGAAGTCGCCGCTGATAAGGAAGTTGAGTCCGTAGGACCCTGTGCTGATCCAGGTATCGGGATCGTTGAATCCTGTAGAGATACCTGTAATACTTTTGGTCAGGGATTTCCTGAATTTTGAAATGTCAAAGGCCTTAGCCATACTGTTTATTTCCTCTTCATATATTTTACTAATGCTTCCAGCTGTTCGAGACTTGCATTACTCTTTAGTCTATTTGCCTCAAGACTAATTATGAATACATTACCCGGTACATAGCCTAAAGATGGTATCACCTTATCAAAGCTTGCCCTGTCTGGATGCTTTTTCCATTTTGTTTCTTCTGTATTATGATTTATGCCGTATTGAAGTCTTGTTCCCAATACCGGACAAAATTCCGGACGGTCTATATCATCTAGATTGATTGAAAATGGTATCCCCTTAATACGTGCTCTTCCACGTAAATCTGTAAATTGTTTTCTAAAGGCAGAATCATCGGTTTTATATTTTTCATAATAACCATTGCGTTTTCTTTCCCTTTCACAATCTATACAGGCCGAATCACTAACTCTACGGTTTGATATGTGTCCGTTCTTACACGGTTTATCAGAGACATAGGTAGGCAAATTATTCTGTATGGCAAATTTACGTGGAGAATCTTTCATAAATTGTAAATGGGGATTTCTCCCCATTTATCTCATTTATTACGATTTCTGAGCATTGCAAGAATTTCTTGAGGAGATTTGGTTGCTGCCGGTGCCGCTTCTTCCTTTTCTACCTTAACTTCTGCCGGATTATCATCGCTCCATGGTGGAGTTTCGTCTTCAGCAATCGGTGTTGCCTTTGGTGTAACAACCGTTGCAGGAGCGGCCGGACGTGATACCGGTGCCGAGCGTGTTACCTTTTTACCTTCGCCTGCATCTGCATCATCGGTAGCCGATGAATCGAAGCCGAATGGCTTGTAATGCTGGCTCCAACGTGCTGGATCATACAATTCACCATCGAGAGATTCTTGGAACATCTCGAAGATGATTGCCAGTTGTTCCGCCGATGGGCGCTTTGGAAGATAAGTTGCTAGATCAACCAAACCGTATTGGTCGATTGCTGCCATCATGTCTTCTGTGAGACTCGACTCTTTTCTTGCCCACTTCGAGGTACCGTAGTCGGCGTATCCGCCCTTGCTTGTCTTGGAAATGATAAAGTCTGTACCGTTGATGTAATCAACTGGGCTATTTTCCATATCGGGATCCATTAGCGCGGCCTTAATGATTGCAAAAATCTGTGGACCCATAATGAACTTACGGATTGGATTTTCGGGAGCATCTGTTTCATTCATTGGGTCTTGTCTTACAAAACCTTGCATGTAGAAACTGCGCTTTACCCAATACTTGCGTGCTGTATCTTCTAACGACTTGTCCTTCCACATTGGGCGAACTTCGTTTAGGATAGGGCAGGTCATTTTGCCATCCCACATTTCGATACAAGGAACCTGTACGACTACTGGCTTGTTTTCGTCCTGGCCTTTAATGCCGGGGAATGGTAGTTTGATTAGTTGTCTTTCTGCCCAGAAGAATGTGTTATCTTCGTTTGCATCTGGGAGGAATCGAGTGATTGCAGAAGTACCTTCTACAATGTTCCAGTGTGCGTATGTGGCCTTGTCTCCGCCGCCTGTACTGTTACCACCTGGCTTACGATCTAGTGCTTGTAATTTCTTACGGATTTCGTCGAGTGTTTTTGACATGATTTGTTTTTCCTATGCTTTAGTTTATATTAAACGCTATTAATTGAGCTGCGATCTACTCGGGTCACGTTAAGCCCTTTCGCATCATACCTGCTAAGGTCTTCGTATGCAGCTAGTATACGAAAACCTTGTGTGTTTGTCAAGAACTTCTTAGTAGAAATTCATAACATATTTATCAAAGAAGGCCGACAGGTCTGCGGATTCTTTAATATCTTTCTTACCTACCACCGCTTGTTCCGCGATCTGTAAGTTTTCCAATACCTGTGTAAGTACCGCCTTCTCAAAATCATTGACTCGGCCTTCCTTACATAGTTTTGTACCGATCTTATTAACAAACCCAGAAAGTTCATCATTTTCAAGGATCCTTAGGGCTAATTCATTAAGCTTAAAACCTAAACGAGCATTTTCGCTTGCGAACTCGAACATCGGAGTAGTATTTAGCGACTCGCGGCGGATCATCACTACATTTGCGGAAGCTTCTTCGATGCGCTTATGGAAGGTATCACGTTCCTGAACCAACTGCTTTACAATTGGAAGTACCTCTTCAAACTTCTCATCAAAACGGCGAATAGTGAAAAGTTCCTTTAGACCGGTGACGTCGTCTTCGGCAAGTGTCTCTCTTTCAAATGTTTCAAGACGGGCCTTTACTGTCTCGTATGTCTTTACACCTGTTAGTTTCTTTAGTTCGGTACGAATGGTCTCGATGTTCTCTTTGACTGTTTCAACAATTCCTGAACTATCTTCGTTAATTAGTTTGTTGGTTGTAACATAACGATTGAAGGACTGAAGCTTTAGAAGATTACCTGTACTTTCTGTAATATAGGATCCAACTTTATCGCCGAATGTGCCTCCGTGGGCCATGTGTTGAGCCATTGCTCTTGCACCCGGTAGATAGGCGTGTGGAAAACGGAATCTTTCGCCATTGCATTCAAGGAAAATTGCACTGATATGACGTGAGCGTGCTCCGCGTACATTCTCGTCGACTGGTGTCTTATGCTTTACCAAAATACGGACATTTTCCAATGTCTGTTGAGATGTTCTTGCCGAGCCAAACATTCTGCTCAAACTTTCAGCCAATGTATTCATACTATTTCCCTTCTTCATCTTTGCCTGATATGCATAATCTCTGGGCTGGATTGTTTTACCAAACACCTTGATATCGGAATTCATTAAAAATTCGTCTGCTATTTTGCGAATGTTTTGCTGTAGGCTGTCTACAGTATCGTCTACATCTGCACCTTTACTAAATTGTATGCTGTTACTATCCTCATCAATGGTTACCATAATATTGGGGCTAGTCACAAAGAATCTACGGCCGAGATTAGGATCTGTAATCTCTGCACCTTCTTCATCGAAAATCTTAATTTGTAGGCCATTACCCTTCAGTAGGGAAAATATCTTGCCAGCTAAAGTATCCATTTCGACCATTACTAATTCCTTGTTTCTCTTATTTATCTGATGTTAGATAAAAACAGGCATCGGTGCATCGTAGGTCGAATCGTGCTCTGTACCAATATTGCTGTTAATTGCTGCCGATGATTGATCATCCCATGTAGAGATGAAATCTGTCATTCTTACTGCTAAAATCATAGCCATAATTAAATCGTCTGTCTGTCCAATGCGTGCCTCAAATGTATTACCACGAGAAACAAACACCTTCAGTTCTGACAATATGCCACGAGAGTTTAGTTTCATCTTACCAGACTCAATTAAGAATTTCAACTTGGCACATGCTTCTAGTTTAGACTTGTTTGTTGTAACAAAACCTGCACGGCGACCTGTCTTGCCTTGCAACCTGTTCTTAGGATCGTGCAGCATTGTTCCTGGGAAGTTTTCTTCACCGGTATCTCTAATAACAACGAGTGCTGCTTCTCCTAGGGAGTTACTTTCTACAGACCAGTATAATTCCGGCTTACCTGCCGCATATAGTTCTTCTAATATACGGCGCATAGTACGAACCTGTTCTTCAATTGGAGTTTTATTACTACTCCATTCGGCCACTTGAACTAACGATGGTAATTCGAGAACCTGAATTGCTGCATTGTCGCCACCTGTTCCCATTGATGGGTCAAGGGAAACAACATAGGTCATGTTTGGTCGGATTTCTGAGTACCAACGAATCTGACCAGTCTTACGAATTGGTTGAGATGGTTCTAATTGGGAAAGCTTAACCGGATTAATAAGTGTTTCTTCAAATGTAATGAATTGACACTTATGTTCACGCAAGAACCTATCTTCTCCCAAACCGGCCATTTCGGCATCGGCCCAAGCCTGATCTCGGTCTGGATGAGATTCCCACGTTGCTATATACGGCTTAAATCCGTTAGTTCCTACAGTAGTTTCGTTTCCGTTTGCATCTACTAATTTATTAGCACCAAACCAGATGTCGGCAAATTGATCTTCGTCTGTATTTGGTGTAGAAGTAATAATACATTTACCACCAGTGGATAAAGTGGGCGACAGAGAAGTCCAGAATTCTTTAGCAATATTAGGTTCCACGAATGCAAATTCGTCCAAATAAACAAGTGATAACGACATACCACGACCAGTATTTTCTGTCGTGGTAGTTGCTACAATTCGCGAGTTATTATCGAAATCAATAGAACGCTTATTATAGGTCTTTACACCTGCACGAATATGATCGGGCACAGATTCATAAGCGTATCGAACTCTGTGCATAATTTCTTGCGCACCGTCATATTTGTTTGAAGCTATAAGGATTGTTGCATCGTCGACGAACATTGCATACCAGAGAAGATATCCTGCCGCCACTGTAGTTTTACCCATCTGACGACTAACCATGTTAACTGACTTTCTGCAACTATGGTAATTATCAATAAGGTCTAATTGAAAATCATATAATTCAAGCTTTTGTCTACCCTTCATCGGGTGTTGAATATACATGAAATTTTCAATGAAGAATCTCGGCCCAGTTACTGGGTCGAGACATGCTCTCAATTCATCTATCTGTTCTTTTGTATACGCTACCTTTGTATAGGCACGTTTTACAAGTTTATCGTCTTGATATATTGCCATAATTGGTAGAAGTTATAAAATATGTGAGGTGTTAATCCTCAATTATTTCTTCTGGGATAGGGCAGCTTCCTTAAGGAAGTTTCTATAACCGTAAACAAGTTCCTTGTGAACTTCGGCTACCTGCATTTTCTTCTGTTCTGGATTATCGCCTTGGCGAGCACCCGATGGACCCACATTGCTTACAACAGGACTATCTGCACCATTTGGGAAGAAGTCAATACCCGATGCTTTTTCAACATCGTTGTAACCGTTTTGTAAGTCTTCATCGATTGGGAAATCGCCATAATCTTCGTCTGATCCGTGTCCTGCACTTGCAAGAGCTTCTGCGTCATCTGAAAAATCATCCGGACCATCCATATGATCGAATGAAGTATCGTCGCCATTTAGGAAATGATCCAACATTAGTGCAAAGGCATTATCAAATTCTGGATTATTGCCATAACCTGTTTCACCAGCAACCATTCTCTTCAATTCATCTTCTGATGTTGCCAATTCGTAATTTCTGTCTAAGGATTGTCTAATAAAATCCAAGTCATAATCTGTCATTCTGCTCTCCTCCATAGCACATGCGATATCGGCACTTGCTGGGTTTGTTTGTTGGCAGGAATCTACTGCTGGGACCGATTCGTTTGCCTTACCGTGTTTCTTATTATAAATCGACCATGCAGTTGCGAATGCCTTGCTATGATCGTTGGGATATTCTTTTTTCAGACTCATAACAACATCTTCCATTCCTGGAGGTGCGGATTCTTCAGTGGCCTGTCCCTGAGCTGCGTCAAATGCTGCATATGAATTATTTCTTCCGACAGTTCCTGCCGTTTGCATATTTGCCTCTGCACCGCCGGGGCCGCCCGGTGAAGAAGATGCTACGGCGACGTCTTCATCCCAGTACGATCTTGCGGACTTGTCATCTCTGCCTGTATCTACTGGACCTGTATAGGGTTCCATGCTTATTACGTCGCCGTAAATTCTTGCCCCTGATCCACCATATTGTCTTGCAAGATGTGCCTGCATTGCATCTTTATCGTTTGGTCCGTAAACCAAATGTTTTCCTGTAGATGTTAATACAGTATAATTATCAAAGGTAAATTTACCCTCAGATACTGAATTACCTATACCAGGAACTAGTGCAACACTCTCCATTAGAGAGATTAATTCTCTCATACTCTTCATAGCATACCAACCTTCAAAAGATCGGGCTTCTTAATTCTGCCGAAGAATCCGACCGGATCTGTCTTTAGATTCTTAGGATCATTGAATCCGTCGTATCCCTTAGGTAGTGTTGAGTGGTCAATCTTTTCGCCTGGACTTAATGGATTCTCAACCGTAACAATTTCTCTTTCCTTACGGACCTTCTCTAGTTCCTTTAGAAAACTCATATTATACTTTTCACCATAGGCGGGTGCATCTGTTTCTTCGTAGTCACTGCCAAGGCGTGTCTTATACTTAGACTTAAATTCTGGAGAACTTCTATCAACGTAAAGATCTGTCTCAATCTGACGAGGATCGTTATCCGAATATACAGCTAACTGAGCTGGCGAAATACCAAGGTTATTGCAAATGTAAATTCTTAGGAAGTCTAGGGAAGACGGATACCCCATAGAAATATCACATGTGAATACAGGAGTATTCTTAATGTTTGGAAAATCCAATGGGCTTTCTTGAATAGGTGTTTTTCTAAATGCAGACGCCGACTTTAAATCATACTTCTTTAGTGAAGATTCCAACATATCAATCATAGCGTCTGTCATCTCTGGAACAGCGAACTTCAAGACATAAGTGTAGTCTGTCTTGTTCTCTGCAACATAAGATGTAAATGATTTGTTCTCTGCCATATAGTGACTCCAGTGTTACGACTATTTATCAGAGTTTTCTGATTTATTAGACACTATATATTTTAGGAGTTCGTTTCTGTCAAATTCTCCGCCGCCTGGAAGCTTTTTATCGCCGTTCCCCAATTCAAAATCAATTTGTTCCGACCTTACCTTCTTAAGTTGAAGCTCAATCATCTTTAATTTCTTATCTGCTTTGGCATTCTTAGCATCGAGTGCAGTTTTAAGCATCTGACCTGCTACTTCGTAGATCTTTCCTGCATGCAAATCGGGTACATTACCGCCAAGCGTGATTAGATCCTCAAAAGTTTTTACTGCTTTTGAAGCAATAGAATCCATCTCGTTGTCATGGGCTTCAAGTCCAAAAACAGTAGGTAATGCTAAATCTACCCTTTCTGCTGTGGTAAGTGCCGTAAATACCGCTGTTGCTTCTGCCATCAATTCGTCTCTAGATTTTGGAGGTAATTCTTCCTCTACCTCCGGTTCAACACTGGGAGGTAAATTAAAAAAATCTTCCATCTTCTTCGTCATCAAGCT
>Ga0213919_1000915_pt1 | contig 11713 bp, 9 predicted proteins | sample McNCre317MG_FD_161056 | JGI IMG/M metagenome (GOLD analysis project Ga0213919, IMG submission 161056) | Freshwater microbial communities from McNutts Creek, Athens, Georgia, United States - 3-17 MG | ecosystem: Environmental > Aquatic > Freshwater > Creek | place: USA: Georgia | collected 2017-06-12 | reverse complement strand
GATTGGTTACATCGGACGTATCAACCAGGCCGAAAAAGGCAAGATTGAAGAGTCAGACGATGCTGGCAATTACCGCGGCACTGACTACATCGGCAAGCTCGGCATTGAGCAAAGCTACGAGACGCAATTGCATGGCACCACTGGCGTGCAAGAGATGGAAACATCCGCAGGCGGACGAGCCGTGCGCCGGCTCAACAGCAGTCAAGCGATTCCCGGCAATAGCGTGGTGTTGTCCATCGACATCAAGTTGCAAAAACTGATCGAAGACCTGTATGGCAACCGCCGCGGTGCTTTGGTGGCACTCGATCCCAAGACGGGCGAAGTGCTGGCTTTTGTAAGCAAGCCCACCTTCGATCCCAACTTATTTGTGGACGGCATTGATTCTGAAAACTGGCAAGCCCTGAACGAATCGCTAGATAAGCCTTTGCTCAACCGTGCGTTGCGCGGCACGTATCCACCAGGCTCGACCTACAAGCCCTTCATGGCTCTTGCGGCTTTGCAAACTGGTAAACGTGCAGAGAAAACCATCATCTCTGACCCCGGTTTTTTCATGTTTGGTAACCACCGTTTCCGCGATGACAAAGAAGGTGGTCATGGCTCGGTGGATATGTACAAATCCATTGTTGAGTCATGCGACACCTATTACTACACGCTGGCGCGTGACATGGGCGTGGACTTGATGCACGACCAGATGATGCCTTTGGGTTTTGGCCAGATCACGGGCATTGATATTTTGGGTGAGTCACGCGGCGTGTTGCCTTCCACAGAGTGGAAACGCACCACCTACAAAAAGCCTGAGCAACAGCGCTGGTACTCAGGCGAAACCATTTCGCTGGGTATTGGTCAGGGTTACAACAGCTTCACGATGCTGCAAATTGCACACGCGATGGCTACGGTTGCAAATAATGGTTTGAAGATGCGACCTCACTTGGTGCGTGAAGTACTGGATGTAGAAACCAAGGCGTCTACGCCTGTTGCCAAAGAGCCGGTCGCGCAATTGCCACTGACCCCTGAAAACCTAGAGGTGATCAAGAAGGCCATGGTCGGGGTAAACCTCGAGGGCACGTCGGCCACCAGCTTTGTTGGCGCGCAGTATGTGAGTGCGGGCAAGACAGGTACAGCGCAGGTGTACACGGTGAAGCAAAACGAAAAATACAACGCCTCCAACATCGAAGAGCGCATGCGCGACCACGCTTTGTTTGTGGCCTTTGCACCGGCAGAAGATCCCAAAGTGGCGCTGGCTATGGTGGTTGAAAACGCGGGTTTTGGTGCGCAAAATGCCGCACCAATCGCACGCCGGGTGTTTGATTTTGTGATCACAGGCCAGTACCCTTCTCAAGAAGATATCGAGGCTGTACAAAAAGGCCAAGCCACCCGTCCGATTGGCAAGTCTCGCGCCGTGGCTAACGTACCTTGGCCACCTAAAGCCGCTGAGTTGGCTGTGGAAGAACCCGTTGTTGCGGCATCTGCCGCAGAAAAGGCAGCAGCGTTGGCTGCGGCTAAAACCGCTTCAGCGGCCAGTCTGGCCTCTGCTGCAAAGCCTGCTGCCAGCGGCGCACGGTAAGGCCTGCGTTGCGCCTCAGCGCAAAAATGCGTCGTAACTTGTTTTACAAATTAGCGCACTCACCACGACGATAAACATGCCACGCACGAAGCCTGCGCCGTGTTGCAAGGCCATGCGTGTGCCCAGCAGGCTGCCCGCTACATTGGCCATCGCCATGGGTAATGCTAGGTGCCACCACACATGGCCTTTGAGCGTGAAGAGCACTAGTGCGGCGATGTTGCTGGACAGGTTCAACAGCTTGGCGGCGACGGACGCATTAAGGAAGTCGTAGCCCAACCAACGCACTAACAAAAATACAAAGAAGCTGCCCGTACCTGGGCCGAAGAAACCGTCGTAAAAACCAATCGTCAAGCCAATGGTGCAAGTGGCCCAGATCTCGGCAGATCCGTGAAAGCGCGGTGTGTGGTCGCGGCCCATGTCTTTGCGCACCAAGGTGTAGACGAGTACCGCCAACAACACCACAGGGAGTAAACGACGCAAGAACTCGGGTGAGATGAGGGTCACCAGCCAAGCTCCCACGAACGAACCGGTCATGGCCAATGCAGCGGCGGGCAACAGGGCTGCCCATGAGACTTGCACACGACGGCTGTATTGCCAGGTGGCAAATGCCGTCCCCCAGACCGATGCACTTTTGTTGGTGCCAAACAGTGTGGCGGGTGCAGCGGATGGGTAGGCGCTGAACAAAGCAGGCAGCAAGATCAAGCCACCGCCGCCCACGATAGAGTCCACAAAGCCAGCCAACGCAGAGGCAAAGGTGGTGAAGAAAAGTTCCATATAAGGATTGTGGTCTGAAAGATGGGCGCTGAAAAAGCAAAAAGGCACCGGGGGTAACCGGTGCCTTTTCAGGGTGACGCCCCTTAGGAAGCGTCTGTTGTGTATGTCTCCTCAGACCCTCGTATGAACAGCGCTTGCGCTGTTTCGAGTGAGAGAACTGTAAGTGTCTTTGTCTTAGATTCCGCCTAGGACATTCCCTTGAGGAAAAACCCTAGGCGCAGTGTTTAGGGTTGTTCTGCCGCGTGGGCCAGCCATTGCGCGGCTTTCTCGGCCATCATCAAGGTGGGGCTGTTGGTGTTGCCGCTGGTGATGGTGGGCATGACGCTGGCGTCCACCACGCGCAGGCCGCGCACCACACCACCACGTCCGTCACGCACACGCAATTCAGGATCAACCACAGCCATGACGTCGTCCATGCGGCCCATGCGTGCCGTGCCCACAGGGTGGAAGATGGTCGTAGCAATGTCACCCGCCAAGCGCGCCAGGTCTTCGTCGGTTTGGTATTGAACGCCGGGTTTGTATTCTTCTGGCTTGTACTTGGCGAGTGCCGGTTGGGCTGCAATGCGGCGTGTGACGCGCAGCGAATCAGCGGCCACTTTGCGGTCGGCCTCGGTGCTCAGATAGTTGGGCGCAATCTTGGGCGCATCGGCAAAGTTGGCGCTGGTGATGTTGACCGTGCCACGGCTGGTGGGGTTCAAGTTGCAGACGCTGGCGGTGAAAGCGGGGAAGCTGTGCAGCGGTTCGCCAAAGGCATCCAAGCTGAGCGGTTGTACGTGGTATTCGATGTTGGGGTAGGGCTGGTCTGGGCTGCTACGCGTGAATGCACCAAGCTGAGAAGGTGCCATGCTCATGGGGCCGCTGCGTTTGAACGCATATTCCAAACCAATCTTGGCTTTGCCCCACCAGCTGTTGGCCAAGGTGTTGAGGGTTTCAACGCCATGCACTTTGAAGACTGAGCGAATTTGCAAATGGTCTTGCAAGTTGGCGCCCACGCCTGGCAGGTCGATGACGGGTTCAATGCCGTGTTGCTTGAGCAGCTCAGCTGGGCCAAGACCGGAGAGCTGCAAAATTTGTGGTGTGCCAATCGCACCTGCGCTCAGCACGACGGATTGCTTGGCTGTGACGGTCACGTAGCCATCGCCCGTCCAGACCTCGACGCCGGTGCAGCGCTGTGTGCCATCGGTATCGATGCTCATCACCAGCTTGGCGACTTGGGCCGAAGACCACAGCTCAAAGTTGGGTCGTGCATAGCAGGTGGGGCGGATGAACGCCTTGGCCGTGTTCCAGCGCCAACCGCTTTTTTGGTTCACCTCAAAGTAGCCCACGCCTTCGTTGCTGCCTCGGTTGAAGTCGTCAGTAGCGGGAATGCCAGCTTGCACCGCAGCTTGCGCAAACGCATCGAGCACATCCCAACGCAAGCGTTGTTTTTCAACGCGCCATTCGCCGCCCGAAATGTGATGTCGCAACGTCTCGCCGTACACCGTTTTGTCGGCTAGCAGCACTTCGCTGCGTTCGCCTTTGGCGCCGTGCAAGGCGTTCGCGCCTAGGTGATGGTCTTCGTGCAGCTTGAAATAGGGCAGTGCGTTGTCCCAGCGCCAGCGTGTGTCCCCCGTGATATCGGCCCATTGGTCGTAGTCACGTGCTTGGCCGCGCATGTAAATCATGCCGTTGATGCTGGAGCAGCCCCCCAAGACTTTGCCGCGTGGGTAGCGCAAGCTGCGACCGTTCAGGCCAGCATCGGGCGCGGTGTTGTAGAGCCAATCGGTGCGTGGGTTGCCAATGCAATAAAGGTAGCCAACAGGAATGTGCACCCAGTGGTAATCGTCTTTGCGGCCCGCTTCGATGAGCAGCACGCGTTTGCTGGCGTTGGCGCTCAAGCGGTTGGCGAGTAAGCAACCGGCGGTGCCTGCGCCGACGATGATGTAGTCAAACTGGGTGTCGCTCATGCGGGTGTCTCAAGTCGTTGTTGTTGTGTTTGCGGATGGTAGCTTGTGGGCGCTGTGCTTATGTCGCTGTCGTTACTGTTGCAGTTGTCAGAGAAGGGGCGGGCTGGGCAGTGTGTTTTGCTCCTCGTCTGCTACGCATCCGAATGTCGCTGCAACACACCGCCCAGCCCGTCCCTTCTCTGACAACATGGGCCTCGCTGTTTTACAGCATTGGTCCATTCGCATCATGCGTTTTTGAGCTCGCAGCGCGCTTGCGTGTGCAGCGGTAGATTGGGTCGGCATGTTGCAGCGACATTCGGATGCGTAGCAGACGAGGAGCAAAACATGCTGGCCCAAGCTGCCGATGCACATGCAACAGCGCCACCCATAAAGAGCAACAAAGTTACTTAGACGTAGGCATCACAAACTCAGCCCCTTTGCCAATGCTCTCAGGCCAACGCTGCATGACGCTCTTTTGTTTGGTGTAGAAACGCACGCCTTCTTCGCCGTAGGCATGCATGTCGCCAAACAAACTCTTCTTCCAACCACCAAAACCGTGCCAAGCCATAGGCACTGGGATTGGCACGTTGATGCCCACCATGCCTACTTGGATGTGACGCGCAAACTCACGTGCGACGTTGCCGTCGCGGGTGAAGCAGCTCACGCCGTTGCCAAATTCGTGGGCGTTGATCAGTTCAACGGCTTGCGCCAAGTCGGCCACGCGCAGGCAGCTCAGCACAGGGCCGAAGATTTCTTCTTTGTAGATGCGCATGTCAGGCGTGACGTTGTCAAACAAAGTGCCACCCATCCAGAACCCGTTTTTGCAACCGTCGCCAGCCGTTGCACCATCGAAGTTGCGACCGTCTACCAGCAGTTGTGCGCCTTCTTTCACGCCTTGCTCGATGTAGCCAGTGATGCGCTGATGTGCTGTGTCGGTCACGATTGGACCCATCTCGGCAGCGAGGTTTTCACCGTTGAGCACTTTCAAAGCTTTGGTACGTTCAATGAGTTTTGGTATCAAACGGTCAGCCACATCGCCCACCAGCACAGCCACGCTGATGGCCATACAGCGCTCACCTGCTGAGCCGTAGGCGGCACCAATCAAAGCGTCTACCGCTTGGTCAATGTCAGCATCGGGCATGACCACCATGTGGTTTTTCGCGCCGCCCAAGGCTTGCACGCGCTTGCCGTGGTGTGCGCCAGTTTCGTAGATGTAGTTGGCGATGGGTGTTGAACCCACAAAGCTCACGGCTTTCACATCGGGGTGCACCAGCAAAGCGTCGACAGCCTCTTTGTCACCTTGCACCACGTTGAAGACGCCATCTGGCAGCCCCGCTTGTTTCAGCAACTCGGCCATGAAGAGGGCGGGTGTTGGATCAATCGGGCTAGGCTTCAACACAAAGGTGTTGCCAGCAGCGATTGCGACAGGGAACATCCATGCGGGCACCATGACGGGAAAGTTGAACGGGGTGATACCCGCGACTACGCCCAAAGGCTGGCGCATGGTCCAGTTGTCGATGCCGGTGGACACTTGTTCGGTGAAGTCACCTTTCAGTAATTGAGGAATGCCAGTGGCGAATTCAACGATGTCGATGCCGCGGCTCACTTCACCTTGGGCGTCTGTGAACACCTTGCCGTGTTCAGCCGTGATCATGTGAGCCAGTTTGTCTTTGTTGGCGTTGAGCAGTTCCAAGAACTTGAACATCACGCGGGCGCGGCGCAGGGGTGGTGTGTCAGCCCAAGCGGGGAAAGCTTTTTGTGCGGCGGCAACAGCGGCGTTCACATCGGCTACGTTGGCCAAGCTCACCTGACCTGTGACGGCACCTGTGGCGGGGTTGTACACAGGCTGCGTGCGTGTGCTGCTGCCATTGGCAACTGTGCCATTGATGTAATGCGCGATGTGAGCTTGTGTCATGGGGTGTCTCGATTGATAGAAAAGATGACGCAGTGTAGGCATGGCTGATGCACGAAACAAGCGCAAAACCTTGAATTGATTGTTCAAAATAGTGAACAATCGAACCATGAATGATCAAAAAATCAGCGAACTCTGGCATCACCTGCATTGGCTGAGTGTGCTGGCGCAACAAGGCAGCTACACCGCTGCAGCCACACGCCTAGGAGTGAGCAAGGCGGCCATGAGCCAACGCATTGCCGAACTCGAACGCGCCGCGCGCGTGCCACTGGTGCAGCGTACGACCCGCAGCGTGCGTTTGACAGAGGCGGGCCAGCGCTTGGTGGATGACACGCGTGCTTCGTTTGAACAAATCGAACACAGCTTTGCGCAAGTGCGTGACTTGGCCGGTGTGCCCAGCGGCCTGCTGCGCGTGACTGCGCCCGTTGCCTTTGCGCGTCAGCAGTTGGCGCCGCGCTTGGCGGACTTTCTGCGTGAGTACCCCGACGTGCGCCTGGAGCTGGACATGTCAGATCGTCTCAGTAGTTTGGCTACGGAAGGCTTTGACTTGGCCATTCGTCACACGGCCCGCCCGCCGGATACGCATGTGGCGTGGACTTTGTGCAACACGCACTCGGTGCTGGTGGCGAGCAAAACCTATTTGCGCCGTGCCGGCACGCCGAAGATGCCCGCTGATTTGCATCACCACAACTGTTTGCATTACCTGCGCGCGCAAGACACGCCCACCTGGACGCTGGCGCGCGTGAAGTCCAAAGCCAAAGACGAGCGCATCACCGTGCCCGTAACGGGCCAGCTCGCCGCCAACAACAGCGAGGCGTTGCGAGAGGCTGCGCTGACAGGTCTGGGCATTGCATTGTTGCCAGACTTCAGCGCGCAAGCCTCGTTGCAGCAAGGCAAGCTGGTGCAAGTGTTGCCCGACTGGCAGCCTGTGGGAGCGTTTGCTGAGCAGCTCTATGCCATCCGACCCTATTCACCGCACGTGCCGCGTGCAGTGACGGCGTTTGTGGACTATTGGCGCAAGGCTTTGGCTGATGGCTTTGCTGCTTAGTCATGGCCGGCAAGGTGCTCACGCGTTGTCAAAGCTGGTGCTTGTTGTTCTAGCGACCGCCCGAAATTTCCATCAAGCTCATGGTGGTGTAACTGGCCGCATCGCTGAGTAACCACACAATGGCTTGCGCCACTTCTTGCGAAGTGCCGCCGCGCTGCATGGGCACCAAATGCGCCAAATCGCGCACGCGGTTGGGTAAGCCGCCCGAGGCGTGGATGTCTGTATCAATCAAGCCGGGGCGTACAGCGTTGACGCGAATGCCTTCAGCGGCCACCTCTTTGGCCAAACCAATGGTGAAGGTGTCAATTGCGCTTTTAGCCGCGGCGTAGTCCACGTATTGACCGGGTGCACCCAAGCGTGCAGCGGCGCTCGACACGTTAACAATACTGCCACCCGAACCGCCGTGGGCCGTGCTCATGCGGCGCACCGCTTCACGGGCGCAGGCAAAAGAGCCCAACACATTGATACGCATCATGCGTTCCCACCGTGCCCAACTCATGTCTTGCACCTTGGCGGTCACATCCACCACGCCTGCGTTGTTCACAAGGCCAGAGACGCGTCCGAGCTTGGCATCGACCTCAGCGAACATGCGCAAAATTTGCGCTTCATCGCCAACGTCGGCTTGCACAGCCATGGCGTTGCCGCCCGCATCGTGAATTTCTCTGACGACAGCTTCGGCTGCTTCTTGGTTGGTGGCGTAATTGACAGCCACCGACCAGCCTTGTTGGGCGGCTAAGAGTGCTGTAGCTGCGCCAATTCCGCGGCTCGCGCCAGTGATTAAAAGCACGGGTTTCAAATAGGCCTCCTCGTTGTTGCGAATGATGTGCGTCAAGAAGACGATACACCGTGCTTGGAAAAACTGAAAAACATGCTTACCATCCACGCATAAAAACTTTAAGAGAAACTGTTATGACAGTACGACTGACCTCCTCGGATGGCTATGAATTTCCCGCTTACGTAGCCCAACCCAAAGGCACACCCAAAGGTGCTGTGGTGGTGTTGCAAGAGATTTTTGGCGTGAACCCGCATATTCAAGAAGTTGCCGATGGCTATGCAGCGCAAGGTTACTTGGCGGTGGCGCCTGCCACATTCCATCGTGTCAAACATGGTGTTTCGTTGGGCTATACGCCTGAAGATATGCAAATGGGTTCGGCGTTCAAAGCTGCGGTCGAGGCGATGCCAGCACCTGGCGTGATGGCCGACATTCAGGCTGCGGTGGATTACGCTGCCAAGACCAGCGGCGGCAAAGTGGGTATCGTGGGCTACTGCTGGGGCGGGTTGCTGACTTGGCGTGCCGCTGCGTTGGTGAAGGGGCTTAGTGCCGCCGTGCCGTACTACGGCGGTGGATCAACGACGGATGAGGAAATTGCCCGCCATCCCAATTGCCCGGTGCTGGCGCATTATGCGGAAGAAGACGATTGGATTCCTTTAGACACAGTGGAAAAGTTCAAGCATGCCCATCCAGAGGTAGAGCTTTATTTGTACCCTGCGCATCACGGATTTAACTGTGACCATCGAGGTGCTTATCAAGAAGTTTCAGCCAAGCTGGCGCTAGAGCGCACCTTGGCATTTTTTGCCAAGCACTTGCGATAAGCATTATTGGACAGTGGCGCGGCGAGCGCTTCGCAGTGTGCTCGTCACGACATGAAACAAAGCTACCACCACGAAGCAGCCCATGAAGTCACCAAATGCCATGGCTGCGCTTTTGTGCCAAAGATCTTCGATGCTGGTGACGCCTTGTGTGATGTACAGCAAGTTGTGCACGATGCCGTTGAGCATGCTGGCTGTGAGCGATAGCAACACGATGTGGTGATAGCGCAGATTGCTCAAGTCTTGCCGGATGTGCAACAAGTGCATCAACCCGAAGGCAGCCACGGGGTAAGTCATCAAGCCTACAAAAGCGAAGTAGACGATAGAGGTTATATCTTTATCTGGCCAAATGCCTATGCCTAGATAAATGCTGACGATCAACAGACCAACGATGGCGGGCAAGCGCCCAACTAGCACTGCTAGCAACTTTACGCCAGCGGGCAAGAACAACAAACTGATGCCCGCTGAATAAACAAATTGGTTGTCAAAAAACTGGTTCAGCCGAAATGACAAACTGAACAGCAAACCCGAAATGATTGCCGTGGCAATGTGTGTCCAGCGTATTCCGAGCAATCGCATCACGACAAACCTTGCAGTTTTTTCGCCGCATCAATGGCGAAGTAGGTGAGCACACCGTCTGCACCTGCGCGTTTGAAGGCGAGCAAGCTTTCCATCATCACCGCGTCATGGTCAAGCCAGCCGTTTTGCGCAGCGGCTTTAAGCATGGCGTATTCGCCGCTGACTTGATAGGCAAAGGTGGGTACTTTGAATTCGTCTTTCACGCGGCGCACCACATCGAGGTAGGGCATGCCGGGTTTGACCATCACCATGTCCGCACCTTCGGCGATGTCGAGCGCGACTTCGCGTAAGGCCTCGTCGGTGTTGCCGGGGTCCATTTGGTAGACCTTTTTGTCGCTCTTGCCAAGGTTGGCGGCGGAGCCCACCGCATCACGGAACGGGCCGTAAAACGCGCTGGCATATTTGGCGCTGTAGGCCATGATGCGTGTGTGAATGTGGCCCTTGGCCTCGAGGGCTTGGCGAATAGCGCCAATCCTGCCGTCCATCATGTCGCTGGGAGCCACGATGTCTACGCCTGCGTCGGCTTGTGTCATCGCCTGCTTGACTAGCATGGCTGTGGTCTCGTCGTTGAGGATGTAGCCTGTGTCGTCCAGCAAGCCGTCTTGGCCGTGGCTGGTGAAGGGGTCGAGCGCCACGTCGGTCATCACACCTAATTCGGGGAATCGCTTTTTCAGCTCACGCACCACATGCGGTACGAGGCCATCAGGATTGGTGGCTTCAATGCCATCGGGCGTTTTGAGGTGGCTGCTGATGACGGGGAACAGCGCCATCACGGGAATGCCTAACTTGACGCATTGCTCTGCCACGGGCAGCAGTAAATCCAAGCTCAAGCGCTCAACGCCAGGCATGGAAGCTACAGCCTCGCGTCGTTTTTCACCTTCGAGTACGAACACGGGGTAAATCAAATCGTTCACGCTCAGTGCGTACTCGCGCACCAATCGGCGGGTGAAATCATCACGACGCAAGCGGCGAGGGCGGTTGGCGGGAAATGAGGCAAAGGGGTGTTGCATGGGTGAAATTGTGCCGCGTTTGTGCGCGGCTAAACTGACGCCATGCTTTGGATCAAATCTTTTCACATCATCTTCGTGGCCAGCTGGTTTGCAGGCTTGTTTTACTTGCCTCGAATTTTTGTGAATTTGGCGCAGGTAGCGCCTGAATCCGAAGCCGAAGAGGCACGTTTGTTGCTGATGGCGCGTAAGCTGATGCGATTTACCACCTTGCTGATGGTTCCTGCCGTGGCTTTGGGTTTGGTGCTCTGGCTGTATTACGGCATCGGCTTTGGGCCTGGCAACGGCTGGATGCATGCCAAGCTAACCATCGTCTTGCTGGCGCTGGGTTACCACCATGGCTGTGGTCGACTGTTGCGCAAGTTTGAAACGCATGCCAACAATCGTGGCCACGTCTGGTACCGCTGGTTCAATGAGATTCCAGTGGTCTTGCTGACCATTGCGGTGATCTTGGTGGTTGTCAAACCTTTCTAAAGCGCGCATTGGCTCATGCGTAAAACCTCCGCTTGGCCTCTGTCGCAGATTTGCGTGGCGTTGATCGTTTACGCCAGCTTGTATCCGTTTGACCAGTGGCGCGATCAAGGCATTGCACCTTGGTCTTTCTTGACCGCGCCTTGGCCCAAGTATTGGACCGGCTTTGACGTGGCCTCTAACGTCTTAGGTTACGCACCCTTAGGTTTCTTTTTGACCTTGAGCGCCATGCGCACAGGCTGGCGCACGCGCGTGGTGGTGGTGTCAACCTTGGCGGCTGCCGCGCTCTCGTTCACGATGGAGTCATTGCAAAGTTACCTGCCTGTGCGCGTGTCTTCGTTGACTGATTTCTTGCTCAACACCTTTGGCGCATGGCTGGGTGCCGTATCAGCGAGCGGCTTAGAGCAGATGGGTTTGTTGCGCCGCTGGAGCCAGTTCCGTGCTCGTTGGTTTGTACGCGATGCTTACATGGCGTTGGTGTTGATGGCTGTTTGGCCTGCGGCGTTGCTGTTCCCTGTGGCCGTGCCTTTGGGTTTGGGCCAAGTGTGGGAGCGCGTGGAAGACGCACTGACCAGTGCGTTTGAAGCCACGCCCTTTGAAGATTGGATTCCGCTGCGCGCCTTCGAGCTAGAGCCTTTGTTGCCCGGCGCAGAGCTGCTGTGTGTGATGTTGGGTTTGCTGGTGCCTTGTTTATTGGGTTTTGGCGTGATTCGCCAAGCGGGGCAGCGCTTTTTGTATTTGGTGGCGGTGCTAGGGCTTGCTTTGGTCATGAGTGCTTTGTCTGCCGCATTGACATACGGCCCTGCACATGCGTGGACATGGTTGGATCTGCCTGTGATGTTG
>Ga0213919_1000913_pt1 | contig 11731 bp, 18 predicted proteins | sample McNCre317MG_FD_161056 | JGI IMG/M metagenome (GOLD analysis project Ga0213919, IMG submission 161056) | Freshwater microbial communities from McNutts Creek, Athens, Georgia, United States - 3-17 MG | ecosystem: Environmental > Aquatic > Freshwater > Creek | place: USA: Georgia | collected... | reverse complement strand
CCATCAAAGGTTTTCGCGACCTCAGCCCTCGTGCGGCAGCACACCCCAAGTTTCTTTCATCATCAGGGGTGCTGACCAACCCTCTGCATGAAAGTTAGAGGTGATGTTGTTGCATCACTCCGAGCTTCCCACTTTGGCGGGCAGGGTCGCTTCAACATAGAGACCCTTGCTCAATTCGCTAGCAACACTGCTTCCGTAAAACCCGCAAAGTCTTTGCACCGTCACTCCTAAGCAAGTCTGTCACCCATGCTTGACCAGACTTGGGGCAGAAGGGCAGGATAGCGCCGCCTCAGCCCTACCGCCCCTGATCTCCCGCACAAGCCGATTCACCGTTGCCAACCACTTCATCAAGGCCTGTCCATCGTGTCCGCGGACGCCATGTTGGCGGCTTCGCTGGGCGGCCCGGAAGCGGCCTTCCGGGGTCTTGGGTCCGGTCTTCCGCCCGTGAGCGTGTTCCCATAGGCGCAAGCCTTCCGCGTGCCGGCGCCGCTGGTCCAGATCAATCCCCGGTTTCGATGGCTTCGACATTGCGCCGGCCCTCGTTCATGGTGCGGATTGCGCCCAAGACCCCAATCAAGGATTTTTGGCACTTCAAGGCAACACCTTGCAGCAGCGCCGCGTGTTCAGGCTTCCGCACGTCCAGGGCCTTGCGCGTGTAGGTCAGGTGCAAAGCTTCCAGTAACGCGGCTTGCCGGGTGAGGGCTTCCAGAATTTCGGCTTCCGGAGCGTCGATAAGCCGCTGATTGAGGCCCGCCAAGCCCGCGTAAGCGTCGGCTACGGGGTTGAGGCTGTTGTCCGGCATGAGCAGGCCCAGGAGGCGGGCAGTCTCGACGGCGGGGTCTTGGGCGAGGCTCCACGCAGGGGCGCCCGTCTGGTCATGCACGCCCGCAGGGGAAATCAAACTCGGAGTGGTGTTCATTTATACAGTTCTTTCGTGTTTAGTGCCGGAGATGCAGGAGATGCAGGAGATAATTCCCATTACCCCCATGGAAAAATTTTTTCTCTATAGCTGTAGACGGTAGAAAACAACTCCTTCATCTCCGGCATCTCCGGCAGGTTTAGATTTTTTCGATCCACCAGACATTAGCGTTTTTGCGGTCCTTCCCCCCGCGCAGCGCCAGTCCGCCGACGATTCGGTCGCGTCGATTCCCGAGAACCCGCCCGATGGACAGGGCAGAGAGTTCCCGCTTCCCGGGGCTCAAGAACTCGCCCAGGGCTTCGGCTATCTCGCTGGGTTGCCCGACTCGGCAGACCGGAAGCAAATCCTTTGCCGTGAATGTTTCGCCCACGCCGAAAGAAGCGGCCAGCCCTTCCAAGAGCGCACCCCAGGCGATCTGATCGGGGTCGTCGGCGCCAGCACCCTCAAGAAGACACGCGCCCGGGTCGCTGACCGCACCCACGCCGGCTTCCGTGGTCAGGCCCTCGCGCTGCAGCCAGATCACGCAGGAGCGCACCAGCCTCGCCCAGGCAGGGAAGCCGGCTTCCCCTTGCCCAAGGACAGGCGAGCCCGCAGCATGGAAGCCTGCCACCACCATGCACACACCTCGCGCAATCGCCAGACGTTCAGCCATGGCCCTTTCCACCGGGTCAAAACCGAAGGTGAGGGCTTGCGGTGTTTCGGCGCCAGTGTCGATACGTACCTTGAGGAAACGGCGCCCCAGGTCGCGGGAGAGGCTGGCATTGTTGGAGGTCAGCAGCACCACTAACCGGGCTTCGCCGGAGAAGGTGGAGTTTCCGCCGAGAATGCGCTCACCTTCGACCCTGCCCGATGTGAGAAAGGCTGCAAGGACGTTGGAGTCAAAATGGCCCTTGATGTTGTCCAGGGTGAGCACCTGCGCCCCCTCCATGCAGAGCGCCACTACTCGTTTCGACATTTCCGCTTCAGCGTTGGCCCCGCTCGTGTACGCGGCCACGCCACGCCTGTTGCGGACCAGCGCGGCGACTGCTTCGGCTGCCAGTGTCTTACCGGACCCCTGTACCGGGGCATCGAAGACCGTGCCCGGGGCAGTAGGCAAGGCAGGTCGGCAGACTGCCCCGATAATCGTCGCCAGCATGGCCCCGCGATCTGCTTCACTGGCGAACTTGAAAGCCTTCCACGGACGCCATATCTGTTTTATCGCCTGAACAAGTTCTCCCCGGGTCGGGCTGTCAGGAATGTCCGGTTCGAGTTCAGGAGGCATAGCGAGATAAACGCCAGTTCCCTGATTGTGCCCGGGCTTCGTCACGAGTTCGCCTGACGGCGTGGCATAGGGCAAGGTCACTACGCCTGCCAGTTCTCTAAACCCTTTCATCGCGTCACCCCGCCCACAAGAGCCAGCACCATTTCGGCCACGTCCGCCGGTAGATCGGCGGGGCAGGCGTTACCCTTCGAGTCATGGTAGTGCAGCGCATAACGCGTGCCCACCAGATGACGCAGCCCGGCTTTCGTGATCCGCATCACCCCACCATCGGGCAGCACCTGCACAAGTTGCCCACCACGACTGAAAACGTCACCTTCAAGGCTCAAACGGTTGGCGATGGTGTCAGCCAATTCGGCCATTCGCCCGCGTACCACCTCGATAGCTTCGGGCTGGCGACGAAGACGGTAGTTAGCGCCACCATGGGCGCGGCTCGAAAGTGTCGGAGTACCGCCAAACAAGTACAGTTTCCCCACCACCTTACCGCCGAGATAATCCGGTTCCAGCGGATCACGGCAAAGGCGGGCGTGATACTTCTCGCGGTTGTCCAGTACCTCGCCCACGGTGACGCAGGCGCCGTCGTCCAGATACAGGCCAAAATCCCCGAGAAGCTGCCCCGAAATGGCAGCCTTGACCGACCTTTCAGCCCGGCTCTTGGCTTCGACCTCGGGCAAGCCTTTGTCCTTCAGTCGCGAAACCTCGCCCGCGATGCGGCTTTCCTCCCATATTTGGCGTTGGGCCTTGGCGGCAGCCTCGTCCCTATCCATCGCCTCGGCCTGCATCGCTTCGTAGCGTTGAATCTCGTCACGGGTCAGGGACGGGATCATCGAAAGGGTATCGACGAAGCCCCCTGTGCTAATCACTACCGGCGCACCCCTGCGCTGTTTCAGGGGCGGGCGGCAGACTGCCCCGCCGCAGAAGTCCAGGCGGGCAGGTTCGGCCATGGCGCGGTCAAACAGGCCACGCTTAAGACGCTGCCCGGAGGTCGAAATCTCAATGCGGCCATGCCCCGTCAACCACAGGCGGGCGTCCAGGGCCGCAAATGCGCGGGGGATGTCGGCAGCATCGGCAGCCATGATGTAGAGGCGCTGACCCCTCAGCCCCTGGCGCTCCTGGCTGCCTTCGTAGATGTAGCTGGACCCGCTGCACCACCAGACAACGCCGCCCTGTTCCAAGCCCGGAGACACGCCCAGAATCGCACCCCAGAGGGCGTCACGGTCCAGGGCGCTGCCCGTGCCGGGCGGGTCGTAATCCAGCACCAGCACGCCGGGTGTCCCCTTCGAGAAGTCGAAATCAGACTTCGAGCGGGCGAGGGCGCCGGGGTTATCCCTCTTCGCGTCCTTGGTGACAATCCGGCCGGCGCTGCTGCCGTTGGCGGGAAGACTGGCGGTGATGGCCTGATCCGTGCCCACCGAGGCGAGGAGCGCAGCCAGTTCCTGCACGTCGGAGTACTCCTTTACCTGATAGCTTCCCTCCACCATCTGGCCGGCGGTGTCTTTCTGTAGAGTTCCGCCAGCCCCCACGCTATAGACCTTCCCCAAGGTTGCCGGCTTGGTAGCCGTGATAAGGGTCAATTTACCGGGCATGCTTGACCTCCTTCAGAACATAGCGAGCCTGACGGCCACACTTGAAGGTTTCAATCTGGCAGCCCATGTCGCGGAGTTCTTTCACGCGCCCGGCTGGGTGCATAATCCCCGCAGCACGGGCGGCACGGGTCGTAAGAGGGGCAATCTTGAGGAGTTGAAGAATAGTCGTACGCTGGTTGGCCTTCGATTCCGGGGACGGGTCAAAAACGTTTTCTGTTTTCATGATGTCCGCCCCCTATTAGCAAGTAAGGGACTTACGACGGAACTGACGTTCCGCGTACATCAGCTTGCCCAACTCATAATGCAGGCGACCGATTGCGGACAACAGGTAATCGGCCAGAATAGGACTACTAGGCTTCTCTAGGATTTCGACCAGCAGGGCGCGGTTATCTTCAATTTCATAGACGCTGCTGCTGAAATGGTGCACGACTTGGTGCTGGTCGAAACGAACGGTTTCAGTGGGCATTTTTTTCGGCCTCCGGTTGATCGCAGGATTGCGGTAACCGGAGATTGGAATTGCCCCCTCGCTAATTCGTGATCCGTGCGACCGCTTTGCACGGGTCACGAATTTCGAATCGCGGACCCGGATTAGTTAGGCGATCTTGTGCACCTGTGCGGGCGTCGCTTTCTGGGCTTCGCTCTCCAGGTCTTTCCCCGCTCCCCAGGCCCGTGCGAGTTCCTTTTCTGCCCTCTGATTGAACTCAGCGCCTTTTTTCCCCGTCGCCAGTCCGGGGGGTTCGACGCCTCCCCTCCCACGGTTGAGGTAGGTATTGGCGAATGATCTTTCTTCGATATCCAGAATCTCGGGCTCTGCGTCCGCCAGCTTACTTATGAGGAACCTCGCCAGAGGGGTGCGGCTTACGTCCGCCCAAGTGCACTTTCCAGCATCGAGCCGATTAATTGCCTTCTCGGTAGCTGATTTAATCCTGTTTTGGGCTTGGTTGCGGACCCGCTTGGGTTTGGTTGCTGTTGCGGGGTTCGCTCCAAACTGTTGGGCGAGGGGGCGTAATATCTCCTGACACGCTGATTTAACCTCTTCCTGTATGATCTCTTTCACTGGCTTAAAGGTAAAGGTCGTGTGCCTGAACGGCAGCGGCACTGCTACCGGGCGGGTGAAGCCGCCTGATTCTGCTTCTTTGGTGAGTGCCTGTGCGGTGCCCTCGGGCCAGGGGGAGGCGTTCCCGTACTGCGCATGAATGTCCATGACTTTTCCCGTCGCCCGCCGCAGAATTAGGGACGGGGCAGGCATGGACGGGAAACATGCTTTTCGGTAGCGAACCTAGCCCCTGAAAGTAACTATAAGATAAATTTATTGGTTGATGAAATTAATTTATGCCCAGGCGCCCACAGCCAAGTCAAGCCGCGCAACGGCCCTCGTTCAAGACAACCGGGGACACGGCTATTTGAGCGGCCAGGAGCGGGGCGAGTCTGACAAGAAACTTCCGCAGTAGCTTGTCCCTATCCATATCCCCCGCCCACCAGATGTTTTCACTGCACCATAACCGCGTCGCTTCCCTGTTCAGCCCCAGGATTAGGCTTAGTTCCCCAAGGGACGCGTTGAGAGTCCGTCGGATGGTTTCAACGGGAGATTCCCCGTTATTGATCCTTGCCAATAGAAAATCTACGCGCCCGCCCGGCGGAATGAGGGCCAGCGGCGCAGCGTTGGCAATAGCCGTTGCCGTGTCCTCAACCAGAGCGGCCAGCGCCTTGTTATGGGCGGGGCGGGTTCCGTCGTAGCATTGAGTAAAGGTGTCCCGTCCGATAAAGCGTCCGGCCTTACACAGGCCCGCGTGTTCCTGCCAGCGAACTAGCTGTTCCACGTCCGCAAGGTTAATGTTCAGGGCGCCCATAAGATGATCTGTAAGCATTTTGAAGGTGTTCATTTGTCTTTTCTCCGGTAGGGATAGGCGAGGTTAAGCAAGCCGGGCGGCCAGTTCTTCGGGCTTCAGATGGACATAGCGTCCAAGTAATTGAAGCGTCCGGTGTCCGGACACGCTTGCTATCTCCAAGGTACTGAAACCCTTTTCGGCCAGCCTTGAACATGCTTCGTGCCGTGAATCATGGAATTTCAGGCCGACAAGAAAGCCGGCATCGGGTTGCTTTCCCTGTTTGGCGCACGTCTTTTCGTAATCCTTGCGGGCGCGGGTGGCAGCACGGCGGAAGGCCTGTGAAACGCTATCGGGGCACAGGCTGAAGACCGCCCCGCCGTCGAGTCTCCGCGCCATTCCTCCCAGAATGGCAAGGGCAGCCCCTGACAGGGGGAGCACACGCCCATGCCCGTTCTTTGTCGCACCATTGAGAAGCCTTGCGGTCCGGGCCTTGGTGTCAATGTCGCGCCATTGCAGCGAAAGTAGTTCGCCCCGCCGGGCTCCAGTCTCAACCGCCAGCCTCGCCAACAGCGCCAGTTCTGCGGACCCGGAAGCGGTGCACAGGGCGTCCAACTCTTCGGGGGAAATCCGCTTGTGCCGGGCGTTCTGGATGGCGGGCTTGCGAACGGACTTGAAGGGGTTCGGCAGCTCGTTGTAACCCCATTCAAGCCTTGCAGTCTCCAGGCAGTGACTTAGCACGGCCCATTCTCGAACGACCGTGGCGGGGGCAACGGTCTTGCCCCGCGTATCGCGCCACTTCGCCACGTCGGCCCCCGTCAATGCCTGAGCTACCTTGTCAAGCATGGGGCGGGCTGCGCTCTCAGGTTTGAGAAGGGTTCCGATACGTCCCTCCTCCTCGACCTTGCCCCGCTTCGTCGGGCTTACCTCTTCCCTGTACCGTTGGAGCAGTTCCCGGAACGTCACCCGCTCGCCGCTGGTTTGCTTGAAGACGCCTCGCGCCATGTCCCCTTCAACGATGGACGCGTACTTCTCACAGTCCCGCCTTGTCGGGAAAGTCTTTGATACGGTCGGGTGACCTTTCCGGATGATCCGGACCCGCCACACGTCCCCGCGCTTCTCGATTGATGCCATTTTTCCGACCCCTTGACCAGTTTTTGACCAAGGACCAGCTATGAGCGCCGCACTAATCGGCTAAGTGCTTGAGTTGTTGATGATTTGTGACCGTGACCGACTGTATGAGCGCCGCGTTCGCAATGCGGAGGTCGTGAGTTCGATCCTCATTCGGTCCACCATATACAAGGGCTCGGAAATTCTCCGGGCCCTTTTTCTTGCTCGAAATCCCCACGCCACGCGGGGTTCCGGCCACCTGTGCTGCGGGTGGCTACCGGCCGAAACGTCCGGAATCGGCCACTTTCTCCGCCAGAGTCGTCTCTTTTCTTTGTTTGGCCTGCGGGTAGGCGCAGATGGCGGTCTATAAAAATCAACAACATACGCGTGGCGGTTCAGCGTCAACCAAGGCCACCAGTCACTAGTACAACTAGACGATGTGCGTCACTTGTACTAACATGGCGGCAGTTGATCTAACAAAAGAGGTGCTGCTATGACTGCTGTTGCATCGTCGCCTTCCGCCCGCTCTGCCCGACTTGGGCTGCGCGCCACCCCCGAACAGGAGGTGGTGTTGCGCCGTGCGGCCGAGGTCGCACACAAGTCGTTGACCGACTTCATCCTCGACAGCGCGTGCCTGGCCGCCGAGCAGACCCTGCTGGATCAGCGCCTGTTCATGGTTTCGGGCAGTCAGTACCAGGCACTGATGGATCTGCTGGATCGCCCCGAACAGGCCAACGACGGTTTGCGTGATCTGTTTGCCCGCAAGGCGCCCTGGGACACGAAGTGACTTTGCGCGCACCGGAGCCCCTGGCTGCGCAGCATCGGCTGGAAGGTTTTGATTGCGGCAAGCCAGCGCTCAACGACTGGCTACTGCGCCACGCTCGGCAAGCCCAAGGCAGTGGATCGGCCAAGACCTTTGTCGTTGCCGAGGATGACGGTCGTGTGGCGGGCTATTTCAGTTTGACCGTCGGCCAAGTCGACACCCTGGAAGCGCCAGATCGCATCCGCAAAGGCATGGGTCAATATCCGGTTCCGGTAGTGATCCTGGCAAGGCTGGCCGTGTCGCAGCAGGATCAGGGGCGCGGCATTGGCTTTGGTCTGTTGCAGGATGCCATCCGGCGCACGATGCTGATTGCCGAGCAAGCAGGCATCCGGGCGATGCTGACTCACCCAATAGATGAAGAAGCGGCGAGGTTCTACACCCGGTTCGGATTCATCGCCTCGCCACTGCGGGAGCAGCAATTGCTGCTGCTACTGAAGGATGCGAGGAAGGTCATCCGATGACACAAATTAACGATTTGCCTGATGCCGGCGAGAACGGACAGGCGCGATCCTCGACTGAGCAGCGCGAAGCGGTTGTCACGTTGCCTGCGGCCGTTGATCAGGCATTCGTCGACAGTTTTACAGAGTTCGACGACCTGTATCGCCAGTTGGCTCGTTGACGGTCGAGGTGTGCACGCAGGCATTGATGGTTAGACCTCAAGAATCGAACGCAGCCACCACCCCCCGCTGTGCCATCCCGTCGGTCGGTAACGGGTTCCGCTGGAACCACAGCAGGCTCATGCACCGGGGCTGCTGCCCGGCTAGGATCGCCTGGATGATGGCGGGCTCCTGCAGCGTCAGGCGCAGCAATTCGTTCACCGTAGAGTGGTGCAGGCCTTCGCGCTGAGCGATTTCGCTGCCACTGCCAACAACGCCATCTTCGAGCAACTGCTGCCAATAAAAGGCCCGTGTCAGCGCCACCAGCAAGGGCTGGTCGATCTGGCTGGCAACATTGCCCGGCGACTCGACCGCCCCATTCGGCCGCACCACCACCTTTCTGGCGCCGCGTTTGCGGATCTTCAGTGGGATGAAGGTCGACAGCTTGACCTCGCTGCCATCCCGGCGCTCGCGCGCAACGGGGCCACCCAAAGCCTGTACTTTCGGCTTCATGCCTCGACCTCCTGCTGCTCCCATTCCTGCAATTTCGCGCCGATGGTCCCGGGCAGCAACTCCCCGGCCAGTTCCTGCCAGCGGGGAACAACTGTTGCCACAGGCCCGCCAGATTTCGCATCGGCAGCGCGACCTGCGGTTCGGTGAGGTCGGGTCGGGTTGTCCGAATCCGATCCCACACCGCCTGCACCAGATGCGGGGCTGAGAGGGCCAGCGAGCGTGACAGCCGGTCGATCTTGTAGACCACCACGATGTCGACCTTGCCCATCTGGATGTCCGCCATCAGGCGGCGCAGGGCGGGTCGATCCATATTGCCGCCAGAGAAACCACCATCGTCGTAATCATCGGCCACGGCGATCGGCGTCGTGGTGCAACTGGCACTGCGTCCGGGCCAGGGCGACCAGTTCATCGAGCGCGCTGGCGTCGTCATCACTGGCAGGCAGTTCGGCGCGCACCAACTTGTCGAGCACCGTCACCGAACAACCGTGATTGGCTTTCTTGGCGGCGTGGTGCAGGCGCAAGTAACTGGGCAGGTCCGTCGCCTTGAGAATCGAGAAGGCGCGCACCACATCTTCCTCGGCCAACACACCCACGTCATCGACTAGACGGACCAGCGCCGCTTCGACAACCGCGATGGGGTCGGCGTCGGACGTGGGGCTGGGGTCGCCACTGACGTCATCAACGACCACGGCCTCGCCAGCCACCTCGACCGTGTGATGGTCGTGATGGTGGTGACGGTCGTTGTCTACTGCTCCGTCCGGAAAAGGGAGCAGCACCTCGCGGCTAAGCGCCACCGCACGCAGCACACACACGTCGGCCGCCGGGCGAAACGCCGCACGCAGCAGACCGTGACACATGAGCTTTTGCAGCCACTGGCAGTCAGCCACATCGCTCTTGCGCCCGGGCACGTACTTGACCTGACGTGCATCGACCCGCCACACCTTCAAGCCTCGGCTCTCGAGCAGTTCATACACGGGTATCCAGTACACCCCGGTCGACTCCAGCGCCACCACATCGACCCCGCATGCCAGCAACCACTCGGCCATGGCCTGCAGATCGTCGGTCATCGCACCGAACTCACGTACCGGTGCGTCCGTGCAGTGCGCCGACACCGCGACCCAGTGACTCGAGGCTCCCACATCGATTCCCGGACCATGCTCAGAGACGGGCTCGCAACACGGCGTCGCATAACGCCGCGCGCTCGCACCAATGACCTGTCGGTCATCTCGGCACTGCCATTCACCTTGTAACGCATTGTCGTTTCTTCAGGGACACCTGGCCCGCGCGCGGGGTTGGGTTGCTCAGAGCCTTGCCACGAACTGGTCGTAGCTCTGGCCTGCGGCTGCGAGGTGGGCCCGCAACACCGCCAGCCCGGCGGCGATTGCCTCCGCGGGCGAAGTGGCCATTTCGGCCGCGCGCATCTCCGCATAAAGGGTCGACGCCTTCTCGACCGCGCTGCGGCTCGGGCGGCGGCGTACCGAGCGGTAGCCGGTGATGTCGCCCTCGGCATCGGCGACGGGCTGGATATGCGCGAACACCCAGTAGTGGCTGCCGTCCTTGCAGAGGTTCTGGACGTAGCCGGAGAAGGCTTCGCCCTCCTTGAGCGCGGCCCACAGCATCCAGAAGATGGCGCGCGGCATGTCCGGGTGGCGGACGATGTTGTGGCTCTGGCCGAGCAGTTCGTCCTCGCCATATCCGGAATATTCGATGAACACGTCGTTGATCGACGTGATGCGGCCGGTGAGGTCGGTGGAGGAGAGGATGTAGCGGTCCGGTTCGAGGATCAGTTCGTGGCCGGTGGGCTGGATGGTTTGAACTTTCAAGGCCTTCCTTTCTCGGCAAGTCCGGGTTTGTCGGAGGCGACGGCGAGGAGTATCTCGGTCTTGTAGTCGTCGGGAACCGGCAGGGGGGCAATCAGGCTGGCGTAGTTTGCGCCGGGAATCACCTTCCTGATGTGGATCAGGTCTGCCGGCAGGGAGGGATGGCGGTTGTGGGTGCACACGTGCTGTGCGGTCTCGACGGCCATCCGCGCGATATTCGCCCGCGGCGTGTCGGTGCCCTTGATCAGCAGCTTGATGATGGTCGGCAACTGCCATGCCTCGACCAGGGCCAGGGTCAGCTGCTTGAAGCTGAAGCCGATCGCGTCCTGCTGGGCCTGGAGCGGGCGGAACGCCCGACCCGATGAGAGTTCTGCCTGGACGCCAGCGATGACGGAGGCAGCGCTAGCGGTGGCGGCGGAACGCCCGACCCGATGAGAGTTCTGCCTGGACCTTGAGCGGCAACTCCGGCGCAAAGTGCCACAGCAGCAGTTCGCCGCTTTCCGACATCAGGGCCGCCAGGGCGACTTCCTCGGGCGACACATCCACGCGCTGCGCGGCCCAGCTGCGGGCGATCGTCGACGCGGTCACCGCACGGAGTTCGCAGTCGATGCAGCCCTGCATCGAGTCGTCGCTGACGCTGCTGGCGGTGACGAGCCGGCACAGGTCGTCGAGGCCGGTCTGCAGCACGGCAGCCAGCGCGGTGGTCGTCTCCTGGCCCAGGCGCTGGGAGCGCCGGCCCTCGGCACGCCGGAGCAGCTTGAGCGCCAGGTAGGGATCGGAATACACGTAGTTGGCCAGTTCCCGCGCCGAAACACCTTCGCCGGACTCCGCCGCCTGTTGGCCCAGTTCCGCCACCAGCGCACCCGTCCGCGGCAGGACCGGGATTTCCTTGTCCTTCAGGAATTCGACCCACTGGTCGATGCCCCAGCGCCACTGGTGTGCAGAAAGCATACGATGGCCTCGCGCGGGTCAAAGCACGCAAGCTAGCATAGGCAGGGCTAGTGTGCGATGGAGGCGCGCCGGTCGCGATCCGTTCCGCTTCCGTTCTCTTGCGCTTTCGCAGACGCCGGGCGGCCTGCCCGAGCCAGAATCCTTCAACCTGGCAAGGGTAGTTGGACGCGGCTTCGGGCGCGTCCAACTGCCATCCGGTGAGGCCGGCCACCGTGACCGAATGCCGGCCCGCGACGGCGAACTACTTCAGTCGTGGCCCGGTCAGACGTAAATTCAGCCCGAGCCCTGCCGGTTTCAGCCGCCTTCCTGCCGTTCAAGGAGTGATCCAA
>Ga0213919_1000912_pt1 | contig 11736 bp, 9 predicted proteins | sample McNCre317MG_FD_161056 | JGI IMG/M metagenome (GOLD analysis project Ga0213919, IMG submission 161056) | Freshwater microbial communities from McNutts Creek, Athens, Georgia, United States - 3-17 MG | ecosystem: Environmental > Aquatic > Freshwater > Creek | place: USA: Georgia | collected 2017-06-12 | reverse complement strand
GAAAAATGGACTTAAGCGACCCTTCGTTTAAATATAAAAGCTGTCGAAATTTATATTTATGGTTCATGAGTAGTGTCGTTGCTCGACCAATCCTTTAATGAAAACATATTTAGCTAATATGTAAGAGCGAGATGTTTATGAGAACTTGGACCAATGTGGTGTTTGTTGCTTTGATTTTTTTAAATCAAGCTCTCGCCATAGACGTAACTAAAAAAACAAACTCAGAAAGTTGTTCTGGTATGGTTTTAAGTTTTTTCAATCAAGGGTCTGAATACATAACCTTCAAAAAAATGCCGGAGCTTTCGACTGCTTTAAAAAAAGTTTATCCAGATCAGTCTAAGTGGACCACTTCAAAAAAATACATCAATTCATTTTTTAAAAACCTTCTCAGTAGGGAAGTTCTTCAGGGTGATGTGGTAGAGCCTCTTAAAAGTCTTAAGGAAGGTGAGCTTTATACTTTTGTTATGACTAAAAATGAAATGCGTTTTGCCTCAACCTCGAGAGCTGCTTTATCACCGAAAAATTTTGCAACAAAACATGCCTTAATTGCCAATGGAGATGAAATTCATTTTGCAGGTGAGGCATGGGTGGAAAACGGAGTATTGGTAGTCAATCATAACTCAGGAACTTTTAGACCTCTTCCGGGCTTCCTAGGTGATTTAGCCATGTATTTACAAAGATCCCTAAAAGTAGAGAGAGTCTTGTTTTCAGATTTCATTCCAATAGTTGAAGAAAAATCATTAAAAGATAGATTAAAAGACCTTGAAGCTTACGTGAGACGAAAAGGTAAACTTTTATCTGAAGGCTTGATTAACTTGATCTCAATCAAGAGTTATAAAGGTGAAGTTTTTAGTACCGGCCTAGATGGAGAAGTAGGCAAGGATGTTTTTTATAGAGTTGGTGAAGTTGTGAACTCCGATTTTTCAGGGGTGACTTATAAACTTGAGATCATTGGTCTTAGTAAAAAAGGAAAAACTTTTCAACCTCTACTCAATGATTCTGGCTTAGTAAGAGATGATTTAACTGTAAAGTTCCCTCATCACATTCCAATATTAGGAAATTTGCCACGCTTTAATATGTTTAGTGCTGTTGCAATTAAGGATGAAGATCAATTGAAGCAACTTCAAGAGATAGTTGCCAATTTTGAAACTCATGCCTCTGAACATGTACAATCAGTAAAATTCAAAGGAAGTAAAATTAATATTAGTAAATTTCAAGAAACAAAATCTGTTCAAGAAATGGCTAAGAGTTCACCAGCTTTAAATGCGGATCAAAAAGTTGCGCTTAAGAGAGATGTGTTTGATTTAGCAGAGGTTGTGAAGGACAAAATGGGAATAAGTTTAAATATCAATGTAGAAAACGTAGGATGGAGCCCTGAAAGAAAACGTTTTTTTATTTTGAACTTAAGTCTAGACCAAGAGGAAGCCCCGTTAGCTAAACAAGGATTTAAGAAATATAATGAATATTTCAATCAGAAGGTGGGTGAATTTTTTAACAATAGAAAACCCTCATCAACAAATTCACTGACACTTTGTCCTGCAAGTCCATTCAAAATCCAGGATGAATTTAAGAAAAGTTTCTCAACTTCACTTTTTGAAAACAGTTTAAATCTAAATCTTGGTGAGCTTAATATTGGAGCTGAAGAAGAGTTTGCATGCTTTTCTGTAGTTAGTTATGACTATTCAAAAGATATTGCTATCATGACAATGTCGATGGCCTCTAAAGTAAACCCTGAAGATAGCTTGCAAATTAATCTCATTTTAGATCAATCTCGTCAGAAATATTTTTCAAGTTTTGATATAATTAGGAAAGGAGATTCGCGAGCTAGCTCGTTAATCACTCCAGCGCAAGCTCAATAATTAGCTAGCTAATCTCCAAAGCGTTTTTAATTATCTTGGCATTGCTTTATTGAAAATTTTCCCATCATTTTCCAATGATTTAAAAAATCTTTTATTGTCAAAACACAATGTGTCAACTCCTCTAACCAGTGGGGTTGCTGAAAAAGCCTTGCTTAAAACATCACACTCGATGTTGTTGTAGCCCTTGCAAGCATTGTGGAAAGACCAATAATTCTTTTTAATGTAAGCATTATATTTTCTGCTTCTCTCATTCATAAAGAGTTGCTCTTCTTGCTTTGATTTAAACCCTTCATCGGGAATATTTCCTAATTCAATAATTTGTGTAGGAGGAAATAAAATATTCATAAAACTATGAATGTCGTTTGTCATTTGCAAGTTCTCTTCAAAAACACCTTCTTTATTCTTTTTAAGGACTTTTGCAAATTTTAAATCTGGAAAAGAATCATTGTTATAAATAGGAGCTACATACTGATAGTCACCATCTGGGCGACTAATATTAATGGTCGCAAGGGGATTTTTTCCATTAAAATCAATGCTCAATCCATCTGAAGACACTTTATTATCCACACAACTTGCTTTAATGTTGTTTAAATTATCAGTTAGATTTTTTTTCATTTTATTATTTTCTAATACTATTAATTTACAAATACCAGTTGGAATCTTGCCAAATTTTTTAATCATTTTCTCGATGGAATCCTCAGGATTTTCAAAATAAAAGCTGTCACAAGCTGCGCGAAATTGATCACTTTTAACTAATGATGCTGACAAAAAAGTGTCACTGTTATTTAAAAAATCAAGTTCTTCATTGCTAAGCCCAAGCTCTCTACGACAAGATTTTAGGGCAATTTTGGATTTTTCATTGAGGACTATATTCGTCGCAACTCCACCTAGGGCACCGATCGCCCCAGCGGTCATCATTTTCTTGAAAATAGATCGTGGTTTATATTGAGGACTAAAGCCTGGTATTTTAATTTTTTCATTTGCAAATAAGCCTAAATTTGGGAAACTTTTAAAATTTCTTATGATTTGAGCGGGCTTACCGGCTTTCCTAAAATTTTCATCCAAGACTTGGTCACGGAGTGATTCAAATTCAAGAAATTTTTTATTGCTGTCATTGTTACTTGCAATTAATTCATCTAGTTCAGAGAGACTCATGTTTGGATTAGCTTTCAAAAATCTTTTTTTAGTGTCTTGGAAAGATTCATTTTGAATATTTTGGTATGCGGTATAGTGGCTTTTAAAATATTTCTTTAACACACTTTCCTGGCTAGAGATGTTGAATAAATTTGGGTATTCCAAGAATTTTAATCTCTCGCTGGCATTTAAATTTTCCCAAACGGGACTTGATAATTTATTTATCTTAGAATTATAGGACTTCACGTATTGATCGTTGTAAAATTTTTTTAAATCCTCTTTGAGTTGAGGATCACTTGCCATGCGAAGATCGGGACTTCCTAGATTTTTTTTAAAAATTGAAAGGTCATTTAAGGCTTGAGCATTATTAGATTTCTTATACTTTGATTCAAGTTGTTCAAGAAATTTAAGTTTCTTTTTTTCTAAATCTTTGTTGGTTGACTCAACGATTTTTAATGCCTCAGTTCTAAAATCAGGTACTTTTTTTTGTAGATCCTCGATTCGTTTCATTCCCTCATAGACATCAGGAAACCTAGATTGAATGAGAAGGGCTCCTAGACCACTTACTATTCCGACATTAAGCTCTGGGGTAAAGATTAAATCATCGCAACTTTCATTGTGTGATTCAAGTAAGCAGTTTCTTTTGGCGAGGTATTGGTTAATAAACCCTTGATCGTCACAAGATTCATTGCTTGCAAAAGCATTAGTAGTAGCAAGTAAGAGACAACAAAAAATTTTAAACTTCATAGGTAATTCCTAGATAATTTAGAGCCGATTTAGTTAGTTATCGGTATTTAATGTTATCGAATGAAGATAAATGTAAGTGAAAATTGACTGAGGGTTTTACTTTGGTACTGGTGTATGAATCTTCAATAAGTTTTGATATTAGCCGATAATTAACTTATGCATAGCTTGAGGAAAAGTCTTTTTTTCATCACATTTTTCATGACCACTTCATCTGTTTTCTCAGATGAAACAGGATATTGTGAAAAATACTTTTCTAATTTAGTTTTGGATTCTCGTTCTCCCAGTTTTGTTTGGAATACTACTAATTCAACCAATGTGGCAAAGACACTTCCTAAACGAGGAGCTCTTTCTGCCAAAGCAGAAACAACAAGGAGTCTTTATAATTTAGATTCCCCGTATAAGCCCACTGGTGGTGTTGTGCTTAATGGAGAGGATTTTAAAGCGAAGTTTCCCCACGACATTAATAATCTAGGAAGAGAGCAAACTCTATTAACTTTGAAATATAAAGATCAATCCGGCAATGTTCAGTCAAAGATGGTTCTGGTTGAAGGTTTCAACCCAACTACTCAAATGGTTCAACTTCATCACGAAGAAGTGACAATTGGAAAAGGGAGTCTCTTGCTAAAAACAAGCGAAGGCAAGGAGATCTTGTTAGAAGACCTTTATAAGCCCGGAGCTATAACTGAAATTAGAATGTATGGATCATTGTATTATTTTGATCGCTCGAGACCTTTTGATGGCAAAAACTTACCCGTTTATAGAAGAACAGGGGGATATGGTAACACCTATCGAACGAAAGAGACAATCCCAGTCACACTTTCAAGCGAACTTTATGCAGCCAATGGAAGAAATAGTTTTTTAAATATCTCTAGCTTAAAACCAGGAGATGTCGTCACATTATTTGGAGAAAAGTATGAACTACGTACTCCTCCACAACATGGTCAGCCTGATTTTTTACTAAGAAGAGATGAAAAGGGTGAAATTCCACTAGAAGCTTTTTTAATGCTAGCTGAAAGAAATAATGTGATTTTTTCAACACCTGTAAAACCAAATCCTTTGGGCAAAAGTAAAACGAACCCCATCTTTGATAGGTTATCATCCCTTTTTAAATCAAAAAATCTATTGCCAACCAAAATTGAATTAGTGGGAGACGATGGAGTAAGATTTTTAAAACAAGAAACAGAGTTTATTAGTGATTTTTCTTCAACGGTTAGACCAACCATTGATGTAGAAAAATTTATTGATGGAATGATTGAAAAAAAATTTCCTGACGGCACTGTCTTGGAATATATTTATGATGATTATTCAAACAAAGTGACAACCTGCATTTTTAAAGATGTTCCAGGTAACTGTGGAAGGGATTTTCTTTCGAATATGTTTCGACTTAAAAGAGATTCTAAGGAATCAGGAGTCTATACATATTATAAATTAAAAAAAATAGCTATTACTGAACCTGGTAAGCCAGTGAAGAGTTATGAGCATGATTCAATCACTCTTCCTAATGGAAAAATAGTCCAAAAATTTTATGATACATCTCCAGTTGAAGCTAATATTCTAACTTTCGAAGTTAAAGGTCGCGATGGAGTGCATGAAGTGAGAGTAAAATTACCACAGCTCACAGGTGAGTCACTTGAAAATCATAAAGAAATCATTAAAAAGATTTTAGCAGCATTACCAAAAACTCATGCAGATGCTCAAGGTGTTATTCTTGTACCTGGTGGAGAATATTACGTATCAAAAAATGTGGCAGGACTTTCCTACAATGATAAATTTGATGAAAAGCGTGCGATTTCTTTTATAGGATCAATTGAGTCTAGGCCATTAGATAAGCTTTTAAAAACCTTCTGGCACGAAACAGGTCACTCATTAGCTTTGAAGTTGTGGAATAGTCACTTGCCAAGTAATGAATGGTTGAGGGCCATGTCGCTCGATGGAAATTTTGTTTCTGGTTACGCCATGAAAAATCCAGCAGAAGATTTCGCAGAGTCTATTGCTGCCTATTTTATGACAAACGCAGGCACAAGCGATAAGGCATTAAGAGAAAAATTTAGCTCAAGATTCCAAGTTTTGGATAAGATTTTTCAAGTTGAAGTAAATGCCAAGCTAGCGGATTCCCTTTTAAAGCAAAACCTTAAGAAATATTCCCTAGGTATGATCCCAATAGCAACAGCTTCCTCTACTGCTTACTTTTTTTATAAAGAGGACAAGAAATAATCTTTCCTCTTAAGTGCCACTTAGACTGAGTGACTTTTACACACTACTGTCAAAAATTTAATCACTTTTCCAGAATTGATATATGTTTCGCCTCGAGGAAGGAGCTTATTTTTCGATTGCTTAGAGACCACTAGAGCCATTTTTCCTACCAAGAGAGTTTGGCAAGTCATTTGCAATGATTATTTTAAGATAGACTTTATAGGCATGAGATTATGAAAACGCTATTAATCAAATTTTTTCTAATGAGCTTAGTTTTAAGCACACTTAAAGTAAGTGCTCTTGAAATGACCTACGTTCAAAGAAAACCTGCCGCTATTGAAGAAGAAGTTCTGACCGTTCCACTTGCTGTTGAGAACTTTTCAAATGACAATATTTTCGCTGAAGATGATGCTGGAGTTATGCGAGAAATGAAATCCTCACTTTTAGGGTGGGAAGCAACTGATGAGTATGCCAAAAAATGGAATCTTAAATCAACCGGACTATATAACACTCCAACCACTGAACAGAGAAAAGCTTTCATTAACCAAAGACTTCTAAGATACGCCGACAAAAGACTTTCTGGCGAAATGAAAAAAGCGGAAGAGGGATCGACTCTTCACAAAGTGGGTAAGGTAGAAAAACAATTGCGTCCAAATGCTTCAGTGAATATCTCTAAAAATTTTGGAATTAAATTAAAAGCACGAGTTCTACAAGGTAAAGCTACAGTAGAATTCAGAAACCCATATGTTGAGTGCAATGCAGTTGTGACCGCCACTGGTAAAGTCAGAATGATTACGAAAAAAGAATTTAAAGAACTAGGACTCACTTCTGGCGCAGAGTATTCTTTCAATGATGACCAAATTGTGACCTACTTAGACCAACAAATTACTAATAATATTAAGGCGAGAATTTCCTCGACTCAAAACAATGGTCTTGATGTTTTTGCCAATGACGCAGATGCAAAAATTGAAATGACTGCAAGCTTCCCATTCAATCTTTAATGATTGGCAATCCGAAAAAGAGCAGAGTAAACTAAGGCACCTATTTATTGAATCGGAGGTCCCTTAATGAGCTTATTCGACGCGCCTTTATTTCAAGATGCTATTAAGCAACTTGAAGATGCTGCAAAAATTATGAAGTTAGATCCAAACGTTGCGGAGAGATTAAAATATCCTAAACGCGCGCTTCAAGTTTCTGTACCTATTCGCCTAGATGATGGAACAGTTAAAACTTTTATCGGTTATAGAGTTCAACACAATTTATCGCTTGGGCCAGGTAAAGGAGGAATCCGCTACCATCCAGGAGTTGATCTTTCCGAGACAGCAGGACTTGCGATGCTCATGACTTTTAAATGCGCGCTCGTGGGCCTTCCTTACGGTGGAGCCAAGGGTGGTATTTGTGTTGATCCAACACTTTTATCTCGCCAAGAACTTCAGGCACTAACGAGAAGATACGCTACTGAAATTAACATGATCATTGGACCACATATCGACATTCCAGCTCCAGATATCGGAACTGATGGACAGACGATGGGTTGGTTCATGGATACCTATTCACAAATCAAAGGTTACACGGACGGAGCTGTAGTTACAGGTAAACCAATTGAGCTTGGTGGATCTAAGGGCCGAGCAGAGTCAACCGGTAAAGGTGTCGCTTTTTGTGTAAACTTCGCTGCTGAAAAAATTGGCATGACGATTAATCAAAATACGACTGTGGCCATCCACGGTTTTGGTAAGGTTGCCATTCCTGCTGCGAATGATTTACGTGCTCAAGGGGCAAAAATCGTTGCGGTTTCAGATATCTCTGGTGGGGTCTATGATCCAAACGGACTTGATATTGATAAGTGTGAAAAATGGGTTAAGGAAAATAAAGTTTTAAAAGGCATGCCAGGAACAAAACACATTACTAACGATGAGCTTTTTGCTCTCAACGTAGATGTACTTATTCCAGCGGCCATTGATGGAGTGATCACAAAAGATAATGCTCACGTCATTAAAGCAAAAATTATCGCTGAAGGAGCTAATGGTCCATTAACAAAAGAAGCGGTTGATATTGTCACAGCTAAAGGAGCTTTCTTAATTCCAGACGTTCTTTGTAATGCTGGTGGTGTTATTGTTTCATACTTCGAGTGGGTACAAGGTCTTCAGTCATTCTTCTGGGATTTAGATGAAGTTAATAAGAGACTTCACTCAATCATGAAAGATGCTTTTGAAAACGTTTATACAACGTCAAAGGAATTTGACTGTAACATGAAGTCTGCAGCTCTTGTGGCGGCGATTAGACGTCTTGAAAAGGCAATGAAGTTAAGAGGGTTATGGCCATCTTAGTTTGAGCTTAAAAATCTCTAGATACTTTGATTTATATAAAGCGGATTCACAAAGAATCCGCTTTTTTTTGTAAATTTTTCACAAAATCCAAAATTATTTTTTACAAACGATTTTTAGCTCTGATAAGTAGCCTCAAGAACATTATTCGGGGGAAATTATGAAATTATTCGTGCTTACAATCGCTATGCTTTTTAACTTAGCTTCATTTGCCGCAGTCTCTGATACTATTTCTGCTGAAAGTAACCAGTCTCACTTACAAATTTTAGATCTTGTTGTTGGTGTACACCAAACCTACTCAAAAACATCTCAACTCGAGGCTAAAGTCATTGAACTCTTAGGTGGTGATGGAATGAATCCAACTCGCATGGTTCTCATTCTTAGTACTGGATATCAAGATACTAAAATATTTGATTTGGGTATTATGATGTATTCTGTAAAAAGAGTGGTTTTCCTAGATAAAGATGTCGTAGTCGTAAATTATACTCAAGATACTTTCAAGAATGATACTGACATGACTCCTATCCAAGTAAATAAATCAGTTACTGTGAAGGCTCTAAGAAACGCTGATGGTACATTGGCAAACAAACTTGAAGTTCTAAAATAATTTTCACTTTTCATGTATAAAATTCTCCATGCAGGTTAATTTTCGATATAATTAACCTGCATGAATTTTTTTTTACTTATCTTATTTTTTTTAAATCCCAATCACTCTAAGTCGGCAGTGATCAAGCACGATGTGCAAAGTCCTAAACTAGACATTTTTACGTTCAAAGAAGTTTGTCAAAAATTAGGTGCCAAAAACTTCGAAATGATTGAAGAAAATTCACCCACTGAAATTGATTGCATGGGAAAGTCTTATCCCGTAATTGATTTTTGTCTCCACCAATTTCTCATGGATAAAACGATCACCAGAGGAATTATCGACAGTAAATCGAAGACAGTAAAATGTGAACGAAGTACAAGCGTAATGGTGTCACTATCATGTGATAAAAAAGATCTAACTTATTGCTTTGATCCTAAAAAAGGTTGCAATGAAATTCGGAAAATTTACGCAAATAGGTTGGAGTTAGTTCATTATTCTATGTTAGAAAAAAATATTAATTGTTATTTTGCTAGACCTATTGGAGAAAATCTCAATGAGATTCGTTAGTTTAATGATTTTTACATTTATGATTAGTTCTATCCATGCCTCTAGTATAGTCGTTGATCCAAGAGTTAATGGAGTCCTTAGAAGTTATGATCTGATTAATGCACAAGGAGATTTTTACAGAGCTATCCTAACCAATTCTGAACTAGAGCCATGCCTAGTTATTGATAAAGTCAATTTGAGAAGTAAAAAGGGTCCGAAAGTTCTTCAAGTTTCAAAATTTTGTACATTTGTTTATAAAGGTAAAAAATATTCTTTAATGCCAGATAAACAACAAGAAGTAGAAGTTTTGGAAGTCATCTGGGAAAAATCAAAATTGAAATTCACGATGAATTTCATGCCAGCTTCTAAGTCGGCGAGTTTATGGCCATTAGAGTGCAAAATTGATCCTAAAAAAACGAAGAAAGATTTTGCTTGTACTGAAGGCCATCCTCAATAAGGATGCGTCTTAAAATCTTTTACCCAGATAGGTAGGGTTCAAAAGATTTTCATCAGAAAAAATTTTTTCTAATTCAGATTTAGGAAGTAATTTTTTTTCAAGAACAATTTCACTTACTGTTTTGCCAGATCTGGCACATTCTTTTCCAATCAAGTCGCAAGTTTCGTGACCTAAAAGTGGATCAAGAAAAGTGACGATAGCAATGCTGTTTAAAACATTTTGACGACAGATTTCAGGGTTTGCCGTAATGCCATCGATGCATTTGTCTTTTAAATTGATGGCCGCTTTTGAAAGAAGAGAGATTGATTCAAAGAGAGATGAAGCGATAACAGGCTCCATGACATTTAATTGCAACTGACCAGCTTCACTGGCCATAGTGATAGAGAGATCGTTACCAATCACTTTAAAACACACTTGATTGACGACTTCAGGAATGACCGGATTCACTTTAGCTGGCATGATGCTAGAACCTGCTTGAAGTTCAGGGAGATTAATTTCTTTGAGTCCGGCCCTCGGTCCACTTGAAAGGAGTCTTAAGTCATTACAAATTTTTGAAAGCTTTACCGCCGTTCTTTTTAATCCTCCAGAAATCATGACATAAGCTCCGCAATCAGAAGTTGCTTCGATCAAGTCTTCAGAGACGGTGTAATTGAGTCCTGTGACTTCTTTTAATTTCATTACGGCAAGACTTGAATATCCTTCTGGAGCATTAATACCTGTTCCTATTGCCGTTGCACCTAAATTGACTTCGAGAATAAGTTCTTTAAGTTGATGGAGAAGTTTTATGTCTTCTTTGATTAATGTAGAGAAGGCATGAAACTCCTGACCTAAGGACATGGGAACAGCATCTTGCAGTTGAGTGCGACCCATTTTTAAAACGCCTTTAAACTCCTCTGATTTGCTATTAAAAGATTTGCATAAAATTTCTAACGAGGAAAGAAGTTCATTTAGGCTTTGATACAAGGCAATTCTAAAAGCTGTAGGATAGGCATCATTTGTCGACTGACACTTATTCACATGATCATTGGGATGAATGATGTGATAAGAGCCTTTAGGATGCCCTAAGAGTTCCAAGGCTAAGTTGGCAATGACTTCGTTGGCATTCATATTGACAGAAGTCCCAGCTCCACCTTGATAGATGTCAGTAGGAAATTGATCGAGGCAGCGGTTGTTGTGAATCATTTCATCACAAGCTTTTACAATGGCCTCGCTTATGTGTTTTTCGATTGTGCCAAGTTCACCGTTAGCGAGAGCGCAAGCTTTTTTGGTCATGGCGAGGGCTTTGACCATAAAGATATTGTCACTGATTTTATGTGTGGAAATTTTAAAATTCTCCATGGCCCGCTGGGTATGAATTCCATAATAAGCAACAGATGAAACAGCTAGTTCCCCTAACAAATCATGTTCGATACGAAAATTGGCTTGTTTATCAGTCATGAGAATCCTTTTTGATTTTTTATTCTTTAGCAATCTATGAATTGAATAAAATGCTCTAAAAATTATAAGGACTTAAGAATCTAATGAGTGGAGCTTTTTAGCAAGAAGCTAAGCAAAAACATTTTTCATAACGAGGTAGATGATGAACATGAGAACGAAGAGCCTTTATCCTTACGCTGGACAATATTGTCCCGTTGATATTTTCGGCTATTCATCCAAAGGAATTCCTGGCATCGAAATTGTGGGCTTGGGAAAATATTCTCGAGCGATGAAAGAGAAATTTATTTTTTTATCGAGAGAAAAAAGATTGAAATTTCCCATGCGTCGTTTTGTCCTTTGCATAGATGGCGAAATTGAAGGGAAGAAGTTTAAGGAAGAAGAATATCGCTACCTTGAATTGCCACTTTTAATTATGCTCTGGAGCTTAACGGGGAATTTGCCTTTGAGTTATTT
>Ga0213919_1000908_pt1 | contig 11802 bp, 29 predicted proteins | sample McNCre317MG_FD_161056 | JGI IMG/M metagenome (GOLD analysis project Ga0213919, IMG submission 161056) | Freshwater microbial communities from McNutts Creek, Athens, Georgia, United States - 3-17 MG | ecosystem: Environmental > Aquatic > Freshwater > Creek | place: USA: Georgia | collected... | reverse complement strand
CATCGTCTTGCGGGCTGTTCCTTTCCATGTTGGCAATCGTAACCTCTGCAACCGCACCCTGATCATCGGTCGGGGCGATGTCGATGATCGTGCCGGACAGGCTCAGGGCTGCGATGGAAAGGATCATTCATCGCCTCGCGCATTCATGCGGGCAAAGTGGCCCAGCGCCATGATGCCGATAATTCCGACGATGAACGTTGCCGCCGTGATCAAGCCGCCGATGATTGCAAGGATGATCATGACAGCCCCCATACAATGGCGACAACTAGCGCGCCGATCACCGGCATGACCGACAGGCCGATAGAGACGCCGCGCCAGAAGCTGCGAAGGGCTTTGGCATCCGCGTCTTCCTTGATCATATTGGAATGCCAGTAAGCATCGCCATAGTGCCGACCGGGCGATGGATCGTGCCAAGTGTCAGGGGCTTGGTCGATCATTTCGGCTCTCCCTTGAAGTTGAATACATCGCGTGGCAGCTTGCGTCGGGTCATCTTCTCGCAAGCATCAAACCAAGACGCCGGAAGCTTTCCACAGGCGACATACTGCTGGATCACGCGATCCCCTACACCGAACGCCCCTCTAATGCGCGGGCGTCCGATCTTCTCCACAATGTCAGATGCTGTTTTCATGGGGCAAAGATAGCGCGCAAGTTTTTCGCGGTCAAGGGGGTTGACAGGCGAAAGTTTCCCGCGCATATTCACCCCATAGGCCGAACAACCGGCCATGGAGAAACGACAATGACCGCACCCCTGAAGATCGCGCCGCGCAAGCTGTTCCACTTTGCCGATGGGGCGGCACTTGATGGCGCAAGCCCGAAAATGTGGGGCGACTGCACTGGCCTGTGGGGCGACTGCTCTGGCCTGCGGGGCAACTGCACTGACCTGTCGGGCAACTGCTCTGGCCTGCAGGGCAGCTGCTCTGGCCTGTGGGGCGACTGCTCTGACCTGCGGGGCAACTGCTCTGACCTGCGGGGCAACTGCACTGGCCTGCAGGGCGAATGCACTGGCATGTCGGGCAACCTAGATGAAATCCCAGAGGGTCAGCGCCCCGCCAATATTCGCAACTTCGCAGAATAGGGAGAAACGCCATGCCTGCACCAAAGCATCCGCAAGATTTCTACATCGTGCATCACCTGTTTTCAGGCCCCTCATTCCCGCGCGGCCCGGTATGGGGAAGCCTGACCGATGGCCCTGCTGATCGCGATGAGGCTTGGCAGGAGTTTGTCAGCATGGCGGAAGAACCAACGCTGAAAAATGTCTATGTCCTGCACGTTCAACCCGACGCCCCGGCTCGCGACGTGACTGAGGATTGGGTTTTGCGCTATGCCGCGAACTTTGCAGAAGATGATGACGAACCTGATCACGAAAGCCAAGAACGTCATTCATGGGAGCAAGTGTGATGATCTACCCAAGCACGACAACTCTTCGCGAAATCCGTGCCGCTGGCCCGTGCGGCATTCGCAAGGCCGATAACTGCGGATGGGGTGAGCTTCTTTCTGGTCTTGGTGAAAAACATAGTAAGCCAAACCTTGACCGCGAGGTCACCGTCCTTGATGTACTGACCATCAACGGATTTGACGACGCGTTATGGGTTTTGCGCGTGCCGTCTCTGGACCGTTTGTCGCGGCACTTTCAAGCATGGTGTGTCGAGCAGGTTCTGCCAATTTTTGCGAAGTTCCGACCTGACGACCGCCGCGTCCACAATCAGATTGCGATGCTGCGAAATGATGCCGCGACCGCAGGTGATCGCGGTGCGGCGAGGGATGCGGCGTGGGATGCGGCGCGGGACGCGCAGGAGCGTCAACTTCGTGGAATGATTGGTGGTGTAGTATGAGCCTCTTTTCTCGCCGCCAAGAGCTACGCCTTGAGGATGCAATCGCCGAACTTGCCGCCGCGCAACGTGTCGAACCGATCACGATGGAAGACCGGGTTGCCGCTGTAAATGACGCGCTGATCGGTAGCGATGACATCTTTCGAGCTGGGGTGATCGTGTCGCTTCTGTCAGAAATCCAAGACAGCGAATTGCGCCTTTGGCTCTTGCGTTATGTGCAAGACGCAACATGGGGTGACGTGCAATGATCCGCCGCATGTTGTTCGAGGCTGTGCTTTTCGCCGTCACCGCCGCCGCAATGCTGATTGTGGTTCTGGCAAACTGATCTCCCAGCGCGGCGCTAGCAGATCGCCGCGCCACCTTCCCCCGGCTGCATGACGTGGCCGGGAGTTTTTAACCGAGAGGAATGGATGATGGGCGATGGAATTTTTGGATTTGTGGCCGGTTTTATCGCGGGCATAATTTTGGGAGCCATTAGCTTTGGCATGAGCCTTAATGCGGCTCACCAATCTAACCTAATCGCCCGCGACCTTGCGCAATACTGCCCGGCTGACGGCCACTTTGCGTTCAAAGGGGAGTGCGACAAATGATCGACACCAACCCCGCCCCTGACGCTTGCCGGAAGTGCGGCGGCGAAATGCGCCCCGGCATTGCGACTGGCCAGACATACATGGCGGGGACGCCTGATTTCCCCGGAGACAAGCACAGCTCGACCTTCAGTGCGGGCGGGCCGGGTGTCGTGATCGAAGTTCGCAAATGCATCAAATGTGGATGGAGCGTGAAATGACCGATATCAGCAAGGAAGCCGTGACGCAGATGCTGGAAGGCGTGACGGATGGGCCTTGGGAAGTGGACGGCCCGCCATGGAACCAAATCATCTGGTCATCCGCCGAAAACCGAGTTGCATTCATGGCTCACAGCAACGGCATGAACGATGACCGCGACATTAAGACCGCCCGCTTCATCGCCTACGCCCGTGAAGCCGTTCCAGCCCTGTCCGCAGAGCGTGACGCCCTCGAAGCCGACGCGACCACCTATCAGGAAATTGTGAAAGACCTGACGGCGGAACGGGACGGTTTTGCAATGCAGGCAACCGGCCTGAGCGCCGACAATGCGCGAGTGCGGTCAATCGTAGAAGCCGCAGAGGCCCGCGTTGCCGAACTGACGGCGGATCAGGAACGGCTTTCCGACGCCCTTTTCGAGGAGGGCGAGGCGTATGTTGCAGCGCAAGCCAGCAACGCCGCACTGACGGCAGAGGTCGAGCGGCTGCGGCATCTTCGCGATGTTGTAGCGTCTGGCCCCCTTCGTGGCCAACTTATGGAAGTCTGGATCGAAAATGTGATGGAACGCGCTGCCGCCCTACATGACCGACCTACCGAATACGAGGTCAAGTTGTCCCAACTGAAAGAGGATTTTCCCAATGGCGTCTAAAGATACCGGCTTTCATCCAGCCGACGCCGACTGGACCCGTGGTCGCGAGAAATCGGTTGCAGATGCAAACGCCATCGCCCGCCGTCAGATCGGACTGACGCGCAAGATAACCCTACAGGAGAATTGCGCGGCGGCGATTGATCTTCATGGCAAATTCGCGAGGACAAAATGACCAACAACGATTTCATAAGGCGCGGGGATGCGTTGGCCGAGATCGTGCTTGGCCGCACAGTTACAGGAACCGAGCGGGCCATCGCCGCCATTCCCGCTGTCACTAACCCGCAGATCGCCGATCTACAGGTGGCCAACGCGCGGCTGGTGGAGGGGTTGGCAGAAAGCCGAGATTATGCCGTTGCTTTGGAGCAGGAGTTACATGATCGATCGGCGAAGATGTCAGAGAGCGCTTTTGACTGCTTGATCTTGGATGCCATGGCCGAGGCGATGAAGGCTATGCGCAAGTTCCCGCAACCCACCTACGTAATCAGCAAGATTGCCGAGGAAGCGGGTGAAGTCGTCAAGGCTGCAATTCATTGTGCCGAAGGCCGGGAGACTGCCGAGAACGTGCGTGGCGAGATGAAGCAACTGATTGCCATGCTTTATCGACTGTGGATTGAGGGCGATCAGGTTCACGGGATGCGCTCCGTTTGCGCCCTCGTGGCCGAACTGGAGAAGAAAGCATGACCGCGCCGGATTTCATTTGGATAAAGCCAGACGCGGGCTTTGATGGTGTCGCGGGGACATGGCTTGATGAACCTGATGGGCTGGACATGCAGCGTTATGTCCGCCGCGACCCCGCCGTCATTGCCGCGCTGCCCGAGGTGCAAGCCATGCTTGCGGCGAAGCTGGAAGATGCGGCGGCTCTGCCGCTTAACATCATCCCATATTCGCCAGAACTGAAGGCCCTGCTGGACGCCATTACTGCCTACCGTGATGCCATCCGCGCCCTCATCACCCCCGACATGGCGCAGGCCCTCGCAGACCGTGACGCGCGGGTCCGGCGGGAGGCATTGGACAGCGTGACCACACTTCACCATGTTCTTAGCATGGTTCGGGAGAAGTCCGGGCTTGGAGCTGGGCCGATGCTTTCAGACCTGCCAGATGCCGTTGCCGAAAAAATGGAAGCGGCACGGCGGGAAGAACGGGAGCGGGCGGCGGGGTTTGCGGAAAACTTTGAGTGGTTTGAGTGCGGGGCCGCATTTTGGCCTGCTGCGATAGCAGTCGCCATCCGCGCGGAAGGGGGTAAGTGATGACACACTACGTCACCACTGTCATGGGCAAGCATCACGAATGGCGCGTCACCGTGGACGAGGCTTCCGTCGCCGACATGCGGGCTGACGGGATCGAGGTTCTAGAAATCAGCAACACCGTTCCGGCTTGGGCTGTGGACGCCGGGTTCGCGCGTGTCTGGGTCTTCGCGCAAGACCTCTGGGATATTCCGTCACGCTTGTGGCGCAGAATGAGGGGGAAGTGATGGTTGAAGTCTGCCCGCAGTGCGACATCGCCGGATGCTACCATATCCGCGAGCGTGAAGCCGACCCCATCTCACCCGCCCGCGTTGAGGCCATGGCCCGTGAGTTGTGCCGGACCATGGGGCAGGACCCGGATGAGCGGGCGCTTCTTGGAATTATGATGGAGTATTCGGGGGAACGAAAAATCTACTCGGACACTCCGGAATGGAAACGGATTGAGCCACCAGCCCGCGAGTTTATCGCCATGATGGACGCTTATGAAAGGACGAAGGGATGAGTGAAAAACACATAACTCTGGCATTTATTATGGGCATGGCTGCTGGATCAGCGATCACCGCCATGGCGAGCGCATCTAGGCCTCAAAACGGCCCGACATCAAGCCAGATTATGCAGATGATCCCGGCATGGTGCGGAAAGGATGGTTGCCAATGACCCGCCTCACCAACCTGATCGCCCTGCGTGACGCCGTGAAGGATGGGATGGCAACACGCACGGACGTTGAAAACCTTGCCTACGGTATCTGGCAAGACGACAGAATGCTTGATGCCGGGGCGGCATCGCAAGGCGACATGAACGCCGCCCTAGCCTTCCATGAGGCTGTACTGCCGGGGTGGGCTTGGGTGATCGAGAGTGCAAACGCGGCTGAGATTTGGCCATTGGGAAAGCTTACAAATGCGATACGGAAGTTCAGCGATGGTCGCTGTCCCGCCGTCGCCCTATTCCTGGCCGACATGGCCGCGATGATTGCGAAAGAGGAGGGGAAGGGATGACCCCACGGCTTAAACTGGACCGCAAAGGCCGGATTGACGAGGTGGTCAGCAACGGCGGCGGGCACCTTGAACGCCTTGGCAAGAACGATTGGTTTCTGAACCTAGTGAATGCCGATGGATCATCCGTTGCCGTCTGGATTGCCGGGAAAGTAATCATGTTTGAAACCCGCGATGTGATTGCAAAGGATCCAACCCCATGACCCCCGCCGTGCCGCCAATCGACCTTACGCCCATGGTCACGGTTGAAACCGTAGGCGAAGGGTTGCCAGATTTCATCGCGGTCTATCATGTGTGCGGTGAAACGGTCTATGTTGGGCCGGGGGCACCGAACTATTACGTCATGCCGGGGGCGCTGTGCAGTGCTTTGCCGGGGAAAATGGGGAATGAGAATGAGTGACAAATACACCTTTTCGATGACGCCGGATGCTACGGTCAAACAATTAAACCGTTCGGCTGAAGGAATGAGTGACAGCACGTTTCGCCGCATGTCGGCGCAAACCTTGCGAGAATTAGAATCCGCGCTCGCTGCAAGGGATGCAGAGATTGCGCGGCTGCGAGCCTTGCTCGTAGAGGCCGAAGAATTGACGGAAGCCGCGATTGATCCGCGATATGGCAGCAAAGATGACTGGGACTGGCGCGAGGATGTTTTGCAACGCATCAAGGCTGAAACCAAAACGCCACCGACTGATTAGGCCGGTGGCGCTGCCCGTTTCCGGGACTTAAGTGCCCGCATGGGGCGACAAGGTGAGCCACGTATTGGTTATTCCACAACCCGCGCTCTTGGGGTGCCGCCGCCTTTCGGCTCATCCGCCCGAGGGGGGATTATCGACACCGCAAGAAAGCGGTTTAGAGAAACCCGCCCCCTAGTTATCAGCCGTGGAAAGCAAACTATGGGGGCGGGCCTAGGTCCTTCGCAGGATGACCTACCCTATCACCAATTCAGCGCCGCTTCAAGCTGCGCCAGATGCGCCAAACAATCAGCCCGCGCGTCTTCCTGAGTGCCATCAGCCAGCGACCCGGCGCATTTAGCTGCCTGAGCCTTTAGCCGGTCGGTTGCCGTGCTTGGCTGCGAACCCACGCAACCGATCAATGCGCTCGCTGTCAGTAGCGCCAATACCAAGGTCCGCATCATTCATCCTTCCATGTGCCTGTTGATCTGCCTTGGCATCCCTCGCGTCACGCGCCGCGTGACTGTCCCGCCGCCCTTTGAAGTAGGCACCGAACAGCGCGGCAAGCGCCGCAAGCCCGGCCATCAGGTAAGGGGCCAGCTTGCCGGTGATGAGAGATAGTAGGGTCATTCTTGCCAAAGCCCCTGCCCATATTTGTAGGTCAAGCCAACAATCCCCGCCGCATATGAAAAGCCATCCGGGGCGGTAGACCACCCGCAGTCTGGACAGGTATCAGGCTGCAAGCCGATCCACATGATGCCAATAATCTGCCCATCACGCGCAAGCTGCAAAAGCCGCTCAAGATCTTCAATTACGCTAGAGTTGACTTCGTTTCGAATTGGACGCCCCGAAATCGATGCAATGTTGCTCATTTCGCCTTCCACCCCTTCAGCAATGCCAGCGGGGCCAGCACAACCGCCAAGCCGGTCGGCACAAGCGCAGCCAGCGCATATGCGTTGAACGGGGCCATGTCGATCATGCCGGTTGCATAGTCAAACGTTGCCAGATTTGCGCCCGACAGGATCAGGCCGACAAGCCCGACAAAGCCGGTCGCGTAGGTGCCCAAGCGGACCTTTGCAGCGTGGTTCATTTCTTCCCTCCGAAGATAGCCGCCAGAATGCGCAGGATCGCCGCTAGCAGGCCGGTTGCTGGTTTAGACTGTGCCGGTGCCACCGAAGGCGCAGCGGGCTTCTGCGGGGCTGTTTCAGTTTGCTTGGGGGTTTCTGACATAGGCTTCGTGGTAATGTCAGAAAGGAACAGCTTGCGCTCCGCCTCGCGCCGCCGCTTCAATCCCGCCAAAACCTTGCCGCCCGCCTTGTTCCAAAGCAGGATTGCATCCGACGCCCCGGCCTTGTCGCCTGCGTTGAATTTGCGCAGAGCCGACGATTTCTTGAACGCACCGGGTCCGATGTTATAGGCCAGCGACAGAAACGCGCCCCATTCATTTTCATTGATCGGCGCGGTGATCGATGACCTGATGCCAGCGCCGAACTTGTCGAGAGCTGCCAGAAGGTAGCCTTCCGCTTCCGCCTCGGTGATCTTCATCCCGGCCTTGGGGGTAATGCCTACGCCCGCCGATGCTGTGGTTCCGTAGCCGATTGTGTAGATGCCAACGGGGTCCTTATATGCCGTGAGGCGAAGGCCTTCGAATTCCTTGATCAGCGCCAAGGTCGCAGCGTTGACAGTCATCTGCGCATCTCCTGATGTTCCGCCGGGGCCGAGTGGAAAATATCAATCGCGCTGTCCGTCGCCAGAAGCGAAAGCCAAATGATCACTACCGCCTTCGTCGTCATTTAGGCCACCCGCCGCTAAACAACCATTGCGCAACTTGGGTCAGAAGATACGCTACACCGCCCCATATTGCACGAAAAAACCACTTAATCGCCGTGCGAACGTCCTCAAACCCATCCTCTACAGCTTTCAGCCTATGCTCTAGATTTGCGTCCTTGAACGCTTTCGCCGTCGCCTCAGCCCGGATTTTCTCGCGCTCGTCATCATTCATCTTTCTTCCCCAGCAAATCTTGAAATCGCTCCCGGCAATAACCGACGATCTCCTTTCGATAGCGCCACAGGAAAGCGACCAGAAATAAATCTGCGAGGTGAGCCACCGCTAGAATTATCGCCAAGTGTTCCAAGAGCGAGCGCCAATATCTGCAATGCTGCTACGCAGTAAACTACCGTGAAGTCAGCATTCGCGCGCGTGAATAGCCCGTGAATTAGGGGCACATACAAAGGAACCGTTAACGCATAACCCAATGAAATCACGCGGGGCAATCCGGGCCGCATGGCCAAGACAACCCCGGTCGCAAGGTCGATCATCATCATCCAGACCCGCGCGCTTTCACCGTCAACCGCGCCAAGGTCCATTGCCAGACATGCCAGGAGCGTTGCCGCAAGGTTCACGGCAAGGCATAGGAACGCAAACCGCTGCCTACCCCATGCGGGATAGGCTAGGGCCAGCAACGCCAGCGCGTAGACGGTTTGGTAGGTATTCACCTGCCCGGCCCGCGCGTGACAACTTCCGCCGCCCAATCTGGCCAGTTTTCCAGCAAGATGCCCGTAACGCGCCAATGCGACCGCATCATGCTTGCCATTTCGTCGGTCAGGTCCGCCGCTGCGCCAAAAGCCGCGTTTGCCTGCGCAGCCCGACCAGCATCGGCATTGGCCTGCATCGCGCCTTTAACGTGCGTGATCGCCTTGGCCCAGCTTTTCTCTGCCGCGCGCAATGCATCACGGGCTGCCTCGATGTGTTGCCGTTCGTCCATTTGTCACCTTTGGTTTGAAGCCCGTGGCCTCGGTTGCGTTAGACTGGCCTGAAGAACGATTGCCGGAATGCTACCCATACCGCCGTAAAGGCAGCGTAGTTACTTAATGTAATCACAAGGCTTGACCCGTTGGCAAACTCAAACTTGGTGCCCTTGAACGCTGCCCCTTGCATCTGGATCAACAGGAAAACCGCAGTCAGGCCATCCTGATCATCTCTTGTGGCGCTGCACAGGATGCCTTCGAATTCGACCCCTGTCATCTTCTTCGCAGCATCCGCCGCGCGCTTTTCGGCTTCGGCTTCGGCGGCGATTTCTTCCGGGGTAGGCTCTGGCACCTTAACTGGATCGCGCATGATCCACTTGCCGTCTACCCTGCGGCAGGCCAGCAAGGTCTTTTCATCCACACCTTCGACCCATTCTGCATCAACCATTTGATCAGGGCCGATCCAGCGCGGGCTCCCGTCTTCATTGAATAAAACCCACATATCAAAGCCCCTGCGTGTAAAGATAGGCCGCTTGAGCGGTGCTTGCCGTTGCCGTAGCGCCTACCATGATTTCAACGCGCATCCCAAGGGCAGTAGTGTTCACCGGTAGGTTGCTGGTCAAAGACCCCGATGCCACGAAGCGGGTGTCCAGACGCCTGACCATGTACCGCACGAAGGACGAGTTTGTCGGGGCATAGAAGCAGTATTCATAGGATGCCGTGGCATGAGGGGCGGGGAAGTTAGCACCAAGGTCCACCGGCGTTCCCGCCGCTGCGTCGCCGGAATAGACCCGAAGATTGGTGTCGGTCGTTTGCGCGCCAAGTAGCAGGCAGTTTGTGGTTGCGTTGTTCAGGGTGGTGCTGACGGCGGTTGATGCCATCATTCCAGCTCGAACTGCCCCTGTAACACCAAGGGCCGTGAACCTCACCATTCCAGCATGGAAGAACCCTTGACGGTTGGCGCTCGCCCCGCGCATTACCGGTTGAGTTTGGTCGCGCACAGACGATGTGCCCGCCGCTGTCGAGTTTGTGACCTGAAGCGAGTGATGCTCGAGAAAGTCATCGGTCGGCGTAGCTGCAAGGTTGATCGTCGAAATCGTAGCCGTGCCAAGCGCCCCCGGGACACCAATGCCGCCCGGTGTTGAACCCGTGTGACCAACAATGAAGTGACCGCGATGATCGACCAGATACAGCGGCAGGCTTTCCGACACGAAAACCCAGCGCGATGATGTCGCGGAATACCGGAACGACATGGACTGTTGCGGCAGTATCCACATGGTCCGTGGGCGTTTGCGGAAGCGGTTTGCCGCCGTGCTGGCCCCGCTCTCGCCTTCGACGCAGATCACATAATCGCTGTCATTCACCAGCAGGATTTTCTGATCGGTAGCCCCCGCCGTAATGCCGGTCAGGAAGCAGTTGGACGTAGGCTGCGCTTTAATCGTTCCAGTGCCCGCGCCAAAGCCGGACGGTGCCCAGTCAGCTTGGTCCGATGACGGCGCAGCGGTCACAAGCCCGTTGATCGTCAGCGTCGCGGAAGCGTTCCCCGATGCCACAGCGCCAAGGCCAACCACATTCAGCGTGGTCAGGCCGGTGGTAATGTTCGACCCTTCATCCTGCAAGGTGATCGCAGAAACGTCGCCAACATAAAGCGGATCACCGTCCGAAACTGCCGTCGTAAGCTGCGCCTTGGTAAAGCTGCCCAGTGCCGTAGCGTTAGACCCGGCAGAGGCCGTAACCGCCCCTGTAAGGGCCGCACGTTGCAATAGCGGGGTTGCGTCCACATAGGTCAGGGAAGCATCAACCATCGCCCCCACGGCGTCTTGCGCGGCTTCGGTGAAGTCCGTCACCGCCGATGAGGTATGGGTATGCGTCGTTTCTGACTTGTCGTTGTTCAGATTGGTAAAGTTGGCGTCCACCTCAACATGCGTGAGGGGGGAACCTTTACCTGATCTTGTGACGATTGTGGTCATGCGTTAGAATTTCCATTCCACTTTGACGCCCGGTTTTTTCAAGGTGCCGTCGGGTTTGATCGTCGGCTTTGGCTTGACAGTCGTGCCCTTTGAAGGATTTCCGCTATCATAGCCTTTTGCCGACGCTTTGGCTACCTTTGAAGATATGGATTGATTTTGTCCGAATGTCATCTTTCCCATAGGTCACTCCCAAAACACATTGAAGCTTCCAGCATCGAAAGTATCCGTCCCGCCTACAGTTGTCAGCCTTACCCGGTCAATTGTTCCTGCCCCGGTAAGGTCGCCACCGCCTCCGAAGGCACCGCCAGCCGTACCGGATACCTTCCCCGCGACAGAACCGACCCACAGGCCAGAACCAAGGTTCAATAGGTTGAAAACGCCCGATCTCACATCAGATGCTGCAACTCCGAAGAATGCGAAACCATTAGTTGCCGTGCCGTTCCCTGCGTTTGATGTATAGCCGGTTGAAATCAAGCCACCCGATGTTCCAAGCTGAAGAATAACAGCGGATGTTCCGTTGGTGGAAACCCCGGCAAGGGCGACGGAAATCCTTTTGACCCCAGATGGAATTCCAGTGATATCCACACTTGTCCCGCTAGTAGTGGCCGCCGTAGTGCCGCTAGCGATAGCAATGGTGATCGTCGGGTTTCCGCTCACCCCATCGCCGTTCGTCACCGTCACGCCAGTGCCAGCCGTGATCGTTCGCGCCGATGCCGTTCCCGATCCAGTGCGGGCAAGAATGCCAGTAGACGATACCCCGGCCAGTGCGGTCAGGTCGCTGTCCAATGGTTGCGCGCCAATCGTCACAAGCTGCGCAGCCGCGTCAGCATCGTCCAAAATGGCCCGCCCTGCCGCCGTCAGGTCAGCAAGCGCCCACGTCCCAGCCCCCGTAGCATACGGCATTTTATTGGCCGCAG
>Ga0213919_1000907_pt1 | contig 11824 bp, 12 predicted proteins | sample McNCre317MG_FD_161056 | JGI IMG/M metagenome (GOLD analysis project Ga0213919, IMG submission 161056) | Freshwater microbial communities from McNutts Creek, Athens, Georgia, United States - 3-17 MG | ecosystem: Environmental > Aquatic > Freshwater > Creek | place: USA: Georgia | collected... | reverse complement strand
GGATTTTGATGCGCCGGAGGCGTAGCGGATGCGCGAATCGATTCCGGAGGCAATGCGGCGGCGATCCATCATGTCGCGCACTCGGTTTGCGCGGAGGCGGGTCCCATGTGGCGAGAGCCATAGCCAGCCAGTGACCTCGCGAGTGAGATGCTGCCGCCAGATGCAGACCCAGTCGCGCAGGGCCTCGAGGGCGCGCCCGGAGACCAGGGCGGGACGGCGGTACCCGCCCTTGCCAACCACGACAAACTCTCCTGTGCCCAAATCGATTTGGTCGATGCGCAGGGAGCACAACTCGGAGACGCGCAGGCCAGAGGACAGTAGGACTAGCAGGATGGCGCGGTCGCGGAAATCGACAGGGCGTTTGTGTCCGATGGCGTCGACCAGGCGGTCGAAATCCTCCTGCCGAGGAGGAGTCGCAACGGTGTCGACAGATTTAAGTCGCTTGAGTTTTGCGGCCGGGTTGCGCGGGATGTGCTCCTCGGCCACGCACCAGGAAAAAAACACGTGGAGCACGACCGAGTAGAGATGCTGGGTGCGCTCGGCCAGCTGGTCGTCCTGGACGCTGCATCGGTATGCGATAAGGTCGTCCTGGGTCGTCTCGAGGAGCGTGGAGTTGCGGGCGAATTGGTATTGCCCGAACCGTCGGATGACTTTGCGGTAGGTCGTGATGGTGCGGGGCGATCTGCCGTCGGCTTTTTGAGCGCGCAGAAACGCCTCGGCAATGTCGGTGCCGTACATGGGGACTCCTGTTGGTGAGTGCAATGATTGGGGACGCCTCAGGGAGGCGTCATAATCTGTCGCACTCGATTAGGGTTTGGTTCAGCCGCCGGAGCGCTTGCGCTCGCGCAGGAGCATCCAGACAAGCGCGAGCTGGGCGGCGGTAGAGGCGGAGCGGAGTTTGGGCAGGAGGGTCGCGACAGCGGGCCACAGGCTCTGGTCCTCGATGTCCTGCGCATTGGTGTCCTCGAGGCACAGGAGGACGCTGCCGAGGTCGTCCTCGACGGGGCCGCCCACCTCCATCGCGAATGCGTGGGAGATGGTCACCGCCTGCGCGAGGATCCACTCGTCGCGGGTCAGGCTCTCGCGCCAGGTGCTGGCCTCGGCCCGGAGGATGCGATCCCATCCGGGGACGATGTAGCCGAGTTTCTCGCCGAGATTGCGCTCGCCGTCGGTGCCGGACGGCCCGTGGGCGTCGAGCAGGTTGGCGATGCGATCGGTGAGGTAGAGGGATGTTTTTCCGGGTTTCATGCGATTTCCTTGCGCATTTGGGGGGCGATGGCTTTAATGATCCATACGCCAGTAGGAGACAGATGAGCGACTCCACCGAGACGCTTGGCCTCGGCAGCGATCTCATCCGCAGTTGTATGGACGATCGCGGAGTAGACTTGCGCCTTGCTCTCGTATGCCAGGACGCCTGGAGCAGGGGCCGCATGAGGAGTGAGGCCCCGGCAGATGCCGACAGCTCGTAGATCCCATAGGCCGGCGCCAAGCGGAGAGAGATGGACGCCTTGGAGAGGCTCAGGAGCAATCCAATCACCGATAATCATGATCGACCTCGTGCTTGCGGGTGAGAGCCCCGGCCATAGGCCGGGGCCGAAGTATCAGATCTCGATGGTCGACTCGGAGGTCTCGACCTTGCCGCCTGCAGCCAGGATCTTGTCGACCCCCTCCAGCCATGCAGTCAGAGGGAGGGATCCCGAGTAGTTGCCAGCGGCGTTGTAGGTGTTGACCTGCTCGGGCCTCCCCTCGTCTGTGCGTCCGGACATCTTAGAGCCAGTGGGGAGAGTGAGGGTCCAGCTGGTGATGGTCTGCTTTTCCATTTTCTTCTCGTTTCCCGAGGTATCGGCTTGCCGCCGTGGCCTGAGCGTCTTGCTCATGAGATAAATATACCGCCAAACATACCGCTACGCAATAGGGTAAGCAAAAAATCTGCTCCTTTTTGGGGAGTTACACCGCAGGGCATCTGATCTGCACGATCGCGGGGCGGCTACCTAGATGGCGGTCCCCAGGCGCGCCAGGCGAGATGGGCGTACCGCGCCAGGTAGACGGCGACGACCAGGGCGATGCCCCATTGGGTGCGCCAGTCGATGGAGATGGCCCAGAGGGCCTGGGCGGGGAGGCCGACCAGGGGGGCGATGCGGCGGCGACGCTCGAGCGGGGAGGTGGCTAGGACGAAGGCCGTCAGAGTGAGGAGGGCGAGGAGGGCTTGGATCATGCTGCGAGGCTGTAGGCGGGGACGACCTCCTCGATGGGAGCGTGGTCCAGGTAGAGGTGCGGGTGCGTCTCCTGGAGGCGCTTGCTGGCTGCCAGCACTAGAGCGCGGTCGCGGGACACCTCGTCGGCCTTATGGTCGCGGTAGGTCATCCAGCAGAATTTGTCGACGGCCCGGAATACGGCCTTTTGCTGCCATGCGGGGATCTCAGCGGGAGCCTGCTCCATCGCGATGCGCATGATCTGGTTGACGGGATCGACGTCTCGGCCAAACATCTCCATGGCGCAGGCGACATCGTGCGGGATCGCAGGGATCCAGACCGGGCCGTCCTTGCGGATGAGCCAGGTGCAGAACCAGGGGATGGAGGGGCCATCGGTGCGAAATCCCAGCGGGATCGGGAGTATGAACGGAGCGTAGATGCCGATCGCGGGGACGAGCATGTACTGGTCGGGGCGATTGATCCGAAACGGGTACTGCTTGTCCGAAGGACGCTCGAAGTTGAGATCGAGGTCCATCGGACAGATTTTGCTGCGGATAGGATCGGACCAGATGGAGGCGGTCATGTCGAGTACTCCTCTCCCTCCACCGTCCCGCATATCCCCTGCGGCACGGTGGCCCCCATAGCAGAGGTGGAGGGGGCTACCATCTAGATTCCCTGGCACCACAACCTCGGAACCGAAGCACGGTCGTGCCTGCGCCGCTGAATGAGACGCGCGCCCCAGGAGATGCCGCAAGCGCCGCCCCGAAAACTGCCGTATTGATCGGAACGGAGGAGATGAATCTACGGCGCGCCTGCATCGTGCCGCTGTAGTTGCCGCTGTTTCCATTCGGTGTCTGAATTGTGCCAGCGGAGAAGGGGAAATACGCACGGACATTTTCAACCAGGCCAGGGGTCACGATCTCCACATCAACGAGGTGCCGCAAGACAAGGCCGACGCGCGCCGCCAATGTAGCCGCAACCGATGCGTCCGAAATGGTGACATACTCGTCACTAGCGGAATTCGTGATTGACAAATCCCAGTGCGGACCCTCTGCATCAGATCCCACAGAGGACGAGCCTGTGACCCCGGTTCCGGATCTCGCGATACTCCAATCCAAGGGCTTCGTACCAGTGAACCCGGAATCCGCGACAGCCTGGGAGCCGCCCATTCGTGGATTGGCGAAAAGCTCTGACAGAACCTGCGCCGATCCGCCGGAGAGGATCGAACGGACAGCGTTGTCGACGAACAACCGTCGCCCTCCAACTCCATAACCCAAGCGAGCGCCAAGGTCGCTAACGTGCAGAGAGTCCGCCATCCATCCTGCGGGAGCCGTACCGATTTTATCTGTTTTTGCGGCAATGCAGTCCGGGCCGGACAGGACCGGAATACCCATGTACGCGCCCCACTCCTGACACAACGTGTCATAATGTAGGGCGGCGCGCCAGTTTGAGCCGTTGTAGTGCGGCGTCTCGATTACGACAGCGATCCCCCTGGAGATGACATCGATAGCCGCCGCCTGTAGTGTTGCAAACGCAGTCTCTGCCGCAGCCTCAGTATTCGCGGAGAAGTCATTTGCGGAAAGCTGGAGGAGAATTACGTCCGGATTCCACGCGTACACCTCGGGGAGGTGGGAAAGGATCGTTGCGTTGGTTTGCGACGTGTATCCCCAGCAATTGATATCCCACGCAAAATTGCAGGCTTCCGCCACCTCGAAAATGATGGATCGAGCTGATGGCGTGTCCGTGCCGAGGACAACGCTTTCACTGTTGGCTGTCGTCGACGAGCCAAGCATCGCCGCCCGTGCGCGTACGGGGATTGGAGGATTCCGCAGTCGCGGACCCTGCTGCGCCACGTGCCTCCCCTGCGTCTCGGACCATGCGTAGACCGTGCCGTCGCGGTTCTCGATGCCGTCGTCGAGTAGCTTGATCATACGCCATCTCCCGCGACGAGGTTGAGGGAGCATCCCATGTAGGCGATGTGGGTGGCGTCGGACGGCACCCGCATGATCTCCACGCCCGCGCTGGAGGGTAGGAGGATGCCGGTGGTGTTGGAGACAGTCCCCTGTGCGCCCGAGACGAAACGGATGTAGCCGAGGGTTCCGCTCGACCATGCGATGCGCACAGCGCCGTTGCCGCTTCCGGATCGAGGCAAGGCGATGGTGGTGGTGGTGGCCTGATACGCACCGTTGACAGGGGCGTCCGAGTGAGGCAGGAACGGAGACATCAGTAGCACTCCTTGATGGCGGTGGGGATGCGCAGGAAGTCGCATCCGTCTTTGACGTAGGGGCGGGAGCGGAAGGCCATGCAGGTACCCTCGCGGGACGCCTTGCCGTCGCCCTGGTGCTCGGGGCAGGTGTTGCCCTCGAACGTCGCGTAGCGCTGTCCTGGGCTCACCAGGGCGGGCGGCATGACCATGGCGATGTGGTGAGCGTCGGTGCGGTCGAACTTGCCGTTGGGCAGCATGCGGTACCAGAGCACCAGGTCGTAGGGCTCGGGTATCTTGACGATACGGCACCCGTCAGGGCGAGGGCAGGTGGCGGCTTCGTTGCGCCAGGAGTCGGTCGACTCCGGGGCGAAGCGGTGCGAGAATCCGAGCATGCGGGTGAGGGCTCCGCGGTCAAGCTCTGTCATTTCGAGGAGCACCCAGAACATGGTGATGCCGCACCAGGGGATGCCTTTGGCGTGGTCATCGAACCACGGGCTGACTCGGTGACGCATCATGTCGAGCACCGGCCCGTCGTTGCGGCCACGCGTCTCGAGATTGGCTCCGAGATGGGGCTGCACCAGGGACAGGAGTTTGCCGGAGATCTCGCTCAACGGCAGATCCTCAGGGATGGCCCCTGGTGCCGGGGCCGGACGTCGATGGAGATGGCATCGGCCACCAGCACGATCGTGGCGAGGAGGAGGATGATCCCCATCGCGTTGAGGCGCACGTGGGGGTGGCGGAAGTTCGAGGCGAGCTTCTTCATGGTATTTCGTCCTTGTTGTCGGTGGAGCTGTTGGGCTCCTGGATGCGCCGTCCGCGCCTTGCGGCGATCAACGCGGCAAGGGCCGTCGCGAGGGTCGCGGCGGCCGTCAGGATGCCTTCGAGGTCAATGGACACGGAGCCGATGGTGATCATGCGGGGGGCACCGGGGACAGAAGTTGGCTGGCGTGCGTCATGCTCTGAAAATCGCGCCGAAAAACGGGCGGGGAGGCGGTAATAAATTCGGAGCAGACGTGTGCCATGCTCTCAAGATCGCGCCTAGAAAAACGAAAAGCGTTGGCAGTTTATTCCCGCCAACGCCTCGAATCGATTTTGAAGGGCACCTAGACCGCGCCGATCACGACCCAGCGAGTACTCGAGGCACGAACGACGATCCATCCGCCTCGGTTGAGTACGATGGATCCCTCCTCGTAGGAGTTGCCGACGTTGTCGCGATTGATGATGAGGGTCCCGCTGGTGGCGGTGAGTGTGCGGTCGCTAGTGGAGGTGTTGACGACGACAGCTTGGGTGCCCACAGGCAGATCCGGTAGCGTCGCGCCAGCGGCGGAAAGGTCAATGAGGTTCGCCCCGGAAAATGCGAACCCAAGCCCAGACGTGATTTTGCCTGTGACGTGGAGGCTACCAAGGCCGTCGGATGCGCTGGGAGCATCGATCTCGATGGTGTTTCCTGGCCCGGCGTCACTTGTCTTTGCTCGGATGCGCGTCCAGGGGTTGGCAGTGTTCGTGATGTTCCGCAAGTTGATCTGATTGTCACCGACAAGGACCGTCGGATTCCCGTAGGAGTTCTTGACTTGCAAGTTTCCGGGGCTCGATACGATCAACGTGCCATTGGTATTATCGATGGCGAATTTGTCGGCATGGCCAATCGTGCTCGCAGATGTCCATATCGGCAAATACAAAGCGTTCCCGAGACCAGTGACAGGATTCGTCAGAGCGGCTTGAGCGCCGAGGGTGGACCGGGCCGTCGAAGCATCCGCCTGAGTCAGGAGCGAGCGCCCGTACGACGTCGTCGACAGAGACGCGATCGAGGTGAGGTCGGCATCCAAAGGCTGGCGGTTGTTGAGTTGCGTCTGGATATTGCTTGTGACGCCGCTCAGAGCGTCAAGCTCGGATGAGAGAATGGTGCTGGAGGTGACGTATTGGTTGTTGTCGGAGATCAGGACGCGTGCCGTGGCGAGGCCGGTGAGCATCAGTTTTCCGTCAAGGGTCAGTCGCATTTTCTCGGTGGACGAGCCCGTGTTGTTGGTCCACCACGAGTAGTAGACAGATCCACCATATCCGCGAAACTGAAAATCAGCGGCCTCGGTGGGCGACGTGAGGAACCCCAGAGCAGCTGCGGTACCGCCATCGGAGCCGCGACCGATGTTGAGGATGCCGGCATGGGAGCTTGCTCCGATCTTGAGGGCTCGGTCTCCATCGTAGGTCAACGAGGAATACCCTGTCTGCGATGTAGATCCGCTCCAGGTCGCGACCTGGCCAGAGGTCCCCGTACCCGTGACAGGGTTTGTCAGGGTAGCCTGGGCACCGAGAGTAGACCTGGCTGCCGCGGCGTCCGACTGAGTTAGGAGCGAGCGACCATACGACGTCGTCGACAGGCCCGCAATCGAGGTGAGGTCGGCGTCCAGGGGCTGGGCATCCGTGATGCCGTAGCCGGAGAGCGTGGTCGGGTTGGTGCCAGCAGTCACGCGCCCCTTGGAGTCGGTCGTCACGCTCCGGTAGGTGCCTGCCGTGCCCACTGCGGCCAGGGTCGGATTGGGGTAGGTGCCGGTGAGGTCGCCGCCTGCGGAGCCGCTGGGGGGTAGCGACGTGGGCAGGGTCTGCCATGATTTGTCTCCTCGCCAGTACTGCGCCGTCGTGCCAGAGGAGATCGTGGGCTCTTTTGAGGCGATCGAGATGCGGAGAGTGGTTGCGGTGTCGCTGGCGATCTGCCGCACCCGGATGGTGTCGGTCGAGCCGATGACGCGGCGATATCCTGCGGCGTCAGTGTCGTTGACGAGCCCCGTCGCATTGGTGTAGATCGGACGCGGCCCCGATCCCGAAAGGCTGGTGGCCTGAATCGCTCCGCTCAATTGCAGGAGCCCAGGCGCAGTCCTGCCGATCGTGACATCCTCGTTGTCTGCCCCCGATCCCCAACCCATGAGTCCATCCGACTGGAGCGTCCACATCGAGTACGGATCGCCCGCGGAAATCGTCGTAAGAGCGAGCGACGTCGGAGATGCTCTCTGGATGTTGAGTACGGCTCCATTGATGGTTTGCGGGGAGGATGGATTTTTGAGGACCGCATCCGAAAAGAGGGAGCGGAGCGTCCCGGCCGTGTCGTGGATGGCGCTTCGGACCGTCGAAATCGTGGTCCATCCTCGAGTGTTCGCCGAAAGAGAGTCGGAGATCCGGTAGCGAGCATAGTTGCGAAGAATGTCGGCGGAATCGCTGACGATGGCTCGAACTTCTGCGGGATCCGTCAGGTCGGAGCGCAGCGAAGATGAGCTGTCGGATAACCGAGCGCGAAGAGCTGCAGCGGTGTCCCGAGCGATCAAACGCGCTGTGATCGTATCAAAAGACCTCTCTGCACGCATCGAGTCTGAGATGGTACTACGCGCACCCGAAAGAGTGGTCCATCCTCGAGTGTTCGCCGCAAGAGAGTCGGAGATCCTGGCCATGGCATGGTTTCGCAACGAGTTGGCGGTATCGTGGACGATGCGCCGAACGTTGACCGTATCGAGAGGTCGCCAGCTCGTATCGCCTCCAGGAGGCCCCACAGGGATCAGCAGGCGGATTGCCGTGGCCGTGTCGTGGATGATGGCACGGACGCGATTGGAGTCCAGGGCCCTGGGCACCGAGTCGTAGTCGTAGAGCATGGCCGGGGAGTTGGCCGCGACCTTGCGCGAGACGTAGAGGCGCGGGTAGCTCTGCGCGAGCACCATCGCGACCAGGGCGAGGATTGGGAAGTGGATGCGACGGAAATGCATGAGTGGTGCTCCTATGCGTACTGGAGAATGTGGCGTTTGGCGATCGTGACGTCGTCGTCGGTGCCTGGGTCATCTAGGCCCGGGGCAGGGTCCCAGGTGAAGCACTTGGCGGGGTCGGACGGGGAGATCTCGAGCGCGAAGGCAGCGCCCTCGTGCTTGATCAGGAGATCGGCTTTACGGGGGCCGTAGCCGGCGCGACGGACCAGGGCGACGGCAAGCAGGGGATCGTCGTTGGTGACGTCGTAGTCGTCGCCGTAGACGCAGTTGAGCTGCGCGCCGAAGCAGCAGAGCCCGGCGGTCTCTCCGGAGTTGGCCGACACGGTGAGGTAGTACTCCGACGGCGTGGCCTTGCCCGTGTTACCTCGGATCATCGCGAGGCCGAAGCGCAGGACGCGAGGGGTCGCGGAATCGATTCGGCCCAGGCGGATCCATCCCGGCGAGGTGAGGCCCGACTGGATGAGCTCGTAGGCTCCCAGAGGCACCAGGACCCATCCAGAATCGGTCTTTTCAAGGAAACCCCGTCCAGTCAGGGCGATGATCTCCAACAGCTCGGCGGGTATCTCGGAGGCCTCGGGCGGGGCGACGATGCGGTTCTCGCGCACGATGGTCTGCGCAGTCGCCTTGGGCTTGCGGGGCTCGACGTGCTTGATCTTGGGTTGCGAGATCATGGGGCGGGATCCAGGATGACGACCTGCTGCGCCTCGCCGGCGGAGCGACGGGCGGTAGTCTTGACCAGCGTCCCCCACTTGCCACCTGGAGCATGGAGCCACTGCTCGAGGAGGAGGCGAGATCCATTGGGGAGCTTGGCGGCCGGGGACGAGTCGCTGATCGTGTAGGTGAGCGTGGTTTTCTGGCGAGACATCCACTCCAGCTGGCCGCAGCCGCGTGGAGGCATCAGGAGCTTGATCAGGGAGGAGTGCTCGTACACCGTGTCCATGGTCATCTCGCGGGCGTGGATGACGCCGGTGCGAAGCCAGCCCTCGTGGCAGATCTCCCAGGCGCGCTGCGCGTCGTCGGGATTTTCGAAGCCCAGGCAGTACGCGGCATTGTAGGCGGACGCCTCCGGATGCAGCACCTGGATATACCTGGTCGGGTCGCCCGCCTCCATGGCGTAGCGGATCAGGGGAGACGTGACGACGTCGTCGATCGAGGTGAGACCCAACTCCACCGACCCGCGCAGGAAGTCGCCTGGCGTGCCGTCCTCGTAGTAGTCGTGCAGCTCGGCGTCCTGCTCCTCGAGCCAGGTGCGAGCCAGGAAGGCTTTCAGGGTCCGGCGGTTCTGGGAGTCGCGGCCGCCGATCAATCCAGCATCGCGGCAGAGTTGAGCGTACACGTCGCCGGCCTGCGTGACGTCGGTGAGCACGAGCGAACATTTGGGGCGCAGGGCCACGGCCTCAGGCTCCATGAGGCCCGTGGTTTCGTTGGGGAGCTGGGTCTTGGACATCATGTCGACGTAGGCCTGCTCGAAGCTCACCTCGTCGATGTGGGCGCTGTAATGTCCCGTGGAGCGGAGGAGACCCTCGATAGTGTGGACGTGGTCCTCGATCGGCTGATCCGGCGCGATGCCGGCGGAGAGGGGGACATTGAGATTGCGCTCGATAGCAAACGAGTTGATCGGGACGTCGTCGATGATCCGCTCGATCCCACCGGGGCACTGCAAGTAGGTCGGCCCCTTGGCGTCGCCCCAGAACTGGTCCAGAGACGTCTCGCGCTCCAGGTGGATCGCGATGCGATTGATGACCAGGTCGTCGGTGCACTCGCCGCGGTCGTACCACCACTCGCTCTCGTCTGCCGGCGTGGCGAGCTGCTCGATCACAAGCTCGATGTACTGGACAACATCCAGCTCGCCCGGAGGAGCCAGAGCCAGCCCGCCCAGCGTGCCTATCGGCGCATCCGGGCTGAATCCCGGCTCCCAGTCGAACACGAGGTTGATGCCTCCGTTCTCGGCGGCAAAGACCTTGCGAGTCTCGGCCAAGACGATCGGCATCGTCTCGATCCTCCACTCGCCGTCGATGCTCAGGCGCGAGAATGCCGTCTGCGCCTGGCGTCCCTTCACGCGCAGGGTGACGGCCAGGTACTCCGAGTAGGTGGCGGAGATCGAGAGCCACATGCGCTTGATGCCCTTGAGGACGTCGGCCAGGGTCTCCCCGCTGCTTCGCACGTGCGTGATGCCAAGCACCAGCGTCCGGAAGTCGCCCGAGACCGTTACCTCGCCGCCCTCGAGGTCGAACAGCTCTGCGACGGATCCCGTCAGAGTCGGCGGATAGTGCTGAGTGGAGACGTCGAAATCGCCTCGGATTTCCATGCGCTGGAACAGGTGCGCCGAGGCGTCCGGGTGGCGGCGCAGGTCGACCAGGTAGCGGTCGCCCTCGTCGATGACGCCGAAGCTCTGGTAGTTGCCGTATGTCCCGTCGATCAGGAATTTGTGCGTGAGCGACGAGACCAGTTGCGGCTTGACGATGCGCTTGTCGTAGTGGAGCAGGCGCAGGTACGAAATCTGTTCGTCCAGGTCGTCCGTGTAGGTTCCGGAGAGGCGAGGATCGGCCTGGAGCGTGTAGTCGACCAGAATCGCCCAGCTGTCGTAACTCGCGAAAAACTTGGCGAGCCTGGTGACCAGGTAGCCGGTGTTGTACGGCGTCGGATTGCCAAACGCGTCGTATGCCGGTAGAGACGTGAAATGGGGCGTGGTTCCGGTACCTCTCCAGATGCTTACCGAAGCGCCCTTCTCGATCGAGATGCGAGCACCCTTGCCGGATCCGCTCATGACCTCGAACTGCCAGTTGCTGTCGGGGACGACGCCGTCGGGGAAGTACTGTAGGAACAGGTCGTCGCCGATGCTCTTGGCGTTCAGGAACAGGAATAGCAGCCTCGAGGTAGCATCCAAGTACATGAACTCGCCGACTTGGTGCCTGAGCGAGAGGACGGAACCCGTCTCGGGATCGATGCGCGCCGAAGGCAGGAACGGCATCTCTGCATCGAATGCGTGGTGCCTGTTGGGGTGCGTCGTGTCGCTCTTGGCGGGGCGGGCTCCCCAGTCGGCGTATCCCTGCCGGGCAAGGGCGGGATAGGTGATCTCGTCCTGGAGGACCGCGAGCTCCATGTTGCGCACGTGCCCGAAGACGATGGGTTGGATGATGGATGCGTCGACGATTTTGCCGAGAGGGTCCGTGTCGCCGTCGGACTCGCACGAGAGCTTGATGGACAGGTCCTCGGGTAGGGCCATGACGATGCGGCCCGTCCAGTACGGTGCGGGCATGGGTTCGCCCTCGACGGGGATACCGTCGACCAGCTCGATCGTCGCGCCCTTGAGCCGCACCTGGTTCGTCTCCAGGAATGCGCTCATGGACGTCTCATCCTCCATCTGGTCGGCGATGTAGATCGTCGTGGTGCGCACCTGGTCCCAGTCGCCACCGGAATTCGCATCGACGCTCATGACGCGCTCGAGCGGGTTCGTGGTGGGCAGGTAGCCGGCGCGGTAGATCGGGGCAGTGCTGTCGTCGGAGTCCAGGTAGACGTCGAGGGCGCCGGCATGGAGGAGCAGCTCGGCGCGGGTGCCGTCGTCACCGGCGTAGAGCCGCCAGGGCTTCACGTACCCGAACTCCTCGGTCGTGGCGGGAGCGATGATGCGGACAGACCAGCTCATGGATCGCGTACCAGGGTGAGAGACAGGCGCCAGGAGG
>Ga0213919_1000905_pt1 | contig 11840 bp, 3 predicted proteins | sample McNCre317MG_FD_161056 | JGI IMG/M metagenome (GOLD analysis project Ga0213919, IMG submission 161056) | Freshwater microbial communities from McNutts Creek, Athens, Georgia, United States - 3-17 MG | ecosystem: Environmental > Aquatic > Freshwater > Creek | place: USA: Georgia | collected 2017-06-12 | reverse complement strand
GTGGCGGTCAGCGTCGATAACACCGAGTCCGTCAACACCTCCGGGCTGGCGGTGCCTTCAGTCTTCAACGGCGACTTCGAGGAAGGCACGCTGAACCGCAACTGGCTGCTGCAGTACTCGGCCGGCGGCCTCGCCACGCGCCTCACCGGCGACCTGCCGGGCTGGTCCTTCCATGGCGGCGGCTTCAACACGCTGCGCACGCTGATCGACGGCGACCGCCTGGTGACGCTGGACAACGGCAGCCACGCGGCGATGCTCGACAACGACAACGCGTGGATCCGCCACAACCGCATGGTCGTCCCGGACTGGGCCGACGTCCTGAGCCTCGACCTGTGGGTCAAGGACGCCGCGGCCGGCGAACGCCTGGTCGTGCGCGGCTACCTGCCGGGCTCCGCGGTAGCGGTGGAGCTGGGCTCCGTGGCCCTCGACGATGCCGGTTCGCGCTTCACGACACGCCAGTTCGTGGTGCCGGCCGGCTTCAAGGGCGCCGGCCGCACGCTCGAATTCGCGCTGTCCGCCGGGGCCAGTGCCGACGCCGAGCTGTGGCTCGACAAGGTGCGTTTCGGCCATGGCCTCGTCACCGACAGCACTACCGACCCCAACGACCTGGGGGTGTTCTTCACCGACACCGTGGGCACCGGCGGCACGCCCCAGTCCAGCCAGTGGGTCGAACTGATCAACCCGTTCGCCGAGGCCTTCACGGTCACCGTGACGGTCGACCCGAACAACTTCCTGCTCTACGCCTCGGCCAGCGGCGACGTGGCCCTGAACGACGAAGCCGCCCATGCTCCGCTGTTCACGGACTACCACGTCAACCCCGGCGATCGCCTGCGCATCGACCTGAAGTCGAAGTTCAATGCGGACTTCATCAAGACCTACGTCGATTCGGACATCCCGATCCAGAAGACCAACCTCTACTTCACGATCACCCAGGCCAACGGCAGCATCATCGACCAGGCCGTCGACCTGTTCTACATGCCCGACTTCGCCGATGGCGACGCCACCGACGGGGTGTGGACCTTCATGGACACCCTCGACGGCAAGACCCGCAAGCTGCATTTCGACAACGCGGCCCACCTCGACTTCACGCTGCTCGGCTCCTCCGCGCAGTTCTCGGCGAACAGCTCGGGCGGCATCGTGCAGGGGCTGGACTACCTGGGCCTGTTCACCACGCCGATGGTCGACCGGGCCGAATTCCAGATCGAGGAAGGCGGCCGCCGGCTGGGCACCATCAAGGTCGCCGGCGAATCGGTGCCGATGCAGACCATCGGGATCTCCTTCTCGACGATGCGCACGATGGTGCAGACCATCCGCACCGAGCTGGCCAACTACACGGCCGGCCCCGGCGTGGCGGTGACCCACGATCCGCAGGCCTTCGCGGCCGGCAAGTACAACATCTTCGGCACCCTGTTCCCCGATCCGGTGATCACCGATGCCCAGTGGGCCGACGTGGTGAAGGGCTTCCACGACGCCTTCGGCAAGGATCCGAACCTCGCCGCCGGCGCCCCGGTGCCCGCCTCGATCTACATCCGCAACCTGGACGACAACGAGTTCGGCTACGGCGAGACCGGCCTCAACCTGATCAACATGATCAACCGGCCGTGGAACCAGGCCGCCGACCCGAACGACAATGCGTCACGCAGCTTCGCCGGCCTCGATTTTGCCTACGACACCTTCGAGCAGAAGCTCACCGTGGCGGGGGCCGGTGCCGGCAGCTTCGGCGGCATGAAGCTGCGCGACGACCTGTCGATCGCCGCCAAGCGCTACTGGTTGTCGGAGGTGCTGAACCCCGAGCGGGCCGGCGCGAAGGTGGGTTCGACGATGAACCTGGTGGTGGACGGCATCCTGCGCGCCTACCTCGGCGCCGGCTTCACCCGCCAGCAACTGGGCTCGTCGCTGGGCTGGGTGCTCGGCCACGAGCTGGGCCACAACATGGGGCTGTTCGACGAGTACATCTACAACCCCTTCCAGTCCGTGCCGCGGGACGGTGGCGCCAACTTCATGTCCACGGCCAACACCGTGAATGTGAGCAACCGCCTGCAGGAAGCCAAGCACCTGCTGACCGACAACCCGGACACGGTGATCAGTCTGGCCGGCACCAACACGCTGGCCAACTGGTTCCTCGACCTGGATGCCCTCGACAAATCCAACCGCGCCGGTCGCCTGGCCTTCTCGCTGGCGCCGCTGCTGGGCGGCGAAGCCGAGGACGACGAAAGCTTCGACCCGCTCGCCTCGCTGAGCTACTTCATGGCGCTGAAGGGCGACGCCAGCGCGCCCGTCACCGGCGCCCCGACACTGCTCAACGGCACGCCCGCCGCCGACATCGTGAATGGCCGCTTCGACGTGGCCGATCCGGCGGCCAGCGGCTATGGCTGGATCACCTACGGCAACGCGACGGTGGACGCCGGCGCCGGCGTGCTCGCCGAAGACCCGCGCCTGGCCTCCCGCTTGGCGCAGAGCTTCGTGGTGCCGGATGGCGCCGTGGCGCTGCGCTTCGTGCTGCTCGGCGCCGACTTCGTCGCCAATGCCGGCGGCCCGGCCGACGCCTTCGAGGTGGCGCTGCTGGATGCCTCCGGCAATCCGGTCGCCGGCCGCGTGCCGCTTACTGGCAGCGATGCGCTGTTCAACCTGCAGGGCGGCGGCGCCACCTACGCCTCCGACCGGGTCAGCGCCACCGGCCTCACCGACCGCAACGGCGGCAGCCTGCCGGCCGGCCAGCCGGTCACCGTGAGCATCGACCTCGGCGGCATCGCCGCCGGCACCCCGGTCACGCTGTACTTCGACCTGCTCGGCTTCGGCGACGCGGCCAGCCGGGTGCGCATCGACGATGTGCGCCTCGTCACCACCGCGACGCCCGACGACCTGCCGCCGGTGGCGCGCACCGACTCGGCGACGGTGGACGAGGACGGCGCGGTGCTGATCGACGTGCTCGCCAACGACAGCGATCCGGAAGGCCAGGCGCTCACGCTGGTCAGCACCGACGGCGCCACCCACGGCAGCCTCGCCATCGAGGCCGGCCAGGTCCGTTACACACCGCAGGCCGACTGGTTCGGCGACGACGCCTTCAGCTACGTGGTCCGCGACGCGGCGGGCAACACCGCCACCGGCAGCGTCACGGTGACGGTGCGCAGCATCAACGACCTGCCGCTCGCCCGTCCGGACACGGCCCAGGTCGCCGCCGGCGGCTCGGTGCTGATCGACGTGCTGGCCAACGACAGCGATCCGGAAGGCACCGCGCTGACCCTGCTCGACGCCGCGGGCGCCAGCCACGGCACGCTCGCGATCGAGAACGGCCAGGTCCGCTACACGCCCGAGGCCGGCTTCGCGGGTGCCGACAGCTTCAGCTACCGCATCGCCGACGCCGACAGTGGCGAGGCCGGCACGACGGTATCGGTGGCGGTCCTCGTCAGCAACCTGCCGCCGCTCGCCCGCGGCGACAGCGCGACGCTGGACGAGGACGGCTCGGTGCTGCTCGACGTGCTGGCCAACGACAGCGACCCGGAAACCGGCCCGCTGAGCCTGGTCGAGGTCGGCGCGCCGTCCCACGGCCGTGCCTTCATCGAGGCCGGCAGGATCCGCTACACGCCCGACGCCGACTGGCACGGCAGCGACAGCTTCCGCTACACCGTCGCCGACGCGCTCGGCGCGACGGCAGACGCGGTGGTCGAGCTCACCGTCACCCCGGTGAACGACGCGCCGACCCTGGCCGCCATCGCCGACGGCACGGTGCAGGAAGGCGAGGTCTTCAGCCTGAATGCGGCGGGCCAGGACGTGGACGGCGACGTGCTCAGCTATGCCCTCGACGTGGCGCCGGACGGCGCCAGCATCGACCCGGTCACCGGGGCGATCCGCTGGACGGCCAGCGACGGCGATGCCGACTACGCCTTCACCGTGCGCGTCAGCGACACGGCCGGCGGGTCGGCGACCCGCAGCTTCGCGGTGCACGTCACCAACGTCGCGCCGACCCTGCTCGCCGGTGGCCTGCAGGCGGTGTACGTGGGCGAGGTGTTCACGCTGGAGCTCTCCAGCAGCGACCCCGGCGCCGACACCCTCACCCAGTGGCGCATCGACTGGGGCGACGGCTCGGTCACCGAGCATGCCGGCAACCCGCCCAGCCTGACCCACACCTACGACGGCGTGCTCGGCAGGGTGCTGATCCGCGCCAGCGCGACCGACGAGGACGGCAGCTACGCCCTCGATCCGCTGGAAGTCGCGGTGCTGCCCAAGCCGCTGCAGGTGCGCCGCTTCAGCTACGACGACAACGGCTTCGCGGTGCGCTTCAACGATCCCTTCGACGCCAGCGTGATCAATGTCTACGACTCGGCCCTCACCGGCTTCGGGGTGTCGGACATCGTCCTGTCCGGCGCGGCCAGCGGTGTCGTGAAGGGCTCGGTGGTCTTCGACGCCGACGGCAAGGGCTTGCGCTACCTCGCCAGCGGCGGCGGCCTCGTCGCCGACAGTTACAGCCTGGTGCTGAAGAGCGGCCCGGCAGCCTTCCACAGCGCCTTCGGCAATCTGGACGGCAATGGCGACGGCAGCGGCGGCGACGACTACCTGGCCAGCTTCACCCTCGGTCCGGTGCCGGCGCTGCGGCTGTCCCTGCCCGACTTCATGCGCGGACCGGGCCAGGCGGTCAACGTGCCGGCCACCGCCAGCCTGTTGCCGCTGACCCTGGCCAGCGCCGGCGACGTGCGCAACCTGAGCTTCACGGTGCGCTTCGACCCGGCCCTGCTGCAGATCAGCGGCGCCCAGGCCGGCAGCGGCCTGCCGGCGGGGGCGAGCCTCACGGTCGACACCACGGTGGCCGGCCAGATCACCGTGACCATCGCCACGGCGACGCCGATCGCCGCCGGCCGGGTGACGCTGGTGAATCTGCTCGCCACGGTGCCGGCCACCGCGCCATACGGCGCGCTGGAGGTGGTGGACATCGGCAACGTGTTCGCCAACCAGAGCGCCGCCGACCGGGCCGACGACGACGCGCTGCATGTGGTCGGCTACATCGGCGACACCAACCGCAATGCGAAGCTCGACAAGGAGGACGTGACCCTGGTCCAGCGCAACGTGCTGAAGCTCGACAGCGGCTTTGCGGCCTGGCGCTACATCAACCCGCTGATGGTCGGCGACGTGGATGGCGACGGCCGGCTCAGCACCGCGGACGCCTCGCGGATCGGCCAGAAGATGAACGGCTACCTGCGGCCGGAGATCCCCGACGTGCCGACTGGCATCACCGTGGTCTTTGCGCCGCCGCCCGCCGCGCCGACGCTGCCGCAGATCGACTTTGGCAGCACGTTCAGCAGCTTCACGGTCGATTCCACCGATCCGAAGTTCCGCAAGGAAAACTGGAAGAAGGCGTTCGTGACGAATATGGCAAACGCGTCCCCCAATCCGAACGCCACGCTGAAGGTGAGCCTGGACGTTTCGGTACAATCCACGAGCAGCACCTGAAGCTGAACCCATGCCGGGCCGGGGCCGCCACCCCGCCCGGCAAACGTCCGAAAGAAGGAGAAGCAACGTGTCATCCGATCAGCCCACCAGCCCGGAAACCTCCGCAGGGCAGCGCCTCCGCATGAATACGTCGGCGCTGAAGAGCAGCTACTGCAACGTGGTCAATGCCACCACCACGCGGGAAGAGGTCGTGCTCAACTTCGGCACCAACGAGAGCTGGGAGCGCGATGCCGGCGACCAGGAAGTCAAGCTCGAACACCGGGTCATCCTCAGCCCCTTCGCCGCCAAGCGCCTGTCGCAGATGCTGGGCAAGCTGGTCAGCGAGTACGAAGCCCGCTACGGCGAGCTCCGCTAAGGCCGGACCGGGGCGCTGCGGCGCCCCCGCCGTGCCCCCTCCCCACCGCCTTTTTCCCGCTCCCCCCGCCCCACCGTGCTTTCCAGTACCCGCTCCGCCGCCCCTGCCGCGGCCGACGGCGGCGCGGCCCAGGCCGACGCTGCCGGCGACGCCCTGTGGGGCGCCTTCGTCTCCGCCGACAATGCCAGCGACTTCTGCCGCAGCTGGCTGGCCCTGCAGTGCCGCCAGGTCGGCGAGGTGCGCACCGCGCTGCTGCTCCTCGAGCAGGGAGGCGGCACCTTCGTGCCGGCGGCGGTGTGGCCGTCGGAGCAGACCGACGTGACCTACCTGGCCCCCGGCGCCCAGCAATGCCTGGGCGAGCGGCGCGGCCTGATCCAGCGTGGCCAGGCCGGCGCCGTGGTGCTGGTGGCCTATCCGGTGGATATCGACGGACGCCTGCAGGGCGCAGTGGTCCTCGACCTGAACGAGCGCGCGGACAGCGCGCTGCAGGGCGCGCTGCGGGATATCCACTGGGGCGTGGGCTGGCTGGACAGCCTGTTCCTGCGCCGCCAGGGCCAGGACGACCAGCGCAGCCTCGCGCGCGCGCGGGCGGCCCTCGACGTGCTCGGTGTGGCCGCCGAACAGTCCCGCCTCGAAGACCTGGGCCTCGCCGTCGCCAATGACCTGGCCAGCCGCTTCGGCTGCGACCGGGTGGCCTTCGGGGTCGACCGCCAGGGCCGCGCGCGCCTGGTCGCCCTCTCCCATTCGGCGGTGTTCGAGCAGAAGAGCCAGTTCGTGGCCAGCCTCGAGAACGCCATGGACGAGGCGCTGGACCTGCGCCGCAGCGTGGCCTGGCCGCCGCCCGACAATGCCGCGACCGCCGGCGTGGCCATCGCCCACCGGGATTTTGCGGCCCACCGGGCGGTGTGCTCGGTGCTGATGACGAGCCGCGGCCGCGGCATCGGCGTGCTGAGCTTCGAGCGCAACAGCGGCACGCCCTTCGGCGAGGATGAGCTCCGCGGCTTCGAGGCCATCGGCGGTCTGCTCGGCCCGCTGGTCGAGAGCCGCATCGAACTGCACCGCTGGTTCGCCGGCCGCGCCGCCGGTGCCTGCCGCGACTTCTGGCGCCACCTGAAGGATCCGCGCCGGCCGGCCTTCCGCATCGCGGCGGCGGCGGCGGTGGTGTTCCTGCTCGGCATCCTGCTGATCGACGGGGAATACCGCGTCAGCGCGAAGTCGGTCGTCGAGGGCGAGGTGCAGCGCGCAGTGGTCGCGCCCTTCGAGGGTTTCATCCGCGAGGCCCCGGTGCGCGCCGGCATGGTCGTCAAGAAGGGCCAGCTGCTGGCCCGCCTGGACGACCGCGACCTGCTCCTCGAGCAGCAGCGCTGGCGCGCCGAGCACACCCAGCACGAGCGCCGCTACCGGGACGCGCTGGCCCGGCACGAGCGGGCCAATGCGCACGTCTCGCTGGCCCAGATGGGCGAGGCCGAATCCCAGCTGGCGCTGGTCGAGGAGAAGCTGGTACGGGCCCAGGTGGCGGCCCCCTTCGACGGCGTGGTCGTCACCGGCGACCTGACCCAGTTGCTCGGCTCGCCCGTCGAACAGGGCAAGCTGCTCTTCGAGGTGGCACCGCTGGACGCCTACCGGGTCATCCTCAAGGTGGACGACCGCGACATCCGCCACGTGAAGACCGGGGAGCGGGGCCGGCTGGTGCTGACCGGCCTCACCGGCGAGGCGCTGGACTTCCAGGTCCATAACATCTCGATGGCCCAGGCCGAGGATGGCAAGAACCTGTTCCGCGTCGAAGCCCGGCTCGACCGCCGCGACCTGCCGCTGCGCCCCGGCATGGAGGGCGTCGGCAAGATCGTCGTCGGCGAGCGCAGCTACGCGTGGATCTGGACCCACCGCCTGTTCGACTGGCTGCGGCTGCAGGCCTGGATCTGGCTGCCCTGAGCGACCGATAGGATCATGGCCGGCTCCTTCCTCAGCGCCTCCTGGTATCGCGTCGCCACGCTGCGTCCCCAACTGCGCAGCCACGCCCAGGTTCAGCGCCAGCGCTTCCGCGGCAAGCCCTGGTATGTGCTGCGCGACGCCGCCTCCGGCAAGCTGCACCGCTTCACGCCCGGTGCCTACCACGTGATGCAGCTGATGGACGGCCGGCACAGCATCGACGAGATCTGGAAGGAAGTCGCCGACGCAGTGGGCGTCGAGGCCCCGACCCAGGACGAGGTCATCGAACTGCTCGCCAAGCTCCACGCCGGCGACCTGCTGCAGACCGACCTGCCCCCGGACGTGGCCGAGCTGATCGAGCGCGGCCGTCGGCAGCAGCGCCAGAAGCGCCTGCAGCGCTTCCTCAACCCGATGTCGATCCGCATCCCGCTGTGGGATCCGGCGCCCTTCCTCGAGCGCACCTGGCCGGCCCTGAGCGGGCTGTTCGGGCCGCTGGGCCTCGTGCTGTGGCTGGCCGCCGTGCTGCCCGCGCTGGTACTGGCCGGCATGCACTGGGATGAGCTCACCGGCAGCCTCGGCGACCGGGTGCTGGCCACCGACAACCTGGTGCTGCTGTTCTTCGTGTTTCCGGCGATCAAGCTGTGTCACGAACTGGGCCACGCCTACGCGGTGAAATCCGGCGACGGCGAGGTGCACGAGATGGGGGTAATGCTGCTGGTGCTGGCGCCGGTGCCCTACGTGGACGCGACCGCCTCCGGCGCCTTTCGCAACAAGTGGCGGCGGGCCTTCGTCGGCGCGGCGGGAATGATGGTGGAACTGCTGCTCGCTGCACTGGCGGTCTACCTGTGGGTGGCGGTGGAGCCGGGCCTGGTGCGCTCGGTGGCCTACAACGTGATCTTCGTGGCCGGCATGTCGACGCTGGTGTTCAACGGCAACCCGCTGCTGCGCTACGACGCCTACTACATCCTCGCCGACCTGATCGAGATCCCCAACCTCGCCCAGCGCGCCAACCAGTACTGGCAGTGGCTCGCCAAGCGCCACCTGTTCGGCGCCCGGGAGCTGGAGCGCCCCCAGGCGACGCCCGGCGAGCGGCGCTGGTTCCTGTTCTACGGGCCGGCCTCCTTCGTCTATCGCAGCTTCGTGACCATCGCGATCAGCCTGTTCATCGCCGGCGAGTTCTTCTTCATCGGCGTGGTGCTGGCGCTGTGGGGCCTCGCGACGATGCTCGTGGTGCCCCTCGCCAAGGGCCTGAACTACGTGCTCGCCAACGCGGAGATACAGCGCCAGCGGCAGCGCGCGATGCTGGTGACCTTCGGCGGGCTGGGGGCGCTGCTGCTGTTCGCCTTCGGGGTGCCGCTGCCCTTCCACACCCACTCGGAAGGCGTCGTGTGGGTGCCGGCCGACGCAGAACTGCGGGCGCGGGGCAACGGCTTCGTCGAGCGCCTGATGGTCGCGCCCGACACCTGGGTGAAGCAGGGCGATCTGCTGCTGGTCACCCATGACCCGGAACTGGAGGCCGACACCGTGCAGCGCGAGGCCCGCGTACGTCAGCTGGAGGTGCAATACGCGTCGCAGATGTTCGACGAGCGCCTGCAGGCGGCGGTGGTGGCGGAGGATCTCGCCCGGGAGCGGGTCGGCCTCGCCCGCGCCGAGGAGAGACTGGACGAGCTGCTGCTCACCGCCGGGGTCGGCGGACGGCTGCGCGTGCCGCGGGTGGACGACCTGCCCGGCCGCTACGTGAAGAAGGGCGAACTGCTCGGCTACGTGCTGTCCGGGCCGCCGCGGGTGGTGCGCACGGTAGTCACCCAGGACGACATCGCGCTGGTGCGCAACCGTCTCGCCGGCATCCGGGTGAAGATTGCCGACCGGCTCGACGAAACACATCCGGCGCAGCTGCTCCGCGAGGTGCCCGGCGGCCAGGACCAGTTGCCCACCAAGGCCTTGTCGCTGGAGGGCGGCGGCCCCCACGGCACCGACCCGCGCGACCCGGAAGGCCTGAAGACCCTCGAGCGCCTGTTCCAGTTCGACCTGGAACTGCCCGACTCGGTCGGCGAACTGCAGCTCGGCACCCGCGTCCACGTGCGCTTCCGCCACGCGCCCGAGCCCCTCGCCAGCCAGTGGGGCCGGCGCCTGCGCCAGCTCTTCCTGTCGCGCTTCCATGTCTAGGGCCGTGCTCGACACCTGGGGCATCCACGAATTCGCCCCCGGCCTCTATCCCGAGCGCCTCGATCCGAAGCCGGGCAAGGCCGACCGCTTCGTCGGCGGACTGCTCGGGCGCTGGGCGCGCAGCGGCTCGGCGCTGCGCATCCTGCCGGCACGCCGCTTCGCGGAGCGGGTGCTGGCGCTGGAAGCCGCCACCGCCGCCGCCGACGAGCCGGCGCTGAAGGCCCGCATCGCCATGCTGCGCGGCGCAATGGCCAAGCGCGGCATGAACGACGCGAACGCCGTCGAAGCCTTCGCGCTGGTCCGCGAGGTGTGCTTCCGGCTGCTCGGCAAGCGCCATTACCCGGTGCAGCTGATGGGCGGCTACACGATGCTGAACGGCGGCCTCGCCGAGATGATGACCGGCGAGGGCAAGACGCTGACCGCGGTGCTGCCGGCGGTGGCGGTGGCGCTGGCCGGCGTGCCGGTGCATGTGATCACCGTGAATGAATACCTGGCGCGCCGCGATTCGGAACACCTGTCCGCGGTGTATGGCTTCTTTGGTCTCGGCGTCGGCCTGATCGAGCCCGACCAGGAGCCACCGGAGCGGATCCTCGCCTACGCCCGGGCAGTGACCTACTGCGTGAACAAGGATCTGGTCTTCGACTACCTGCGCGACCGACTCACCCAGAAACAGGTCAAGGCCGGCGCCCGCGCGCTGCTGGACGGGTGGCTGGAGGACGGGCGCGTCGCAGCGGCACAACCCAAGGCGCTGCTGCGTGGCCTTTACTATGCGATCGTCGACGAGGCTGACAGCGTGCTGATCGACGAGGCGCGCACGCCGCTGATCATCTCCGCCGAACATGACGACCCCAACGGGCGCGCCGTCTACGAACAGGCACTGGGCCTCGCTGCGGCGCTGGAGCCCGAGCTGCACTACCGCCTGCGCGTGAAGGAGCGCAGCATCGAGCTGACCGCCGCCGGCCGGGCCGACGTGGGCAGCTTCGCCTGCGGGCTGGGCGGCCTGTGGAAGATCTCGCGGGCCCGCGAGGAGCTCGTCGAGCAGGCCCTGTCGGCACTGCACCTCTTCGAACTGGACCGCCATTACATCCTCGCCGAGGGCAAGGTGCAGATCGTCGACGAATACACCGGCCGGATCATGCCCGACCGCTCCTGGGAGAAGGGCCTGCATCAGATGATCGAGGTGAAGGAGGGGCTGGACCTGACCAAACGCCGCGACACGATCTCGCGCATCACCTACCAACGCTACTTCCGCCGCTACCTGCGGCTGGCCGGCATGAGCGGCACGGTCACCGAGGTCGCCCCGGAGATGCGCACGGTGTATGGGCTGGACGTGCTGCGCATCCCGCCCAACCGGCCGGTGCGGCGCCGCGACCTCGGCGTGAAGCTGTTCGCGCAGAGCGCGGCGCGCTGGGACGCGGTGCTGGAGTCGGCCCGCCGGATGAGCAGCGCCGGGCGCGCGGTGCTGATCGGCACCCGCTCGGTGGCCGCCTCGGAGACCATCGGCGCGCGGCTGGCCGCCGCCGGCCTGCCCCACGAGGTGCTCAACGCCCGCCAGGACGCCCGCGAAGCGGAGATCATCGCCGGCGCCGGCCTGCCGGGGCGCATCACGGTGGCCACCAACATGGCCGGGCGCGGCACCGACATCCTGCTCGACCCGGAAGTCCGCGCCGCCGGCGGCCTGCACGTGATCCTCACCGAATACCACGACTCGGCGCGCATCGACCGCCAGCTCTACGGCCGCGCCGGGCGCCAGGGCGACCCCGGCTCCTTCGAGGCGCTGGTGTCGCTGGAGGACGAACTCTTCGTCGCCCACGCGGCCCAGGCGCTCGCCTGGCTGGGGCCGCGCCTGGGCACCGACGCCGTGCTCGGCGGCCGCCGCGCCCACGGCCTGAGGCGTTTTGCGCAGGCCGCCGCGGAACGCCAGAACGCCCGCATCCGCCACCAC
>Ga0213919_1000904_pt1 | contig 11850 bp, 11 predicted proteins | sample McNCre317MG_FD_161056 | JGI IMG/M metagenome (GOLD analysis project Ga0213919, IMG submission 161056) | Freshwater microbial communities from McNutts Creek, Athens, Georgia, United States - 3-17 MG | ecosystem: Environmental > Aquatic > Freshwater > Creek | place: USA: Georgia | collected... | reverse complement strand
ACAGACCGGTCAGCGTCAGGAACTCGATGAAATACGCCAGTTGCCCCATCGGCGTCGCCGCGCTGTCGGCCTCCCACCGAACCTGCACCCGACCGCCCGCCGTGTGCACGCCAGCGCACGACAAAGGCATTTCGGCAGCCTGCGAAGGCTTCAATTTCGACTCACCCATCGGGTGACTCCTTCGATCAAGCTCAAACCCGCAGCCTGCCAGGGACTCGAGGAGGCTGCACATCATCAACTGAGATTTTTAGGTTCAAAGGTCAGTCTCAGCTGAAAAGCCGGCAATACTTCGACTGCTATCACGTCCAGCAGCGGTGGTGGTTTGGGGATTTCGGTCAGCATTTTTGCTCCATTTCCGACGGCTTCGTGCTGCGCAGGTATCGGTAGCGCTCCAGCGAAGCTAGCCAGAGCAGTACGCTGATAGTGTGAGAAGAAACGCTGCGATATCGCTGTAACGGTCTGTCGTTAGGCGGTGCCGGCTAGACGGGCGCCTTCCAAGCGGCTGGCCTTGGTGTCGAAAGTCAGGAAAGGTAGGGCCTTTTCGTTCGCGCAGCACGCGAGGTGCAGGCTGTCAGCGAAGTCTGCGTTGCTATGCTCATAGAGATAGCAGGCGTGTTCAATGGCGCCTTCGGCTTCAAACGAAACGTCGCTGGACTCGAGCAAGACGCGCAGGGCTTGCAGGATGGTTGTCTTGCCGAATTTGTAACGGGAGCGCAGGACCCACTCGAGCTCCAGTGTGACCGTACGGGTGATGTGTATGACTTCCCCTGCGGAAATGGCTCCGTGAATGCACGCTACCGCTTGTTGGTGCTGAAGCTCATCGTCGTGCACCAGGTATCGGACAAGGACGTTCGTATCGACAGCCGGCATCAGCGCCAGGCCTTCATGTCGTCTGTAGAGACAGAGACCCCCTCTTCGGGTATCAGAGTGCCGGCCAGCTCAAGGATGGACCGTTTTTTTGCCCGCACAATGACTGTGCCGTCAGGCAACACTGTGAAGTTCAGCTTGTCTTGAGGCTGTAGCCCCAGTGCTTCCCGAACATCGACGGGGATGGTGACCTGACCTTTGCTTGTGAGTGTTGCGAGGGACACGATGCGCTCCTGTTTTCTTACTTTTATAAAAATAGTAAGGATTCTGTGGCGATGCAAGGAGCGACTGTATTGTGACTTAGGTAACCTTGGGCGCTTACCTAGTCACCAGTTTTGAGCCTTATCCTTGGCTTCCAGAATGACCCAGCGGGTGAGGTCCGCCGGCTCCATCTTTCCAGGGCTGATACAGGTGCGCCATATTTTTGCTCCCGGCGTGGCGCTCCATGGAGGATACCGCGCCGGGCGCGAGGTGCCATCCGCCCTTCGTCCGTGCCTGCTGGCCGATCCGTTTGGTCGCGCTACGCGCAGCGACGACGTCTTCGCCCGCGCTGGGCCATCTGGCCACGCTCGGCAGCCGCCAAACCATACCAAAAGGTTAAGATCGCAGGCGATTTCAAGGGCTCGCCCACGGTCAGCGTCCAGTCCGTGCTGGACGCTGCCACGGATAAGCCACCGTCAGCAGTTGCCCTTCTTGGCCTGGCCGGGCGGGCAGAAGCCGCCACCGCCGCCACTACCGCTCGGGCCATGCGGGTCCACGATCACACTCCCCGCAGGGGTATAGACGGCGCACCCGGACAGGAGCGCGATGAGCACGAGTGAAGCCACTGTTTTCATTGTTTGCCTTTCTGATGATGGCCGGCGACGAAGATGCACCGACGATGGGACATCAACGAACGGGCCGCCGCTTTGCTGACGGGGCCGGTAAAAAGAGCGGAGATCTCCAGCCAACAGACCTCCCGAACGGCAGCAAAGCTGTTCGGGAGGTCTGTCACCTCCGGCGGCGGTCAGGCCGCGTTGTCCTCGTCAGCCTCGCCCACCTCAACCGCGGCCGGTCGCACCGCGGCGATGATCGGCACATTGACTGCGGTGGAAGACGAAACTCGTCGGGCAGGTCAGAACTCACCGTCCTTGATATAGGGCTGACTCCACAGGATGCCCTGCATCAGCACCGACTTCACCCAGGCGGCGTGCATCTTCTCGACATCGACGGGCGAGGCGCCCTTGCTGGCCAGGAAGGGTTTCAGCGTGGTGGTGATCGGGATGGTCAGCGCCGGGAGGTAGCGGAAGTTCACCTGCGCGACGCTCGGGGCCTGGTCGGTCTTGTTCTTCTTGATGCGGTTGTGGCGCAGGCCGATCTCGTACTGCCAGTCGAGCCACTTCTGATCGTAGCTGGCGTCGGCGGTGTCGACAATCCACAAGGCGAAGCGCTTGCGCACGGCCTCCAGGTACGCGCCATCGGGTTTGCCGGTTGTCGCGTCGCTGAAGAAATAGACGAGTTCCGGTGTGGAGGCTACGAAGCCGTACCAGACATCGAGAATCGCATCGGTCTGATCGGCCAGGATGGCCTTGCTCTGGCGCAAGGCCTTCACGTCTTCATCGGTGAATAGCAGTGACTTCTGCAGCGCCTGGAGGTCGGCCAGCGTGTAGGGCGCCTTGGCAAGAGCGCGTTGGCCGTAAGCATATCCCGGCACCTTGCTGCCGGGCTGCTGCTGCGCGTGGCCGATCGGCGCGGCGAGCGTGAGCGCCGCAGCAAGAAGGACGGGAATGAGCGGCTTTGTCGACGGCTTCATGAGGATCTCCTGGACTGAAGGGTAAGCGGTGTCGGGTGTCCCGACGACTTGAATTTTGGCCGCAGAAATTGGATGACGGATATCATTAAATCCATGAAAGTTAACCTAACGTCCAATTCAGGCTCAGTTTCCAGCGCGGAATCCATCGATCGGCTCTCGCCGCTGCTGGAGCGCTTCCGTGTGCGCGCCTCGCTGTTCCACACCGGGCTGCTGTGCGGGCGCACGGTGTTCGACGCCCAACCCGACCGCGCCTTCCTGCATGTGCTGCGCCGGGGCACGCTGGAGATCGAGCACCCCGCCACGGCCGGCCTGCGCCAGCACATCGCGGTGGACCAGCCCACGCTGCTGCTGTATCCGCGCGCAGTGCAGCACGCCTTCATCAATCCGCCGCGCGAGGGCTCGGACTTCACTTGCGCCACGCTGCATTTCGACGGCGGTGACCGCAACCCGATCGTGGCCGCATTGCCGCCGCTGCTGAGCGTGCCGCTCGATGACGTGGTGGGGCTGCGTCCCGCACTGGACCTGCTTTTCGCCGAGACCGACCGCTTGCGCTGCGGCTCCCACGCACTGGCCGATCGGATGTTCGAGGTAGTGCTGATTCAACTGCTGCGCTGGGTCATCGACCATCCGCAGGCGGTCGGCGTCAGTCGCGGCCTCGTGATGGGCTTGACCGATCCGCGGCTGGCACGGGCGCTCGTAGCCCTGCATCGGGCACCCGACGAAGACTGGCCCTTGACGCGCATGGCCGCCCAGGCGGGCATGTCAAGAAGCGCCTTCGCTGAAGCCTTCCGGTCGGCAATGGGCCTCACGCCCTCGGCCTACCTGACCGACTGGCGGCTGACGGTGGCCACTTCCTTGCTGCGCGCAGGTCAGCCACAGAAGCAGGTCGCGGCGGACCTGGGCTTTTCGACGGCGTCATCGCTCAGCCGCGCGTTCAAGCAGCGCTTCGGCGTGTCGCCGCGGGAGTGGTTGAACCTGGAAACGGCCGTTGACCGCTTCGGGCCGGCGTCGATGCAAGTTTCGCGCAAGAAAAAAGTCAGGTCGGCGACAGCAACCCCCTCTAGACTGGCAGACTGACCTTCCGCGCCCGCCGCCGCATGCCCACTCGCCCGCTCCGCCGCCTCCGGCAGCTCGCCCTGACCCTGGCCGCCGTGCTCACCCCGCTGGCAGGTCAGGCCCAGTCCGCCGACGTATCCCGCCTCAGCCTGGCCGACGCGGAAAAGCTGCTGCTCGACGCCAACCCGGCCATCCTCCAGGCCCGCGCCGCGGTCGCCGGCGCCCGCGCCGGCATCGACATCGCCGGCGCCCGCCCCAACCCGCAGCTCACCGCCTCGGTCGGCAGCATCAACCCGTCGCGCAAAGGCAGCGGGGGCTACTGGGACCGGCCGATCGACAACGTGCTGCGCGTCGACCAGCTCGTCGAGCGGGGCGACAAGCGCGACCTGCGCCTCGCCGCGGCCGACCGCAACCTGTCGGCCACCCGCGCCGACCTCGACAACACCGTCCGCCTGGCCCGCATCGACCTCGCCAGTGCCTGGCTGGACCTGCGCGCCGCCCGCGAGATCCGCCGCATCGCCGACGAGAACGCGGCGCTCGCCCGACGCGCCGCCGACGCCGCCGAACTGCGCGGCAAGGCCGGCGACCTGGCCGGCGTGGACGTGGCGCGCTTTGCCGCTGATGCCGCCCGCGTCGCCAACGACGCCGTGCAGGCCGAACTCGCGCTGTCCCGCGCCCGCGTGGCGCTGGCGCTGCTGCTCGGCAACCGCATCCCCGCCGCGCAGCTGGACACCAGCGACGACTGGCCCGCCGCCGAGCAGCCCGCCGCCGCCGGCGAGGCGACGGAGCGCGCCGACATCCTCGCCGCCCGCCGCCGGGTCGAGCAGGCCGGGGCGCTGCGCGAGCTGGCCCGCGCCCAGCGCAGCCGCGACGTGTCGGTGGGCGTGCAGTACGAGCACTACCCGCCCGACGGGCGCAACACCTACGGGCTCAGCCTGTCCGTGCCGCTGTTCCTCGGCTACGATTACCGCGGCGACATCGCCCGGAGCGAGGCCGACTACAGCGCCGCCGAACAGCAACTGGCTGCCACCCGCGCCGCCGTCAACGGCGAGCAGACGCGGCTGCGCGCCGAATACGCAGCCGGCGAGGCGCGCTTCCTGCGCCTGCGCGACGTGGTGCTGCCGGCCGCCGAAAGGGCCGGCCGCGGCGCCGACGTGGCCATCCGTCAGGGCGGCATGAGCCTCACCGACTACCTCGACACCCAGCGCAACCTGCGCGCCGCCCGCATCGAAACCATCCAGGCCCGCGCCGATTTCGCCCGCGCGGCCCTGATGCTGCGCCTGGCCGGAGACACGCCATGAACCGCAAGCCCCTCATCATTGCCGCCGTCGTGGCCGCCGCCGCAGCCGGCGCCTGGTATCTGCGCCCGTCCGCGCCGGAGCGCCCAACCGAAACGGTGATCCAGAAGCCCTCGGCCGAACCCGGTCTGCTGCGCTTCCCCACCGCCGCGCCGCAGCTCGCCCAGCTCAAGGTGGAACGCGCCGAGTTTGCGCCGGTGCCGATGGACGAACCGCTGGCCGCCCGCGTGGCCTACGACGAGAACGCCACCGCGCGGCTGTTCCCGCCGATTGCCGGGCGCGTCGTCGAGATCCGCGCCAACGTCGGCGATGCGGTCAAGGCCGGCGATGTGCTGGCCGTCCTCGACGCACCCGAACTGGGTACGGCCGCTGCCGACCTGGCCAAGGCCCGCGCCGACGCCAGCCAGAAAAAGGCGGCACTCGAACGCACGCGCAGCCTCGTGGAGGCGGAAGTGCTGCCGCGCCGCGACCTCGAAGCCGCCGAGTCCGAGGCCCACCAGGCCCAGGCCGAGGCCGAGCGGGCCCGCCTGCGCCTCGCCAACCTGGCGCCGGGCGGCAGCGCCGCACCGGGTGGCGAGCGTTACCTGATGCGTGCGCCGATCGCCGGCATCGTCGCGACCCGCCGCATCAACCCGGCCATGGAAGTCCGCCCGGACGCCGACGAGCCGCTGTTCGTCGTCACCGACATGAACCGCCTGTCGGTGCTGGTCGATGTGCCGGAGCACGACCTGCCCCTCGTCACCGTCGGCAAGTCCGCGCAGATCGAGGTCTCCGCCTACCCCCACCGCAGCTTCGAGGGCAAGGTGGTGCGCGTCGCGCCGACCCTCGACCCGCAGACCCGCCGCATCCAGGCACGGGTAGCGGTAGACAACCACGAGGGCCTGCTCAAGCCCGAGATGTATGCCAAGGTCGGCATCCTGGCCGACAGCAAGGAAGAGCTGCCCAAGATCCCCACCGGCGCCCTGCTCGTCGAGGGAGTCAAGAACTATGTCTTCGTCGAGCGGGAGGCCGGCGTCTTCGAGAAGCGCGAGGTCACCCTGGCCGTGCAGACCCGCCACTACGCCTACGTCTGGCACGGTGTGACGGGCGGCGACAAGGTGGTCAGCGCCGGCGCCCTGCTCCTCAACGCCGAACTGGCCAGCAGCTCGCGCTGAGGAGTCCGCCGCCATGTTCGACACGCTGATCACCCTCGCGCTGCGGCAACGCGCCTTCGTCCTCATCGCCGCGCTGGCGCTGCTCGGCTATGGCCTTTACGCCGTCAGCCAGATATCCATCGAAGCCTTCCCGGACGTGCAGGACGTGCAGGTGCAGGTGGTCACCCAGGCCATCGGCCAGGCACCGGAGGAGGTCGAGCGCACCATCTCGCTGCCCATCGAACGGGAGATGAGCGGCGTACCGGGGATGACCCAGCTGCGCTCGGTATCGATCACCGGCCTGTCGGTGGTCACCCTCACCTTCAACGAGAAGACCGGCGATTATTTCGCCCGCCAGCAGGTGCTCGAACGCCTGCAGAACATCACGCTGCCGCCCGGCGCCCAGCCGGTGCTGGCCCCGCTGACCACCGCGGTCGGCGAAATCTACCGCTACGTGCTCGAGGCGCCGCCGACCGCCAGCCGCGAGGAGATCCGCGCGGTGCAGGACTGGACCGTGCGCCCGGCGCTGCGCATGGTCCCGGGGATCGCCGACGTGGTGAGCTTCGGCGGCGCGATCCGCGAAATCCAGGTGCGCATCGAACCGGACCTGCTGCGCAAGTATTCGATCAATCTCGACGACGTCACCCAGGCGCTCTCCAGCGCCAGCGCCAACGGCAGCGGCGGGCTGCTGCGCCGCGGCGACGAGGCGCTGGTGGTGCGCACCCTCGGGCTGTTCCAGAGCCTCGACGACGTGCGCGACGTGGTCGTCGTGGCCCGCGACGGCAAGCCGGTGCGCGTCTCGGACGTGGCCGAAGTGTCCGCCGGCTTCCGCCCGCGCTCGGGCATCGTCGCCTTCAACGACCGGGACGATGTCGTCGAGGGCATCGTGCAGATGACCAAGGGCGGCAACGCCGCGAAGATCGTCGAAGCGCTCAAGCTCAAGGTGGACGAAGTCAATGCGCGCCTGCCGGAAGGCTTCCGCCTGCTCCCGATCTACCAGCGCACCGAGCTGATCGGCCACACCGTCGCCACCGTCGCCGAGAACCTGCTGGTCGGCGCGGTGCTGGTCACCGCGATCCTGCTGGGCTTCCTGCGCAATCTGCGGGCGGCGGTGATCGTCGCCGCGGTGATCCCCCTGTCGCTGCTGTTCGCCTTCATCCTGATGCACGCAATGGGCGTGTCGGCCAACCTGATCTCCCTCGGCGCGGTGGACTTCGGGGTGATCATCGACAGCGCGGTGGTGATGGTCGAGGCGCTGATGGTGCGCCTGGCCGTCGACGCCCACGCCGAGCACCACGGCATCGCCTCGCCGGTCGGCCGGCGCATTCATGCGCTCAAGCAGACCTGCGTCGAACTGGGCGCGCCGATCATGTTCTCGAAGGCCATCATCATCGTCGCCTTCCTGCCGATCTTCACCTTCCAGCGGATGGAAGGCCGCATCTTCACGCCAGTCGCGCTGACCCTCTCCTTCGCGCTGCTCGGCGGCCTGATCCTGACCCTGACCCTGGTTCCGACCCTGCTGTCCTATGCCCTCAACAAGAACGACATGGCCGAAAAGGAAAGCCCCTGGCTGCACCGCCTGCAGCTGCGCTACCGGGCGCTGCTGGTGCGCCTGCAGCAGCGCCGTCGCGAGGTCGTCGGCGCCTCGGTGTTGTCCCTCGCGGTCGCCCTCGGACTGGCCCCGCTGCTCGGCTCCGAATTCCTGCCCAAGCTCGACGAGGGCAACATCTGGCTGACCATCAGCCTGCCCCAGTCCTCCGGCCTCACCCACACCAAGGACATCGAGCGCAAGGTGCGCGCCGTGCTGTCGGACTACCCCGAGGTCAAGGCGATCATCACCCACGTCGGTCGCCCCGACGATGGCACCGACCCGAAGGGTCCCAACAACATCGAGATCCTCGTCGATCTCAAACCCCACGACGAATGGCGATTCGCCACCAAGGATGCGCTGGTGGACAGCATGTCGGCCCGGCTCGAGGCGATTCCCGGCCTCCCGACGAACTTCTCGCAGGTGATCCAGGACAGCGTCGAGGAATCCCTCTCCGGTGCCAAGGGCGAGATCGCGGTCAAGGTCTTCGGGCCGAACCTGGAGGTGCTCGAAACCAAGGCCCGCCAGATCGCCGGCGTGCTCAACCGCATCCAGGGCTCGGCCGACGTCGCCGCGCTGCCAGTGGGCGGCCAGAGCGAGGTAGACATCCGCCTGCGCCGCGAAGCGCTGGCCCGCTACGACATCAACGTCACCGACGTGAACGCGATGATCCAGACCGCGCTGGGCGGCAGCACCGTCAACGTGTTCTACGAAGGCGAGCGCCGCTACGACGTGACCCTGCGCTTCGGCCCCCAGTACCGCGACCAGGTGGATGACATCGCCAGTCTGCCGGTAGCCCTGCCGGGCGGTCATGGCAGCATTCCGCTCGGCGACCTGGCCGACGTCGAGCTGCGCCAGGGCGCGTCCCGGATCCAGCGCGAGGCGGGCAGCCGCAACGTGATCGTGAAGGCCAACCTGCGCGGCCGCGACCAGGGCAGCTTCGTCGCCGAAGCCCAGCGCAAGGTGGCCGCCGAAGTCTCGCTGCCGGCCGGCTATACGATCACCTGGGGCGGCCAGTTCGAAAACCAGCAGCGGGCCATGGGCCGCCTCAAACTCATCGTGCCGATCACCCTCGGCCTGATCTTCTCGCTGCTGTTCTGGGCCTTCCGCGACATCCGGCCGGCCTTCCTGGTGCTGTCGATGGTGCCCTTCACGCTGATCGGCGGCTTCGCCGGGCTGGGCCTCGCCGGGCTGCACCTGTCGGTGTCGGCGGCGGTGGGCTTCATCGCGGTGGCCGGCATCTCGGTGCAGAACGGGGTGATCATGGTCGAGCAGGTCATCGAGATCGCCCGCCGCGGCGCCAGCCGCTCCGAGGCCATCCTCGACGGCGCGATGCTGCGCCTGCGCCCGATCGTGATGACCGCGCTGATGGCCGGGCTCGGCCTGCTGCCGGCGGCGCTGTCCCACGGCATCGGCTCCGAAACCCAGCGCCCCTTCGCGGTGGTCATCGTCGGCGGCATCGTCAGCGCAACCTTCTTCACGCTGCTGCTGCTGCCGGTGCTGCTGTCCTACGGCGGATCGAAGGAACGGTAAGGCCCCACAGCGCCGCGCCCCACCGCCCCCCATGCGCATCCTGATCGTCGAAGACGACCCCCTGCTGGCCGACGGCGTGGCTCAGCTGCTGCGCGGCGCGGGTTTCACCAGCGACTACGTGGGCAGCGCCGAACTCGCCGAAGCGGCACTCGCCGCCGAGAAGTTCGACCTGCTGGTCCTCGACATCGGCCTGCCCGGCATGGACGGGCTGGAACTGCTGTCGCGCCTGCGCGCCCGCCACAACCCGATCCATGTGCTGATGCTGACCGCCCGCGACGCCCTCAACGAACGCGTGCGCGGCCTCAACCTGGGCGCCGACGACTACCTGACCAAGCCCTTCGCCGCCGTCGAGCTGCTCGCCCGCGTCAATGCGCTGGTCCGCCGCAGCCGCGGCCAGAGCGGCCAGCGCCGCGAGTTCGGCCCCCTCGCCCTCGACGAGGAGGCCCACCGGGCCTGGCTCGATGGCCAGCCCCTCGACCTGCCGCGGCGCGAATGGGCGATCCTGCAGTTCCTGCTCGACAACCCCGAGCGGGTGCTCAGCAAGGAACGTATCGTCGCCGCCGTGTGCAGCTGGGACAAGGACATGAGCGAGAACGCCGTCGAGGTCTATGTCTCGCGCCTGCGCACCAAGCTCGAACCGGCGGGCCTCCGCATCCGTACCGTGCGCGGGCTGGGCTACATGCTCGAAGACCTGCCCGATGACCCGAAGCCTGCGTAAGGCGCTGCTGCTCTGGCTGCTGCTGCCGGCCACCCTTGCGCTGATCACCTTCCTGCCGCTGGCCTACCACCTGGTCCACCAGCCCGCGATGGAAGCCCTCGACCAGGCCCTCGCCGACGCCGGCCTGGCCCTCGTGCCCCACCTCGAAATCAGCGACGGCGAACCCCACTTCCGCTTCCCGCCCGCCGCCGAACAGGTACTCCGCGCCGACCGCACCGACGACATCTACTATCTGATCCTCGGCCCCGAAGACCGCTTCGTCGCCGGCGACGCCGGCCTGCCCCATAAACCGCCGCCGGAGCAGCTGATCGTCGGCGACCGGGTCGCCTTCGACGCCCACTTCCGCGGCCATCGGGTGCGGGTGATGGCGATCCATCGGGAAGTGGGTGGGGAGCCCTTCGTCTTCGTCACCGCCGAGACTACCCGCAAGCGCGACCAGCTCAAGGTGGACCTGGCTGTCGCACTGATCCTGCCGCTGATCTTCTTCACCGGCGCCACCGGCCTGACCATCTGGTTCGGCGTGCGCCACGCCCTGCTCCCGGTCGAAGGCATCCGCCGCACGCTGCAGGGCATGGAGCACCGGACGCTGCAGCCCCTCGACGAGAGCGCCGCACCCATCGAGATCCGCCCGCTGGTCACTGAGTTCAACCAGGTTCTCGACCGCCTCGAACAGGCCGCCGCGGCCCAGCAGCGCTTCGTCGCCAACGCCGCCCACCAGCTGCGCACGCCGCTGGCCGGCATCCGCACCCAGCTCGAACTGCTGCAGCGCGACCCCGACACCGCCGCGCGCGAGGCCCGCACCACCCACGCCATCGGCGCCATCGAACGGCTCGGCCACCTGATCAACCAGATGCTGGTGTTGCTCGCCGCCGAACCGGGCGGCCGCCACGACAGCCTCGCCACCCCGGTCGACCTGCCCGAGCTGATCCGCGAACTCAGCCCCGAGTGGATCCGCCTCGCCGAAGCCCGCGGCCTCGACCTCGGCTTCGAACTCGCCGCCGCCCACGTCACCGGCGACCGCCTGCTGCTCGGCGAGATGATCGCCAACCTGGTGACCAACGCCCTCAACTACACCCCCGTGCCGGGAGAGGTGACGGTCCGCTGCCGCACCGGGGCCACGCACAGCCTGATCGAAGTCGAAGACACCGGCCCCGGCATTCCCCCGGCTGCGCGCCAGCGGGTTTTCGAGCGCTTCTATCGCCTCCCCGACGCCACCCACCCGGGCAGCGGGCTGGGCCTGGCCATCGTCCGCGAGATCGCCCGCGGTGCGGGCGGCGAGGTATCCGTCTTCGACCGCCCCGATGGTGGCGGCGCCCTGTTCCAGGTCAGTCTCCCTTCCGCCCCCCGAGGAGATGCCGCCGGAAGCCTCGGCTACAATTCACCGCGAGACTGACGCTGCAATGCAACAGCCCCTCCACATTCGCGAGAAACCCGCCCCGATGAACAGCAACCTCTGGAGGCTGGCCGCCGCCCAAGCCCTCTTCCTGACCAACAACATCGTCTTCATCGCGATCAATGGCCTGGTCGGGCTGCGCCTGGCGCCCGCCGGCTGGATGGCGACGCTGCCGGTGATGGGCTATGTGGTCGGCGGCGCCCTCGCCACCGGCCTGGTGGCGGCCAGCCAGCGCCGCTGGGGGCGCAAGCTGTCGTTCCAGCTCGGTCTGCTGGTGGCCTTGATATCGGTGCTGGTGTGCGCGCTGGCGATGGTGCTGGGCAGTTTCTGGCTGCTCGTTGCCGGCACGGTCGTCGCCGGCTACTACAGCGCCAACGGCCAGCTCTACCGTTTTGCGGCCGGTGAACTCGCCGAGCCGGCCTTTCGCGAAAAAGCCGTCTCGCTGGTGCTCGCTGGCGGGCTGGCCGGCGCA
>Ga0213919_1000901_pt1 | contig 11905 bp, 12 predicted proteins | sample McNCre317MG_FD_161056 | JGI IMG/M metagenome (GOLD analysis project Ga0213919, IMG submission 161056) | Freshwater microbial communities from McNutts Creek, Athens, Georgia, United States - 3-17 MG | ecosystem: Environmental > Aquatic > Freshwater > Creek | place: USA: Georgia | collected... | reverse complement strand
CGTAGGAACTCGGTCCGCCTACCCGGGAAGAACATGCTCCCGGTGGGCGGGGTTCCGCTTGCCGTCCGGGCCATCCAGTTCGCCCGCTCTCTCGGGCTGGACTGCGTGGTGACGACCGACATCCCCGAACTGCATCCGTACTGCGAGGAGGCGGGGGCGAAGCTAATCCCCCGGCCGCTTCAACTCTCCGCAGGGCTCGGCCAAGGGATGCACGATGCCGCCATCCAGCACGCCCTGAAAGCATCGGGGAATGCCGGACGACCATATGCCCTGCTGCAACCCACGACCCCATTCCGCCTCCCGGAAACCACCTTGCGATGCCTGTCCTTGGCACTGACCGAAAAAAAGCCGGTCCGGACCATCTACTGCGGGCACCTCGCGCAACACAAATTACCCGATGGAAACATCTTCGCCTGTCCGAACGGGCAGCCCATACACGCTTCCGGGGACGACTGGCTTCCAGTCGAGTCCGACTGGCTCGAATCCCTGCAAGTTGACACCCCTTCCGACTACGCCACCGCCCTTCGCCTTTGTCTGTGACGACCTCCCCGACCTTCGTGGGAAGCGGGTGGCGCTGGTGGCCCGCCCCTTCGTGGGGGCTCCGATGGCGGACATGGTGGTGCAGTTGAACATGTGCCTCGGGTTCAACTCCTTCCCGCTCTGCGACGAGATTTTCACGGTCGTCAACCGCAACATCGTGGACAATGCCGGCCCGCGTTTCGGCAAGGCGTACAAGCTCGCCAAGAAGGTTCGCGGGCGAGTGGACTTCTTCCCCGTGGACCCGATGGACGGAATCATCCCGGGGCTTTCCAAGAGCCTTGTTCAGGTCCGCTCGCACCCCAGCGGAAGCGTCAACGACCTCGCCGTGGCCGTCACGACCGGCATCTTTGCCGCCATGTTCTATGAATCCTGCGGAGCGCAAGTCGTGCTCTGCGGCTACTCCGGCGACCGCAAGGCGGTGGTCGGTCGCATCCCCCTCCATGAAAAATCGCTTGCGTTCGAGCAGGAGTTTATTTCAACGAGGGAACGCTTCTCGCCAAGCGTGTAACTTTTCCTCACCCAAATGAGCACCGAAACCACGCCCGAAACTGACGGACAGGGCACCGTCACCAAGCCGGCCCCCAAGGCCACCAAACCCGCAGGAGCGCCGAAGAAGGTGGCGACTCCCGCCGTGAAGACCGAATCCGCCCCCGCAGCGGAGCCGCAGGCAGCCGAAACCACGGAGGATTCCATCGCCCTCGGGGTACCGCTCGCGCTCCACATCGCGGCCAAGGTCTATGCGGCCTTCCTCGCCGCCAACCCGAATTATGTCGGCGTCGTGAACCCCGCGTGGGCCCCGGCCTCCAAGGTTGTCGCCGAACGCTTCTTGGCCTACGCCAAGGACAACGGTCAGGAGAGCCTGCTGGACTCCGCGCTGGAAGTCTTCTGCGCCTCCCTGAAGACCAATCCGAATTACATCTCGTACCTCCCCGAGGGCGTCTACCTCGCCTCGTTCTCCCACGCGGCCTCCATCCACAAAGCCTTCAACCTCTAATACCGGCCCACCATGTCCACGGAAAACGACACCCTGATTACCCCCGCCGGTGGCGAGGGACTGGAAAACCTCGGCAGCGAAATCGACGCCGCCTTTGCCGTCCATTCCGGTAACCCCGCCCCGGCTTCCACGGACACCCTTAACGGGGATGCTCCCAAGACGGAAACCACACCTGAGCCGAAGACTGAGCCCACTCCTAAGACCGAGCCCGCCCCCGAGCCGAAGACTGAGCCTGCTCCCAAGACGGAAACCACCCCTGAGCCGAAGGCCGAGCAGGACGAGTTCGACAAGCATCAGCTCCCCGCCCACGCCCGCCCCTCCACCGCCAAGCAGTTCGATGAGGTCAAGGCCATCGGTCGCCGCATGGTGGCCGAGGAAAAGGCCAAGCGCGAAGCCCTTGAAAAGGAGTTCGCCGAGTTCAAGTCCAAGGCTCCGGCAGCCGGAGAGCTTCCGAAGGATGTCCAAGACGAGCTGACCAAGCTGCGCTCCATCGTCAATCGAACCAGCTATCAGGAGTCCCCCGACTTCGTGAAGCAGTACGCGGAGCCTCTCGCCAAGCAGGAAGATGCCGTGTGGGCCGCGCTCAAGGGCATCGGATACTCTGACGAGGATGTAGCCAAGGCCAAGGAACTCGGCATCGACGGCATCGACTGGAACAAGGCGGTTGTCGGTGCGGACGAGCGCAAGAAGACCTTGCTGTTCAACGCAATCGCCAAGCGTGACGAGCTTTCCGAGTCGAAGCGCGAGGCCATCAACAAGGCTTCGGCTGACGCGGAAGCCTACAAGAAAGCCATCGCGGACGCCCCCGACCGCTCTGTTGTGGAGCTGGAAACCGGCGTGAAGGGGGCCAATCAGATGCTCGACGCCAATGGATTCTTCGAGGAAGTCACGGAGGCTAGCATTCCGAAGGACATGCCGAAGGAACTCATCGAGGCGTACAACGCCGGCGGAACGGAGGCTAAGAAGTTCATTGAAGTCGCTTCCAAGGGCACCTTCAAGCTAGGCGAACTCATCGCCATGGGCGCAGCCTCCCAGCGGTACATCGCGGTGAACACGGCGCTCAACAAGCATGTCGGAGAGCTTCGCGGCCAGTTCGCCGCCGAGAAGGCCCGTGCCGACAAGGCGGAGGCTGAAATCACGCGCATCCGTGGGGCCGGTGCCGCCCCCCGCACTCCCGCCGGAGCCCCCGGCAAGGGAACGACCATCACGGACGATGACGACATGGATTCCCGCTTCCGGGCTCATCAAGTCGGCGGACGATAAAATCCCTGTTGACAGGTGAACATAAGGCCCCCATATCCTCTCGGGTATGGGGGCTTCTCCTTTCCGACTCTGCCCTCGGTCGGAACACCGTTCTTTCGTCGTTCGGACCAAAAGTTTGGCACCCGTAGTCCGAGGGGGCATAGGCCAAAGGCAGGCTCGCGTAGCCGTAGGCCGAATCCACTCACGCGAGGTTTAGCACTCCTCACAAACACTCACTCCCACATACCATGAACTACGGTAACGACACCCCTATCGTCCTGTCTGACTTCGCCACCAAGGAAACCGGTCGCGTGATGGGCAAGATTATGCAGTCCCTCGCCACTCGCTCCATCTGGACGAATGTCATCAAGGGCGGCAACTTCCCCGCCGGCATGGGTGACACCCTCCGCACGGTCGTTCAGCTCCCCTCCATCACCTCGGGGCTGAACTACGCCAAGCCCGCCCTCGTGGACTTCAACTCCATCTGTGGCAACCTCGGCCTTCAGGCGAAGCACTCCACCACCGAGTACAGCACCAAGCTGCAAGCTCTCCGTGGTCGCGGTCCCGACATCTGCGTGAATCAGGGCTACGGTGCCTTCAAGGGCTGGCTTGAAATGGCCATCGACGCCCTCGTCAAGGACACCCGCCTCATCCGCGATGCCATCGACCGCTCGCAGGTCTACGCCCTCTCCGGCACCAAGTATTCCTGCGTGTCCACCCTCGGCTTCAACGCCCGCATCGCCGGCGGTACCGAGCAGTCCCTCGGCATCGTCCCCGTCGCCACGCTCCCCAACTCGCCCCTGTCCTTCACCGGCCTCCGCAATCTCGTCTCCTTCGTGAAGGAAGACCTGTTCGCGGAACCCTACAACATGAAGGTGCAGGAAACCGGCGGCTATGACCACTTCGCGCTGTTCATCGGCTCGCAGGAAATCATCGACGCCTTCCGCCGCGAAACCGCTGTTCAGTCCTCGCTGAACGCGCTCGCTATGGGTGGCTTCAAGTTCGGTGAGAAGGCGCTGACCGGCATGAACTTCCAGACCGCCGGCGCTTGGCAGGGCATCGCAATGCAGGCCGACCAGTTCGCCCTCCGCTACGATGCCATCGGTGACGGCAACAACGGCACGACCCTCGGTGTTCCCGTGTTCATCTCCCCCTTCATCGAAGTGGTGGATGACGCCAACACCAACCGTTCGCACCGCGCCCCGAACCCCGCCTACCGCGCCGCCACCTACGAAGTTGGCTTCCTCCTCTTCGAGAACGCCCTCGAACGCCTCGTTCCCGAGCGTTACACCGGCGAAGGTACCGCGAAGTTCGACCCCCGCCTCGGCAATGGCGAGCTGAAGTGGCACTACATGATTGACAACACCAGCAATCAGTTCGGCGACTTCGGCTTCCACAAGTACGAGTTCATTCAGGCTTACCGCCCGCTGCGTCCCCAGCACCTCGTCACTGTCCACTACAAGCGTTGCCCGCTGACCGACCTCACCGCCTGCTAAGGGAACGGAAGGTCAAAGACGGAGGCCCCTCGAAGGAGGGGCCTCTTTTTTGTTTGACCCCTAGGTACAGTGGTAGTACCCCGGTGGAAATAAACACCAACCGTTGACACCAATGCCGCTCCTCGCACCGCACCAGTCCGACCCGGTTCAGACGCTCCTGTTCAAGATGGCGTACAATCTGTCCGACGCAGAGGGTATCAAGGAGTCCATCGTGACCGCCTTCACTAGCCTGAGCGACGAGCAGAAGACCGCCATTGCCACGGCCCTTAGCGTAACCCCACTCGTTGAAATCTGCGGCGAGTGGAACGCGGACACCAATACCCCCACCCTCACTTCGGGGCAGGGGGACACCGGGAATGTATTCATCGTGAGCGTGGCCGGTGATACGCTCCTCGACGGGCTTGCCGGGTGGGAGGTAGGGGACATGGTTATGTTCTCCGGCTCCGCTTGGCTGCGCGTCTCGGGGGCCACGGTGGCCTCTGCGACTACGGAACTGGCGGGCATCGTGACGCTTGCCAGCACAGGCGAGGCAGCCGCAGGCGTAAACACCTCGAAGGTGGTGACCCCCGCAGGCGTTAAGGCGTATGTAGACGGGCTCGGAATCAAGAATATCGCTCTGACAGGCTCGTACAACGACCTCCTCGATAAGCCCACACTGTTTTCTGGCTCGTACTCTGACCTTACGAACAAGCCCACTATCCCCAACATCACTGGTACGACCACCAGCACCAGCACGCTACTGGGAACCAGCCAAGTCACGACCGTTGCGGACTACAATGTGCTAATTGGCAGCGGTATCATCGCCCGCACCGATGGGTGGGCGGCTGTAAGCAATCCCACGGCCGTCGGATACGGCGCGACGCTGGTCGGTGATTACGCCACGGCCGTCGGCAACTCCACGAAGGTCGGTACCAAGGCCATAGCCATGGGCTACGGCGCATACGCAGGCGCAGGTAGCATTACGCTGTCCGGGGCCAACAACACCGGCAACAACGGGACGGGCGGCTCCTACAGCGGGCGCATCGAGCTTCTGGCGCACAACGGCAGCGGTAGCGCCACGGCTCGCGTGGCCGGTGTGCCCAACGGTACTATCTTCCATTCGTTCGCCGTCACCAACTCGGCACCTACTGACTCCAACACATTTGACTCGGCCCGCCACGGGGACCTAGAGATTCCACGCCGCACTTGGGGCCTGCGGGTCAACACCTCGGGCGCGCCCATCATCGACATCAACAATGCCGGTGTCATTACCTCCGTCGCTATTCCCACCTCATCGCTGACAGGCGGAACCGGCTCGGACAGTGTTTGGCTGGGTCAGGGTCAGGCAGACTCCGGCAACTGGTACACCTCCATTGGCTGGGGCACGCAGGTGACCAACCGCAGCACGGCGGTAGGATTCATGGCCAATGCGACTGGCGACAGTGCATGCGCGTTCGGCGCATACGCCACGGGTAACTCTGACCGGGCCATCGCCCTCGGGTATCAGGCGCAGGCCACGGGTCAGAACTCCATCAGCATCGGCTCCTGCCTCATCGGCAACAGCGTGAACAAGCGCGTTGAAATCTGCCCGCGCGCCAACTCGGGAGATGCCATTACAAACCGTCTCTCCGGGCAGGCCAACGGCGACTGGCAGTTCACGGCCGTTAAGTCTGACTCCGCCCCGCCGCCCAGCATACAGGCATTCGGTAACACCGAGGGTACACTTCCGACCGGCATGTACCGTGTGCGATTCAACACATCCAATGTGCCTGTCATCGACTACAACACGGATGGTACCACCGTTGTCAGCACAACCATCCCGGCCATTACCGGGGTCACCGGCGCGAACTACTCGTACTTCGGCTCGTCCATCACTGGCGTATCCACCAACAAGGCCAACCTGTTCGGCAGCAGCTTGAACGGACAGAGCGCGGACCGACTCAACGCGTTCGGAACGACCATTACCTTTGGCTCGGCGACTGCCGCCACAGGCTCCAGCGCGTTTGGTGACAACATCGCAGTCAACGGCACGACCGCTGGAAACGCCTGCGTCTTCGGCCGCAGCGCAAACACCACGGACGGGGGCAGTGCCTTCGGCGCATACGCCAGTGCCAAGCTCAGTGGCGTGGCCGTAGGGCAGTACACGGGTGGCGGCGACTACTCACTGTCGCTGGGCTATTACGCGGCGAACGGAACCACTGTCACCAACCGCACGGAGATTGCACCCACCAACAACGGCACCATTACTCACCGCCTGACAGGTCAGGCGAACGGCGCGTGGCAATACACCTTCCCTGTCACGGACACAGCGCCCACCACGGTGGCGCAAGCTTTCGGTAATGCGGACGGCACACTGCCGCAGGGTATGGCCCAGCTACGCATGAGCGTGGCCGGTATTCCTACCATCGACCAGAACATCGGCGGTACCATCAAGTCCACGCCCGTCTCCCACCGCCAGATTGTGGACATCAACGCACAGACCGGCACCACATACACGACTGTTGCGGCAGATGCTGGCAAGGTGGTTACGCTGGCCAATGCCTCCGCCATTACCGTCACGCTGTCCGCCCTCCCCGCCGGCTCGCGCTGCGTCTTTGAGCAGCTCGGGGCAGGGCAGGTCACCTTCGCTGCCGGGGCTGGTAACACCCTCCGCCATGTTGCAGGGCTGTCAAAGATTGCAGGTCAGTGGGGCCGCGTCTGGTGCCGCGTATCGTCTAACGGCACCGATTACATCCTTAGCGGAGACATGGCCTAATGTTCAACGGCTTCCTTCGGCAGGGCTCGTCTGCAAACCAGACGGTATCCTCAAATCTGTCCGGCTCCTACTCGCTCACGAAGACGGGTACCGGCACCCTCACGCTATCTGGAAACAATAGCCATACTGGGGGTAACACTATCAGCGCAGGTACGGTGTCCATCGCTGCTGCCTCGGCGCTCGGCACCGGACCCACAACGGTAAACGGAACGCTTACCGTGACAGCCGGTACAACCATCTCTACCGTACTGGCAGGTTCCGGCAGCATCGGCATGTCTACGGGCAACCTGCTGCTTACGGGTACGAATACCTTCTCTGGCACTATCACGGTGACAGGTGGTAATCTCATCGCCGAATCCAATGCCTCCTCCATGGGAGGTCAGCCGAAGCTTGCCTTGAATGGGGGCTCCTTCGTCATCGGCGTCGTGTATGTAGGCGGGACCTGTACGATTGGGGACCTGTCGGGTAATAGCGCGGCTTCTACCATCAACCCTGCGTACAATGCCACGATCGGAACGCGCCGGCTGGCCATAAACCAGACCGGTACGACTACCTATCAGGGGCTCGTACAGGACGCTGGCGGAAGCCGATTTATCGCGGTGACAAAGAATGGGGCCGGGCAACTAACGCTGTCCGGCAACAATACCTACACTGGTGGCACCATCGTCAATGCTGGCACCATCAAGGCGGGGCACATTAACGCCTTCGGGACAGGCGGGATTACGGTCAACGCTGGTGGGACGCTAGACAAGGGTGGCTTCGCTATCACTAATACTGTTACAAACAACGGCGGAACGGTCATCGACTAAGGCCGGGTAGGTTCCTCTTGACACGGTGGATGCAAGGAGTAGACACGGCATAAACCACCGCTACCCATGCCTCTACTCCCGATTCAGCAGCAGGACTCTGTGCAGACCCTCCTGTTTAAGCTGGCAAGCAACATGACCCAAACGGCGTCCGGAGCGGTGTACGACGCCCTACTCGCACTCTCCCCGGAGCAGCTTCAGGTTATTCAGGACTTTTTTGCACCTCGGGCCTCGCAGGCCGAGGCGCTCGCCGGGACGAACGCCGACAAGTCCATTACCCCAAAAACACTGGCGGGCACGCTTACCGCCAGCGGGTTTTTCAATCCGTTCCGAATGATTCCGTTCGCCGAGGTTGAGTTTCCGGTTTCCGGCGGTGGTATGGACCCGCAGGTAGACTCTGGTTCCGCGTCTAGCGAACTGGTGGACTTCTGCGCCGTAGTCTCCCCGACCGTTCAGGTCGGCAGCGTCGTCTTCGTGCCTGCTGGAAAGAATCATATCTTCCAGCTCGCGGACCCTCGTGTAACGGAGGATGTCACCAGCATCCACATGCGCTCGTACCCCGAGGTGCTCATCCGTAATTTGCACTCCTTAGGCCATGTGCAGGTGACCTACGACGCGGACATTCCCCCTAAGTTAGTCAGCCTGCATGGGTACTCCTATGGTAGCATCTCTTTCGCTAGCCAAGCCGCTGTGGACAACACGACGGGGGCTATTACGGTAAATGCTCCCGTGGCCTTGGATGTAGAGGCGATGAACGCCTCCGGACCGCCTGAGGGTGCTGCCAATGACCCGTTCGTCTTCGACCTTCAGTTCTCTACGGTAAAGACCCTGACTCTCAGTAAGGTTGATGCGACGATGACCTCTTGGCCCCCGCAGTTGACGCTGCTCGTTCTGACCAATGAGTCCACCGTTGTTAGCCCCCTGCCTTCCACGCTTGTCGAGTACATCGCAGCCAACGGGGCGTACACTACGGTCCCGAGCTTCAATAGCGGCATCCGTTCTATCGACCTTCACAGCAACCAGCTCGCAGATACGGCCCTCGACGCGATGTTCACGCAGCTCCCGGCGGTATCCTCTGGCACCGTCGATGTCTCTGGAAACCCCGGCTCCGCGACTTGCACCCCGTCCATCGCTACCGCGAAAGGATGGACGGTCCTCATTTAACCCGAGCAGAACATCCCATGAGCCCAACAGAAGTATGCCCCGATGGAACCCGAAGGGAGGTCAGCGCCAAGTCGGCGAAGGCTCGCTTCTCTACGGTACCGACGAAGCCTCCCCCGTCCGTGCCCGTTGTCCCGACCTTCTTTGAGGTGAGCAAGCTCAAGCTGCGCCGCGAACTCCGCGCGGTCGGGCTCGAATCCGACTACGACGCCTTCATCGACTCCCTCCCCGCCCCCGCCCGCAAGGACTTCGACGACTCGCAGGTGTTGAGGACTGACGACGAGTTGTTCGCTCCCGCCTTCGCTGACTTCGCTCGGGCCAAGGGAAAGACCGAGGCGGAGTTGAAGACGCTCCTCTGGAGGGCCAAGGCGTAATTCTCGCCCGCCCGGCCGCTGCGATAAGCGGCCACCACCCCAAACCGGACCTGATGAATGCTCCGTACCACCGCAGATACCGTTGACGCCATCCATGAAACCCTCTTTGCGGGCCCCCGGTCCGGCGTCATTGCCGTCGCCGGGTCCGGTTTGGAGTTCCTTGCCAGTCATGCCCAGCATGTAAACCAAGTGGCCGAGATTCTCGCCCCCTATGTCCGTCTCATCGGAATGTCAGGGGTGTGCATCGTGGTCCTCTGGAACTTCGGGCGGTTCATCTTTTGGGCACGCCGCAGGATGCTTGAGTTCTTTGTGGCGGACAACACCCATGATGACCGCCCCGAGCCCTGCCGAAAGTGCGGGTACCTCACCGGCTATCAGGTGAAGAAGGTCGTCTGCCGCGACGAGGATGATACCGACGAGGATTCCCGACCCACCAAGTTCAATGTACCCCGATGAAACCTTCCCTGCTTTTCTCTCAGACGCTTTCCGCCGTGCTCGCGTCCGGGCTCGCGCTCGCCCTCTTTACCTCTCAGGGGTGCTCACTCACCTCCGAAGGGGGGCACCCTGCCTCCTCTTCCGACCTCCAAACGGAGGTCAACGCCGCCCCTCGCGTGGCCCGCGCCGCCGTTGACGAGGCCCGTAAGCAGCTTGAGAAGCCGACCCCTGCGGTCCCGAAGGCGAAGGACATGCTGGAAATCGCTGCCTCCGCGCTCCCCGAATCCGACCAGCAGAGCCGCGACCTCGTAGCAGGGGTCATTGCGGACAACGGCAAGCTGCGGGAGGCAGTCGCCCGCGCGGAACGCGAGAAGGCCGAATCCGCAGCCGCCCTCGATTCAGCCCGTGGAGAGGCTGCTACCCTGCGCGAGCAGCTCAATGCGGCCAACCGCAAGCCCCTCTACTGGGTATCCTCCATCGTGGGGGGCATTCTGTTACTGTCCGGTGGCGTCATCGCAGCCTTCGGTGCCCAACTAGGCATCACGGCGGGCCCCGTTAAGGGTGGCATCCTCGCTGCCTTCGGTGCCTTCTCTCTCGGCGCGCTCTTCGTGGTGGACCGGGTGCTCGACTCCGAGCAGGTATCCGTAGCCCTGTGGATTCTGGTTGCAGCCGTTGCCATCGCGGTCCCGTACTCCCTCTGGCGCTGGATTGTGCAGGGTAGGACGCTCGCCCTTTCTGTCGCCGAGACAGACAAGCTCAAGGCTGCCGTGCCTCCAGAGGCAGTTGAAGCCTTTGAAGCCTCCGCAGGCCGGGCGATGGACAAGGCGCACAAAGCGGTGGTCAATCTCGCCCGCAAGGTGAGCGTCTAAAAACTCTGCTTGCAAAGCCGGCGGACTTGCTCAAGGGTCCGTGCTGCTCCCACTAACCACAACCCCCTCTACCTATGCCCGAAGACACCTCCGCCCCCGAAACTAAGCCCAAGTCCAAGGGCGGCATCGCCATCATCGTCGGCGGCGGCAAGCCCGAATCCGAAGGCGGGGACGCCGGCGTGTTTCTCCCGAAGGGACTCCTCGGTGAGCACTTCGAGGGAATCGAAGAAGGCAAGGAGTACACGGTCACTCTCAAGGTGAAGGTCGCCGGCAAGGACGATGAAGGCGTAGACGCCACCATCTCCGAGGTCACGGATGTCGATTCCTCCGGTGACGGCTTCGCCGGCACCGAATCCGAGGACGACATGGACTCCCGCTTTAAGAAGCACGCCGAGGGTGAAGACGAGGGTGAAGATACCCCCGATGGATTCGCCGGTGGCATGAAGGGCTAACTCAAGCCTTGCAACACGCGAAGACCTCCCCAAGAAAGGGGAGGTCTTTTCGTTATGAACGCACGCTTCTGCATTTTCACCTTCGGTCGGGACGCGGAAATGACCGCTATCCTCGTCAAGTACCTCCGTCACTGCGGCGCGGATAAGGTAGTCGTGATAGACGATGGGGGAAACCCCTTCAACCCGCAGGAGGTGGAGGCGGTGAAGGCTCTCGGGGCCGTGTACCAAGTGTCTTCTTGGAAGCGTGGCGGGAACCTGAATGGCAAGGAGGCGGTGCAGAATGTCCTCACCGACCTCGTTCAGCATTCAGCGGGGGTAGAGTGGGTGGTGAAGGTGGACGCTGACACGCTCCCGCAGCGCGAGTTCTTCGACTTCCTCTTATCGGATAAGGAATACGATTTGGTAGCATGCGGGCACAACGACCCGGCGAAGCCAATCATGGGTGCTTGCTATGCGCTGCGCCCGCCTGCCGTACTTCGGCTTCAGGTGGCCTCGGCGTACCTCGTACCCGGCTCCCGGCTCCCCGAGGATGTAACCGTAGGCAAGCTGGCCGTCCAAGAGGGTCTGGTAATCCGTACCTGCAAGTTGGGGTATCAGGACTACCATCGCCCGGGAATCTTCCTCAAGAATGTCCCCTCTTTCGCCGTGTGCTTCGGCTTCGTCACCGATGTCGCCGGCAACAATGCCCGCACTAAGGACCGATACGGGAAGTTCGTGGCCGTGAAGATGCAGGGCTTCCTTGATATGAAATCGGCTTGCCGTCCTCCGGCCAAGGTGAAACATACGGAAGAGCCAACCTAAC
>Ga0213919_1000898_pt1 | contig 11912 bp, 11 predicted proteins | sample McNCre317MG_FD_161056 | JGI IMG/M metagenome (GOLD analysis project Ga0213919, IMG submission 161056) | Freshwater microbial communities from McNutts Creek, Athens, Georgia, United States - 3-17 MG | ecosystem: Environmental > Aquatic > Freshwater > Creek | place: USA: Georgia | collected... | reverse complement strand
GATCACAGCGGAATGTTGCCGTGCTTGCGCCACGGGTTCTCGAGCTTCTTGTCCTTCAGCATCGCCAGCGAGCGGGCGATCCGCTTGCGGGTGTTGTGGGGCATGATCACGTCGTCGATGAAGCCGCGGGCGCCGGCCACGAAGGGGTTGGCGAATTTTTCCTTGTATTCCGTCTCGCGCTGGGCCAGCTTGACCGGGTCGTTCTTTTCCTCGCGGAAAATGATCTCGACCGCGCCCTTCGGCCCCATCACCGCGATCTCGGCCGACGGCCAGGCGAAGTTCACATCGCCGCGCAGGTGCTTGGAACTCATCACGTCGTAGGCGCCGCCATAAGCCTTGCGGGTGATCACGGTGACCTTCGGCACGGTGCATTCGGCGTAGGCGTAGAGCAGCTTGGCACCGTGCTTGATGATGCCGCCGTATTCCTGGGCGGTGCCCGGCATGAAGCCCGGCACGTCCACGAAAGTGACCACCGGAATGTTGAAGGCGTCGCAGAAGCGCACGAAACGGGCGGCCTTGATCGACGACTTGATATCCAGGCAGCCGGCCAGCACCAGCGGCTGGTTGGCGACGATGCCCACCGGACTGCCGTCGATACGGCCAAAACCGATCAGCACGTTCTTCGCGTAGTCGGGCTGCAGCTCGAAGAAGTCGCAGTCGTCCACCACCTTGACGATCAGCTCCTTCATGTCATAGGGCTTGTTGGGGTTGTCCGGCACCAACGTGTCGAGGGAATAATCGACGCGGTCGACCGGATCGTTGGTCGGCGTGACCGGCGGCTTTTCACGGTTGTTGGCGGGCAGGAAATTGACCAGCCGGCGCAGCATCAGCAGCGCCTCGATGTCGTTCTCGAAGGCCAGGTCGGCGACGCCGGACTTGGTGGTGTGGGTGACGGCACCGCCCAGTTCTTCGGCGGTGACGTCCTCGTGGGTGACGGTCTTGACCACTTCCGGGCCGGTCACGAACATGTAGGACGAATCCTTGACCATGAAGATGAAGTCGGTCATCGACGGCGAATAGACCGCGCCACCGGCACAGGGCCCCATGATCATCGAAATCTGCGGCACCACGCCGGAGGCCAGCACATTGCGCTGGAACACGTCGGCATAGCCGCCGAGGGAGGCCACGCCTTCCTGGATGCGGGCGCCGCCAGAATCATTGAGGCCGATCACCGGCGCGCCGACCTTCATGGCCTGATCCAGCACCTTGCAGAGCTTCTCGGCGTGGGTTTCCGACAGCGAGCCGCCAAACACCGTGAAGTCCTGGCTGAACACGAAAACCAGCCGCCCATTGATGGTGCCGTAGCCAATCACCACACCGTCGCCCGGGGTTTTTTCGGCCTGATCCATCCCGAAGTCAACGCAGCGGTGCTCCTTGAACATGTCCCATTCTTCGAAGGAGTCCTGGTCGAGAAGCATTTCGATGCGTTCGCGGGCGGTCAGCTTGCCCTTGGCGTGCTGGGCCTCGATGCGCTTCTCGCCCCCGCCGAGGCGGGCCGCTTCGCGCTTCTTTTCCAGCTGGTGGATGATGTCGTGCATTTACAGCCTCCAGTCAATAGTTGAATTTTTTCTTCAGCCCAGATGGCCAAGCAGCCGCGCCGCCGCCGCCGAGGGTGTCATCCTGCCCGCCTCGACTGCCGCCTGCAAACCGGACAAATCCTGCTGCACCCGGGCGTTGTTTGCAAACCGGGCACGCAGGCCCTGATCAATCAGTTCCCACATCCACGCCTGCGCCTGGTGGCGACGGCGCGCCTCGAATTCACCACTGGCCTGCATCACCCTGCGGTAATCCGCAATGGTATTCCAGAATTCGGCAATCCCCTGCTTCTGTATGGCCGACAGCGTCAGCACCGGCGGCGTCCATTGCGGCGACGGATGGCGCAGCATACCCAGTGCGCTCTTGATCTGCGAGCGGGCGACGCTGGCCGCCTGGGGATCGATGTCGGCCTTGTTGATGACGATCAGGTCGGCGAGCTCCATGATCCCCTTCTTGATCGCCTGCAGATCGTCGCCGGCATTGGGGAGCTGGAGCAGGCAGAAGATGTCGGTCATGCCGGCCACCGCCGTTTCGGACTGGCCGACACCCACCGTCTCGACGATGATCACATCGAAGCCGGCAGCCTCGCACACCAGCATCGCCTCGCGGGTCTTCTCGGCGACCCCGCCGAGGCTGCCCGCCGACGGGCTCGGCCGGATGAAGGCTTCCGTGCGCTGCGACAGCAGCTCCATCCGTGTCTTGTCGCCGAGGATGGATCCGCCGGTGACGCTGGACGACGGGTCCACCGCCAGCACTGCAACCTTGTGGCCCTGCTCGATGAGGTAGAGGCCGAGGGCCTCGATGAAGGTGGACTTGCCGACCCCCGGCACGCCGGAGATGCCCACCCGCATCGAGCGCCCGCTGTGCGGCAGCAGGCCTTCGAGCACGTTGCGGGCACGCTGCTTGTGGTCCGGCCGCTGGGATTCGATCAGTGTGATGGTCTTGGCGAGCGGGCGCAGCTGGTGCCTGAGCACACCATCGACCAAGGCCTGGTCGGCGTCATCGCGGCTTGGAGGATCGGCAGACGGGTGCATGGGGCTCATGAATGCTCGCGCGCCGACCGAGGCCGGCGCGCGGGTTATCAGGGTCGGGTTCAGTTCCGGCGGGCAGCGCGTATCTGCTTCAGCACCTCACGGGCAGCCGCGGGAATCGGCGTGCCCGGTCCGAAGATGCCCTTGGTGCCGGCGGCATAGAGGGCCTCGTAGTCCTGGGCCGGAATCACCCCGCCAACAAAGGTGATGATGTCGTCGGCACCCAGATCCTTCAGCGCCTTGATGACCGCCGGCACCAGCGTCTTGTGACCGGCGGCGAGGCTGGAGCAGCCCACCGCATGGACATCGTTCTCGACCGCGTGACGGGCGGCTTCTTCCGGCGTCTGGAAGAGCGGGCCGATGTCGATGTCGAAGCCCAGGTCGGCGAAGGCGGAAGCCACCACCTTGGAGCCGCGGTCGTGACCGTCCTGCCCCAGCTTGGCGATCATGATGCGCGGGCGGCGGCCTTCCTCGGCGACGAAGGCGTCGATGTCGGCCTTGAGGGCCTGCCAGTCCTCATTGCCCTCGACCACCGCGTTGTAGATGCCGGTCACCGCCTGCGGGTTGGCGCGGTAACGACCGAAGACAACTTCCAGCGCATCCGAAATCTCGCCGACGGTGGCGCGCAGCCGCACGGCCTTGACGCTGAGATCGAGCAGGTTGCCCTGGCCGGACTTCGCGCATTCGGTGAGAGCGGCCAGCGCGGCATCGACGGCGCTCTGGTCGCGCAGCGCGCGGATGCGGGCGAGGCGCTCGACCTGGGCCTCGCGGACCACGTGGTTGTCGATGTCGAGGATGTCGATCGGGTCCTCCTTGGCGAGCTTGTACTTATTGACGCCGACGATCACGTCCTTGCCGGAGTCGATGCGGGCCTGCTTCTCAGCTGCGCATTCCTCGACCTTCATCTTGGCCCAGCCGGATTCCACGGCCTTGGTCATCCCCCCCATCGCCTCGATTTCCTCGATCAGCGCCCAGGCCGCATCAGCCATGTCCTGAGTCAGCTTTTCCATCATGTAGGAGCCGGCCCACGGATCGACGACGCTGGTGATGTGGGTTTCTTCCTGAATGATGATCTGGGTGTTGCGGGCGATGCGCGCCGAGAACTCGGTGGGCAGCGCGATGGCTTCGTCCAGCGCGTTGGTGTGCAGCGACTGGGTGCCGCCGAAGACCGCCGCCATCGCCTCGATGGTGGTGCGCACGACGTTGTTGTACGGATCCTGCTCGGTGAGCGACCAGCCGGAGGTCTGGCTGTGGGTGCGCAGCATCATCGACTTCTGGCTCTTCGGCTCGAACTGCTTCATCAGCCGCCACCACAGCATGCGCGCGGCGCGCATCTTGGCGATCTCGAGGTAGAAGTTCATGCCCACCGCCCAGAAGAAGGACAGGCGGCCGGCGAAGGTATCCACGTCCATGCCGGACTGGATGCCGGTGCGCACGTACTCGACACCGTCGGCCAGCGTGAAGGCCAGTTCGATGGCCTGGTTGGCGCCCGCTTCCTGGATGTGGTAACCCGAGATCGAGATGCTGTTGAACCGGGGCATGTGGGCCGACGTGTATTGGAAGATGTCGGCGATGATCTTCATCGACGGCGTCGGCGGGTAGATGTAGGTGTTGCGGACCATGAACTCCTTGAGGATGTCGTTCTGGATGGTCCCGGACAGCTTGTCCTGGCTGACGCCCTGCTCCTCGGCAGCGACGATGTAGCCGGCGAGGATGGGCAGCACCGCGCCATTCATCGTCATCGATACCGAAATCTTGTCGAGCGGAATGCCGTCGAAGAGGATCTTCATGTCCTCGACCGAGTCGATCGCCACGCCCGCCTTGCCGACATCGCCGACCACGCGGGGATTGTCCGAATCGTAACCCCGGTGGGTGGCGAGATCGAAGGCCACCGACACGCCCTGACCGCCGGCAGCCAGCGCCTTGCGGTAGAAGGCGTTGGAGGCCTCGGCGGTGGAGAAGCCGGCGTACTGGCGGATGGTCCATGGCCGGGCCGCGTACATCGTCGCCTGCGGGCCGCGCAGGAAAGGCTCGAAGCCCGGCAGGGTGTCGGCGTACTTGAGGCCGGCAAGGTCGGCCGCGGTGTACAGCGGCTTGACGGTGATGCCTTCCGGCGTGACCCAGTTCAACCTGGAAACGTCACCCTCGGGCGCCGACTTGGCGGCTGCCTTGTTCCAGGCGGCCAGATCCGGCTGGGGGAAGGTCGGTTCGTTGTGCTTGGCCATCTTCTTTCTACCCTCATCTGACAGGGCCACCCGACGGCCCACGACTATTGACCCAATGCGCGAAAACCGGCGGTGACACCCTGGTCACGGCCGGCCGCCGCACCCTGCGCAGGGCACTGGCTCCCTCCCTCCGTGCTCTTATGTTGTCCGCCGGCCCGAGGCCGGCGGGCTGACATCCCGGGTCGCATCGTGGGCCGAAACTTGACTTGGCTTACCCGGAAGATAATACTTTATCCATAATTATGAATGCAATAGCTGCATGCCGCAGCGCAGCGAAGCCCACTCTCCAGTCCATGAACGCCGGCCGGATCGCTCCTCTCGCCCTCTATCAGGAAGTCGCAGAACGACTGCGCCAACGCATCTTTTCCCACGAACTGCCGCCTGGCACCTGGGTCGATGAGCAAGCCCTCGCCGCCGACTACGGCATCTCCCGCACCCCGCTTCGCGAAGCCCTCAAGGTGCTCGCCTCCGAAGGCCTCGTTACCCTGAAGCCACGGCGCGGCTGCTACGTCACCGAGATCTCCGATCGCGACCTGGACGAGATCTTCACGGTGATGGCCCTGCTCGAAGGCCAGTGCGCGGCCGACACCGCCCGCAAGGCCAGCGACGCCGACCTCGCAAGACTCCGCGACATCCACGCAGCGCTCGAACAGGCAGCAAGCGGCCACGACATCAACGGCTTCTTCGAAGCCAACCAGGCCTTCCACCATGAAGTGCATCGCATCGCCGGCAACCGCTGGCTGACCCAGGCGATCGTCGACCTGCGCAGGGTCATCAAACTGTCGCGCCATCACTCCCTGTCCAGCGAAGGGCGTCTCCGGCAATCCCTCGCCGAGCACCGGACCCTGCTCGATGCACTGTCCCGCCGCGACGTGGCCGCCAGTGAGCAGTGCATGCGTGACCATATTTCCAGCGGTCGCCAGGCCCTCGCCCGGGTCGCCCAGGACAGGACGAAGGTGGCCTGAAGCGGCGCCGCCAAGCACATGCCGGCCCACGGAGCCAGGTGCGGCGTTGCGGTAGGCGATTTGAGTTTGCTCAAACTATCCGGCGTGGAAGTCATATAGGATTGGGGCTGTTCAAGAGCAGGGGCGAAGAAATCGCCCCTCCCCCAACCACGCCCAGGAAAAGATCATGAGCGCCCAGACCGACAATGAGTCCATCGACAGCTTCTCCGAGTGCCATGCCGGCATCGTCAACCACCTGAAGGATCTCGACCGCCTGCCGCCGTTGCTCGCCCCCGCGATGCAGGCCTGCCAGATCGCCGCCGAGGCGGTGCGTTTCTTCCGTAGCGCGGTTTTCGAGCACCACAATGACGAAGAGCGGGAGCTCTTCCCTGCCGTGCTGGCCGACGCCGCTCAGGGTGAAGAACGCAACAAGATGCAGGAAATCGTCGACCGCCTGGTTCGCGAGCACCGCCACCTCGAATCCATCTGGTCCAAGCTGGAGCCCGCGCTCAGCGGCATCGCCCACGGCACCCCGTCGAATGTCGACGTGAAGATGCTGGAGCAACTGGTCAGCAACTACATGGCCCATGCCCAGTTCGAGGAAGAAAACTTCCTGCCGCTGGCGAAGGCCATCCTCGGACGCAAAGGCGAGCACCTGGCCGCCCTCGGCCTGCGCCTGCACATGCGCCACAAGCCGCTGGTGTCCACCCCGTTCTAAGCGCCGCCACGGGCCGGCGGCGCAAATGACATCCCCGCCTGGGCCAGTCCCGGCGGGGCATTCTTCTGACTGCGACGACGCCCCGGAATTCAGGCCGGGGGGAGTTCGGCAATCACCAGAATCTGCACATAGCGCATGTCCCGGGTCTGCTCCGGGAACAGACGGAAGAGCAGCCGCCGCAGAAGCTTGTCGGCCGCCCACCATTCCTCGCTGATGCCGATCACCTCCCGCACACGGAAACCTTGGGCCTCAAAGAGCGCGACGATACTTTTCTCCGTGAAGAAACGCAGGTGAGTCCTGTCCCGGACCCCCTGCTCCTCATAGCGCCAATCCCGCTCGAGTATCAGGTGCTCCAGATTTTCGATGTGGCGAATGTTCGGCACGCAGCAATGGACTCGCCCTCCCGGCCTGAGCTTGCTGCTCGCAAGCTGCAAGGCTATCGCCGGATCGCTCATGTGCTCCAGCGAGTCATTGAAGGTGATCAGATCGAAATATCGGTCAGGCAGTGGATTCGACGGGCCGAACAGATCGACAATGACGCGGTCCAGACGCGCGCTCGCCACTGCTGCGGAGGCCGGATCGGGCTCCACCCCCCACACCTCGACCTCTCGCCCCTCCTTGAGGGCCCGCCCGAATCCGCCCTTGTGGCACCCGACGTCGAGCACCTTGCTCACATCAGCGGGGACATGGCACAACAGGGGGTCGCGGGCTGAATCGGTGTATCGGGGGCGCTCGAGGAGACTCATGGAGATCAGGATTCGTAGAAAACAACACTGGAGACCACGAGAATATACAGTCCCCTCGCGCCTTATGCATCACAGCTTGGCGCGGCCGTCAGCCTCAGCCCGGTCGCGGGAGAGGATGCTCAGGTCCACGAAACCCTTTTCCATTCGACGACGACACGCTCATGCCCGGTAACCTCCTCTTCAGCCAGCACGCAGGCATCGCCACCCTGACCCTGTCCAACCCCGACCGGCTCAACGCGGTGGACGCCGGCATGTGGCGTGCGCTGGAACAGCGCATGAGCGCCCTCAATGCCGATCCGGAACTGCGCTGCGTCGTGCTGCGCGGTGCCGGCGACAAGGCCTTCGCAGCCGGCGGCGACATCGAGGAGTTCCTGACCGTGCGGGCCACCGTCGACGATGCGCTGTATTACCACGAGGAACTCGTCGCCGCCGCGCTCGACGCGATCCGGAGTTGCCCGGTGCCCACCGTCGCAATGATCCAGGGTGCCTGCATCGGCGGCGGACTGGAGATTGCCGGCTGCTGCGACATCCGCATCGCCGGCGAATCGAGCCGCTTCGGCGCCCCGATCAACAAGCTGGGTTTCTCGATGTACCCGGGGGAAATGGCCGGCCTGCTCGAACTCGTCGGCCCGGCGGTATTGCTGGAGATCCTGCTCGAAGGCCGCATCCTCGGCGCCCGCGAGGCGCTCGCCAAGGGACTGCTGACCCGCGTCGTGGACGACGGGGACGTCGAGAACGAAGCCCTCGCCACTGCCGGCCGCATCCTCAAAAGCGCCCCGCTGGTGGCCCGCTGGCACAAGCAGTGGGTGCACCGGTTGATGAAGGGCACACCCCTCTCTGCCGAGGAAAAGCGCGCAGCCTTCGATTTCCTGGCCACCGAGGACTACCGGGAAGGACTCGATGCCTTTCTCGGCAAACGGGCACCAGTATTCAAGGGACGCTGAGACCGCGGGGCGCCGGCCTTTCCGGTGTCAGGCCCCCAGCACGGTGTGCAGCATCTTCAGCGACAGCGCCATCAGCACACCGGCGAAGATCTTCTTCAGCGTGGCGACTGGCAGACGGTGGGCGAGTTTCGCACCCACCGGCGCGGTGAAGGTGGACACCAGGCTGATCAGCACCAGCGCAGGCACATAGACGAAGCCGAAGGACCACTCCGGCAGGCCGCCCGTACCCCAGCCATTGATCAGGTAACCCAACGCGCCGGCCACCGCGATGGGTAGACCGATGGCGGCGGAGGTGCCGATCGCGTGCTGGACCTTCACGTTGCACCAGGTCATGAAGGGTACGGACAGGGAACCGCCACCGATCGCCACCAGCGAGGAGATGCCGCCGATGAAGCCACCGACGCCGATCAGCCCCGCCGCGCCGGGCAGCTCACGGGACGGCTTGGGCTTCACATTGAGGATCATCTGCACCGACACGTAGGCCGTGAAGCAGGCGAAGAACACCGCCAGCGGCGCGGTGGGCACCCGCGACGCGATGAAGGTGCCGGCGAAGGTGCCGGCCAGCACGCCGGGGGCGACGCCCTTCACGATGTCCCAGCGCACCGCGCCGTGGGCATGATGGGCGCGCAGGCTGGAGATTGAGGTGATCACGATGCCGGCCATCGAGGTGCCGAGGGCGACGTGCACCAGGTGATCCGCGGCGAAGCCCTGGGCGGCGAAGAAGGTCGTCAGCACCGGCACCATGATGCCCCCGCCGCCGATGCCGAGCAGGCCGGCGAAGAATCCGACGAAGGCGCCCAGGGCCAGGTAGGCCGCCACCCATTCAATGCTGATGCTCATGTCCAGTCCTGCAGGTCGGTTGCGCCGAGCAAGCGCCCGACGATGAAACGCCACTCATCGGCCGTGACCGGCGTGATCGACAGCCGGTTGCCGCGGGCGAGGACGCGCATGTTGGCCAGTTCCGGCCGGGTGCGCAATTCGGGCAAACCCACCAGGCGGGTCTTGCGCACGAAAGCCACATCCACATGCAGCCAGCGCGGGTTGGCGGAAGACGATTTCGGGTCGAAATACTTGCTCGCGGGATCGAACTGGGTCGCGTCCGGGTAAGCCGTGCTGGCGACCCGGGCAATCCCGGCAATGCCCGGCTCGGCACAGCCGGAGTGGTAGAACAGCACCCCGTCACCGATGCGCATCAGATCACGCATGAAGTTGCGTGCCTGGTAGTTGCGCACGCCATACCACGGCACGGTCTGGCCGGGGCGGGCGGCCAGGTCGTCGATGGACACGTCGTCAGGTTCGGACTTCATCAGCCAGCAGGGCATCGGCGTTCTCCGGATCACAAAGCGCCTATGTTAGGGCCTCGCCGCCGCGGCGCCGAGCTCACGCCGGCCGGCCTGCAAACCTCGTCGAAGCGGGGCGCTGCGCTATCATTCGCGCCTGACCGAACGTCCCGACCCTCGTCTTCTGCCGTGGGGCGCGAGCGCCCATGACCCGACTCTACCCCTTTCTCTTCGTCGTCCTGTGGAGCACCGGCTTCATCGGCGCCAAGTTCGGCCTGCCCTACGCCGAACCGCTCACCTTTCTGTGCGCCCGCTACGTGCTGGTCATCGCGCTGATGGGCCTCGTCGCGCTGGCGACCCGTGCGCCGTGGCCGCCGACGCCGCGGCAATGGCTGCACATCGCCGTCACCGGGCTGCTGGTGCATGCGCTCTATCTCGGCGGCGTGTTCGTGGCGATCAGCCACGGCCTGCCGGCCGGCATCGCCTCGCTGGTGGTGGGCCTGCAGCCCCTGCTCACCGCCCTGGGCGCCGGCCTGCTGCTCGGCGAGAAGGTGCTGCCGCGCCAGTGGGCCGGGCTGGTGCTCGGCTTCGGCGGCGTCGGACTGGTGGTATCCCACAAGGTCGCCGCGGCGGCCAGCACGCCGGAACTCTCGGCGATGCTGAGCCCGGTCCTGCTCGCGCTCGTCGGCATCACCGCCGGCACCCTGTACCAGAAGCGCTTCTGCCCGGGCTTCGACCTGCGTACCGGCTCGGTGATCCAGTTCGTGCCCTCGCTGATCGTCAGCGCCCTCCTCGCCAGCCAGACCGAGACGATGATCCTCGACTGGAGCGGGCAGTTCATCTTCGCGCTGCTGTGGCTGGTGCTGGTGCTGTCGGTCGGCGCGGTCAGCCTGCTCAACCTGCTGATCCGCAGCGGCAGCGCCGTGAACGTCGCCAGCCTGTTCTACCTCACCCCGCCGACCACCGCGCTGATCGCCTGGGCCGCCTTCGGCGAAACCCTCAGCGGCCTCGCGCTGATTGGCATGGGCCTGTCGGTGTTCGGCGTGTGGCTGGCCCGCAAGTGAAGCAGCCAGCGGCCTCCGCCACCGTCGCGACGCGCATCCTCGGCATCGACCCCGGCCTGCGCAAAACCGGCTTCGGCATCATCGACACCCTTGGCAGCCAGCTGCGCTACGTGGCCAGCGGCTGCATCAAGAGCGGCGAAGGCAGTCTGCCGGAACGCCTCAAGATCATCCTCGACGGTGTCCGCGAGGTGGTCGCCACCTACCGGCCCGATCAGGTGGCGGTGGAGATCGTCTTCGTCAACGTCAATCCCCAATCCACGCTGCTGCTCGGCCAGGCGCGGGGCGCGGCGATCTGCGGCGCGGTGTCCTGCGACCTGCCGGTCGCCGAATACACGGCACTGCAGGTCAAGCAGGCCGTCGTCGGCCACGGCAAGGCCGCCAAGGAGCAGGTCTGCCACATGGTCGAACGCCTGCTGGCGCTGGACGCCAGCCCCTCACCCGACGCTGCCGACGCGCTGGCCTGCGCGATCTGCCACGCCCACGGCAGCAGCGGACTGGCCGCGGTGGCCGGTGTCGGCACCCGCAAGCGTGGCGGACGACTGACTCGCTGAAGTCGGCCCCGGGTAAGTAGGGAAAACTATTGTCACATTGACAAAAGTAAAGATTTTCGGCCGACCCCCCGTCATAATTGGAAGCTCACTCTGACGAGCCCGGCCACAGCGCAAACGGTCCTCCGGCGCCGGCGCCCGGCCGAACACTTGCGACCTGGAGCCCACCCCTGCCCTCCGACCAGCCCTCCACCGCCGCCAAACTGCTGATCGCCGCGAGCTACCTGCTGCTCGGCGCAGTGGGCCTCGGCCTCTCGGTCAGCGCCGGCTTCGGCAGCCCGCTCTTCCCTGCAGCCGGCCTGGCCCTGGCTGCCGCACTGCATTTTGGTACGCGCGCGCTGCCGGCCGTCTGGATCGGCTCGGCGCTCCTCCATCTCGGCCTCGCCGGGTTCCGCGGCACGCTTTCGCTATCCGCCGTCGCTGCCGCGGCCCTGATCGCCAGCGGGGCCTGTGCCCAGGCCTGGGCCGGTCAGGCGCTGATCCGGCATCGGCAGGGCGAGGCCTGGCGCCACCTCGAGCATGAGCGCGAGGTGCTCGCCTTCCTGCTGCTCGGCGGCCCCCTCGCCTGCCTCGTGTCGGCGACCATCGGCGCCACGGTCCTGCTGCTGCTGGGTCCGGTCAGCCTGCCGGCACTACCCTTCACCTGGTGGAACTGGTTCGTCGGCGACACCCTCGGCACACTGATCCTCACCCCGCTGTGCCTGAGTCTGATGATGCACGGAACCCCCCTGTGGCGGGCCCGCCGCCGCCGGCTGGTCGCACCGATGGTGATGACTCTGCTGTTCATCGGCGCAGCCTTCCATGCCACCTACCGGTGGGAGCAGCACAGCCAGTACAGCCGCGTCGAAGCCGATGGCGAGCACATCCAGAAACGTC
>Ga0213919_1000897_pt1 | contig 11916 bp, 22 predicted proteins | sample McNCre317MG_FD_161056 | JGI IMG/M metagenome (GOLD analysis project Ga0213919, IMG submission 161056) | Freshwater microbial communities from McNutts Creek, Athens, Georgia, United States - 3-17 MG | ecosystem: Environmental > Aquatic > Freshwater > Creek | place: USA: Georgia | collected... | reverse complement strand
TGGGCCGCAGCCTCAGCGCGCCTGGCGATGGCGGCATGCAGCGCAGCGCCCGCATCGGCAAAGCGCTCGATGCGCTGCTCGTTCGCCAAGATCCACTCGATCGACGTGAATTGCGCCCCGCGATCGGGACCGGTCAACCGACTGGATCGGGTAGAGATTTGACGGCCCCCTGGGGTTGTGCGGGCGCCACGTGGGCAGGTGGCTGGTCTCGTTTCACGTGGACCATGGGTGCGCGGGATCGGTGGGCATGCCTGCGAGATTGCAGGTGCTGAGGACCTCGTTGCGTTCGACGCGTTGCTTGTGCGCGTTGTGGCAACTGGTGCACAGCGACTGCCAATTCGCTCGCGACCAGAAGAGCACGAGGTCTCCCTTGTGCGGCTGGATGTGGTCGACGACTCTTGCCTCGACCACCACGCCACGCTCAGCGTGATCCTTGCACAACGGATGCTTCGCCAGGTGCTCGGCACGCGCCTTGCGCCAGCGCGCACCGTACAGGTTGTGGTGTTGACCGGCGGTAGCCATCCCCAGGATGCCGCAATGTAGCCGCTTCACTGCAACTCTCAAAGTGTTTCAGCGCGTAACGCTAGCGCGCCGTGGCGGCGAGAGTCAGCGCGGCGACGCGGGCACGCTCGGCTTCCGCTGCTGCGTTGCGGTCCGACAGCCATGCAGCCAGGCGGTACTGCGCGCGCTCGACCCTTAGGTAGAACGTGCGCTCGGTGCAGCCAGCACGCCGCAGCTTGGCCTCGAGGCCTTGGTTGTCGACATAGTGCAGGTGCAGCACTCGGCGCAGCTCGGGGTCAAGGGTCTTGATGCCTGCGTCGATGACCACCGCTTCAGCGTCGTCGACCGTGATGACCGCCGGTGCGTCGTGCCCGCCGCAGTCCACGCGCTCGAACGTACCGATGCGAGCGTAGTTGCCGCCGCCCTGCGTGCTGGCGATGCACCATCTAGCCCAGTTGTTGAGCTCCCGGTCGAGCCATTCCAGACGGCTCACGACCTGACCCCATGGTCGCGCGCATAGCGCTGCCTGATCGCCACTGCGTAGGAGCGCGAGATGCCAACGCTGGCCGCGACCTCCTTGATGGGCAGATCGGCCTCGGCGATCCAGCGCCGCAGGTCGTACGGGACCTTGCTGCGCCGCTTGCCTTCGACGATGTTCGCGATCGACCGTGCGACCGTGCGGGCGCATCCAGTCTTGACCTGCCACTGCCCGAACGCAGCCGGCGTCCAGCACCGCAGGTGGTCCGGGTTCACACAGTCGTACGACTCGCACACTCTGTACACCCGAAACCCGGCCGGCACCTCTTCGGCGCCCGTGTGCAGCATCCATGCACAGCGCGTCACGCTGATCGCGCCGACGCCGTGCAGGTGCACCGAGTGCCTCGCACCTTTCGGCATCGGCCGACCGCGCGCGCTGCGGTAGTGCCAGCACTTGCCGATCTTGTCGACCACACATCGCGCCCGCAGTGTCTCGATGCACCGCACCGATCCCAGGTAAGCCCCGTGCGGGTGGCTCATCGCAGCGTCTCCGCGTCGGCCTGATGCAGCATGTCGTGCACTTCGGCGATCGCCGTGCAGATCGCGCTCAGCAGGATGGATGCGCGCCGCTGGCGGGTGGCGTAGGTGTTCAGCAGCATCGTCAGATCTTCGAGCGCTGCGTCGATGCGCTCACGCCCGTCAACCGCGACCGTGGTGACGCATGCTTCGTGCGGCACGACGCGAGGATCGAGGTACTTCGGGCCGCTCACCGTGCAGCCCTCCGCGCCAGCTCATCGCGCAGCGCCTGCAACCGCGCCCGCGCCTGCGCCGCCATCGCGGCTGCAGCTGGGGTCACGAGCACGGTCGCGCCATCGGCATCGCTCACCTCACTCGCCGCGCGCTCGCCTGCGCCGCCGCCGCGCCGCTGTCGGGCATGGGCCGCAGCCTCAGCGCGCCTGGCGATGGCGGCATGCAGCGCAGCGCCCGCATCGGCAAAGCGCTCGATGCGCTGCTCGTTCGCCAAGATCCACTCGATCGACGTGAATTGCGCCCCGCGATCGCGGATCCACGCGTCATCGGCTGCGCCGTCCAGCGCCAGCGCGAGCGTGTCCTCTGGGTACACGTGCAGCATCGCCTCGACCGCGCGCGCGCGCTGCGGGCCGATGCCGGCACGAAGCTTGCCGAAGAGCAAGCGCCATCGGTGATACAGCCGCATGCACGGCGACGCCTGGGCGGCGCAGGCGGCGTCGAGCGCCTCATCCGATGCCGCCGGGCCGTCTGCGGGGTCGTCATCGCCGTTCGGTGCGCTGGCTGTGGCGGTGGCGGATGAGGCGGTGGTGGCGTGCGCGTCGCGCGCGGCGCGTGGCGGAGCGGAGCGGAAGAGCGGTGCGGAGCGGTTGGCGACAAGGCGAAGAGTGCGTTGCGACACGGTATGGGTCTCCTAACTCCGTGTTGAATTGATTGATTGCTCTCGGTTGCTCGGTTGTTGGCGCGAGCGACCCCTTCCCCGCGCGTTGCACTGCACGAGGTTCGTCACTCGCCTTTGAAACCTGTTGCCCTGCGGCAGCTTCGGCGTCATTGCGTGGCGGCAGACTTGATCACGCGCGCACCTTCTTCGAGGCATCTACGCACGACATCCCGCGGGCTCTACCTACTACGACCCACCCTGCCCATCGCTGCGGTCCCGGTATCTAGGGCATCACGTACGCTCGCGCGCCCCGTCGGCCGACGCGCAAGGGCAGAAGTAGTCGGGCTCATCGACCACCTCTGCATGACGATCCCCGTTTACTGTTGGGATCGCCGTTGAATCGCCAATGGCCGGCGCCGCCCCGCCGCACGGGGCGGTGAAGAATCAGCCGCCAGGCGCGCCAAAGTCCAGCGCGCCCGTGTCCTCTGCCGTCTGCTGCGCAAGCGACGCCGTAGCAGCGTCGACGCGCGCAATGACGGCCTTGATCGCCGTCTCGGCCGCCGCAGGATCGCCGGCGGCGGCCAGTGCCGCAAGCGCGGCCACGAGCTGCGAACGCACGTCGGCCAGCGCCACGATCAGCAAGTCGGCCTTGCTGTTCGCGCTTTCCACGCCGGCCTCGAGCCCGGCGACCTTGGCGGTAAGTTCGGTGGTGGCTTCGGTCAGTGACATGATCATTTCCTTGATGGCGCGGATGTCCTCGGGCATCCGCAGGTGCGACGCAATAAGGTCGAGGAAGGGGAATGTGGTGGTGGTGGGGGTGTCGGCTGGCATGGCGCTCGCCGTTCGTGACGGCCGGGGGGTGGGGTTACTCGGGCGTGCCCAGCAGAATCGGCACACCGGTGCCCTCGGCGATGCGCTGCCACGCATCCCGAAACGCCGTCTCCAGCACCTTGTGCGGGCGCACCAGCTCGTACCAGATCGCGAGCTTCCCGTCAGCCACGCGGTAGCGCAGCCGCGCCATCAGCGCCTGGGGCTCTTCGAGCTCGAACACCGGTATCGCCAGCCCGATGTGCTCGGGCAACCGCACCGTGCCGCTCGCGTTGTTCTCCGCGCGCCATTGCAGCGTGTGTGACCCGTCCTGCAGCCGCTGCTGCGCCACGAACTGCGCAGCCGTTGCAGCCTCGAAGCTCAGCGTCATTTCCAGCAGCGTCGCCCCGTCCGGCTCGAGGATGTCGGGCAGGTTGTCTTCGATGAACCGCGCGAAGTCCAGCTGCGACATCGGCTTGCGATCGGCCTGCGTCCACACCGTCCACTCGCGGCTCGCCGGCATCGCGAAATGCGCGCGGAACTCTCGCCAATCGGCGACCGACGGCGTATCGCCTTCCTTGTCCCGCGTACTGTGATCGTCGAGCACCGCGAGGAACACCGCCGGCGACACCGTCGCGTAGATCCTCGAATCCGTAGTCGAGTGATCCAACACATACTTCACGAAGCTCGCCGTGTCGCGCAGCTTCACCGTCGTGCGACACGTCAGCGGCGCCGAATCCAGCGGCAGCGCCTTCAGCTCGTACCCCCACGGCACCACCGTGTACGGCACGCCGTGCGGCGTCGGGTTGTGGCGCGCGGCGCCCGCCGCAGCGCCTGCATCCAGCAGCGCGCGCACGCTCAGCGCTGACTCACGGTTAGGCGATGGGCCCGGAATGTCGGTCATGGATTGATCCTCCTTGGGTGGGTGGTGCGCGTGAATCACGCCGCCGGCCGATCGGCCGCCAGCGTGATCCCGGGCAAGTCGCGCTGCGCCGGGTTGTTGCGCTGCAAGTTGCCCTCGACCGTCGGGAACATGATCGTTCCGCGCGACTTCAGCTCGGGCTTCTTCAGCTTCACCTCGTCGGCCACCGTCACGATCTCGGTGCTGCCCTTCGCGGGCGCGATCTTCAGCGTCAGCGTCAGCGCGCCGGCGCCGCCGGTGGTCATCACCGCGCGCGTCAGCTCTTGCAGCGCGGCATCAAGCGCATCGATCACCTCCCCGCCGCGGATATCGCGCAGGGTGTCGAAAAACGGGCGTCGTGGCATGGGTGCGGTCTCCTTCTCGTCGTGGTGGGTGGTGGCGGACAAAACGCTTGCGCCCTATTCCCAGAAGCTGCGCACGCGTGGTTAGGGTTGAGCGTCAGCCGATGCCTGCGCCGGCGCCGGCGCCGCGGGATCGCCGCACCGCGGCGCCTCGAGCAACCCGGGCGCGGCGTCGTCATCGAACGCCCACGCAAGGTCGAACACGCTCGGCACGGGCCGCGCGGCGCGCGCTGGCGCGGCAACCTGCTGCTGCGGCTGCGGCGCATCGCACGCAGCGGCCTGCAGCAGCGCCGGCCGCCCAGACGCCACCACGCGCAGATCGCCCCGCTGCACCAGGCGTGACGCAGTGCGATGCGCGTCGGCCATCGACACCTGCACGCGCAGCGCGACATCGCGCGTGCACGCGGGCGCGCGCCAGGCGCCGAGCATCGCGCGGGCTATGGGGCCGTTCACGCCGAGTACTCCTGTTCGGCCAACTCGCAGAACACGAGCGGGTAGACCTCGCGAACGTGATTCCAGTAGCCTTCGCCGCCCTTCGGGCAGCCGATGCAGTTGGCGTTCTCGAATCCGTCGCGGTACGTCTGCGGCAGCTCGATCCCGGCACGCTTGACCATCGCGAGGCAATCGGCCTTGCCGACCCCGCGATCGACGAGAGGCGCGACCATGTTGATGGTCGGGTTGCGCTCGGCGAAGTCAGCAGCGCGGTCGGCTTCTTCCGCCGTGAAGCCGAACACCACAACATCGTCCGGGCGCGAGATTGCTTCGAGCGGCTTGCGCTTCAGTTCGGCTGAGCACGGCGCACCGCGTGGCCCCTTCATGTACTGCTTGCGCCGCCACACCTCATCCGCTGACGCGTCGAACTTGTCGTTGCGCACGACCGTTGCGCGTTGGCCGAACCAGTCCTCGCAGTCGGCGAGGAAGCGTCGGTTATCGTCGTGCTCTTCGCGCAGAAACGCGTTCGCGATCACGAACTCGTGCTTGCGGCCGTACTCGGCCATCGCCAACTTGGTCGCGACTGCCGAAGCAGCGCCGCATGAGAACTCAGCAACGATGCGGCTCATCGTGCCCGCCCAAAGAAGAACGGGGGAAGTCGATCGCGACGCGCCGCTCCATTGCCTCGGGCCGGTTGCTCGCGACAACGCCGGCCGGCATGACTTCGACTGCGCGTTCGAACCGCGCTTGATCCCCCTTGGGGTGTGTCCTGTTCGTCGCCCTCACCACGCGCGCCCCACGCGTTCGCGGGGTCCGTCACCGATTGCGTGACTGGCGGCACTGTTCGCCGAGCGGGCGATGCGGACGATGACGACATGTCAAGTCGCCTTAACTTCTGCGTCAGCCGCCGGTTGCGCCGGCGCGTCATTGGCCGCGGCCTGTTGGCGCAGCACACGCGGCAGGCATCGCACCAAGTACTTACGCGTCCAAGCCGCAAGCACACGGTCGCGAATCGTCGGCGGCAGATCGTCGGGCCATTGCGAAATGGCCGAAGGCGTGATGTCCAGCTCGCGCGCCGCGGCGGCAGTGCTGCCGCCGAAAAGCTGGATGACATCGCGCTTGCGCATGGGAGGTCATATTAGCCTGCTAAGGCAAACTGTCAAGCCGGCTCAGATACCAAGCTGGCTTAATTCGGTCATGACGTTGACACTGAGCGAGCGGCTGGCCGAAGTGATGCAGGCGATGGGCTGGAAGCACGCCGACGTGCTGGCAATCTCGAAAGAGAGTTCGTCGGTGGTCTCGCAGTGGCTCGGCAAGGGCTCGAAGCCGATCAAGACGATGGGCAGCGTCGTCGCCGCGGTGCGATTAGCACGCGCGAGCGGCTACGCGGCCGAGTGGATTGCGCTGGGCGAAGGCCCGCGCTTCGAGCGCCTGGTTGCCCGCGAGAACGAACCGCGCGGCTACCTCGTGTCGGTCGCGCCGCTCATCCCGTGGTTCGCTGCCGTGGCGTGGGCGGGCGACGGCCCTCGCAGCGCCCGTGCAGTCGAGCAATGGGTCTCGTGCCCGATCGCGCACAGTGGCCGCACGTTCGCGTTGCGCGTGCGCGGCTCGAGCATGGTCTCCCCATCGGGCGCCGGGCCATCGTACCCTGACGGCTCGATCATCTTCGTCGACCCCGAAGGTTCGTCACCCGACAGCGGCCGGCGAGTGATTGCACGTCTGAGCGGCAGCGGCGAGGTCGTCTCCCGCGAATTCGCGCATGAGGCCGGGCAATATTGGCTGCTGGCGCTCAACCCCACGCACCCGCCGATCGGCGACGCCTTCACGGTGCTCGGCACCGTGGTCGGCAAGTGGGAAGACGAGGCGGCGTCGTAGAGCGCTACGCCGCCGGCGGCTGATCGCGCGCGATGCGCGCAGCGTTCGCCGCGCGCAGCATCGCGGTCTGCTCGCGCACCGCGGCCTCGAGCGCCTTGTGCTGCTGCCGCTGATCGTCGATCGAGCGCCGAATCTCCGACAGCTCCGACGTTGCAGCCTTCAGCATCGGCTTGACGCCGAACACCGCGAACGGCAGCAAGATCCACAACACCAGCACGATCGCGACCAGCACGATGAGCATTGCGAAGAGCGGCAACGACAGAGAAGGATCCATAGCCCATATTCTCGCGCGCATGCCGACGTGACTTTGGTCACCGTTGCGCACGCGTTGCGACGCCGCTTGGTTCGCCTGCTTGACAAGCCAACTTAGCGGGCTAACAATCACCACCCTTCGATTGACGGAGTGGTGAGCATGAAAACCTTGGCATTGGCCCTCTGGCGCCTGACGCAATGGGCAATCCTTCTGCTGACCGTGGCCGTGCTGGTGAACCTTGCCGGCTGCGGCGGCGGTGATATCGACGACGGCGCCGAAGAAGCGCCGCCCGACCTGCACGGCAGCGCCACCGTCTGCCTGCAAAAGCAGACCGCACCGGGCCAGCCGGCACGCACCGCGAGCTGCGGAGGCGGCAAGTGAGCGGCGGCCGGTGGCCCTTCCCGGGAACGCGTGCGTGGGATCCGACCGCGGCATGGACCGCGGCACCGGCGCCCACGGTTACGTCGCAACACGCCACCGGCGTCGTCATGGCCTACATCGCCCGCGACGAGCACGAACCCGGCAGCGCCTGGGCCGCAGTCGTCGACCGCCGCGGCAACGAGGCAGTCGTCGCCGACTACCTCGGCAAGTGGATCCGCATGGGCGCGGTCATCGAGCGCGTCGACACCCTCACCGCGTCGCTCATGCTCATGCGATTCGTCCACCTGAACAGGCACGAATCGACCCGCGACGGCGACAGCGCGCACGTCGCGCAGTGGGACGCGCTCGCCCGCAGCGACGCCGCCGCCGCTGACCGTGCGATCAACCTGAACCGCGCGGCCACGCCTGACAACACGACACAAGGCGGTGCCGCATGAGCCTCATCGTCAACGCCGACCCCGGCCCCAGCACCTTGCTTTCCGACGCCGAAGTCGCGCTGCGCATGGCCCAGGTCGAGGCCGACTACCGCATCGGCGCCCGCACCATCCTCGGGTGGGCCACGTGCGTGCTGCTGATCATCGCCGCCAGCGCCGCATGGCCGTGGGGAGTGATGTGATGGTGGTCGCGCTGCACCTGTCCTTCCTCGTGCTGCTGGCCTGCGGCGTCGCCGCGCTCGCGCTCGTCGTGCTGCCGCTGCTGCTCGCCACCGTGCTGTCGCTGCTCGCGCTCGGCTGCGTGATCCGCGCCGCGGTGTGGGCACGCAACCGCCCAGCCGACGCCACCCTCATCGCCTGCGCCCTCGCCGTCGCGATCGCGCTGGTGGTCATGCCGTTTGGGGGTGCATCGTGAGCTGGCACGGCCCGTTCGGCGATGACGACGACGACGCCGGCGACCCGCGCCCGCCGATGTGGCCGCTGGCCGTCGTCGCCTGCGCGGTGATGGTCGCGATCGTGCTCGCGTGCGTGGGGGTGCCGGCATGAAGCCCATCCATCACCGCACCACCAACGCCGTGCTCGGCGCCCCGCCCGGATGGACGCGCGAGGAGTGTCAGCCGCTCTACATCACGCGCGTGCAGTACGCGCCCAGCGGTCGCGACGGCGTCATCAGCTACTGGCAACCCGACGCCGAAGAGCGCGCCCGCATCGCGCGCGGCGAGCCCGTGCGCATCAACTTCATCGGCGTCACCACGCACCCGCCGGTGGCGGTCGAGGTCGACGGGGATGGGTGGCCTGCATGAGCGCGCAGACCGGTATCTCGTGGTGCGACAGCACGCTCAACTGGTGGCAGGGCTGCACGAAGGTGTCGCTCGCTGCAACCGGTGGTGGCGGGTGCGATAACTGCTATGCGGAGCGCATGGACCAGCGGTTTCACAAGGGCTCGCACTGGGGGCCAGGCGCGCCGCGCCTGCACTTCCCCAACGCGTCGTTCCTGGTGCGGTCGTGGCAGCGAACCGCCGCGAAGTTCCGCGCGCAGCACGGCCGCGATCGCCGCGTGTTCGTGAACTCCATGTCCGATTGGCTCGACAACGAGGTGCCGATCGAGTGGATGGTCGAACTGTTGGACGCTATCCGCTCTTGCCCGGACGTGACGTTCCTGCTGCTGACGAAGCGTATCGGGAACTGGCGCAAGCGCGTGGCCGAAGCGCATAGCTGGTGCGCATCAGCCGAAGATGCCGCAGCCTTCCACGCGTGGTCAGAGGCGTGGTTGAGGGGAGAGCCGCCCGCGAACGTCTGGCTCGGCGCGACGTTCGTGAACCAGCCCGAGGCCGACCGCGACATCCCAAAGCTGCTGGCGGTGCCGGCGCGCGTTCGGTTTGTGTCGATCGAGCCGATGCTCGGGCCGCTCAATCTTGAACGCATCGAAATCGGCGACCACAGACACCAGCTTGGTACGTGGTGCGCGCCCCTGAGCGGATGTTTCACCGACTCGCCACGCCTGCACTGGGTAATCTGCGGCGGCGAATCAGGCCCGCACGCGCGGCCGATGCATCCCGCCTGGGTCCGCTCGCTACGCAACCAGTGCGAGAAGGTAGGCGTGGCCTTCCACTTCAAGCAGTGGGGTGAGTTCGCTCCTTCTGACGCGGTCCCGGAGTACAGCGCCAGGACCGAGCCGGCCGAGGCGTGGGTGAAGCGCGACGGCACCGTCGTCGTCGGAAACGTCGACTTCTTCGGCGATGACGACTGCGTGTATCGATTCGGTAAAGCCGCCTCCGGCCGCACCCTCGACGGCGTGGTGCACGACGCCTTCCCCGCCCTCACCCGATGAGCATGCAGCAGCAGCAAAGCATCATCCGCCCCACGCCGCCGCGCAGCCACGCCGCGCCGGTCGTGCAAGGCACGCCCATCAGCATCGCCATCCGCGGCCGGCTCGACGGCGCGGCGGTCGTGCGCGACACCATGCGCGGCTCGGGCGTGCTGCTCGAGGTGCGGCTGCGCCAGCGCGTGGACCATCACCCGCAAGCGCTGCCCGTCGTCGCCGTGCTCGAAGTGCCCGACCGCGGCGGCTACGCCAGCACCCGCGCCGCGGCCGACGCGCAGCGATCGACCATGCCCGACGGCGCCGAAGTCGTCGTCAGGGGCGTCGGCCTCGAAACCGGCACCCACCAACGCACCGCCGTGCTCCGCGTGATCCGCTGCACCACCATCGTGTCGGCGGCGCAGTTGCGTGAGGCTGAGCGGCAGCAGGCGGGATCGACAGGGAGCGATGCAGCATGAACATCGCCCCCACCGCCCCCAACCGCCCCGTGATGCGCTACCACGGCGCCAAGTGGCGCTTGGCGCCGTGGCTGCTGTCGTTCTTCCCGCCGCATCGGATGTACGTCGAACCCTATGCCGGCTCCGCATCCGTGCTGATGCACAAGCCCCGCGCGCAGGCCGAGTGCATCAACGACCTTGACTCGCGAGTCGTGAACCTCTTTCGCGTCCTGCGCGACCCCGCGCAGGCCGAGCAGCTTCGCCGGCGGCTTGCGCTGACCCCCTTCGCGCGCGACGAATTCAACGCCGCCTATCTCCCGACCGATGACCCCGTGGAACTGGCGGCGCGCACCGTGGTGCTTGCGTTCATGGGGCACGGCAGCGACTCGGTCGGGCGCGGCTACCGCACCGGCTTCCGCTGCAAGGATTCCGAAGGCCGCGCGCTGCCGTCGAACGAGTGGGCGAACTGGCCTGACGAGGTGCCCGCGTTTGTCGAGCGCCTTCGCGGCGTCGCGATCGAGAACCGCAGCGCGCTCAAGGTGATCGCGCGGCTGGACAGCCCTGACACGCTGCTATACGTCGACCCGCCTTACCCGTTCCACACGCGCACCGCGGCGTCCGGCAAGCACGGGTATCGACACGAAATGACCGACGACGAGCACCGCGCCCTCGCCGGCGTGTTGCACGACTGCGCCGGCATGGTCGTGCTGTCGGGCTACGCAACCCCGCTATACGACCGAGAGTTGTACGCCGGATGGCAACGGCACGCGCGCAAGACGTTGGCTGACGGCGCACGCGTGCGCACCGAGGTCGTGTGGTTGAACCCCGCGTGCTCCGCACGGCTTGCGCAGTGCGCCGGCCAGCACGCGCTATGGACCGAGGTCGCAGCATGAGCCACCACTACATCGTCACCTCCACCGGCGATCGCGCCTACTTCCACCCCCCGTGGACCGACGCCGCGACCGTCTCGCTCCCGTGGCTCGCCCACTCGCTGGCGTGCATCAACCGCTTCAACGGCCACGCCGCACGCCCGTACAGCGTGGCCGAGCACTCACTGCTGTGCTGCGAAATCGCCGAGCGCGACCTCGGCATCCGCGACCCCGGCGCGCTGCTCGCGGTGCTGCTGCACGACGCCCACGAGGCCATCGTCGGCGACATGACCCAGCCGCTCAAGCTCCACCTGCGCTGGCTCAGCGCCGGCCGCAGCACCTACGACGCCGCCGAAGAAACCGCCGAGCGACTGGTGCAAGACAGCTTCGGCATCCGCGCGGCCGCGCGCTACTGGCGCGACCAGATCAAGCAGTGCGACCTCACCGCGCTGGCAACCGAGCGCCGTGACCTGCTGCCGGCGGACGGTGGCGACGGCTGGGCGTGCCTCGGCGGCATCAACCCGGTCACCTGGCTCGAGCTGCGCGCCCTCGGCGGCATGACGTGGCAGGACTGGCGCCAGGCCTTCACCGACCGCGTCGAGCTTCTGCAAGAGGCTCGCCGGCTGCGCAACGACGCCACCGGCGGCGCCGCAACCGGGCGCGATGGAGGCCATGCATGACCACGATCCGCCTGAACCGCGAGCAGCGCCGCGCACTCGATCGCGAGAACGACCGCTGGCCGTCGACGCTGAAGTTGATCCCGCCGCAAGACTGGCCGAACGGGCCCTTCGACGATCCAGACCGGCAGCGCGTGTGGCGCTCGCGCGAGTTCGTGGTGCAAGAGTTCCGCGCCGACCCGCCCGCGCTGGTGCGCCTGAGCGTGAGCCGCACTGCGGTCACGGGCACGCGCTGGGCCGACAACATCACGTGGGACGAGCTGCAAGACCTGAAGGCACA
>Ga0213919_1000896_pt1 | contig 11924 bp, 14 predicted proteins | sample McNCre317MG_FD_161056 | JGI IMG/M metagenome (GOLD analysis project Ga0213919, IMG submission 161056) | Freshwater microbial communities from McNutts Creek, Athens, Georgia, United States - 3-17 MG | ecosystem: Environmental > Aquatic > Freshwater > Creek | place: USA: Georgia | collected... | reverse complement strand
GACCCGCCATGTTTTTATAGCCTACAGGCATCGTGTATGAGTTTTACGGGGTTTCTGTTATTGTACCGGTACCAATGCGCCTGATTCCATTTTAACCAGCGCCTCGCAAACGTCCGGGTTGCTTACGAGATCTTCAGCTGTCAGGATTTCTCCTTCATGGCTGATTTTCGGATACATTACCTGGTAGGTAACTTTTCCAACTTTTACTGTAGGAAGCTCAATAACCTTTGCGGTGTGCTTTTCTTCCAGCTTTGCTTCGAGGTCCTTCAAAAGAGCCTCTGATGATGCTAGATTCTCTTTCAAAAGAGAAATCTGTGCCTCGAGCGTTTCCAGCTGAGTTGCATGATCAGCAACCATGCTCATAAATTGCTCTACCAGATCAGGAGCAACTTCCTGAAGCTTTGCTTGAATAGCTGCAGCCACCGAGTTATCGGTAGCTGCAGGTGTTGTTTCTGTTTTTGCCACGTGAGAGTGCGTTTTGGTTCAGATTATGCCTGATCGTTGCAGAAGATTGCTTCTGAGTCAGGGATCAGCATTCCAATAGAGAATGCAACACCCAACTTCTTCACCCATACATCTTCAATAACCTTTACGCCGGCCATGTCAGATTCAGGATTGCCACCTACAATCAGGTTCTCAGGAACCGTAATGATGGCACGGTTACTTGTACCCATCCATGCTTGTGGCTTAATGGTACACATACCACCCGAAATTGGGATAAACAGATTCTCCTGGTTAGCCATACGGAATGCAGCAGCATCAGTTGGATACAGTGCACGGTATGATTCAAGGATGTTCTGATACTGAGTACGGCTCACATACAGGATTGTATTGATACCTTTCCAAGTGTCAGGAATTCCTTTCCAAAGAGTTTCGGCTTTAGTAACAGCGTTCGCACTGGTCCAAGCACCGGTTGCTACAGGAGTAACTTCAGTTGCTGTAATCAAACCGGCAAGGAGTTTCAAGAAACCATCCGTGATGGCTTTTGTCGCGTCAGCTGAAGCTGTATCACCTAAACCGATGATTTTGTTGTTAACCTGCTGAGCCATCTGCTCCATTACCTTCTGCATGATGAATGCCTCAAATGGAATTTGAGTATCCAATGCGCCATTGCGGGTTAGTCCGGCAATATATTGCAGGTACGTATTGAAGAATTTCTTCGGTTCAATTTGAAGTTCACGCTTCGCAAGCTTTGGAGAAAGCTTTTTATCGCTGAATGTCAAATCATCTGTAGCCGAGAAAGTTCCTGTGTAAGCAACAATGCCACCAGAAACGCTCAGTTTGGGATAAAGCTTATCGGCAGATGCATCAGTGTCAATTGTGATGTCTGAAGTTTCCAGCCTTTGATACAGTTGACCCAAAAGCATCTTCGAATGCTTTCCGGTCCATGTTGTAAGGCTTGTCAAAATTGGGCTGTTGAAAGCCATACCAGGAGTAAGAGCTCCCAATACTGACAATCCAAATCCAACAAATGCCAGATGAGGAATGAATTTGCTTAGGTGTGTAGGAGCATCAGAAAATGCTGTTCCCGAATCAATGCCTCCAAGGATCATCGCCGACCCAACGAATGCAAACAATGCTGCCATAAGCAGCCCTGCAAGGAATTTTAAATTTTGCTTTTTCATCTTAGATGTAGTGTGTGTGTGACGGGAGGGGTGATGATTAGTTTTGGTATGCTAAGTTGTCGGCAACTGTCTGCTTGATTTTTGCATCAAACTCAGCATCGCCGGTGAGCTTCAGTTCCACTTTTTTGCCCGATGCATCGCCTTCAATCGACACCGTACGACCCTGAGCATTCTTTTCAGAAAGCTGCGTCTTCAGGTTTTCGATTTCAGTATTAGCAGTAGCCAGATCCTGCTCAGCCTTCAGCTTTGCATCTTTGGTGGTGGCCAATTCATCTTCTGCCTTTTTCTTGTCGGCAGTCAGCGTTTGGATGGTACCGTTCAGGGTAGTGTTCTCAGCCGATAGGCGCGAGATTTCACCTTCAGAGCGATGTAGAGCCTCAATGGTAACTTCAACTTCCTGCTCCGCACCTTCTTCTGTTTTGTGGCCGAGCAACTTTGCGATAAGCGGAAACGCTTTCAGATTAATTTTCATGGGTTGTGGGGTATGTTTTTTAAATGCCGAGAGGGCTGTAATCACAGCCTTCTCATCATTCAAATTGATGCGTTTCATGTCCGCATCGAAGCAGCAAATGGCATTGCTATTCGATGGGATATCAACTACAGAAATCTCTACCAGTTCACATTCTGTAACGGTAGGGTACTTCTGCCCTGGCAACATGTCGGCAGGATCTTCGGAGGTCTTCAAAATGCGGAAACCGATTGAAGCTGCACGGATAAAATCGTTCTCAACTTTACGTGCAATGGCTGCTCCAACCTCATCTTCCATATCGAAAACGGGAATTCCCGTCATCGACTTACCTTCTTTTGAGAGTTCTGTCCAGCGAATAATCGGCCCCAGATATTCCGGAGTGGATGTTGTCATCCAATCATCACCACACTGATGATTGAAGTACCCTACAGGGTTCTTCTCAAAATTATCAGTGCGGATTCCGGCAGTAAGTACGCGGAACCCATATGAGTTGATCGATTCGTCTGATACAATAAATTTCTTCATCGGTATACATTGAAGCGGATCTTTCGAATCCTACTTTCAGCATACCAAAAATCAGTTTGAAAATCAACCGTAAAAAGGACAGGCTACCATCAATCAGTAGGCGGTGGACCGCCCCCGAGTGCAGTTACAGAAGCTCCAAAAGTGATCGGTGTACCCGGATCAGGTATCGAGTTATCTACTGTAAGTGAGTTCAAATATGCCGGTCGCATCGGGAACGATTGTGTAATCGTAAACTTGATGTCGTAGGCATTGAAATCATCCTTCTTCTTGCCACTCGTAAAATCAAAATCAAAGTGGGCGCCTTTCTTCGTGCCGTGAATATCAATGTAACCAAGCAATACCGCTAACCGGTTATTGTACACAACTACAATTGCAAATTCATCGTTCTCTTTATCGCGCCATTGCTCATATCTGTCAACGTAATCCTTTGCCACCTGCCCCTCAAGATCAATTGTGTACTTCACACCTTCACCCGACCTGCTAGTTTTCTGCTTCAGCACAGCCGTATCCATGGTAAAATCAATCCTGAACCATGGTGCCCCTGGCATCGGCAGAACTGAGTCAATACTAATGTACCCCGATGTCCAAGTAGGAATCGACTGAATCAATCGCATGGGCATAAACAACGCGTACCATATTCCTCCGATATTGTTCTCCCTGATCTTCTTATTGGTGATACTTAACGCCATTGTTTAGTGACAAATTTAGAGACAGAATCATGAATATATTTTCTGCCTAATTGATAATCAAATGATTGCACGTATTTCGATGCCTGTAATAGGCTCTTTTCATTGCTGAAAAGCTCCAATCCTGTTCCGTGAACTCGTATTTCTCCTTGAATTGACGAATTGCCTCGTCAGTTTTCACAGTGCCTATTTCGCTGTTCGAGTACACGAACGTCAAGAATTCATTGAAAAGCCTCAAGTCCAGATATCGCTCAAAATCCGTAAGTGCAGTATCGGTCAAAATTACTTTCCGCACCGCATCAAAGTACGATATGTAAATTGTAGTGAACACTCTGCCCGAATACTTCTTCTTTACGTATATAGGGTTGCCTGGTCGTCGGGCCGTAATCAGCGTTTTCAAATAGCACCCCTCAATATCGCGATGCGTGAGGTATATCTTTCCTTCCGATAGAAATTTAGCCGACAAGTACTTACTATACCGAGGTTTCAATGGAACATCCAAAGCAAGCATATGCACTACAGGTTTAGACTGTAAATCTACACAAACACGAAAGCACTAACAAATTAATTATACATATTCTGCATTAAAATTCTCGCGCTTCACATGCCTGCGTGCGCCGCGCGCTGCAGAGCTGTTATCGTAGTACGATTTCGACTTGTGATACAACTCATCGTTGCTCGTGAAGTGAATCGTGTAGCGCTTGTTTTTCACGCCTACATACACTTTTCGTTGTGGTTTTTTCTTCTGTGCCATGGGGTTTCAATATTTGTTGCGGGGGCAGGATTCGAACCTGCGACCTACGGATTATGAGTCCGTCGAGCTACCTCTGCTCCACCCCACATTGTTATAGGTTTACAATTTTCAAGTACGTTGTTACTTCACAGGGGCTTTCGCCCCATTTATCCTCAACCCAAACGCCCGACGTCTTGGGTGAGTTAATGGTCATGGGCGTATCCATAAAGAACTCAGTTCCGATGGATATGCCTTTAAATGCATTGCTTGTTACCTTGGCTAGTGATACTCTAACAAATCCATTCATCTGATATACCTTGCCAAGGTAAATCTGACCGGGATAAATAAACGGTGCACCTTGCAAATGCTGATATGTAACAGATGTGCGCTTGTGAATATAGTTCACAGGTACAAAGCACCTGTATTTAAACTGATTATTTTCAAAGTTGCAGCGAAGCCCCAATCTGGCCGAGTTGTAACCAATCATTAAGCCCAAGAACGAATCCTTCAGACCGGCAATTTTATGCGTACTGTTGTCTTCGTAGTTGTACAGCTGCAGCCAATCCTCATCCAGCATAAAGTAGAAAGCGAACTTTCCGCTAGAGCTTTGGCCACTGAATGAAGGATGCCCTTCGCATTTACCGGCATCCACTACTACCGGATGATTTTTAAGGTCTGCGTAAAGCTCGTCGTACGTCATTATAAACTTGATGTATTGAGTGAATTGTAGAAGTTGATGGCTTGCTTTTGTGTGCCAAAATTGGTGCGTCTGTATTCAACGCCAAGCTTTAGTACAACTACATCATATCCTGTAGCACCTTTTTCAACGTAAATATCCCAATCAGAGTACGGCTGCCCGGCCAAGCGTGCAGAAAGCGTGCTATTGGCGGCAAATGTTTGCTGATTGATGGTAATCGTGTTGGGCGATTGATAGAATGGACTTTGATTGAATCCTTCCCAGCTCCAGTAGTAAGGCTTCAACCCTCCTACCCACAAAGCCTTGTTCGATGGATCAAACTTCACTTCCGAGAAGTGCCATATTACTGCCGTACCGGTGTTCTTCAAGAAGCTGCCCGATGTCATCCAAGGAATGTCGGCAATGTAAACGTGTGGATAACCAAGCACCGATTCCAGATCGAACAGCACATTGTCGTACTGACTGAATACGCCAGCACTTCGGAAGTACTGATCGCCCAGGTATCCTTTAATAGCAGCAATCGATGAAGGACTTTCCAGGTGAATCGTAAACATGCAGAAATCCTTTACTACAGTAGCACCCATCGAGTTGAATACGATGTGATACTGCGGTGTTCCTCCTTCTGAAATATCCTGCCTCAAAATCACGCCAGATGCATCAACTACATTGAATGCAGCATAAGCACCATCTGCATTGAAAACACGTACCTGTTCTGCCAGTACGTGGTTAGATTGACTGTTGCTGGTACCAACACCCGGCCATGGGCCTCTGTTAATGTCAACACCAATATGGGTACAATTTGTAATCAGGCAATTCCTGATAGTACCCATCAGGCAGAACTGATATACAATACCATCGTAGCACTGCATCACATTGAAATTGTACACCGCACTATTGTACGTTGCACCTAGCCGAATGCCGGCTTTCGTTTTCGCACCTTGCCCCTGAATGTATCCGTCATGGATAGTGATTGCCCAGCTCTGCATCACGTTGTCGGCTTCCGTCTGATCTTCCGGAAATCTTCCAGCGCAATAATCAATTCCATTCGGACTTTTATCAATCCATCCGTAATTGTTACAGTCAATATCCAGCTTCATCGATGGATTATTCAACACCGTATCTGGCCACTCCGGATTCTTGGTCAGTGCAATATCATTGTACAGAACAATGTTCCTCACTGTTCCGTCGGCAAACTTCTTCAACGCAGCAACGTATTCAGCTTCGTTTGTCGGGAATGCGGTCTTACCATAAATAGTAGGAAAACCCGTTCCTGTACCCGTTGGGCAAGCAGGGCAAATGCCGTCCTTTCCTGCAGGACCAACAGGCCCTTGTGCTCCGGTAGATCCGGTGGCACCTGTTGGACCAGCTAGCTGATCTGTCGATTTGTACCATCCCGATTTATATCGGTACGAAACTTTCGCTACCGTATCGCGCCAGATATCGTATGTCTGGAACTTGTTCGGCGATACCGGAACAGTTGCTGGCGGAGCTGCCCCCAACCATACGCGCCCAGGATATGCGGTCTGTCCGTTCGATTTCAGGCAGGCACCTACCATGATCGCAACGATCAGGCAGATGGCATAGATATAGTGCTTCTGTTTCATATGTCTAAGGTGCAAATGGCACTTGCATGTTAAAAGGACAGGCGGTGATACAGATACACAGCCACTTCCGATTTTTCGTTCAGCCCTAGTTCAATCATCATCTTACCTCCCACCTCTTGCGGACTTTTTCCGGTAGCCATCCTGCAGTACAGTTCCGGAACATGCATTATTGGATAGCGGATGAACGCCGTGATTTCGGCCTCGAACGGTGGTACCACTCCTTCAATATCGGTTACCGTAACACGGGCCGGAAGGCGGTCCCACGTGAAACCGTCCGATGGTGCACGTGCAATGTCCAAAAACCACTCGTTTTGGAGCTTCATGTTTTCGTTACGGATCTTGATCACCGGTGCCGATGGGGCAGTTTTGGGCTGATTTTCGCTCATTTTTTTTTCTGAATTAGAGTTCGTCAATGCTGTTCCCGCGTTCCCGCGTTCCCACTGTTCCCGCTGTTCCCGCTGTTCCCGCACTTTTACTATACTGTTCCCAAGTTAATTCATTGATATTCAACAAGTGGGAACAACGGGAACAGCGGGAACACTTTTCGCCTTTGCCGAAGCCCATTTTGATTTTTTTTCTCAAAACGGCACCTCTCCTACCTCATTCCGTTGTCCGTTTTCGGCACTTTCTGCACTTCCGTTATCAGTTGATATTGAACCTCTTCCATATTCAAGGCCTACACCAATCTCCGAATACTTCAGTGCGTAGGCGCTGGTACGCTTGTCCTGAAACGAGTAATTGCTCACCAATCCGATGAAGTATGGCTGATCGCGCAGATAGGTATGCAGCGTTTCTTCATCAGGTGCTTTATCGCCACCTCGCTGCCTGTACTCCTTCGCATACAGCGCATACAGCGAGCTGAAGCGAATGAAGAGAATATCCCCGTCGTAACGCTTGGTCAACTTAGTCCGCTCGTGTACAACATCAACGTATTGCGGACGCTTTATTTCAAAATAGTTGCCCGGCTTGATCAAGCCTTGATCGAACAAGTTCTCAACGATCTTCCAGAATCCGTTCAGCGCCGAGTTGTCTTTCAGCATCAGGTTATGCTCAATCACCGTCTTCAGGCACTTTTCATAAAACTGATCAGCATCAAACGGGAGGGTAATCAGTTTCGAAAACACCTTCACAATCGAGGTGCACAGTGAGTAGTTCTTCAGAATACGCGTTTCAGCGTTCACTCCTTGCGCCCGGGCATCGGCCGTGAGCCGCTTGTAGTCTGCCAGAAACTGATCCTTCAGCAGATCCTGCACGTTCTTCCTGTACTGCAGCAGTTCCACAATGATCGAGCTCAGTCCGCGCTCCTCCCAATCCTTCAACTGGCGGTGGTTACGTACATCTTCATCAGTAAGCTTCTTCACGCGCTCCAGGCGGAACGGACAGGTTAACGACCGGCTCAGTACCGATCCGTCATCCCGCACGCTCAGGTACTGGCCCACCAGAATCAAGGTGCCGTGCACCTTCTGAATCATCGTCTTCCGGCGCTTACCGCTTTCACCGTCACCCACCTCACGGCCTTCACCGTCGTACGCCGACTTGATGGCGCCGAACTTGTAATCCTCAATCATGTTTTCATCAAACTCGTTGAACAAGATGGGGCAGTTCCTGAAACGCTCCAACCTACTGAAGAAGGAGAAGTAAGTACTCTGCCCGGGGTTCAGGTTGAATCCCTGAATCAGCTTGCCGTCGGCGTTCTTACCCGAGAAGAACAACCAGGTAAGCGATTCAGCAAAGTCCGATTTACCTGATCCCTTCGGACCATAGCAGTACAGGTGAGGTATCTTGGTAATGTGGGCCACAATATCCTTGAACACCGTATACAGTGCGAACGAAATGCCCAGCGGACCGTTCTCCGGATACACCTTGCAGAACAATGCTGCCCATTGCTCAAAGTCGATCGGCGATTTTGTGTACTTCAGGTACAGGTCATTTTCATACAGGTTGTTTTCCTGACGGTAATCCTTCTGAACACTCGAAATACCGAGCGAGATGAAGCTCTCATCCTTGATATCTACCACGCCCATATCGTTGTACTCTTTCAGCTCTCCATCACAAACACACCTGTCTGAAAAAGCCCAGAACCCTTCGGGCTGCCATCCCATCGTTTTCAATTCAAACACCGGATTCATATTGTCCATGATCCACCCGGACAGCCTCACAAAGTGGTTGTTATTAAACGGAGGTTCAATACTGAATGCCCCTTTGCTGGCAGCTTCATTCCTGAACGATTCAACGCTGAGTAACGCCCTGGTAGGCATCTCCACAACAGAGGTCTTTCTTCCATTAAAAATCTCAATCAAGCGCCGGTTATTCGTTTGATCCATCAAGTGGTAAAGCGGACGAATGGTAAAGTTGGTTATCCGAGTTACCCCCGCCGACGGGCTTTTGAAGTAGATCCCAACCGGGTATCCCTTCCTCGATTGAAAGTTCTGGTCAAACCCATGAATGTTCACCTTCACAGCATCCATCCAATCCGGTAATCCTTCCTTTTCTTCCTCAGAAAGAACGGTTGTTTCCTCGGCCTGCTTCTGCACCCGCTCCACCAGCTTCTTCAGCTCGTTAGGCTTGATATCAATAAGCTTTGCGCACGTTGGGTAGTAAGCCTCACGGCGAGTGATATTCTTTATCCTGAGCAGGAATTCCGCCATCTGCTGACGAATCTCCGCAGCCGATGCAATATCATCCTTCCTGATCTGCTTCGCCAGGTGTTCGCACTTCCACACAATGGCATCCTGCTGCTTGTCTTCCAGCTCGGCAATGGTGGCCGCCGTGAAATACGAATCCGGATCTTCCGACTCCGGCAGCGTATACACGTACGCATTCAGCCCCTCTTCCATCAAAATCTCCACCGCCGAGTTCATCATCTTCGCGCCGGCAGCATCGCCATCGCCCACAATCCGAACGCTCACCGCGCCAAACCTGCGCAGGAGCTTCGCCTGATCAGCCGTAAACGCCGTACCGCAAGCAGCCACCGTATTGATCACATCCAGCTGATGCATCCGCATCACGTCCAGATACCCCTCAACAAGGTTTACCAATCCGCATTCGCGCACCTTTTTCGCAGCTCTTGAGAGTCCGAAAAGCATTTTGCCCTTCTTAAACAGCGGACCGTCGGCAGAGTTCAGATACTTGAACTCCTTCTCCCCGTCCAAACGCCTGCCCCCAAAGCCCACCACGCGCCCTGAAGAATCCTCAATCGGAATCATCAACCGGTTTCGGAAGAAATCATACGTGTGGCCGTCTTTCTGCTTCACCAGTCCAGCCTTCACCGCTTCCTCATCCTTGCCAAAATCCTTCAGGTAGTCCCACAAATACCTACCGCCATCCGGAGCAAAGCCTATACCCCACTCAATCGCATCATCATCGGTAAACCTACGATCGGTCCAGTACTTCTGCACATCGGCATTCTTCCGGTACTGCTCCTGGTACTTCTTCTTCGCAAAGTCCAGCTGCTTGTACATCTCCTCTTCCAAAGCGCGTTTCTCCTTAATCTCCTGCACATCGTACCCCTGCTCATAATCAACCGTAATCCCGGTAACGTGAGCAATCGCCTCAACAGCCTCAGCAAAATTCAGGTGTTTGTGCGCCATCACAAACTGAATCGCATCGCCACTCACACCGCAACCAAAACACTTGTAGCGGTTGCGCGCCGGGGTTACTGTAAACGAAGGAGTCTTCTCATCGTGGAAAGGGCAGCAGGCATGGTAAGTAGCACCCTTCTTCTTCAGGTCAATGTACTGCTGAAGTACATCGACAATATTTGCAGATCGTACACTAACGACCGTTTGCTCACTAATCATAATCTAGGGGGTTAACGTGTATTCTATTGCACTATTCTCCAATCAGTAAGCCAATGAAGTCCTTGGCGATACTTCCAAAAATCATCGACGTAGCAGTAACCACCATCTTCGAAAAAAAAGACCCGATTTTTTTCATCCCACTGCATCCATTCTCCAGGCTGAAATAACCGGTGAGCCACCTTGTAGCCTTTCTGCAAAAGTGACCATGCATCTTCCCAATTCATGTGATAAAGTTTTCAGGTTTAGGAATGCGCTTGAACTCGATCACCCACACCCATGGGTTTTTATCCCATGATTCAACTCCATTGATGCTTGACCATAGTGATTGAAAGGACGAAATGGCGGACCTCCAACACTGATTTTTGAACATGTAACACTTGTATCGATCCTCATTAAATAAAGGTTGAAATTGTTTGTGTACACCTTCTTTTTCAGCATCCTCTTCAGTAATATTCTGAAGTCTCTCAACTCGTACATCAACTATCTCAAGGAATATCCGGCATGCTTGCTTCGGCATGTGTATTCCGGGTTTCCATCCACTACATAAAGGCGTATCATCTGCTTTATAAATAAAACCTGATTCTGTAAAGCTTGATGGAGAAAATGTTTCCCTCACCCAAAGAATATTCCCAGGGCGTCCGTATGGAGAGAATAACCCTTTAGAAACAACATTTTCACCTGTTGGCCAGTCATTATTAAGAATTGTCAGGAAACTTCCTTTTACTTCTCGTCGAGTCATTGTTTTCTGACCCCTCAAAATTGCCTTTACCATCTCAGTCGAAAACAGTATTGGCTTGTATTGCTGGTTGCTCATAATCAAATAGATATTATTTTGTAAATAGTATATCCTGCCCACAGTAGAATTGAACCTCCCATGCCACCACAAAAAATCAACTCAGCCAATGTGATGATGGTCAATGCCAATACTGTGGGTGATAATTTTGATAAATCCATGATCAGAAAGGCAAATCGTCAGAACCACTCATATCCGTCATTTCCACCGGAGCTGCTTCCACCGGAGCTGCTGCCACCGGTGCCGCGTATTCAGCCGGAGCATCAGTAGTGGTAGATGCGCTATCATTCTTCGAGCCCAGCAGCTTCAGGTCGGTAACCGTAATTACCAGCTGCGAGGTAGGAGCATTCTCGCGGCTCATCCAGTGTTCTGTTTTCGCAAGACCTTCACAGTATACCTGGGTACCTTTTTTCAGGTACTTTGAAATCTCAATCGATTGCCCGGCTTTCTTCCAAATCACGCACTTTGCCCATAGAGATGGGCGCTGATTGCCGTTCTTGTCTTTGCCTTGTTGAGATGCTACATTGAACGTGATACAGGTATCTCCGTTCAGATCCTTCACATCGGCATCCCGTCCAATGTGACCAATAATTTGTGCTTTGAGCATAGGTTTATTTTATTTAGGTTGTCTCTTTTTGGGTCGGAAAGGTGTGCATTTAACACTGGTACCGATAATCACTATTTTGTGAAATCTAAATGCAAATCTGACTTCTGCATCACGAAAAAAACTCTCAGGAATGCCAAAGACTTTACATATTTTATCAATCTTCTCCTGAACAGGAATATACTCACTCAACTCTGCACGCCGAAGTGCTAAGTAATGCATGCCTATTCGTTTACCGAGTTCTTGTTGACTCATATTGTGGAATTCACGTAGATACCTCAATCTGTACCCATAAAATGGACCTGCATCTAACTGCATCTCCTTAATGATTGGTTTTTTAGTCTTAGGCATAATTCATCATTGTGTTATTGAACTTACAGTTTACGCT
>Ga0213919_1000894_pt1 | contig 11941 bp, 21 predicted proteins | sample McNCre317MG_FD_161056 | JGI IMG/M metagenome (GOLD analysis project Ga0213919, IMG submission 161056) | Freshwater microbial communities from McNutts Creek, Athens, Georgia, United States - 3-17 MG | ecosystem: Environmental > Aquatic > Freshwater > Creek | place: USA: Georgia | collected... | reverse complement strand
TAGGCCCAACTCTTTTCGAATTGATTTGAGCCTTCCACCCGGAGAATCTAAAGACAGAATTTTCCCCTTGACTTTTAATCTGTATGAAGATTATTTTGAGTCTGTAAGGTTCTTTTAGCTGAACACAGATAAACGAGCCGCATTTTAACCATGGAAGGATAACAATGCCGAACGAAATGAGCCGATATAAAGCGGCTTTGGCCCTGTCTCAAATGACAGAAAAAGAGCATGCGGCCAAACTGGGCTATAAAAGCGAGCGCATCATCCATTATGCGCTCAAAGGAATCAAGTCCAAGGCCCTCCGGAAAAAGCTGATTGCCTGGACCGACAAGGTGCTGGCCGCGAAGGCAAACCCCAAAACTCCAAAAGGTGAAAAGGAATTAGCGCTCCGGAGGGCGGCGTGAATCCTCTGCTCGATGACGCGAAGCTAAAGGTTTTTGCCTTAAAGAGCGCCTGCTTTCTGAAGGCAATGTCGGTACGCGAATATGCGGGCACCCTTAGTGTCAGCCCAAGACAAATCACCCGCACGCTGAAAAATGGCGCACCGTCTGGGATTCAAGAAAAGGTGATTCGGTTTTCGTGCGAAACCTTGAGGCATTTGTGGAGCCCTGAGGCCATCATCAAAGTCCGCTTGGCAGCGGATAAACGATCCGACGCTCGTGAATTAAACGAGCTTCGCTTGCACCTGCGCGAGTATCTCGCACGCAATCGAGAAACCTCATTGACCCAGGCCGGTATTCGCGCCGGGCTCGCCAAGGCAACAATAAGCGAATGGCTGTCAGGAACTTATAAGCACAATCCTTCGCGCATCAATTCCAAGATCCGCCGCTTTCTCGAATCCCACGGTGTGCAGATTGAATCGGCGGTCTCAGCATGAGCGGCGGGCGCACCCATTACGAAGAGCAGCTCGCGGCGCTTCGCCCTGAGTTGGCGACGCAAGGCCTTGACTTGCTGTCGGAAGAGGCTCATGCCAAATATGGTTCGGCTATTCCTAAGGGATGGGTGCGTCTGCATATCGGTGATCGTCTACAAGAAGGCGACAAAATTTTCAGCTTCGAGAGCGGCTTGCATTTAACGATTCCGCCAAGCGCCAGGGGCCGACGCATATCGATTCATGACCAAGCGATTTTCATTCGCAAAGAGAAGACGAACGACCGCGACCTTGATTTCGGAAATCTGCCATGAGCGGCGCGGCCCTATCCAAGCTCATTGCGTATCCCGATGAGCTGAATATTCCAGCGGCCTCGGTACCGTCGCTGATGGTCGGCGGGTTAGCCGATGCCACTGCCGTGATTCGTGTGCCCGAGCTCAAAGAGATATTGAAGATAACCGCTCGCTGCACAAGGCTTTGGCTTTTCCGCAATGGCATCAACGTCAAGCGCGAAAGCGGTGCTTTGGTCATTCCTGTGGCGTCCCTGCCCATCGAAGTGCAGCGCAAGGTATTCGCCGCGCATCCCGATTGGAAAGCCGTCGAGATTCCCGACCAAGCCCTTGCCGCCTTGCCTGAGTGGCAGCGCCGCGAGGCTGGCGCATGGGTCGCCATCATCCAAGAGTGCCGAGGCCTGCGCGGCACGGCCTGCATTCGCCGCCTCACCCAGCTTGAAGCCGAGTTCCCCGGCATTGAAATGTCCTACCAAACCTACCGACGCAAGCTCGCGTCTTATGAGGCTGGCGGAGTCGCGGCCCTTGCACCGGCTTGGGGTCACTCGCGGGGAAAGACCAAGATTCTCCCCGAATGGTTCCACGTCTTCGCCCGCTACTATCTCATTGAGGGTGGGCCAGCAATTCAAGACGCCCACCGCAAAGCCTTTGGCAATGCCGTCCGCCAAAATCCCAATCTCACCCTCGAAGGTTTCGGTTCGCACTCGGCCTATAAGCGCCTGCTCGACCGACATGTCTCTCCTTCGGCCCAATGCTATTACCGAAGCGGCCCCGACATTTGGACGCGCATCTATAAGACCCATATCGACCGCGACCCATCCGACGTCATGCCCGGCGAATTGTGGGTTTCCGATCACCATCAACTCGATGTCGGTTGCATGTGGTCCTTTGTCGAGGATTCCATGCCCCTCGATGAAGACGCCAAGGTCTTGCTCGGCACCTTCCAGCGCAAGACGCCCAAGCCGGTTTTCCCCTGGCTCACGTGCTGGCGCGATTTCCGCTCGGGAAAAGTCTTGGCCGCCCTGGTGCATGCCGACGCGCCGCATTCCGATCACGTCATCCATTCATTCGCCATGGCTGCGCTCAAGTACGGCGTGCCCGAGGCCATCCTCATCGATAATGGAAAAGATTATCGATGCAAAGCTTTCGCAGGTGGCCGCGACATCAAAGAATCGCGGGTCAAGGTCGGCCTCTCCGATCGCGACCGCTCGATTTGCTCCTTGCTCGGCGTCATCGTGCATTACGCCACGCCCTACAACGCGAAGGCCAAGCCCATCGAGCGCGACTTCCGCAAGTTCAAAGAATGGTATTGCCGTTATTTGCCGGGCTATCGTGGCGGCAATCACGTTGAGCGCCCCGAGCGTCTTGAGGCCGAAATCAAGGCGGGCATGCTGCAAAGCAATGAAGAGCTTTGCGCGGGCCTGCATGCTTTCGCTTTTGAAATCCTGAACCGCTTCCCCTCGCAAGGCAAATACTTGCGCGGCCAAAGCCCCGACGAATTCTGGCAGGGCAATGACAAGCGCCTGCGCATCGTGCCTGAAGACGAGCTTTCCCTTTGCTGCATGCGTGCCACCCAGCCTCGCGAGATTCGCGGTCGCGGCGTGCACGACGCCACTCTTGGCCTCGATTACTACGCCGATTGGATGAGCACTCAAGGTGGGCGTCGCGTCTACTTGCGTCGCGGGCTCGTGCATTTCATGACCGCCTTTGTTTTCGATGCAGCCGATGACCGCTACCTAGGTCGAGCTGAGGCCAATTACTGGCAGGCAAAAGCTTTGGTCAAAGATGAAGAGGCCGGTCGTCGCCTGCGCAGCTTGTCGAAGTTGCAGGCCAGCCAGCTAAAGGAGCTCCGCGAAATGGGCAAGCAGCTTGGCCTGGGCGTCGAACATATCGAACCCATTGCCGACGGCAAGGCCGCTATGGTCGCCTTGGAGCGCGAGCGCGGCGCGGTCATCAAGTCTGAGCCAGTCGAGGTTATCGAATTGCCTGCCTCCGAGGAGGTAACGCAATCGTTACCACTGCTAGTGACACCCATGGCGCAAGTGCTTGCCGATGATAAAGCCAATCCCGAACGCACGCGCGGTCGGCGTGGCATAACCGCAAAGGCTGCCGCGCAAAAGCGCAAGTTCGTGCTATTCGATTCTGATTTGGAAACTGAAAACGGGGAAGACCCCAAATAAGAAGGGCGACAGGCTAGCCCCTGTCGCCCAAACCCACCACCACCACGGAAGGAAGAATGATGAGTCAATTACAAGCTAAAGAGATTGAAGAGATCAGGCAAGACCTTGATCTGTTTTTGCGGTCCCCAAGGACGCAAAGGCCGCAAAGTATCGTAGCGAAAGGCATTGGTCTATCAGGGACTGTGATTTCGCAATTCATCAGCGACTCTTATAAAGGCGATAGCGCCGAGGTCGCATTAAAGGTCAAGGCTTATGTCGAGCGCGAGCGCCGCCTTTCGATTTCGCGCAAGCCTGATATCAAAATAGTCGAGACCTCGGTTTACCGTCGCTTGCGTGATGCCTCTGAATTCGCCTACGACAACAAAATGATTTTAGCCTATGGCAACCCTGGCATTGGTAAAACACTGGCGACGATGCGCTTGGCCCAAAACGACCCCAATATCATTCGCATCGAAGTGATTCCGGGCCTTGGGCCAAACGATGTTTTGCGCATGGTTTGCGAGGCATTAAAAGTGCGCTTTAGCATGACCATCCCCAGCATGTTCGAAGCCGCCCGCGATCGCCTTACCGATTCGGGTCGTCTTATCCTATTTGATGAGGCTGATTATCTCAGCATCAAATGCTTCGACATTTTGCGGCGCTTGCATGACCTCTCTCGCATCGGAATTCTTTTTGTCGGTGCTCCTGCTCTCAATTTCAAGTTTCGCGATTTGCAGAACTTCAAACAGGTTGACAATCGCATTCGTTTGCGCGTGCCTCTCGATAATATCACCTTGGCTGATGCCAAAAAAATTGTCACGGCGAATGCCCCTCAATGCGAGCCCATTGTCGCGACCTTCTACAAGGCCGCTGCTGGTGATGCCCGGCGCATTGAATCTCTCATCGACGCCGCCCTAGACCTCAGCGCGAAGAATGGCAAGGCCCCATTCAATGATGAGCTCGCCCTCGAAGCCATTCGCCACGTGGACAAGGGGGAATGATGATCGATGATATCGAACCTGCTCGGCTCTTAGAGCTGCGAAACGCCGCCGACGCGAAACTCAGATTGTCGGCGGCGTCGTCTACCCTTGCATCGACCCTGTATAAGGTTCTTTGTCATCATGGTCCCAAATTGCCCCCCGGCATGCGCGGCGATATCGTGGGTGCGCTTTGTCTTGCTGGCATCGAAATGTGCGTCGAAGATATGCCTTGGGCTCGCATGGAGTCAGGCCAATCGATTCACATTGCCGTTGCCAAGGAGGATGCGCTATGAAACGCGCCGACCTCAGGGCAAAGCAAAAGACGAAAAAACCTTCAGCTTGGTTTGGCCCAAACCCTCGCCAGATTCAGGCAATCAAAACTTTGAGTCGCGAGGTGGGCCAAACCGATGCTGAATATAGAGACATGCTCAAAGGGGCTTTTGGTGTGGAAAGCTGCAAGGCTCTCAATCCGTCACAAGTCTCAAAACTCATTGAGCACCTATCTCGCCTCACCAAAAGCAGCACCGCCAAATTTCAAGATGGCGATCGCACCTTGCCTTTTAGTGAATTAGAAGGTCGCCCCGATCACTTTGCGACGCCTGCCCAGCTCAGGCTCATTTCAGTGCACTGGAATAAGGTCACGGTCTTCACCAAATTCGAAGAGCAGCAAAACGCTCTCGATAATTTTCTCCTTCAGCGTTTCAAAATCTTGGGTGTGAAATGTGTAGAGCGCCATGAAGTAGGTGCCATTCTCAAAGCCATCAAAATGATGGTGCTTCAGCAGGCGAAAGCGAAAGGAGCGACGCCATGAACTTTCCCAAATCCAGATTCAAACCTGATTGCATTCATAACGGTTTCAACCATAGTGAGCATCGACGGCTCTCTTTATCTGCCTCTGAAACCATCATGGCCTTTTGCCTCTTGGTTTTTTTTGCTGTGATTTTCGTCGAGGTCGGTATCGCTCTTGGTCGAAAAATTGAAGCGAAAGAAAAGGCCAATGTGGAGGTTTGCTTCCCATGACGCCTGCCATCCGAGGGAATCGCCATTTTCTTTTGACAATCGAAGTCAATGGTCAATTCCTAACGCACCGCGAAGAGGCCACCAACTTGCTGACCGCCTGGTATTCAGTGCAATACCACTATCCAAAATACCGCCTGCTCGATATCCGCGAGACATCGCAAAACCCTTCCCTCAACCAAGGATTCATCGCATGAAGACCAAACCCGCCATTTCCGTCAAGCCACCGAAGATCACCAGCCTCGAAGAGGCGAATGAATTCATGTTGGCTCTCAGTATCGCTACGAGCAATGTCGCGAAGGCGAAAGCCAAAAATGACAAGCAAGTAGCCGAAATCGTTGAAGGATTCAAAACCGCGACAGAAAAAGATCAAGCCCTTATTGAAGCTATCAATCAAGGCCTTGAAGCCTTCGCAAAGAAAAACAAGAAAAAGTTTTTCACCGAAGAGCGCTCCCTCAAGCTCGATTGCGGCGTCATCGGCTTTCGTTCGAGCAGTGCCATCGAATTCGGTGAAGGCACCTTGGCTCTATTGAAAAAATATGGTCCGAAAGAAGCTGTCACCATTGTTGAATCGGTGAATAAGAATGTCCTGGCCTATCTCACTGATAAGGAATTGGCAAAGGTGAAAGCGAAGCGCGTGCCGAATGAAACCTTTTTCACCAAGCCCGCCGTCGCTCCCATCGCCAAAGCGCCGGCGCAAGCCGCCAAAGGCAAGAAAGGGGGGCGCAAATGATGCCCACCATTCCTACCAAGTGGAGCGGCTACGACATTCTTTGTGCAGTCACTCTCCTGCCGTTCGCCATTATTGGTGCCATCGCGTTCACACTCTTCGTATTCGTGGTTTCGCTACCGGTTATTTGCATGTCCACCGGTGAGTTTGCCTTGGTAAAAGCAGGTAACTTCGCCGCTTTAGCTCGCACCCAAATCGTGCTATGGATAGGTGCATTAAAGACTCGCTGGCATCAAACGACCTGCAATCATAAGCGCGAAGACGGACGGTGGGCATGGTGCCATACCGTCGAAACCGAACCAGCCGGTTTCAAGGTCAAAGACGTGGCGATTTATCGTGGTAAGAATCGAAAGGGACGCAATCAGGTCCAATTCGGATCCGTCGTGCAAAAGTATGGCACCTGCCACCTTTGTGGTTTGCGTCGCGATGTCGAAGCTTTTAGTGAGTTGTACGGTAAAAAGGCCGAGGTCGAGACCGCATGAATCCCGAATTGGCCAAGAACCTTATCGATTTTTTGCGGCGTGAAAAGCCTGCTTTGCGCGAGCTTCCCATTCCCGCCTATGTCGAACGGTTTTTGACCCAAATCGAAGAGGCTGGGTTTTCGATCCGAAAGAAGAGCAAGGGCTTCGTGCCTAATGTCGACGCCAAGGCAAAGTATTTGGAGCGAGTCGAGGCTTGGCGAGTGGCCTTCATAGCCGAGCCATGGCAAAAAGCTTTCCCAATGCATTCGGTGCATGCCGAACTTGAAAAGGCCTGCCTTTGGCTTCGCACGCAAGCCGAGGCCGGGCACTATAAATCCAACTTCGGCAAGTTCTTTCACAATTGGATCACTCGGTCGAAGCCGACCGCGAACAATGGCTCGACAATCGTCGCGATGTCATCCAACCCTCGCGAAGTGCTCATCGCCGATGGCATTCGCATGCTCGCCGCGTCCCGGTCCGAAAAGCTCTTTCCCAGCGAATTTGAAATGCGTTTCAGCGTGGCCATGAGCGACCTAAAAGTTATCCCCACCCAGTATTTAGAAGAAACCTTTCGCCGGGCTCGAATGCTCGAACTGAAATCCACTCCCGGAATCCTGAATGTGCTCGATGCCTGGAAAACCTATAAGGCCGAAATGCGCAAGCAAAGCATGGAGAAATCCGAGCAAGAAAAGGCCGAGCGCGAGCGCGCAGAAAACGAACGATGGGAGAGGATGTCTCCCGAAGAACGCGATGAGGAGACCGCTCGTCTCCGTCAAGAAATGCTAGCCAACAGACAAAGGGCGCAAGCCTAACACCAAGGACACCATGGAACCAACCATCAAATGCCCAGATTGCGGCAAGGAAATCAAACTCACCGACGCCATGGCGGCACCACTGCTCGCCAATGCGAAAAAAGATTTCGACAAGCAGCTCGCAAAAGCCGTCAGCGATGCCTCGGCCACCGCAGTTAAAGACGCAGAAACTCGCCTCTCAGAGATGAGTGCAAAACTCGCGACCGCGCAAAAGACCGAGGCCGATGCCATTGCCATGAAGAGTCGCCTTGAAGACAAAGAACGCGAAATGGATCTCACCATTCAAAAGCGGGTCGCCTCCGAAAAGCAAGCCCTATTCGACAAAGCCCTTTCCGAAGCCCAAGAATCCGTTCGGCTCACACTCGCCGAATCCAGCGAGCGCGAACGCAAACTCAGCGAGCAGCTTGAGGACATGAAGAAGCGCCTGGAGCAACGCTCCCAGCAAGCCCAAGGCGAGATTCTCGAACTTGAAATCGAAAACCGCTTGCGCACGAATTTCCCTCAAGACAAAATCGCGCCAGTGCCCAAGGGTGAATTCGGCGGCGACATTCTTCTCACGGTCATGGGCGGTACCGCCGATCCAGCCGGGCTCATCATCATCGAGCTCAAGCGCACAAAGAATTGGTCAGATGGTTGGCTTCCCAAGCTCCGCGCCGACCAACGTGCGGCACATGCCGAGATTGCCGTCATCGTGACCTATGCCTTGCCCAAGGACGTCGTCGGGTTCGGCCAGGTCGACGGCGTATGGGTTTGTACGCCCGAGGCCTTCTTGCCTCTCTGCATGGCCCTCCGCTTCGGCCTCATGGAAATCAAGGCCACCAAGCGAGCCATGGACGGCATGCGCAGCAAATCCGAGCAGGTCTATGAATACCTCATCGGCCCGCGCTTCAAGCACCGCATCGGTGCCATCATCGAATATTTCACCGCCGCGCAAAACGATTTGCACGCTGAGCGAAAAGCCATGGAGCGCATTTGGTCCAAGCGCGAAGAGTCCATCAAGCGCGTCATCTCCTCGACCGCCGCCCTCTACGGCGAAATCGAAGGCATCGCAGGTGGTAGCCTCGAAGCACTTCCCGGCCTCACCCTCGAAGCGATCGCGGGGTAAGGGATGACGCCAGTCTATCAAACCCTTTTCGGAAATAAGCAAGGCAATTGCTATGCCGCCAGCATTGCAAGCCTTTTCGAGATTCCGCTTGAAGAGGTTCCGAATTTTTGTTGGGATAAAAATTGGCCAAATAACCGTGACGAATGGCTCAAAGAGCGCGGCTTCGCTTGCATTTCTTTTGAAGTGACTAAAGAATCGTATTCGACATGGCTTTTTGATTTGACCAACCGATTTAAAAATGTCATGCATCTTGCGGCTGTTGAAAGTCCCCGAGGACCGTGGCTTCATTCGGTTGTTTTTCAAAATGGGAAATTGATTCACGATCCGCATCCTGATGGTGGAAGTCAAGACGCTATCCCTGTCGAATTTGATTTTTTCATCTCGATAAATCCAGCGGAAGTGCTAAGAGCTTTCAATGTCGCAAATGCATTGGCAAAAAAGATTGGCGATGCATTAAACGAATTGACGGCGTCGACATCGCCAAACCCTTCTTAACAGACGTTTGTTCTTGAATGCATATCGAAGGACACTGAGTTCCATCCAGAATTACCTAGCGCAAGTCTTACCCCATTTGAGTATGCAAAAACTTTGAAGCGGAGTAAGAAACGGTGAGCCTCTTCGATACCATGCGCCTTTCTGCAACGCCTGCGCCGACTGGATTCATGAAGGCCGTCACCGTTTGGCAGCCGCATGCGACCTTGATTTGGCTTTTGCTCAAGGAATATGAAACGCGCGGATGGCCTACGCGATATCGCGGTCCAATTGCAATTCATGCCGCGTCTCGGGTCATGCGTCGTGGTGACATCATCCCAGATATGGAAAAGGCGCTTGCGCCATTCATATCTGAAAACGTTCTCGATTTTGATGCGTGGCCTTATGGCGCGATTCTCGGAATCTTTGACCTGGTTGATTGTATAAAAACTGAAAAAGTCATCATTTCAATTCGAGAGCGTGTCTTCGGCAATTATTACCCTGGTCGATACGCGTGGAAACTGAAACCCATCCAGGTTTTTGACAAGCCCATTCCCTTCAAAGGCGCGCAGGGTCTCTGGAATCTGCCTTTGTCGGTTATAAATGAAAATGGAGTGCTACAATGAGCGACTTTCATGTGATCATTTTTGATGAAAGAAAATCTTTGCAGCTTGAGATTGCAAATTTGCATGGTCAAATAATCAATCTTGTTCTTAGCGAATCCAACCTTCGCGCATCGGTCAGACTCCTTACACGGAAGCCAATCTACGACTCATTTGGAGCGTGTGTTTATTGTAAAAATCACGAAAGATTTGGATGTCGTCCTGACTGTGATTTTGTTAAGGCAAAAGAATTGGCGAAAAAATCAGTCGCCAATGAATGCGCCTCTACCACGGAGGTGAGGACGTGATGGACAGCGAATTGATGGATAAAAAAATCGCGGAAACCGTTCCTTGTGAATTTGAAGCTTGGATTCATTTTCATCCATTCAATTTATCTGGGTTACCGATATTGTTGAATGGTTTCGGGTCAGAAAAGGTTGAGGTTTCGAAATATTTATATGGCCCAAGTCGACAAATGAGAGGTCGTGCCGTTCGTTATCGTCTGATTCCCATCGAAGACCCTGATTTCGGAAAAGACACCACGACAATTGACCCGCACAACCAGATTGATAATAAAGGTGAGACAAAAAGCTTGAAGGTTTAACATGAGAAAATTCTGGATGATTTTTTTAGAAGGTGGCAACTCTCCGAAATTTCAACACGGTGAGCTCGCATCTGCGCAAAATGAAGCTGCACGCTTGAAGCGCCTTTATCCAAACAATAAAGTTTTCATCCTTGAAGCCATTTCACTTGCGCAAATTGTGCAACCTCCAATTCAGCATACGCCAATTGATGACCTCCCATTTTGATGAATAATTAAAAGAAAGTCCTCGATTTATGCCTGAAACAAAACTCGACCTTTTTTCAGAAATGGAAAAGCAATTGCGCTTAAACCCTCGCTGGGGAAATCCAAATCCCATGGTTCAAAAGTTTGGGATTATGCCTGACCAAAAATGCAGCGGGTGCGCATTGCTCGAAATTCATCGGTGGTCGAAGTCTCGCACCAAGTGCTCACTTCGCGGCGTGAAGGGCATTTCTACCGACCACAATAGCCGCTTCGATGCCTGCGCAAAATTCCAGGCCGGTCAAAACAAGGTTGTGTATCATGGCTGAAACTATTTCCAAGCCGACAAAGGAAGAATGGGCCGCATTTGAGAAAAGCCTTGAAGGCCTATTTGGACGCGCTGAGATTATTGCTGATGGCTTCAATGTTTCTTATTCGAAAGTGCATTATAAAAACCGTCTTTATATCATGACTTATATAAATGGGTTTTTTAAGGGCGAATGGCTATCAGACGATTGCATTCAGCGTCAAAAATTCTGCCGCGTTATTTCTAAAGCTCTATTTTCTGAAAAGGAAAAACGGCAGCTTCGGAAGGCATTTCGGTATCAAGAGCCTTTTACCAAAGCTAAGCTCGAAAAACGGCTTGTCTTTTACTCGCCTGATTGGAATTCGGCGCGTGCTATTAGGCTTCACCTTCTCCGCACCTGTATCGAAATAAAAATCAAGGCCAAGGCCGAATTCAAAGGCGAGAGCGCCGAGTAATTTTATGCTGCCCGATCCTTTTGATGATTTAACTCTTGATGACCTCCCAAATGAGGCGCTTCAATACATTGGAGATGTATGCGGTTTAGGCGTCGCAAAGGTGCTCATCAAAAGGCTTCCGGGGCAGTCATTTATTGTTCCTCAAACTGGGTTTCAAAAGCTCATCGAAACGGCTGAAAAAGCTGGTCGAAAAAATGGACCTTTTTTATTGGAGGATATTTCAAACCCGACTTGGCATTTTATCGCCGCGACTTGCGGCATGGATGTGGTCGTGAACCTATTTCAAAAGGCACCGAATACCATCGTCACCGTGCCCAAGAATCCGCTCACAAACCTCTTTCACCGCTATATCAAGGTCCACTATGATCCGGCGACTAAAAACGTCATGGAAGTGGCTCTCGCTTTAGGGGTGTCTCGGTCCTTCTTTTTCAACCTGCTAAATCAGCCTATGAAGGGTCGGATAAGAGCAGCCGACCCCAACCAAATGAGCTTGGTGTGATTTTGCCCGTTTGGATCCCCCTGATTTCCCCATCAGTCCTAGCCCGTTTTCAATTCGGTTTTCATAAACCCATTATTTTCCGTCACTTACAAAGGGGGATCCAAAATGCTGTTTGGATCCCCCTGAGGATACGTTTAGATCCCCCTGGATTTGGGCCAAAACCAGCTTTTCTGCGTTTTTATGGTTTTTTCCAAATACACAGTGCATTCAATTTGAGAATTTGTTCCCCTTCGGGCCGCATTCAGGCAATTTAAAAGCGTGCTTTAAAGAGCCTTTAAACATCACTTTCAGGCCCGTATTTATTGAGCAATAACCGTTTTCGCTCCTTTTTTCCCTTTTTCTCAGATTGCACGATCACTTATAAATGAAGTGGCTACCCTCTTTCTTTTCGTCATTGT
>Ga0213919_1000893_pt1 | contig 11950 bp, 13 predicted proteins | sample McNCre317MG_FD_161056 | JGI IMG/M metagenome (GOLD analysis project Ga0213919, IMG submission 161056) | Freshwater microbial communities from McNutts Creek, Athens, Georgia, United States - 3-17 MG | ecosystem: Environmental > Aquatic > Freshwater > Creek | place: USA: Georgia | collected... | reverse complement strand
GAGCTGGCCTCTTTATAAAATTACTATTAGCTGACGGTTTTCTAAGCCACAATATTCCCAAAGCTGTTTGTGTTTTTTCAATTTATGGAATTTTCTATTTTGTCTTGACTTATTTTTTAAAAATTGAAGATTCTAAAATTGTGATTAATAAAATTTTAGCTAAAATAACCTCATAATTAGGATAATTATGGAAATGAATCCTGCGATAAATGATATTTTAAAGTTTTCAATCACACTCATTTCCATTATCAATCCCCTTGGTGCTATCCCCGTATTTTTAGGTTTTACTAAAAATCATAAAAATTTGAATATTAAAAATGTCACAAACACCTGTGCTGTAGCTTGCTCAACAACGATTCTCGTAAGTTTAGTCTGCGGCCAATTTCTTCTCAATTTTTTTGGGATTTCCGTAGCCTCTTTCACTATCGGGGGTGGGCTTCTCCTTTTCATGATGGCCTTCAGTATGATTTCAGGCCAACAGTCAAATACTAAAATGAATAATGATGAAATGAAATCCATGGATTTTGAAAGAGAAATTGGCATCATTCCCTTAGCAATCCCCCTTCTCTCTGGGCCAGGGGCCATCTCAACTTCAATTATTCATGCTAAAAATTTTACCAGCACAACTCACTGGATTGCCGGCATAGTCATGGTTGTTCTCATTGGTTTACTTATAAAAATTATTTTAAGTTATGCCGAAAATATTGGTGAGAAATTAGGTCAAATTGGCTTAAACGTTATGACTCGAATTATGGGTCTCATTTTATTATCTATGTCGATTGAAATGATTGCTTTTGGAATCAAAGAAATTATACCTGTGCTTAAAGGATCATTTTAAAGGCAATTTAATCTTAACCAAGTCTTAATTGGTCTCTTCGATGAGAACTCATTAAAGTAACTTACGTCTCATACATTACTCATATTTATCAAATTATCCATGGAGGATTCTATGTTGAAATGGCTTTGCAATCGCTATTTTAATTTACTATCACGTATATTTGCGCGACTCTCAAAAAAAGACTGTAAGGAAACATGGCGAAATCTTGAGATGCGTCCTCGTGTCAATTTTGAATACTTCGATGATTTAAAAAAATTTCAGATTAAGAATCTTTAGGAGTATACTAGTTTCAACTTCTAAAAGGATGGTCTATATGGAAAGAAATGCGCGTACAAATAGTCTCGATGTAGAAACTCGCTCAGAAACAACTGCTGGCTTTATGACCAGAGTTTATCAATGGATGAGTATTGGCGTTTTATTAACGGCCGGTATTTCAACATACATTGGAACGAACCAAGATCTTGCAATGACTATTGCTCAAAATAGAGCGCTATTTTGGGTCTTAATCATCGCTCAATTTGGAGTCGTAATCGGTCTTTCTTCGATGATTCAAAGAATGAGTGCTGTGATGGCCACTGGTTTATTTTTACTTTACTCGGCATTAACCGGTGTCACACTTTCAACTATTTTTCTTATATACACTCAAGCCAGCATTCAATCGGCTTTCTTTACGACATCAATTGGCTTTGCAGGTTTATCTCTTTTTGGATTAGTAACAAAAAAAGATTTAGGCCCTGTCGGAACATTTTGTGGAATGGGTTTATTTGGTCTTATCGGCTTTAGTCTTCTTTCACTTTTTTTCCCATCAATGATGGGTGGAACGGCAGGACTAGTTTTTAGTTTAGTAGGACTTCTGATTTTTGCTGGACTCACAGCTTATGACACTCAAAAAATAAAACTCATGGGTGCTCATGCTATCAACGCTGATGAAAGAGCAAAGATTACAGTTTTAGGTGCTCTTACTCTCTATTTAGATTTCATTAACTTATTTCTTATCATCCTAAGATTTTCAGGTAACAGAAGAGACTAATTTTTTTATTTTAATGTTTGGAAAATTTATTCACTTAATTTTTCCAAACATCATAAAACTTAAGAAATAACACTTTTCAGCACTGACTTAATTTTATCCAAGTAACTAGATGCTTCTTCCTTTGTCATATAGGGAGAAAAAGAAAACCTTAGAGCTGATCTTGCCTCTTCACTCTTATACCCCATCTTCATCAAGACTCTGCTTTCTTTAATGATCCCAGACGAACAAGCCGATCCAGTAGAGACATCAATAGAATTCATATCAAACTTGATACTTAAAGATTCTGCTTTTTGACCATACAAGATGAGAAAAATTGTATTTAAGTTACGATTTGGATTTAAAACGCCTACAACTTCACCTTTTGGGCCTATAAATTCGATCATTCCTTTTTCAATAATGTCTTTAGCGTGAGCTAATTCATGTGAGTTAAAATTTAATGTCATATCTAAAAGGGCTAATTTTAAACTATAAATACCTAACGCATTTTCAGTGCCAGCTCTCAAGCCCTCTTGCTGAGTTCCACCGGTAATGAGGGCCGGAAATTGACTTTTATTTTGAAGAAAACTAAAGCCAATTCCTTTCAGAGATCCAAACTTATGGCCTGAAAAAGTATAGGCATCAAGAGCTTGATCAAGCTCATTCCAATTGGGAATTTTTCCTACTATTTGAACAGCATCTACATGAATAAAAGCTGAGCTTTGATTTTTTATTTCAACTGCCCATGATAATGGCCAGACCACACCAGATTCATTATTAACATAGGTGTAATTGAGAAAAGGCTCACTACCTTGAGTTTTTTCTTTTAAGATTAGATTGATCACATTTTCTTTATGAAAGACTCCATTCTTATCAACTTGAAAAAAAATCACCTTGTGTCCAAGTGTTTCTAAAAAGTCTTTGAGTTCAATCACACATGCATGATCCACTTCTGAAAAAAAGAATGATGCCTTTTTATGCTCATTAAAAAATTTAAGAGCGATGCCTTTAAAAATTGAATTAATTCCCTCTGAGGCACCAGAGTGATAAAAAATTTTATGATTTTGGCTTGAAAGAGAAAAACTCTTAAAGAGATAATCACTTGTTTCGTTGATTATTTTTTTTGCGTTTTTACCGGTCTGATGTTGAGACGCTGGATTGCCAAAATAAAAATCCCCGCCATGAAGAAAGTCTATGACCTTTTTCGCTAGCGGGGATGTTGCATTGTAGTCAAAATAGAAACGATTACTGATTGATTTCTCCAATCGGATTTCTAATTGCAGAAGTCATGATTCCAGCTTGCTCAGATTGAGCATCAGCACCAATACCTGCTTCAGTTTCAGTTTCTTTTGATTTTCTTACAAGGTCACCAAGAGATGTCGTTGCAAGATATTCTTTCATGATAATTCCGAGGTTCATGAAGTAGTTTTTTGAAAGGTGGAATTCTAGAGAATTCGCAGCTTCAGCTTCTGTTCCTACGATATCACGAGCTGGGTTGATGTTTTCACCAACACAGTCTAAAACGTCTTTAATCGTGATTTGATCTTGGTTACGAGCTAAAACATAGCCTCCACCAGGTCCACGAACAGACTTAACCGCTTGACCATTTCTTAGCTTTCTAAAAAGTTGCTCTAAGTAATGTAGGCTGATATTTTGTCTTGTTGAAATTTCTTGTAGTCTTACTGGATTCCCATTTGAATGAGTAGTAAGGTCTAACATTGCTCTAACTGCGTAACGTCCTTTCGATGTAAGTCTCATTGGTCTTCCTCCATAAAAAATCCAATTGATCGTAACCTGATTCTAGAAAATTTTTTTGAGAAATTCGTGTGCCGTCTATCATTTTCTTAAGAGATTCAATCCTTGCTCTCTTAATTTTAATTGTCGTTAGTACTTTGATTCCTTTCTCAAACGAAATCAATCCAACAAGAATAGTATGACGTGCGCGGATCAAAGAAGTCAATCCACTTTTTTCTCTCATTTGATTGTAAGGTATTGAAATTAAGGTAATCTTAAGCGTTAACATCAGGTGATTTCTCAATAAAACCGATAGATTAGGTCACTTGATTCACTGCTTTTTATTGATAAAAAATATTTTTTCTGGAGCATTTTGATCGGAATATTTTGCCTAGTTTTCTAGAGTTTTTTCAAAAGAAAATTGCGAGATTGATTCTCATTTATTTCAATCATCAATTGATAAAATTTAAATTCGTCTCCGATGATTCGATTTAATTCGTGACGGTATGGCATTCCCCATTCAATGAGAAAATAATCTTTTCCCTCTAGGTACATGGGTATTTCAAGATAGGTGAGTTCTTCTTTCTTTTCTATTCTATACAAATCAGCATGAAGTAAATTTTCTACTTCATTTATAATTGAATAAGTGGGACTAGAAGAATTTTTATTATCTAAAAATATTTTTGCAAAGGTAGTTTTACCAGCTCCAACGACTCCATCTAGTATAATCACACTTGGCGGCTGAATAACCTCTTTCATTTCGATAGAAATATTTCCTAAATCTGAGAGTAAAACTTTTTTCCAAGATCTCACCAAGCTCATATTGACCTGCTTATAACAATTATTTTAAAGGATGGGCTTCAAACAAAGCTTTTAAGTTTTTAACTGTAATTGAAAGTCCATTAAATAGAGCGTGGCAAATCACCCAATGACCGATGTTGTATTCTTCGAAAATTTTATTTTCTAGAAGAGGCACCACACTTAAATCCGTGAGCCCATGTCCAGCATGAGTAGCGATTTTATTATTCGTTAAAAATTCTTTAGCTGCTTTATATTGCTCGATAAACTTACTCACATCATCGCCGTGACCAAAGACGCGAGCATACTCTCCAGTATGTATTTCAACTGCATCAATATCTAGCTGAGTCGCCTTAATTAGAACTTCAATTTTTGCCTCTAAAAAAAGGGAAATCCTCACATCCTTTATTGATGACTTTAGCTTTTTTACAGCTTCTTCTATGCGAATAAAATTAGCATCATCTAATAAATCCAATCCACCTTCAGTGGTTTTTTCTTGTCTTTTTTCAGGAACGATACAAATCCACTCAGGTGTTGAGGCAATTGCAATCTCTACGATTTCAGGGCTGACTCCCATCTCAAAGTTGAGAGGTTTACCAAATCGTTTTGTTACTAGTCTCACTGTTTCAACATCTGTGTCTTGAATGTGTCTTCTGTCCTCACGTAAATGAATCGTAATTTGATCTGCCCCATTTAAAAGTGAAACTTGAGCAGCATCAACGATACTGGGATATTCCTCACCACGGGCCTGTCTTAAAGTGGCAACATGATCAATGTTAATTCCTAAACGAGGTATCATAAAACTCCTAAAGTTAACCTATTTCTTTTGTTACGACAGAGACCAAATGATTGCACTCGCTTTCCACGAGTTCAGCATTATCGCCCTCAACCATCACCCTTAAAAGCGGCTCCGTTCCTGAATAGCGCAATAGCACTCGACCTCTTCCATCCAATTTTTTTTCTGCTAATTTTATGGCCTCATCAATAGACTTCACGGATTCAATTGGTGGCTTATTTTTCACCACCACATTTTTAATATATTGAGGAAAAAGTTCAATTTCTTCAACTAACTCTTTAAGCGTTTTATTGAAGTATTTCATGGCCTCTATGACTTTTAATCCAGCGAGAGAACCATCTCCAGTAGTGGAGTGTTTGCTGAAGATTATATGGCCCGAGGGCTCTCCGCCAAGAATACAATTATGAGCACGCATATACTCAATGATATATCTATCACCAACTTTCGTGCGAAAAAAATTAAGTCCCAAGGATTTTAAGTAGATTTCTAGGCCTAAATTACTCATGACAGTTCCGACAACTGTGTCACCTTTTTTAAGCTCTCCACGAGCAAGAAGAAGTTTAGCGAAAAGACCGATAATTTTATCTCCGTCAATGAGCGTGCCTTCTTGATCAATAACACTCACCCTGTCTCCATCGCCATCGATACATATACCGATGTCTGCTCGATATTTTAGTACTTCAGCACGAGCGGCTTCAGGATGAAGAGATCCACAATTTTTATTAATGTTTTCACCGTTAGGATTTATGCCAATTGAAAAAACTTCAGCTCCTAATTCTTGAAACATCATAGGAGTGACTTTATAGCCAGCTCCGTTGGCACAATCAAGAACTATCCTCATGCCATCCAAGTCGTAATCATGGCCTAGTGCTGATTTAACTTGCACAATATATCGCCCATAAACTTCTTTTAAACGTTCAGCATTACCGAGTTGAGCTCCATACCTTACTGGCATGAGTTCTGGATGCATAATGAGATTTTCTAACTCAATCTCAACTGAGTCAGGAAGTTTATTTCCCTTACGATCAAAAATTTTAATTCCATTATCTTGAAAATGATTGTGTGAAGCAGAAATCATCACTCCTGCATCTGCCCTCATATTATGAGTGACAAAAGCTACACCTGGAGTTGGTAGTGGCCCAGTTAAAATGACTTCTCCGCCTTGTGAACAGACTCCCGATGCAAAAGCCATCTCGAGCATATAGCAACTTAAACGCGTATCTTTACCTACGATAATAATAGGCTTGGTATTACTTGGATTGATTGATTGAAAATAGTGAGTCACTGCTCGGCCTAAAGCCGTGGCCACTTCTGCGGTCATAGGATAAGCGTTAGCTTTTCCACGTATGCCATCTGTCCCGAAAAGTTTTCTCTCCGTCATAACGATTCCTTTCTCTCCTACAAAAACTTATTACTCTTTTTTATCTTGAAGTCGTTTGGGAATTGTAGGTTGTATTTTATAAATGACTTTTACAATATTATTTTCATCTATAGAAAGCCTAGAATCAAGGTCTTCTATCGAGAGATTTAAAGTACCCTCTTCTTTGACAAGTGTCGAAAGATTTATAGGGTCAGTTTCAACTCCTGAGATTTTTTTTAGGATTTCAATAGGACCACGCACCATAATATTTTTTGGTGTCACACTGACTTCCTTAAATTTTTTATCGTATGGAAGATTTCCAATGTATGAAAGACGAACAGGAACCAAGACTTCACTGACACGGTCTAACTCAATTGCTGACTCTTTGGGTTGCATTTCTAGAATATCCACACCAAAAGGAACAGTAATCTGAGAGGGGTGATATTGAATCTTAAAATTTTTTCCAAATTTTTGAAAATAAGGATTTAAATCGACCACCAATTTTTCTTTATTGGTAAAAACGTTTCCAATGAAGGCCTTAGATCCCTTGAGTTTTAGTGTAAGATGATTTTCTGTCAAACTTGAAAATGTATAACCTTTGGGCATGAGAAAAGAAATTTGAATCTTTTTTTCGATCTCAACTGGCTCGCTATTTAAAACATAAAACCAAAGCGAAACCGCAAAAAATATGGCAATCAGTTTGAGAGTATGGCGTTGGGCTTTTTCCAGCTTCAATTGACAATGTCCTTCGTTTGAATCGGACGCAACTTACCGTCCAGACTCTCATTACTCCATATGTGACGAAGATATTGTCCTAACTCTTTTTCAGACTTACAAAGATAGAAAATCCCTTCCACACAAAGGTTAATTTTACCACTTTCTTCTGAACATGTAATGACTAATGCATCAGTGACTTCAGTTAATCCCAGTGCGGCCCGGTGTCTCGTTCCTAAGTGGCGTTCAATATCGAAATTTTTTGAAAGAGGAAGAAAGCAACCAGCTGCACTCAATTTTGAATTTTGGATGATGATGGCTCCATCGTGAAGTGATGAACTCGATTCAAAAATAGAGTAGATAATATCGGAATGAATTCTTGAATCTAATCTCGTACCGGTGTTGATATAATTTAAAAGCCCATGAGTTCTTTCAATGACAATTAAGGCCCCAATTTTTTCTTTTGAAAGCGCCCCACAGGCTTCAATAATTTCATCGATTTCAAAATCATGTTCATCTTTTGAAAATAAAGTGAGGATATTTCTTTTAGTTCCCACCGAGGCCAAAGCGTTTCGGAATTGATCCTGAAAAAGCACAACGACAATGATAAAAAAGGAGTCAAAGAAGTGGGCCAAAACCCAATTTAATGAATAGAGCTTAAATGTGATTCCAATCCAAAATAAGCCAAACAAAAAGCCTAAGCCCACTATCATCTGGGCAGCTTTTGTTCCACGGACAATGAGAAGCAATTGATAAATGAGAATCGCTACGATTAAAATATCGATGAAATCTTTAACATTCAAATGATTAAAGAACGGACTTAAAAAGGACATGTCTCACGCCTTTACTTAAGCTGCACTTAAAAACTCGTCATCTTCCTTCATGAATTTTAAACGTTCTTCTTCTGAAAGGTTGAGAGATTTTAATATATCTGTGCTCATTAATAGTTTTTTTCTTAACGCTTCTCGACTGATCCCCATCGCCTTTGCTGCTTTAGACTTGTTACCATTACAGCGTCTGATTTCGGCATGGATCATTTCCCTTTCAACAAGAGACATACGATCTTTGAGTGAAATATTATGGTCACTTACAAACGGTAAATCACCAAACATTCTCTTTTTTTCCGAAAGATCAACTAGCGGCGAAGCCGAGTCTTCAATTTCAATATCAGTAATCACGTGGGTCTTTGGATTGTAAAGAACTGCTCGCTCCACACAGAGGCGAAGTTCTTTTACGTTTCCTGGCCAGTCATATTTTTTAATTTTTTCCATTAACTTTGGTGCAAAGGATTTTAGAAGCAATCCTTCTTTTTTACATTCTGCTTTTAAGAAATAATCTACTAAAAGCTCAATATCATCCACACGTCTTCTTAGTGGTTCCACAAAGACTGACGCTTTCGAGAGATATTCATAGAGCTCGCGATCAAACTCGCCGTTAGAGGCAAGTAAGCCCAAATCTCTGGTTGATGTTGCAATGATTCTCACATCAAGTGTAAATTTTGTGTCTGCAATGAGACGTGATTTAAAAACTTCCATGAGCATCTTTTGATGCTTTAGTGTGAGCCCCCAAATCTCATGCAAATGAACTGTTCCACCTTGGCAGGTGATGAGTTTACAGTCTTTTTCATCTGGCCCAAAAAGCATTCTTCCAACGGCTTCTTGATCTTTATCGCTACAGTGAACAACTTCAAAACCTTTTAAACCACGTTGCCCTTCCACATGAAGAATTTTAGCGTAGAGAGATTTCCCAACTCCTCTTTCACCCTGGATTAAAACCGGAGCTTCAATATCTTTTAATTTAACAATCGTGCTTCTTAAACTCGCTACATGGGGAACTCTCCCAATGAAAGCATTTTTACGGTCAAAAGGATTACTGAATCTTCTGATAAGTGACTTATCTGACATTGGCGTAAAATTATAAAAGACTGATGAGAAAATCAATGAGAGAACCTTCATCGTTTTTTCATCTTCAATCGTAAAACGGTCTTCATTTCTCTTGTTTAAGACTTCAATGACCCCGATAATTTTATCTTCGCGATTGTGAATCGGATGACAAATGATGGATTTTGTCTCAAAGCCAAATTTTTTATCAAATGCTTCATTAAAACGAGTTGAATCATGAACCGTATCAATATTCAGAGCGACACCAGTTGTAAAAACTGAACCTGCAATCCCCACTCGATAATCAAATTTCAGTTGCTCTTTTCTAATACCAAGAGCACAGATGGCCTCAAGCTCATTGGTATCTGGGTTAATTAAAAATAAAGAAGCTCTTTGAGCATTCAAAACTCTGATAACTTCTTCAAGCATTGATTCAATAAATCCCTCTTTGTCACCAAAGTGAGTGATGTCTTTAAAAAGAGATAATAAGAGTGAGAAGATTTCAAATCCATCAGTCGCTTTTGTATATCTTTCTTTGATGGCCGAATCGACTAAACAATTTTTTAGCCTCTCAGATGAAAAACCTAATATATAATGTTCCAGAAATTTAGAGATTGTTTTATCTTCATCGATTTCAAGACCGTAAATAATTTTTTGATCATCTAACGTTTGAGAAAAAGCTCTCACAACTTTTCCAGTTAAATCCAAATGATGTTTTTTAAATTGCAATGAGATGGTTAACTCTCGGCCTACAGAAATCCTTTCACTGGTTGCAAATCCCAAACCTGTGAGTGAAATATCGATTAATTTTGCATCATCAATGTATTCTAAAACCCCTTGCTCTCGAGGGATTTGGACTAAAAATCTTAAATCGTCTGCTTCCTCTACAGGAATTCTAAAAGACTGGTAGAATTTAAACTCAGAAAAACTTGCTAACATGTTAAACTCCTAAACTAATCACAATGAGCTCAGGACTTTATCGACTGGTTTTAAAAAAAACTTGAATTTTCTGCCAACAAAAATTTGCAGATGAGCTTAGTTAGGTTTTAAGCTTGGGCTTTGAGGATTAGGGACTTCATCTGTTACGGGAGCCTTGGCAACATTCTGTTGCCTAATACTGTGAACGATCACTTTATGCATGGCCCCTTTAAATAATGTCCAATACTCTCCGTTCTTTCGAGGATCTGATGATGGTAATTCAAGGGTATAGGTGGGAATATTTCTTTCTTGTCCTGCCCAATTTCCAAGGGATCCAGGAAAAAAGGGATAATCTTTAATGTTGTACCCGTCAGCATCTTTACTCATTTGGATGAGAAGTTCCTGGGCCTTACTCCCATCTGCCCCACCATTAACAGGATGGCTTGGTCCATCGTAATCAAGAACTGTTAAAGGAGAATGAACCGAAACGATTTTGTCGGGATTAAATCTTTTGATGAGATTAACCTGAAAGACCACTTCAGGTTCGCTATTAGGTTTCATCCCAGGATTTCTTCGACTATCTTTTTTAAATTTCATTAACCAAATTTTTCTAGCTTCAAGCTGCCAATCAGAAGTAGGGAAATTCCGATTAGGATCTACTCCTCTCGCATTGACTCGTGTTGGCTTTGCTTTAAAAAATGAATCAGGATTAACAATAGGAGAAACTAAGACCACTTTATTTTTAAATTCTTCTTTAACTTTTTCGTCTTTATTGTTCGGTGAATAGACTTCCTTTAAATAAGCCATCAAATCAAAACAAAATTTTATTGGAGTAATCTCATCTCCATGCACTCCACACATAACAATGGTTACATCTTTGTCCTTAAAGCTTGGCATCTCCTCATCAGAAACATCACCAAAAGTTGTCCACATCAATGGGTCACCAAGAACAGAGTTTCTGTAGTGAAGCCAAGAGTAGCTCTCACACTCACTTTTATCCCAACCATATTTCTTAAAGCTTTTATCTACTTTTTCACAATACGCCTTAATGACAGCTGGCTGTTCAATGGACATGACATTGAATGAAAAAGCTGTGAGAAAAGAAAAGATCATTGCATAACTGAATTTCATAGTGGATGTTATTATACAGGTTAGATAATTAATAATTCAACGAATTTAGTGAGACTTGTGAGAAATTCTAATGGCCAGCTCAAAATTAAGAAAACAAATCATTGTCGCTAGTCAGTCACCAGAACTTTACACGACTAAAAGACTTTTAGAAGAGGCAATAAAATTAAGTTTAATAGGCCAATATCTAAATCCTTACCAATATGCTCTTTGCTTTTTAAAGAACAAAGCTCAAGCGTCAAAAAAGAATACTCTTCATACTAACAGTCTTTATTTTCATCGAACTTCTGGTGTGAACTTTGATGATTTTGATCTCTTGGTCACTTCAGATTTTAAAGCTCGTGGATTTAAGATCACCAATCCCATTGAAGCTCTGAACTTTTTTAGAACAAAAGATCAACAAATTCTTTTTTATCACAACCATCACTTGCCTTTTATTCCTTCAATCATGTTCAGAGGAGAAGTCACATCAGATCTCCTGATCATGTTAGAAAAGCTTTCGACAAAGTCGCAGGACTTTATATTAAAAATGAACAGAGGAAATGGTGGTATTGGAGTTAACTACATCCATGGCATGAAATCACTTTTAAGTTTATTAGAGACGTTTAGAGGAATGAAAGATCAAAAAATGTTGATTCAACCCTATATTCCTCACGATAAAGAATGGCGTGTATTCATGATGAAAAATGAAATTCTCGCCTGCATAGAAAAAAAAATATCTCGCGATGATTTTAGAGGAAACAGTAAAAAATCTCAGGGGAAGTTCCTTAACTCACCT
>Ga0213919_1000891_pt1 | contig 11967 bp, 10 predicted proteins | sample McNCre317MG_FD_161056 | JGI IMG/M metagenome (GOLD analysis project Ga0213919, IMG submission 161056) | Freshwater microbial communities from McNutts Creek, Athens, Georgia, United States - 3-17 MG | ecosystem: Environmental > Aquatic > Freshwater > Creek | place: USA: Georgia | collected... | reverse complement strand
CTTTACTTTTAGTCTGTATTTTGACATCTACCGCCCTATTATCAGGTTGCGCTGGTGATCCAACAGATGAAACTGCTGGTTGGTCACAAAACAAGCTCTACTCTGAAGCTAAAGATGCCATGGATGGCGGCGACTATCCTAAATGCGTTAAATATTTTGAGAAATTAGAAGCTCGTTACCCATTTGGCCCTTATGCACAACAGTCACAAATCAATGTGGCTTATTGCCATTGGAAAGATGGTGAAGTGGCTCAAGCCATTCCTGCGGTTGATCGTTTCATTCAACTTCACCCAGGTCACCCAAACATTGACTACGCTTACTACCTAAAAGGCTTGATCACCTTCAATGACAATATGGGCTTTTTGGGTAAGCTAACAGGCCAAGATTTAAGCGAACGTGATCCAAAAGCAGCACGCGATGCATTTGAAGCATTCAAAATATTGACAACTCGCTACCCAGACAGCGTATATACACCTGATGCATTAGACCGCATGCGCTACATCGTTAATGCTTTGGCTGATAGCGATGTAAATACCGCTCGCTATTACTACCGCCGTGGCGCTTATTTAGCAGCTGTTAATCGCGCTCAACGAGCTATGACAGACTATGACCGTGCACCAGCTATTGAAGAAGCGCTTTATATTCTTTACAAGTCTTATGATGCTTTAGGCATGAAAGACCTAAGTAATGATGCGTTGCGAGTTCTAAAACTCAACTATCCTCAAAGCAAAATTACTGAAACTGGCAAGCGCAGCAATACCGAGGACGTCACGCCACCATGGTGGCAGATTTGGCGCAAATAACTACGCGCCTTAATTAACTAACTTGATCTATTAATCAAGCAATAAAAAAGGAGGGACACCCCTCCTTTTTTATTACATCAATATCATTGCATTTAGCTACTCAATAGTAGAACGCTTCACTCGTGGCGCAATGGCACACAACAATTCATACCCAATCGTTCCAGCAGCCTGAGCCACACGATCAACTGGTAAATAATCACCCCACATTTCGACAACCGTTCCTACATCCGCATGCGGCATATCTGTCACATCAATCGTCATCATATCCATTGAAACTTGTCCGGCAACAGGACATATCTGACCGCTAGCCAAACCTTGAGCACCAGCCACCCAAACAGGCGTCCCATCTGGAGCATGTCTTGGATAACCATCCGCATAACCACAAGCAATAACGGCTACACGAATAGGCACATCGGTTTGATAACGAGCACCATACCCCACAGCATCACCCGCATCCAAATGCTGAATCGCAATAATTTCTGTTCGCAGACTCATCACTGGTTTTAACTTTGCATGCTCAATATCTTCATACTTACCAGATGGAGATGCGCCATACAACATAATTCCTGGGCGCACCCAATCAGAGTCAACAATATGGTGATGCCACAAAATGGCTGCAGAATTTGATAAAGAAGTTTCGCCTGGCAAACCCTCAATCGTTTCATTAAAAACTTCTAACTGCAAATCAACACTAGGTTGTTTATCAACATAATCTGCATTAGCAAAATGTGTCATATGTGCGACTTGATAACCTGCCGTATGTAATCGATGAAACGCCTCACGATAAGCTTCCGGCTTAAAACCCAAACGATTCATACCAGTATTCATCTTCATAAATACTTGCATAGCCATTGGCTTAGACGACTGCTTTGCCTCAGCCACATTCTCTAACCAATCAACCTGATCTAGATGGTGCACAACACAATCACAAGCTAAATCAATGGCAGTAAAAACATCTTCCTCGCTAAATAATCCCTCAAGTAGCAAAATGGGCTTAGTCCATCCTTGTTCTCTCAAAGTGGCAGCCTCAGCAAGATCTAGCAAAGCCAAACCATCCGCCTTAGCCAGCGCCAAATTAACTAAAGATAAGCCATGGCCATAGGCATTGGCCTTCACTACTGCCCATACTTTTGAGGCAGGTGTAATTTCCCTGACACGTTGCAAGTTATGGCGCAAAGCATCAGAATTTAAGAGGGCATGTATCGGTCTAGACAGAGTTTTCTCACTTTCGTGTTTTAATGACACTTCATAACTGAATTGTACGAATGAAACCAGGTTTTTACACAATTATGGCGGCGCAATTTTTTTCGTCGCTTGCAGACAACGCTTTGCTGATTGCAGCAATAGCATTACTTTACCAACTCCAGGCTCCAGCCTGGATGACTCCGCTATTAAAACTCTTCTTTGTCTTATCTTATGTAGTATTAGCTGCCTTTGTGGGTGCCTTTGCCGACTCACGACCTAAGGGCAAGGTTATGTTCCTCACCAACAGCATCAAAATTATTGGCTGTTTGGCAATGCTATTTATCGATCACCCTCTAGTAGCTTACGCTATCGTAGGGCTTGGTGCGGCAGCTTACTCCCCTGCCAAATACGGCATTTTGACTGAATTACTACCCCCAGAAAAACTCGTTGCAGCTAATGGTTGGATTGAAGGCTTAACCGTTGGATCCATCATTTTGGGCACTGTTTTTGGTGGCATGTTAATTTCCAACCAAATATCAACTTTCTTGTTATCTTTTGATTTCCCATTCATAGACACAAGCATTGATACAGCACCTGAAGCTGCTATCTGTGTCATTGCGATTATTTACCTCATCGCAGCTGCCTTTAATTTAAAGATCCCCGATACGGGCATTAAATACCCAGAGCAGGCTAAAAATCCGATTCAGTTGATTAAAGACTTTAAACATTGCTTCACCACACTTTGGACAGATCGGTTAGGACAAATCTCCTTAGCAGTCACCACCCTCTTTTGGGGAGCCGGTGCAACGCTCCAATTTATTGTTATTAAATGGGCAGAATCAGCGCTAGGCATGACGCTTTCTGAAGGCGCCATCCTACAAGCAGTTGTTGCATTGGGTGTTGCAGGTGGTGCTGTATGGGCAGCCTGGAAGGTACCTCTTAGAAAATCACTCAGCGTCCTTAAATACGGTGTCATGATGGGTGTTCTTGTCATGCTCATGGCTATCTTTAAGAAAGATTTAGTGCCACAAGTAGATATTGATTTAGGTATTGTTAATCTACATCTCTATTTACTCATTACCTATATCTTTTTAATAACTATTGGCTGGATGTCTGGTTACTTTGTTGTGCCCATGAATGCCCTACTCCAACATCGAGGACACGTTCTTTTGTCTGCAGGGCACTCCATTGCCGTACAAAATTTCAATGAAAACCTCTCTGTTCTAGCCATGCTTGGCATCTATGCTTTATTAATCTGGCTAAACGTTCCGGTCACGATTGTCATACTTCTTTTTGGTAGCTGTGTTTGTCTTCTCATGTTGAAAATTATGAGTTGGCATGAACAAAACCAAAGTGAATATGACTCACTTCACCTCATCGGTGAAAAAAAGCACTAATTAGTGCCCTCCTAGTTTTATCTCCTAACTAATTAGGGTATCCGGGATGGCTTCAAAAATGCTATCCCCAGTCTTTTACTTTTTGGCCATTTAATATGATTGATTTTCTAATTGACCCCAATACGATCATTGCCTTTTTCACATTGGCAGCGTTAGAAATTATCTTAGGTATCGATAACATTATTTTTATTAGTATCTTAGCTAACCGACTTCCGCTAAGCATGAGAGATCGCGTAAGGCGCTTAGGTTTGCTCTTTGCTTTAGGCACTAGAATTTTATTGCTGTTAAGTCTTAGCTGGGTGATGAGCTTAACTGCCACCCTCTTTAGCCTATTTAACCAAGATATCAGCGGCCGAGACCTCATCCTTTTACTCGGCGGACTATTCCTATTATGGAAAGCCTCAAAAGAAATTTATCTTGAAGTTGAAGCTGAAGAAGAATCCAGCAAACAAATAGCTAATACAACAGAAACAGCTCATTCAACCAAAGTCTTTTGGTCTGCCGTCATTCAAATTGGCATCCTAGATATTGTTTTTTCTCTCGATAGCGTCATTACAGCCGTAGGACTAGTCGATGATCTCTCCATCATGATTGCTGCCATCCTAGCCTCTGTTGGCGTGATGCTGTTTGCAGCTAAACCCATTGGTGATTTTGTTCACCATCACCCATCCATCAAAGTGTTAGCACTATCATTTTTGACCATCGTGGGCTTAGTTCTAATTGCTGAAAGCATGGATGTTCACATCCCTAAGGGATATGTTTATTTTGCAATGGCTTTTTCTCTAAGCGTCGAATTTTTAAATATTCGAGCTCGCACCAAGAAAAATAAATTAACCGACTAAAGAGCGCGCCAAGAGAAGATCTTGCCAAGCTAAAGCCTTATCTGCAGGCTTTTTCAACAAGTGTTCTGGGTGATAACTTAATACGACTGGCAACTCTTCCCCATTCACCTCAAGAGAATGAACAGCTCCTCTTAGCTCATTAAATGGTTCTTGAAGTTGCAATAATTTCTTACCTAAATCAGCGCCCATAGCAAACACCACTTGACCAGAAGCCTTGCCAGAAAGTGCTTCAGAGCTATTAATCAACTGAATATCAGCACGCTTCAACATGAAAGATGCAAGCATCTTGTCGAACAAAATATTGGCATCACCACTGAGCTGATCAAGCACAAAAGTCCAAACAAAACCTTGAGCACCACTTACACTCATTTCTTGAGTTGCTGAAGACACATCGCCCCCACCACTTGATTGAGTTGCAGATTCTCCATCAGCAACAACCCATGTACTGATACCCATTGCATTCAAATAATCCGCTTGACTCACTCGTTCACTCTTTCTTTAACTCTTTAACCATCACCTTAGCATCTTCTCTGATGCCATTTCGAGCAGGGTAATATTCTTTACGTACACCAATTTGACGATACCCCAGCCTCTCATATAAACCAATGGCATTGATATTGCTGATGCGTACCTCTAAAAATATTTTATAAAGATCACGGCCAATCGCCAAACTCTCCATCGCTTCCAACATTTTTTTAGCCAAACCACGCCGACGATAAATTGGATTAACCGTAATATTTAACAAATTGAGTTCATCAACACCGGGCATCAATACGCAATAAGCTAACAACGGATCTCTCTCATCATCTTCAGCTAACTCACGTAAGCAATAAGCCCAGTAACCTGCTGTCAAAGAGTCCGTAAAATTACCTCGACTCCACGGAGCTAAATGACTGATGTTCTCGATGGCCATCACATCATCCAAATCACCCATAGCCATCGGCAATAAACGCATCTGCAGCATCTCAACCTTGACTATTGCCCGCTCGCTCAGCAATTGTTTGGGCAACCTTATCCCGGACATAAATAGGCTGCAAATCCATGGCGTTGACTTGAAGACCTTTATGCAAAGCATCAAAGCCCAATTGAGCAATCGATCTCGCATGAGGCACTACCTGTTCATCGACAGCTTTTGCACTTAAGACTAAATGAGCCATCTGTTCTGGATAGGCGACAACTGCATTACCTAACAAATAAAAATCAGCTGAGGGTTGATCTAGCTGGTCAGGAGCAGATAAATAAATATCTCCTAAACGAGTAGGCAATCCATCTTCAGAAACTTCATAATTTGCCCAATAAACCTCATTCATGCGCGCATCTGTTGCAACAAGCACCTGCGCACCACAAGGAATCTGAAGGGAATGAATACCTTCTAATGCAACAGCATCCAAACAAACAATCGGCAAACAAGGCAGGTCACCACCTAAAGCCATTCCTTGTCCGATACCAACACCAATACGTATACCTGTAAAAGCACCTGGGCCAATACCAACCGCAATAGCGTCTAAATCTCTAAAGTTGACTTGAGCCTCTTCTAATAAGGCCTCCACCCAATCTAAAGCATGCTGACTAGATTCAGGGCCAAGGTTCTCATGTCGCACCAAAGAAAAAGGAGCTTCTCGCCCATGGGCAGAAACTCCTTTGGCTTGAACCAAGGCCACAGAACACCACTGTGTTGAGGTGTCAATGGCCAAAATGCTCAATTAGATTTCCTCGTACAAAGGCAGAGTCAAGAACTCTTCAAATTTCTCACTTGTACTCATCGTATCGAAAATCTCTGCAGCGCGATCCCAATGACCTGTGGCACCTGAAGCTTTCACTTTAGGAAGTTCTTCAGCAATTAGCTGGCGCACCAACTCAGCAGTTACTTTGGTGCCATCTTCTAATTTACCTTTTGGAGAACGAATCCACTGCCATACTTGAGAGCGACTAATCTCCGCTGTAGCAGCATCTTCCATCAAGTTGTGAATAGGTACACATCCATTACCAGCTAACCATGCGCCTAAATAATGAATACCCACATTGATATTCATACGTAAACCAGCTTCAGTAATCGGTGTTTCTGGTTGGAAATCCAACAACTGATCAGCTGTTACATTCACTTCTGGCTTTTGTTTATCAAATTGATTCGGTCTATCGCCCAATACAGCCTTAAATTCAGCCATCGCTGGTTCAACTAGACCTGGGTGAGCAACCCAACCACCATCATAGCCATCTGTAGCATCACGTTTTTTATCGTTAATAATGCCTTGCATAGCAATCGCGTTCTTTTCTGGATCATTCTTGATTGGAATCAATGCGCTCATACCACCCATCGCTGGGGCACCACGATGATGACATGTCTTTAACAACAATAGAGCATAGGCACGCATAAACGGCGATGTCATCGTCACTTTGGCACGATCCGCTAAGCAGAAATTCTTATCAACCTTGAACTTCTTAATGCAAGAGAAAATGTAATCCCAACGACCAGCATTTAGACCAGCGCTGTGTTCACGCAACTCATAAAGAATCTCGTCCATTTCGAAAGCAGCAAGAATTGTTTCAATCAATACTGTCGCTTTAATAGTTCCGCGTGGGAAACCTAGCTCATCCTGAGTCATGCAGAAAATATCATTCCATAAACGAGCCTCTAAATGACTCTCCATTTTTGGAAGATAGAAATATGGGCCAGCGCCACGAGCTAATTGCTCCTTAGCGTTGTGGAAGAAAAATAATGCGAAATCAAAAATACCGCCTGAAACACGTTGACCATCAACCGTTACATGCTTTTCATCCAAATGCCAGCCACGTGGGCGCACTTGAAGTGTGGCGATTTTGTCATTTAACTTATAAGTTTTGCCATTTTGCTCTAAAGACAATTCACGGCGAACTGCCTTTTTCATATTGATTTGGCCTTGAATTTGATTCGTCCAGCTTGGGCTATTGGAATCTTCAAAGTCAGTCATATAAGAGTCTGCGCCTGAATTGAAAGCATTAATCACCATCTTCGCTTCAACAGGGCCAGTAATTTCAACGCGGCGACATTGCAAAGCGGCAGGAATCGGTGCAACTTTCCAGTCACCCTCGCGAATATGTTTTGTTTCAGCTAAAAAATCAGGTCTTTCACCTGCATCTAAACGCTTAGTGCGTTCAACACGAGCTTTTAATAATTCTTGGCGACGTGGTTCAAATGTACGATGCAATTTAGCGACTAAAGCTAAAGCTTCCGGCGTCAAAATTGTTGAAAATTCTGCGGTAACTTCGGCATTAATTGCCATACCTTGGGGCAAATTAGACATGAAATCTCCTGAAAAAACATATAGTTATAGGTTTAACAAATAAATTACAAATTTGTTAAACCTCTATTATGCCTTTTCCATAAAAAATGTCCCAAACAACTCCTAAGAGCCCGTTTGGGACGGATGCTAATAAAACTAAAACTTAGCCTAAAGCAGCAATTACCTCTGGTGGAGCTTGAACCAATTCAATCAAAACACCTTCACCGCCAATTGGAAATTCTTCATTTCCCTTCGGATGCAAAAAGGTAATGTCATAACCTGCTGCCCCCTTACGAATGCCGCCAGGAGCAAAGCGAACGCCCTGAGCAGTTAACCATTCAACAGCAACTGGCAAGTTATCTACCCACAAGCCGATATGGTTTAAAGGCGTTGCATGAACAGCTGGCTTCTTATCAGGATCGATAGGTTGCATCAAATCAACCTCCACCTTATAAGGCCCCTTACCCATGGCACAAATATCCTCATCGACATTTTCACGCTCTGACTGGAATGTACCTGTGATCTCTAGACCAAACATCTCCACCCACAACTTCTGAAGTTTTGACTTGTCCGGTCCACCGATAGCAACCTGTTGGATTCCCAATATTTTGAATGGCTTTGTCATAGCTAGGCCTTATTCAAAACGCAAAATTGGTTGATCAACAGCTAAGCTCTCACCTTTTGCTGCCATCACTTCAGCAACAACACCATCTTGAGTAGCAACTAAGACGTTTTCCATCTTCATCGCTTCAATCGCAGCCAAACGTTGACCCGCTTCAACTTTTTGTCCCACTGTCACAGCCACATCAACTAACAAACCAGGCATTGGTGATAGCAAGAATTTAGACATGTCAGGTGGTTCTTTGAAAGGCATGAGTTTTTGCATCTCTGCGCCCTTCTCAGTTAACACCAAACTATCTACGCGCACACCATCTAATTGAATGCGATAGAACAAACCATTGCGGTCAAGTTGAGCAGAAATTTCTTTACCATTCACCACCGCGTTATAAACAATATGTCCAGGCGTCCAATCAGTCTCAATCGCATAAACCTGACCACCTACTGTTACTTCATAGCCTCGTGCAGTCTCTTCTACAGAAGTTGATACGTAATCCATCTTGCCAGGCTCACCAGAGCCCACCACGAATGAATGAGGGATCTTAACTTCGTGACCTTCTAACTGACCATAAATACCAGCAGCACGATCTAAGTAACGACGATGAATCGCTGTTGCCAACGCATCCATTAAACCCGGATCAGTCGCTTTAACATCGCTAGCACGGAAACCATGTGGAAACTCTTCCGCGATAAATCCCGTATTGAAATCACCAGAAATAAAACGTGGATGCTGCATCAATGCAGATTGGAATGGAATGTTTGAGTGAATGCCGCGAATAACGAACTTATTCAATGCAGCACGCATCTTCGTAATAGCATCCATACGATCCTTGCCATGCACAATCAACTTGGCAATCATGGAGTCGTAGTGCATCGGAATCTCACCACCCTCGTACACACCCGTATCAACACGCACACCATCAATTTCTTCAGGTGGCTGATATCTCACTAAACGACCCGTTGATGGCAAGAAGTTACGATAAGGATCATCCGCATTAATACGGCACTCCATTGACCAACCATTACGCTTAATATCGGCCTGACCAAATGAAAGTTTTTCGCCAAACGCAACGCGAATCATTTGCTCAACCAAATCTAAACCAGTAATAGATTCAGTCACAGGATGTTCAACCTGCAAACGCGTGTTCATTTCCAAGAAATAGAAAGACTGGTCTTTACCCACAACAAACTCAACTGTACCTGCCGACTGATACTTAACAGCTTTAGCTAAGGCAACAGCTTGCTCACCCATTGCCTTACGAGTTTCATCACTAATAAATGGAGATGGGGCTTCCTCAATTACTTTTTGATGGCGGCGCTGAATAGAACACTCACGTTCCCACAAATAAACAGCATTGCCATGTGAGTCACCCAAAACTTGAATCTCAATATGGCGTGGCTCTTCAACAAATTTCTCAATAAAAACGCGATCATCGCCAAAGCTATTGCGAGCTTCATTCTTACAAGCTGAGAATCCTTCAAAAGCCTCTTTGTCATTAAAAGCAACGCGCAAGCCTTTACCGCCACCACCAGCAGATGCCTTAATCATGACTGGGTAACCGATACCTTTAGCAATTTCAACCGCTGATTCTGGTGTATCAATCGCATCGTTGTACCCAGGAATCGTGTTGACCTTGGCTTCATTAGCTAATTTCTTAGAAGCAATCTTGTCACCCATCGCAGCAATCGAGTAATGCTTAGGACCGATGAAAGTAATACCTTCTTCTTCTAGACGTTTTGCAAATGCTTCATTCTCAGATAAGAATCCATAACCAGGATGAACAGCTTCAGCGCCTGTATCTTTACAAGCTTTAATGATGTTATCCATCACCAAATAAGATTCACGCGATGGTGCTGGGCCAATACATACCGCTTCATCAGCCAACTCAACATGGCGTGCATCTTTATCTGCTTCTGAATAAACAGCTACTGTCTTAATACCCATTTTTCGGGCAGTCTTAATCACGCGGCAAGCAATCTCACCACGGTTAGCAATTAGAATCTTTTTAAACATGTTCTTTTCCTAATCGATTAAAGGGGAATGTTGCCGTGTTTGCGCCATGGATTTTCTAAATCCTTATCCTTTAGCATTGCTAAAGAGCGCGCTACACGCTTGCGTGTTTCATGAGGCATGATCACATCATCAATGTAACCACGACGGCCAGCCACGAATGGGTTTGCAAACTTAGACTTATATTCAGCTTCACGTTCAGCCAACTTAGCAGGATCACCCTTTTCCTCACGGAAAATAATTTCAACTGCACCCTTAGGTCCCATCACAGCAATTTCAGCAGATGGCCACGCAAAGTTAACGTCACCACGTAAATGTTTAGATGCCATCACGTCATAAGCACCACCATACGCTTTGCGTGTAATCACAGTAATTTTTGGCACAGTACATTCTGCATAGGCATAAAGTAATTTGGCACCATGCTTAATAATGCCGCCGTACTCTTGAGCAGTACCTGGCATAAATCCTGGTACGTCCACAAAAGTCACCACAGGAATATTAAAAGCATCACAGAAACGTACAAAACGAGCCGCTTTAATGGATGACTTGATATCTAAACAACCAGCCAACACTAAAGGTTGGTTAGCTACGATACCAACGGTCTGACCTTCAACACGAGCAAAACCAATAATGATATTTTTAGCGTAATCAGGTTGCAATTCAAAGAAATCACCATCATCGACTGTCTTTAAAATTAACTCATGCATATCGTATGGTTTATTAGCATTATCTGGAACTAATGTATCTAATGAATAATCCAAACGCTCTGCACTATCAGCACCTTTACGTACTGGCGGCTTTTCTTTATTAGAAAGCGGCAAATAGTTAAAGAATCGACGCAACATCAAAATAGCTTCAACATCGTTCTCAAATGAACGGTCGCATACACCTGACTTCGTTGAGTGAGTCATCGCACCACCCAACTCTTCAGCCGTCACTTCTTCATGTGTCACAGTCTTCACAACTTCAGGACCAGTCACAAACATATAAGAACTATCTTTCACCATGAAGATGAAGTCAGTTAAGGCTGGAGAATAAACAGCACCACCAGCGCTAGGTCCCATGATTAAAGAAATCTGAGGAATCACACCAGAAGCGGAAACGTTACGTTGGAAAATTTCAGCGTAACCACCCAAAGATGCAACACCCTCTTGAATACGTGCACCACCTGAATCATTCAAACCAATAACTGGAGCGCCAACCTTCATCGCTTGATCCATTACCTTACAGATCTTCTCAGCGTGAGCTTCTGATAAAGAACCACCAAAAACTGTAAAGTCTTGAGAGAACACGAACACCAAACGTCCATTGATCATCCCGTAACCTGTCACAACACCATCACCAGGTACAGACTCATTCGCCATACCAAAGTCATTACAACGGTGCTCAACAAACATATCCCACTCTTCAAAAGAGCCTTCGTCTAACAAAAGCTCAATACGCTCACGCGCAGTTAATTTGCCTTTGCCATGCTGGGCGTTGATACGTTTTTGACCACCCCCTAAGCGGGCCTGCTCGCGCTTGGCTTCCAGTTGCTTAATGATGTCATGCATAAAATGCTCTCCTTTGTTTCTAAATCGTCAAAATAATCTATTAATACGGCGTTTTTTACTTCATCAAATCTAAAAGACGTCTAGCTGCAACTGACGCTGCAACCTGACCGTCATTGACTGCCTGACTTAACTTAGGCAACATCTCCTGAACAGCTTGGTTAGATCTGAAATTTTGTTTTAATCCTGCTTCAATACGTTCCCACATCCAAGATTGGGCTTGCTGCTTTCTTCGCAATTCAAACTGCCCATTCTTCTCCTGAATACCTTTAAAACTCATCACGGCATCCCAAAACTCAGT
>Ga0213919_1000889_pt1 | contig 11977 bp, 15 predicted proteins | sample McNCre317MG_FD_161056 | JGI IMG/M metagenome (GOLD analysis project Ga0213919, IMG submission 161056) | Freshwater microbial communities from McNutts Creek, Athens, Georgia, United States - 3-17 MG | ecosystem: Environmental > Aquatic > Freshwater > Creek | place: USA: Georgia | collected... | reverse complement strand
GGATATCCTGTATTGTCCTGGCAAGGCATTGCCTTATAAGACATCTGCACAAATCCTTCTGGAGTATTGAGTCTCAGGTAAGGAAGAGAGATCGCATACATTACATTCTGCTGAACATAGTCTGCAATCCTGATGTTCGGATTTATTACGTAGTATGTTCCGGATTCTGTCTCGGAATAGGATACAATAGTTTCTTTTACAAAATCATCTGGTACTCGGGTCTGGTAGTTCTTTACTTCAAGAATAGGAGATATTCCGAACTCATCCTTAATCCCAGCATTCCTTATTACAAATTGGGGAAATGCCCCGATCTTTCGAAGGGCCTCAGCAGTCCATTCGATCCAATTCCCTGTATCAGGATTCTTATCCTTAAGGTCAAGGTCTACTATGATCTTGGCAAACAATACGTCTATTGGTATGTAGTTCATAAATATTCTGCGTTATTCTGTACGATATTCTCGTACAGTTGTTTTCTTATCGGTTTAAATGGATCGAACTTATAGTACCTGAAGAAAGGAATATGTGGATTGCATTTCCATTTAAATTTATAAACCTTTCCTCCAGTATGTTCGTTCATATAATAAACCCTAAATCCTCTTTTCTTTGACTCGGGGAAATTGATCATTTTCTTATGCGTATGCGTACTCGGGATAAAAGAAATGATCGAGAAGGTTCCAATATTAGGACATGTCTTAATCTCTTTGTTATTAAGTATGAGATCTTGAATCATCTTCTGAATATATCCGGATGTTAGTCTTCCATATAGAAGTTCAGAGACCCTATATTCAATATTTCCCTTGGTTGTTTTTTTATAAGACGTATAAAAATCTCTGGTAGTAAAATCAGTTCCTTGTCTTGGAAGAGGAGTTAAGGCCACAAGCCTTGCGTAATCTTCTGAAGACAAGATTTCTCCGTTAAGCCATCTCTCATAGAGATCAGCACGTAGTACTCTGAGCTTTTCTTTTACTTCTGGACTCATAATTATCTGTTAACTTGAACGTAATTGTCTCTTTCGATATTCGATTGGAATGTAGCTTGAGAATCGTTCTTATTGTCAGAAGGAGCCTGGAGCATAATCCCAAACTCATTCTTGAGAATAAGGTTCTTAATCTCTGGATACCATTTACTGGAAAGTGGATATTGGCTGTCATAGGTGTAGTTAGCCATATCATTACAGTTGTCTGGATAGTCAGCCAGAGCAGTAGGATCTTCCCATACTCCGCGAGTAGTCAACCGGTCAAGTGGCTTATTGCTTGCCAGGTAAATCCGATAATCCTTCCAGAATCCCATAACATCATTTCCAGTATACTTTCTCTTCTTCATAAACTGAAGATTCTCCTCGGTTGTCATCTGCCAGGATGTTCCATCGATATCTCCTACGAAAGTGATCAGAGGACCATTCTTTGCATTGATTGGAATAGGAAGAGGTTCTGTCCTAAGGAAGTATTTACATAAAGGATGAATGGTTGGACATTCTGCCTTATCTACTTCTTCCAGGGCAATACACTGCAGTGATTGGATGTGGATCCTGTCAAGTACCTCATACTTCGCAATACTCTCTACGATCTTTTTTGCTCGATAGTTATTGATGTGAAAAAGAATGTGAGCATCAGTTACTGGCTCACTTTGGGTTACTTTGGAGTTTCTTATGGTTCGAAGAAAGTCCATGATCATTTCGGATAGTATCATTTGAATTTTGAGATTACAAATAGAATAATTCCTATACAGGTTCCTATGAACCAATAAAGGCAGAACTTATAAAATCCTGGGACGTATTTCTCAGGAGGAGTGACTATAGTCGTCGTATGTGTCTTCCAGTGATAGACTTCTTTTTGTAGACTATCGATTCGAACAAAGATAGAACTGTCGTTGATATAAGACTCAATACCCAGGATATTGTTTCTGATTACTGCATTAACTGTAATGAGTCCATTCTTCTTTGTTACCGGACCATAGTTGAGTTTTTGTCCAATCATTGGTACAGGAAGCGTATCTGTAATTCTTACAGTATCCCTGGGAAGTTGTACATAAATGGTGGTATCCCTATATACAAGAGAGTCCCTAGTGATAGTAGTATCGCTAGAGACATAGCAGGCTCGCTTTGCGGCCATTCTACAGATATAGTCCTTAGAACACGAAGATAGGATCGTACATAAGAGACAAAAGATCAAAAATCGTTTCATTATAGCTTCTCATTTTGTAGGCAAGTGATGGGTAATTATCTCGATTATTACTCCTGATATGATTGTGAATACAAAACCTATAATTGCAGCTATCATTGCTGCCTGAGTCTTTATTACGGTTTGCTGAGTTTTGAGTACCTGTAAGTCTCTTTGCACATCTGCTAATCCGTTTTGTAAATCTTCCAAGGACTTAATTACGAGTCTCTTGTATTCTATCCAACTTTCAACATCCTTTCTCTCCGGTTCGATCATTTTCCTTAAGTGTTGGTACTGCGATTGTAATGATTTTAGTATCCGTCAACGCAACAAAAGTATGTTCAACTCCTTTTGCAGTTGTTATCGACCCCCCAGCCGATAAGAAGTTGTCCATACCTCCTTGCTTAATGTTTACCTCCCCCGAGATTATTAAATGGTTTTCGTATGCTAAAGTGTGTTGATGATGTATTGTACAGAATCCTGCTGGAAGATCAAGTTCGTATATTTCGTAATCTCTTCGACGAGTTAACAAACCTACCGCTTTCCTTGATTGTTCATCCATGATCTCAATGTATCCTGGTTCTAATGCGTCAAACAACTTTTGAAAGTTAGAGATGTTCTCTCGCATCTCATCTATCTTACAGTTAAGTTTATCTATCTCTTTTGTCATTATGCTTCGATATAGAAGTTAACACAGAAGTTAGTTCCAAAGATCTTGTCAGAATGCTTTGCGAGACATTTGGCCTCACTTGGAAGTATCATGTTCTGCGTATACTCATATTCATACGTTTTTTCTCCTTCGAGTTCCCATCGACACAGAAAGTCAATATACATAACCATAAACATCATATCGTGCATTGTTCCCTGGTTGATTCGCGTAAGATTTCCAAGTTCATCCGCGAATTGCTGCCCGAGGGCTCCAAACATACATTTCTGTATCTTGTAGTAGTTGCTATACGTTTGTGTAGTCATGCTTCAAAATTTTACTCCAGTTGTTCAGGAATCCATTTTCAGCGTAAAAGGTACGATACTCTGGCCTAACTGGTACATTTATGAGATTATTTATTACACTGATTATGTCTTCTCGTGTTTTTTCTACAACATCAGTACCATAATAATTCCAGTTTGTAACAACCCTTTTTCCCAAAAGAAGAGCCTTGACGGTAAGATCTGGAAAAGCATCATGTTCTGTGATCCTCAAATAGATCTTCGAGGACTGCAGAACATCCTTTACTTTCTCCTGGTCGATCCATCCAAGGTTGGTTACGTTATCCGGAAGACGGGTAAGTAACCCTTCTCTATCTCCTATGAATGCAAATTTTAGATTAGGTAATCCAGCGGCCACATCAATCATCATGGCCACATTGTAAAGTTCGTGTCTGGATGGAGTATACACCACAACGTCAAAATTATGGCTTCCAGAAGCCAGAGAAGGACTATAGTCGCCAATGCTTTCACTAAACATTGGATGGATATGAGCCTGGATGCTTTCCTCCGCAAGCTCTTGTTGTTGCACTTCATTTTCGCAAGTATGATAGATGTTAGGTTTTCTTGAGAGCAGTCCCATTCTAACTTTATCGGCCTTGCACCATAGAACGTCGCTTCCACACCAATGGAGATTGATCCCCTTTGTAGTTCTTAGTATGGCGTCGTATTCATTCTCAGAATAGATTCCAAACCACAATACTCCATCAGTATCGGCCTTGTCAATATGTACTCTTCTGAAATTATGGTTTTTGATATAGTTGTCCCCAAAGGTTGACATTCCAGGATTATAGAAGATTGGCCTTTTTGTTATGTCTGTCGGAAATAAATCCTCGGTAATGTACGAGATATTCTCGTTACATTGTTTCTGAAATTCGGGAGGCATTTCATCATAGAACTCATCTTTCATCTTTACGAAAGCCTTAAGAGCTCTTTCCTTATGGTTGTTGTAATAACAAGCTATTGCGTGTTCAAATTTCGCCTTCCAGTTGTAGATGTCTTTCTCTACAAACAGCGTCTCTCCCTTAGGCATAGGAATCTCGATTGCGATACGAGATAGCATGAAATGAATATTATGAAGACCGTTGTCCCTGGCAACGACCATAGCATAATACAATGGTTCTGATCTATGAGGCCTGAAATCATAGGCTCTCATTGTCCAGCCAATCATATTGTCCCAGTCATTGAGATGAGTATAACAGATTGCTGTCATAAACATAGAGAACCAGGTTTCTTCAGGATACTTGTTTGTTTTTAGACGTTCTGCATACGCTGCAATAGCCTTCTTATAATGACCTTCCTCGCGTAACGTTTGAGCGTAGTAGAACCAATATCTTTCGTTATCGGGATACTGTTCAGTTAATATCTTTAGTTTTTTAAGATCGTCTTTGGCCTTACGTTTCAGTTTTGATCGATGCCCATCATGAATATGGATGATATTCATCTGAGGCAGTGTAGGTGAAATGGTATAGCCTGGGCATTCCAAATAGTTATGGATTGCACCAGACCAATACCAAGGTTTATGGTAATTAAACAATCGAATTGAACTATGCTGAGAAACCCCAGCTGATACCAAAGTGAAGTAAGCCCAGTCATCTTGTAACAGATCCCGGGAGAATCCGTTTAGATTACAGATCTCATCTGCATCAAGAATAAGAACCCAGTCTGTTTTGTCTTTGAGTGGCTCAAGAGCAGCGTTACGTTGTTTGTCAAAATCATCGAACTCACGATAGATTATCTCACCAGGAATGTCTCCCATATGCTCAAGAATAACTTCTTTTGAGTTATCGGTGGTTCTGGAGTCAATAACAATACAGTAACAATCCAGGTGTTCTTTGATGGAATCGATTGCGCGCCCTACGACTTTTGCCTCATTCCAGACTAACATTGACAGTGCTAACTTCATACTTTAAGGTTTTAGTGTACAGCAAAGATACGATTTAACTATACTGAATATAATCAGTCTTACCTGTTTTTTTATTGTGCACTGACTTAAGGATCTGTTTCCTATTTCCAAGTTTCCTGTAACTCACATGGACCCAGTCAGGTTCTTCGTCAGTTCCAAACTCCCAGATCAACTGGTCAAAATCCAGATTGTCTTTGATGTAGTTGAAGATACTGGCATTACTGATGAGACCATAAATATCTCCATCTAGGTCCATAGCCTCTCCTTTACAATGCTGACTAGAGGACGCTCCTCCTATCCTGGCATTAAGAAGTAAGGATCTGAAGAAGGATGTGATTCCTATCGCCTTCCCAAAGAAAGCACGAACTGGCTCAAAGACTTTCGTCGCAATCAGTTTCATACTCTCAAGCTGAGTAGGATCTGGATTGTTATCGATTCCATTCTTAATTGCCGTATCACTTTTGGTGGCCTCGAACAACGAGACATGTTCTGATACTTGCATATTATTTCTTTTGAATTACCCTCCCATAAGAAGGCGATTTGGGATTATTTAGTTTGAGCGCAAGATCGGTTCTGTCCTCAACAGAGAATTGGGCTCCCAGGATAATACTTGCCAAGGCTGCTGAGATAAGTTCCATAAGACCGATGACGTTTGTAGAAAGATTCCACAGATGAAGAGCGATTAACTCCCATCCAAGATGCATGCTGTAGTTTACCCCTATCACCGCTGCGATGAGAGCAATTACTACTCCACAATACTTCTGTAGTTTTTGATAAAATACAGGGTTCTTCAGAGTCAGCCTAACCAGGAGCTCATGAAGGAAAGCAAAAATCCATGCCATAATGTTTGTTTTTAATTGTCCATATTTTCGGCAATCGCAGAGACAGTCTCCTGCGCTTGACTGATTAACTGAAAGGCTTCATTAAAGGACTGTCTATCCTCTTTTAAAATATTCTTGTTCGGTGAATTGAAGAGTCGTAAGAAACGTCTTCCTGCTTGAGCCATCTCTTCCCAGGCCATCTCAAATTCATGTAGTTCCTTCTCGTTCATCTTACACTGGTTTTGCTGATCTAGCGTAGTAATGATCATTGAAGTTATATCTCATCCCAAACTTATTGCCAGCCTTATCCTGAGTAACACAGTTGCTTCCCTTGATGTAGAAACTTATGTCCTTAGTACCGGTATAAGGACTGGTGCAGACCCCTACGATTGTATTCTTCATCGTATAGGTTTTGTAGTCCGTAATCTCTCGAAGTTCGTAAGTCTTACCATCTCCTTCTTTAATTGTTTTCATAATTAATCTTTTAGGTTATACATTCCATGAATAGGTTAATGCGTTATTAAAAGTAATATTATTTCTTTGATCACATCCAATATCTGGAGTAGAAGTTGGCCTAAGTTGAAAATCGATGTCATCTATAACTGATGAAACAGATGTTCCTGCAGATTCAATAGTTCCATTCGATCCTGCAACTAAATGAGGATCTGAAGATGATGTTAGTACTGCAGCGACATTAACACCATTTGCATCATATCCTGCAGACTGCCATTGTGCCCATGTTTTTTGAACTCCTGCAAGAAGACATGTTCCTGCTGAATAGTTAGTAGCAATTACTGCATTATAATTTGAAGTCAAAGACGATGATGCTACTAATGATATTGCATTTTGATATCCGGAAGTTCCTCCTGCTGAAATATTATTCGTAAAAATGTTATTTTTAAGTTCTCCAGCAGGTCCAGAATAACTATCTGCAAAACAATAAGTATGCCTACCAGTTCCAGGAGTTCCGTTTAAATAAACAGTATTGTAATAAATATTCCCTGTAAAAGTTGCAGAGTTTGTACTAACCTGAATACCATACATTAATGCTAATGAATTGGGATCTAGATAAATAAAGTTATTTGCAACAGTTGAAGTGGTAGACGCTTGTCCCAACAGTAGTATACCAAAAGTTGATGGTGTAGATCCAGCTTGATGAGTTATAGCATATATTTTACATTTTCTTATAATTCCAGTTTTTACATAAATACCATAAAAATTAGGATATCCACTTGCTGTTTGTGTTATATTATATACTGATGAATTTTCTATTAGACTGTCTTGTAATACTGATGTGTGTCTTATTCCAAAAAAATTAGAGACACCAGCCATTACTACATTTCGGACAATATTTCTGTTGAGATGTGTATAACCCCCATTGTGATTCATAAAAATAACACTATCCTGAACAGCCGAACCTGTTCCAGCAAGAGTTAAATTATCCATAATGTTATCCCAAACAATATTTCTTGTGTGAGAAGTACTATCTTCCATTGAGATATATATACCAGTTAATGTTGCTGTTGCTGTAGGATTGTATGTCATTACAGAACTTCCACATTGCGCAGCAGTTCCTCCTATGTAATTGCCTGATATTGTATTTCCGTAACTTGATGTATCTACGAAATTTATTCCAGTCCATGCAGCAACCGTTATCGTTGCTGACGAATAGATACTATTACCGGTTATTGTCCATCCGATTCCTGCGTAGGTTGTAATAGAAATTGCACCGATACCATTTGTAATAAACTCACAATTTGTTATCGATCCGCCAGAATTTATTTTCCCAGAAGATCCGAGACCATAAATATGGTAGGCTGCAGCGTTCTTTGTAGCATTAAGCGATATTATACAATGGTCTATAGTGTTATTGATATTACCAGCTGCAGCGGTGCTTGTTCCCCACCATACACAATAGTTATCACCTTTAATATAACAGTATTTGAATGTTATATTGGATCCTCCATTAAGAAAATGAATAGTAGCTGAACTTGTACTTGTACTTGTGTTTTTAAAAGTTAAATACATTCCAGATCCATTATAACGACCATCTATAGTTACTCCGGATGTCATACTAAATTTAAGTAACCCAGCTGCTATATTGCCAGACACTGTTCTCATGTTTGCACTATCAGGATATACTTCAATCGTATACGAAAGTCCCGTTTTTGATAAAGCATATGATCCTGGTTCTGATAGATCTGATATTACTGTAAGAGTAATATTGTCTGCTAATCCATTATCAGTTATCCATTTAAATAATCCAGAAGGACCTGTAAAATTCGCATAATCTCCACCACTACCAATAGTTTTGTATATCATATTACAAAGACTTTAAGAAAGTATCCTTCATAGTGGACGTTAAACTCATTAACTCGTAATCTTATTGGGGTCGGGTATCCTTTTTCTGCAGCCTGTGTCATAATAATATCCCAGTCAGCAGAATGAATCGATTTCTGATATACTGATTCATCTTTCATTATCACCATAAAAGCATCAAGTTCTGGCCACATGATTATCCAAAATTAGGTGTATGAATAGCTGAATAGTTAGTTCCATCATAGTAAAATGAGATGAGATCCCATCTTCCAGAAGTATTTGTCAATGTAGGAGCCGTAGCATTTGCCCACTTAACGCTTGCTGGCCATGTGATAGTTCTTGTTGTACCATCTCCTAAAACGCGTAAAAGAAGATTGCACGGACCAGAAGGTGCTGTAAACGTTGCAGTAAAGTTTCCGGTTGTTGTTATCTTCTGACGAAGACCATTTCCCCAATTTATAGTATAATCAGCTCCTTGGGAACCATTATTGTATTCTGATGTATAATATGCGTCAGTGGGTCCTTGCGATCCTTGTGCTCCTGTCCCTGCGTTTCCTTGATTTCCCTGATTCCCTTGATAACCTTGAAATCCTGCGCCAGTGTTTCCTTGATTACCTTGAGTACCATTTCCAACATTCCCTTGATTTCCTTGGCTACCCTGTACTCCAGCACCTATATTACCTTGATTTCCTTGGGCCCCCTGAAATCCGTCAGATCCCTGATTTCCCTGATTTCCCTGAAAACCAGCTCCTGTATTCCCCTGATTGCCCTGGCTCCCTTGGTTGCCTTGAGAACCGGTATTCCCCTGATTACCTTGTGGGCCTATTAATCCCTGATTTCCTTGATTACCTTGAGTTCCTTGAACTCCCTGAACACCCTGATTACCTTGTCTACCCTGATTACCTTGAGGTCCTTGATTTCCAACTGCACCAGCACTTATTGTAGTTTGAATATAAGACGCATTTGATGTTCCTTCAAGATAGATAACTATTGTTGCAGTAGCTGGACCACTTACGCGAGCTGTGTATACTTTGAATACTATTCTATCGGTAGGATCCAGAACATAGGAGTTCGAATCAGCAAATGACCATTGTATTTCTGTTATAGATGTTCCGGATAAATTATCTGAATATCCTGAACGTAATAATGTTTCTGTAGTGTCTGTAGCTCTTTTATAGAGTTCAACTTTTATTCTACATACAGATTCACCAATAGAGGTTATTTGATAATGAAAGTGACGATATGCTACACCAGCAGGTAGGACATTAACTCCTGGTTCTCCAATATCAGTTATAAATGTACCGACAAGAGTATCTCCTGTCCCAGTATTATTTTGAGTTATTGTATTTTCTACTCCTGCAGATGGACTTGCTAATGCTTTTGTATATCCGCCTACATCTGCAGCATCATTGGTAAGATAAAATATTTTTCCAGCATTTCCTCCATTTTGACCTTGGTTTCCTTGGTTTCCTTGATTGCCTTGCATGCCTTGATATCCAAGATTACCCTGATTTCCTTGAGCTCCTTGGACGCCTTGCACTCCCTGGTTGCCTTGAGTACCAGTAAATCCTTGTAATCCAACATTTCCTTGATTTCCCTGAGCACCTTGCGTCCCTTGTAAACCTTGTACACCTTGAACTCCTTGTGCTCCTTGAGAGCCAATGTTCCCTTGGTTTCCTTGTGAACCCTGAAATCCACTATTACCTTGATTACCCTGATTGCCTTGTGCTCCTGTATTTCCCTGATTACCTTGACGACCTTGATTACCTTGATTTCCTTGTGTTCCGATATTTCCTTGAAATCCCTGTGCTCCTTGCGATCCCTGAAATCCAAGTGCCCCCTCAGGACCTTGCACTCCTGTATCTCCCGTTAAACCAGTCTGCCCAATAGGTCCATCTGGGCCAAGATCTCCTTGTCTTCCTTGGTATCCTTGAGTACCTATAGGTCCTTGTGGACCTCCTCCAAGTGGTCCTTGCCATCCCTGAGTACCGGGTATTCCTACTGCTACTGTTTCCCAGTGATCAACTACCCATACTTTAAGTGCTCCAGACATCTCGTTCTTTTAAAAATACATTCCCCAGCTCCCTATTCTAACAGTAACATCAGTATTTGCTGTTTCACTTGCCCCTCTTACTGCAAAAGTTCCATTTGCTGTACAAAGATAACGACCTTGTATGATACAGCATAAATCGGAGTTAGCAGTAATTGTAGTGGTAGTTACTGTCATATCATCTCTCGTAACGCTATGACGTTCAAGCCATGTTGTTGTTCCTACTGCACTATCTGCAATAGTCTGATGACGCATATTATAATCAATAGTTCCACTAGGAGAGTTTACAGAAAATTTAAATCCTGTTGCAGTATTAGCTGATTGGAACACTACATAAAAGATAAATCCGTAGTTTGTTCCATTTGTTACTGAGAATGTTAAATTTGTAAGATCAGCAAAACTAGTACTATTAAGTGTTTGATTTGCAGTTACTTTTAATATTGTACATCCTCCTGTTGCTCCTGTGTTCCCCTGGTTTCCCTGGTTTCCTTGAGTACCCTGTGCTCCTTGAGTTCCTTGAACTCCTTGAACACCCTGAACGCCTTGGTTCCCCTGATTGCCTTGTGGTCCCTGAACTCCAATCCCTATATTTCCCTGGTTTCCCTGATTCCCCTGAAGACCATTTGTACCATTGTTCCCAGTATTGCCTTGGTTCCCTTGTGGTCCCTGCACCCCAGTTCCTATGTTACCTTGATTCCCTTGCGCTCCTTGCATTCCCTGAGGCCCCTGAACCCCTGTTCCAATATTCCCTTGATTGCCTTGATTGCCTTGTAATCCATTGGTTCCATTTCCTCCAGTATTACCCTGGTTTCCTTGCAATCCGTTTGTTCCATTATTACCGGTATTCCCTTGGTTACCCTGTGTACCAATACCTATATTCCCCTGATTACCTTGCGCACCCTGAGTACCTTGTGTACCTTGTGTACCTTGTGGGCCTTGTACTCCAATACCAATATTACCCTGGTTACCTTGGTTTCCTTGTGTACCATTAGTCCCGTTATTTCCAATGTTTCCTTGATTACCCTGAGGACCAACACTTCCTATATTCCCCTGGTTTCCTTGTGTCCCAGTTCCTATATTACCCTGGGACCCCTGATTTCCTTGAGAACCAATTACTCCCTGTGCTCCTTGAAATCCAATACCGGTATTTCCTTGATATCCTTGATATCCAGAAGTTTCATCTGTATCCCACCATACAAGTCCATTATATGGATCAGGAGGAGGATTTGGATCTGCATATAGTTCCGGACCTCTTAATCCTTGAGAACCTTGTCGTCCTTGAAATCCTAAAGGACCCTGATATCCTGCACCAGGTATTCCTTGTAAACCTTGCGTACCTTGAGGACCCGAACCTTGCGATCCCTGTATTCCCTGATACCCAGCTCCTGTTATTCCCTGGCTTCCTTGTGGTCCTGATTTGTAGAAATCAAGATAATCAAGAAGATCATTGATCTTATCTTTTAGCTCATTGTAGTCTTCTCCGTGAAGAAAGTTATCGGTTCTACATAGCCTATATTTTGGAGGTAGCTTTTCAGGTAACATCTTAGTTTACTAATATCCAGTTTACGGCTACTTCAATACCAGCAGGATCATGTAATTGTACTGTAAATTTATTAGACTGTGGAGTAACTCTTATCACAGAATTTGCTCCATCATCAGTCATAAGTGTTGCAACAACAATACTACTCGTAGTACATAAAGTATTGCTTACATCAATTTTATCATCTCCAGATTTGAT
>Ga0213919_1000887_pt1 | contig 11982 bp, 18 predicted proteins | sample McNCre317MG_FD_161056 | JGI IMG/M metagenome (GOLD analysis project Ga0213919, IMG submission 161056) | Freshwater microbial communities from McNutts Creek, Athens, Georgia, United States - 3-17 MG | ecosystem: Environmental > Aquatic > Freshwater > Creek | place: USA: Georgia | collected... | reverse complement strand
GAGCTTGGCCTCCTGCTGGGCTGCCCAGATCGCCTTTTCCCGTGCGGGAATATTCGGATCTAGCATCCAGTTCATGCGCTCAGCGTGTTTCTCAATCAGCGGCTGGTGCTGCTGAATGAGGCCCTGCGCATTGACCTTGGCTTCAAGATACTGCTCAAACTTCTGGAGTTGCTCATTGAGCAAACGCTGTGTGCGCTTCTCAACAAAGCCCTCCGGATCAGCTTGAAGTTCCTGCTGAATCTGGCGGGAGTAGACTTCCTGCTGTTGATACAGTTTCTCATCGTCAGCCGTAACGCCCATCGCCTGTGCAAGACGAGCGCGTTGGGCAGGATCATTCTGAAGCTCAGGCGGAAGCCCTTGCAAAGCAGCCCGGAAGCTGCCGAATGCCTGGACACGGGCAGTATTCTGCGCGTGCTGGGGATGGCGCGAGTGGAAAGGAGAGAGGTTCAGTCTCTGCGCTTCCTCCTGCGCTCGCTGCTGGGCAGCCTGCTGCTCCTGTTGGAGTTGAGTAAGCTGTTGCCGGAGCTGCCCCACCTCATTGGCTTGGCGGCCATAGAGATTGGTCATGCCTGCAATGCGATCCAGTTCCTTTGGGTCTTTGATGCCCAATTTCTTGGCGACATCATCCCACGTCGGTGGTTGGACAGCGTTTGCTGGCGGAGTGATCGGCTGGGCTGATTGGGTTTTCCCGTGCGGGAAAGTTCCAACTTTGTCCAACGGATCGGTTGGTGCGGTGCCACTGGTATCGGGTTGCGAAGGAGCGGCGGTATCACTGGCAGGGTTATCGGCAATAGCCGAACCGGCAGCGGCAGTGTCTCCGGAAGCCGTTTGATCGACGGGTGAAGTGTCGGCGGGGGCCGAGTTCAGATCCGTGGTTTCAGTGGCGGCAGCCAAGGAGTCATCGGTCATGGTATGTTATTCCTGCATAGGTCAAGCGAGTTACTCTCGCTCAACGGTATAACCGCGCCGCTTGGCTTCATCGGAAGCCCGGTTGACGTGGTCGAAAACTGCCGACTTATCACCTGGGAAACGCGCAAGCTGGGGATAGTAGCGACCCCCATATTGGCCGGTGCGCGGATCACGCTCGGTGCTGAAGTCGTCTAAATCACCGCAGGTAAAGGGCGCTCCATCTTCTGGGCTCCATTCCTTTGGCGGAAACCGGGCTTCGTACTCAGCCCGAGTGATTTCCTTGTCTCCCTTCCAATAGGTCCACAAACCCTTGGAGTAGGTAGCTTTATACATAGTTCCTCATTGTTGCGGTGGCTGACCCTGCGGCGGAGCGCCTTGGGCCGCCATCTGTTGCTGTTGCATCGCGGCCTGCTGCATCATTTGAGCCTGCATGCGCAACGAGTTGGCGCGAGCCTTGCACATTTCCTGGAACTCAAGCGGCAAGCCTTGCAGCTTGGCATCAAGCGCCAGCGTCTCGTACCCCATCGCCTTATCTTCCGGATCCTGACTCTGGAGCTGGACCGACGTGACTTGGTTCTTGGTCTTCTCCATCATCTCAATCTGCTGGTCGATGTCTTTTCGGCGCGTGCTGGTGGCCTCTAACTCAAACTGAGATTGGTACGTGATTTCATCCAGCGTGTAGGCCATTGCCAGATTCTGCTGAGCAAACATGACCTGCTGATTCGGGTCAATGATGCCCTGCTGTTGCGCCTGTGTGATCCAGTAATCGGGAGACATGGCTTCCGGCGTTACCAAATTACCCCACTGCTGCGACAATCTTGGAGGCAGCACCTTGGAAACATCATCGGGAGTCAATTCGTGAGCAGCGGCAAACGCTTCCTTGCGAGCAACCATGCTGTCAAACGCAGCGCCACGGTCGCGCATGTGTTCGATGCGAGCCATGCTGTTGCGTTCACGGGCGCGAGTGGCTTCAGCGGAGCGGTCCTGAACCGATCCTTGGCCAGTGTGCAGCCACGAGTACATGCCGGTCAGGCGCTCGTAAACGGATTCAAGGCGATCAAGGAAAGCCATGGTCGGCTGGACCCAGCCCATGCTCCAGTCCAGCTTTTCAAAGTAATCAGCGATAGACCCCGTGGTTCCGTTGAACTCTATTTCAATGCGCTCAATGTCAGCGCCAGCCAGAGCGCGGCGGACATCTTCCTTGCTCGGCCCGTTGCGATTCTGCTTCTTCGCCACATACGACACCTTCATGTCGTGGCGCATCTTTCCCATTGCCAGCGTGACAATGTGGTTCATGGCTCGCTGAATGCCGATGGCGGAATCCAGCATGGACACGGGGTAGATGCTCTGCGTGTTGCGGATCGGGTCGTAGAACGTGTACGGCCACGGATCGCTCACCAGTTGGTGAAAGGGGATCGACCACGGGCATTCGTACAGAACTTCGTATTCTTCACTCAGGAGGTACTTGATCGGCGCGTTGGGCATTTGCGCGGTGAAGGTCTTTGCTTGTTCCTCCGAGATTCCCTGCCCCCTTTCACGCGCCATGTCCTGAACAAGTCGATACCCTCCGTCATAGGTGTGAATTCCACGGTCAAACCAGAAAACGTAATAGCTGATGGCATCGTCAGTGCGCGGGATCTGCTGTCCACGGCATGCGTCGGGTTCGCCGGCTTTTGGCAGGCGGTTGATAGCGGCGGCAGCCTGCGGATACTTGGCGATGGCTTCGCTGCGCAGTTCCGTTTCGCGGACGATCAGCAAGTGACGGTCGTCTGGAGTGATGGCGTTGGGATCGTCCCAGATGTCTTCAATTGGCTTCCAGCGCGAGCAGATAAGCCCGGTGCGCGTATCTCTGGTGGTATATACGGCGCCACGGCCATAGCCGACAGCTTCCTCACTGACGCTTTGGCGATGGTCAAACCATCCGGTGAACTGCGGGGTGTAGTTCAGGTAGAACTGGCGGGCCTCGCTGCGGGCGGCAAGCGGCTGATTGGGCTCGCTCAGCGTAATAAGCCGGTTGGCGTTTCCGGGCGGAGTGATGCGCGGCACGATAACGCCGAAGGCTTCAGCGGTCTTTGCATACTTTGCCTTGTACCAAGCGCGGGGATTGATGGTCTGGTATTCAAACAGATAGTCTTTGGAATAGCCATAGCGCATGATCTCGCGCCCGCTTTCCTCAAACTTGGAGCGGCGCTTCTTAGCATCGCTGTGAAGTCGCTTGCAAATGTCTCCAATTATCCGCTGGGCAGGAGTTTGCTGGATGGCTGTTTCAACCATGGTCTGCCTTTACTGGCGACGGTTTGTGCGGGAACCCAAGAAAACGAGTAATCCGAGTGCGATAGCGGACGCCAATGCCAACAAACAGTAGAATGACCACTGTGGCAAGTAGCCAAGCATGGTTTCCCAGCCAGATAAAAGACGTCCCCAGCAGGAGGGACGATAGCCCGATGACGGCGATGTCTGCAAGAAGTCCGCGAAATCCGGCGACTGCCGGCATGACGGTGGCGGCGACTGATCCGAGGATTCCGATTCCAAGCGCAAATGATCCGGCCCACGTGAACCATAACCCGATTGAAACGAGCGTCGCTCCGGCAGTGATGTGCCCGCCGCCTTCTTGATTTGACCCCCGTTCATCAGAGCAACCAGTCAGTGCCAAAAGGATAATACATGCGACCAAGACGCCGATAAGGGCCGCTAGATGAGTCTTTGTGATGTACCAGCGGAACTTCATGGCTGGCTCTTTTGAAACATTTGCCATGTGGTATAGATGGCGGTTGGAATGCCAGCCACGGCTCCAGCAACGGCGGTCCACATGGTTCCGCTATTCTTTACCGCCGCTTCAACCGTTACGCGCACTTCCTCTTTCAGTGTCTTCTTGATTTCCTCGCCGTCATTGGTGAGCGCCTTGATTAGCTCGCTATGCGCGCCGATGCGGCGGTCAGACAGCGCCATCTTGGTATCCATCTCATGCAGTTGCTTGAGGATGGCCTGCTGGACCTCGACCATTTCGCGGTCGCGGATAGACGAGACGCGCATGCGCTCTTTGAGAAGGACCAGCGTTTCGCTATCGTTCTTGGAGTCGAAGGATTCGGTCATGTCATGCTCACGCGGCTACGGCTTTGATAACGGCGAAGTTGAAAACCGGCTGTTCAACGGTTGTTCCGCCAGTGGTGGCAAAGGAAATCTTGAACGACCCTGCCGCCACGTTGGTAACGAGGATAATGTTTAGGTCTGTTCCGGACTTCTGGTTGACAATAATTGTATCAGTAGCTGCAACAGCGGAGTTTGTTACGGTAAAAGTCTGGTATGCAGCAGAACCGGCAGCTGAAAAAAGCGTTATTGCTCCGCATACATTATTTATTGTTACGCCAGTTGTTCTGCTTGTGAGCTGAGTGACGGCGGTGCCAGCTCCAGTTCTATATCCAATTCCTGCCGTCGCATTTGTGCTGACAACGCCACCGGCACATTGAATTGCGTTTGACGCAGTGTGAGATACGAGGAGCTGTGCGCTGTCTAAGCGCATGTGCTCGGTGAAGGTTATAGCAGATCCGGATGTTCCCGACGCAGCTGATGACCAAGTAAAAAGCCGCGAGCTTGGGAAGCATCGAAATGCGGTCGTCGAGTCCGTGTCAACGTATTTAAATGCACCGGCTCCTGAGTCATACGCATTCCCAAGCCAGTTTATTTGAATATTTCCCGCTGAGTAGTACTCAGCGAGAGACGAAGCACGGCACTCAATTCCAGAGTAGTTTCCGCCCCATGTGTTTGGCGTCCTAACTAAACCTACAAAAGTACTCGACGATCCAAAAGTTAGATTGGCGCTGTCAGTAAGCAGCCCGCCAGTTGTAACAAATGGTATACGTCCACTTGTGAGCGCAGAGGCGCTTCCGGCCACAACAATAGCGGCATCGGGGAATGTATAAGTGCGCGATGCGCTTAGCGTAGTTGGCGTAAGAGTGCCAATGAATGAGCCGGTTCCACCCGCTCGTCCAAGCAATCGCATGGCATCTTGCGTTGAAGCCTGAAGCGTTGACACGCCGCCGGAGCCAATCGTCTGGAGCGTAGTTCCGCTCCATGTAAAGTTTGCGCTATCGGTCGGCCATCCGCTGCCATCCGCATAAAGAACTCGCGTACTAGTCAGCGCCGCATTGCTTTCCAGATTCTTATTGGCGTCGGTGCGTAGTAGGCGGGAGGCGGTAAGGGCGGCGGTGTTTGCATTCTGGTTCTGGTAGCGGCCAGCAAACGCAATGAACTTTACGCCTGCCGTCGCGCTGCTAACGATGTATGGCAGCGATTCGGCATCGCTAGTGTTGTCGGCATAGTACCACGTCTGATTGCCGGTCCCGGCTTCCGTGGTTCGGGCAAGGATGACGTCGCCCTGGGCAGCGGCACGGCTGTTCAACTCGGTCGGGCTGGCGATGTTAGATACCGTCACCTCAACCGCTGAACCAATAGACGATGGGTTCAGGGTGTTGATGAAGTCCAGATTAGGCATTGATGCACGCTAACCTATAACGTTCTTGCATCAAGCGACAGCTACCAAGCGATAACCCCAATGTCGTCGGATGCCCCTTCCTCTTGGTATTCTTCCTTCCAGATGCGATCGGCCTCTGCCCAGCGGGCACGTTGCAGGGCCACATCGGGGTCAATGGCGGCCTCTGGCTCGGCAGTGACGGTATCTGTCAGTCCAAATTCCTGCCCATAGTCCATCCATTGCGGGGCAAAGTGGCAGAGATAGCGCGAACAATCAAACGCCTCAAGTGCCTTCTGGACCATAGTCTTGAGCACGTTGCCATCCCGGTCCACCTGCCAACGGCTGTTCAATAATTCACCAATGAACGGCTCGCAGCCTTGTCCAGTAATGTCTACTTCCAGGCTATTGCGGTACGGATCGTAGCTGTCGCCATAGTTCTGAAGGCAGTCCTGGAGCGTGGCTAGGCTATCCTCAATGCGCGGCTTCTCCCAAAGCGGGTCGGCATGCAGCTTGACGCCGTGCGTCTTCAGCAGCTCACAGAACTCCGTGTAATACGTCCTCCCGTTGTGCTGCATGCTGGCGTGTATCTGTGCGTCACACACTATACGGGTTGCGGTGCGTCCATCCAGCCAGGACTTCATGTCCTGTACCGCGTGGTTGTAGCCGCCAAACTTGTAGCTGTACCAGCGGACGATGCGAATGTGGCGCGGGCGGTCGCGGCTTACGACAGAGCACAGGATGCCGCACTTATCCTTCCAGCCGGGGTCGAAGGTAATCCAGAGGTTGTCGTCAGGGCGGATGCGGTACGGCTCCTGGCGCTCGTGGACGGCGGGATTCCAGTAGGGAGCAATGACCTTGACGCGGTCGGTGGTCGAGCCCTGGCCTAGCGCACGGACTTTGTACGACTCTTCTGACATGCGGGAGCGGGCGGCTTCGCGCACTTCCTGGCTGACGGACGTGTTTTCCGCAGTCGGGAAATAGAACCATTCATGGTTAGGCTCAGGCTTCTGGCAGGCATCGCGGAACTTGCGGTATTCTTCGTTGTCCTTTGTCTCAGTGGCACCCCAATTCATGCCACCGGCACCAGGCATGTTGGGATCAGAGCGGGCGACCCACAGGCGCGGCTCCAGCTCTTCTGAGAGATTCTCAGAGCCGGTAGCCTCGTCACGGTAGATACGGGTGAACTTCAAGCCCTCAAGGCCCTGCCATGAGTCGGGATCGCCAGCTAGCGCCATGTAGTATTCGCTGCCGTTATGCAGCTCAAACGAGCCTGGGTAACGGCCAAACTTCTGGGCTGGTTTCCAGTTCACCTTCTTGATGTAGTGCTTGTCAATCCATGGAAGCTTGCCGACATCGCCCGGTAATTCACACGCCTTCAGCAGGCGCTTGCCCCAAACGGTAGCGGCTTGGTCGGTGTGGGTGATGATAACCAGGATTCGTTCTGGAGCGAAGTTCGGCTGGAATGGATGCTTGCCCAACAGATGCGCCACGCAATCAGCCTGCATGGCCGTCGTCTTGCCTGACTGATTGGCTGCCGTGATGCACTTGAAAAGCGCTGGAGACTTCAGGTACTTCAGATGAGACGGGCCGGCCAGCTTCTCAAAGTACGTCGTGAGCGGAGAGAGCCAGAGGTCGCGCAGCTTCCTGGCCTGATCCTTATTTGGGCGCGGCACTCACTAAACCTTGTCGGAAAACGTGGAAACTGGCACCATATCAGAAACGCCATTGAAGCGCGCGGCATCCAGCACGTAGCACTTCCAGTGGCTCGGCACTGGACCGTAGCATTCTCCGGTTACGAAATTGTAGTATCGTCGAAGCAGTGGCTCATCCAGGCTAACGCGAACGTCAACCACCAGATGGATAGTGGTGCTCCACTCTCCGGCAATGTTCTTGATGCGGAAGAACTGACCGGCTCTAAGGGCGCTTGGTGGCACCGGCTGGGCATAGTCGTTGACGCTAACGGACAGCATGGTTTTGTTCATATTAGGCATCGCATTCCATCTGGTCAGGAGCGGCTTTTGCGACCGGCTTTTTAGGCAGGACAGATGCTTTTTCCAGTGCATCGGCCCGCGTCTTACGATACTCGCGCTGCGTCATGCACAGGCAGTCTCGAGCATCGTCATCCTCCCAGCCCTGCACGTAGGTCATCTGGAGCGATGCCCGTTCGTTGCTGGTCAATTCAGGATGCTGGAGGGCGATGCGGACGCGGGTGAAGGCGTCAACCAATGTCTCGCGGTCACTGGCCATTGCATGCTCCAGCGTACTTGAGGTAGAGCCATTGCAGGCCGCCAACATTGCCACGTGCAAAGTTGTAGGTTACTTGGCGATTGCGGACTTTCCCCTTGTTGTTGCGGTCGCGAATGGCAGCCACAAAGAAATTGCCATCGCTAACGGTAACGATGTGACCATTGAGGGGTCCTCCGACGCAGGCGTATTGCTTAGCCATTGCGCGTCTCCCGCATCGCTGGGTCCATGTAATGCTCATAGCAGACTGACACCGGCAGAGTCTTCCAGTACGGCTCGCCTTCAGCCGTGTTTGGCATGACCGGCTCTTTCAGGTGCCAGTTATACACCATCTGTGGGCGCTTAGCACGTTCGGCTTCCAGGATAGCTACACGAGCTTCCAATGCGTCCAAGCGGGCTAGGAGGATGTCTGGCTCAGTCATTGGCGATCCTCTCAATGTCGGCAGCCGTCAGGTCGTCCTTCATAGCTTCCATCTTGTCCTTGTGGGCCTTCATCTGGAACTGGAGCTTGGCAGCTTCCTGCTGAGCCTTCGTGCTGATCTGGACGGCCTTGGCTACCGCCGCTTCCATAACAGCCTCCTGCTTGGTCATCTGGTTGAGCACCTGAGCAATCTTAACCTCGCGCTCCAGTTCCGTCTCGCCTTCCTCCAGCGGTGTGGACTCCAGTCGCTTCACTTGCTGAGCCAGACGCTTCAGGATCTGGAGAGCGACGCCATCCCGTGAGGTGATCGGGTCGGGACTGACGCCTTCGCACTCAAACAGGCGAGCCTTATTCAGGGCAGCCTGAGCTTGGTGGGCGGCACGCATCATCTTGGCTGCGGTATTTGCCTGGAGCTTTAGCCGCTTCTCAATCAGGGCATTGTCATCCGGCTCAGAGGGCAGACGAGCATCCCCGGTCAGGCTGGCAATTGTCGGATCCTTCATGTCAGCAGAGCGCTCAGGGTCATTCCCGCGAGCAACCCATACATCCGGCAGTTCACGCACGAGGATTCTCCAGGGCGAACTTTAGGGCCTTTATCTCGGCCTCAAAGTCACGCAGGTCAGACGCCGCATCCTCCACGCCATGCCAGTTCCTGAGGCGTACGTTGACCGTCAGGTATTCCAGCCATGTAGCGCACTGCCCCTCCAGCTCGACTATACGGGAGCGGATAGCCTGTTCGGATTGCATGGCTGGAGGCTATCAGCAAGGGAGGCGTATTCCAGTGACAGTAGATCCATCAACGCATCACGATGGAGCGATGGTATTACTTAGTATTACTTGAAATCGTCTTCCCAAGTGAGAACTTCCGAAGCGGAAGCCAGGGAAGAGTTGGACGTGAGATTTGTTAACTGGATTTATCGTAATAGCCAATTCTGTTAGCTAACTGATAGAAAGCGTAGTTCGGTAGCGAGTAGCCAGTGAGTTTAGGGGAAGTTGGGATAACGGGAAATTTTTAAATGGGGGTGGACTGAATATCTATAACCCCGCCATCGGGGCTCCACCCCGCCCCCTCCTGGCCCCCACGCGCGCGACCCTAGCGGATTCCACCACATTCACAACCGATTCCGCCACATACTGCGCTACTATGTATGATAATATACGGTATGGTAAGTGACAGTGCTAGTCATACCAAGCACTTACATATATACTTCAATTATGTTAGCTCGATCCGATCATAGCCAGTAGCGGTGTGGGGGCTTTTGGTACTAGGACCAGATAGGTAGGCGGTGCAGATATAGCGCCAACCGATGTGGTAGGGGTCAGCGGAACCCAATCCCCCTCTCCACTCACCCATTCCGCCACTCCCTACGCTCCGCCTTCCACTATACCGCACATCACTCACCCATTCCCCGCTCCACTCTCCTCATATCCGCTCACCGCCCGCCATCCTTCCATTCCCTCACATTGCACAATCCGCTATCAACATGGCCATTCCCGCTGCGCTCCCAATGCTATGTTTTAATATCGTTCCAACCGTTGCGTCCACAATCGATCCTGGCGCATTATTCCGCCCTGACCCATATCCTAGCTACCATATCGATTCTGTGGTTGTGTGTTATTCCCTGTCTCACTCCATGTGACACACTAACCACCGAATCAGCAAGCCACCGCTCCACATCCCGAATCGATACCGTACCTATAGGACAGACATCAAACACACCGCGTCCGGAAGGGACCAAGCCGTGAACTACAAGCAAGCCATGTCGCACGCCATGATCGTCCGCGCCATCAACCGCACTGATCGGCAAGGCCAGATTGCCAGCGCTGTGCTCGCCACCATTTCAGCGGAGGCGCCGCGCAAGCCTTGGGATAAAGACTCAGCAAAGAGTCACGCAAAGCTTAATGACGTCGGAATCCTCATGGAAGGCGTGCGTGATGATGACGCCGACATGCCTTGGCTCACTGACGCCGTCATGCGCGTACTGTGGAATGCCGTAAACCGCAATCTGCCAAGGGGCTGACACATGACGCGCAAGCGCAACAATGAATGGACGCCAGACGTAGTCCCGCGCGACTCCACCCGCCAAGAAATGGCACGCCTAACCGATAAATGGGCAAAGGCTGGCACCAATTTCCCGCATATGGTCGTGGAGGTTGGTGCCGTGACCGTCAGCAACGTTGGGATGTATACGCATGGAATGCTAGACCACTACGGAGACAAGTCGCCATGACGCCTTACATTTGCCTCTTCATTTTGCTTATGGGCCTTTTGATCGGATGGTTAATGAGCGAGTAGAGTGACACACCGCCCCCGCTCGCTCACACTATCACAACCCCACCCCGCATCCCCCGCATATAATACACCCACACAGCGCGAAAGCGCACAAGACTCGAAAGGTCTACCAATGAGCAACCATACCGCCACCAAGGTGATCGTTGAAGTCGTCAGCAGCCAGCGCGACGTAAACGGAAACCGCTACCACTTCGCACGCTTCTACAATCCAGCCAAGGGACGTCAGAACTACGTTTGCATTGAAGTAGGCGGGGAATCCAACGCACGCCAGATTGCCTATGAATTGGCAGGGAAAGACTACGAGGCAACGCTTTGCTTCGAGTTAACGCTTCCCAAGCGCGAATGGAAACGAGTCCGCCCGGAGCGTGCCGGCATGTATGAAGGCTCGCCGGAAGCTAAGGCTGCACTGGCCATCCTCTTTGACGTGAAGGGTTGAGCCATGGACCCCTACAGCAACGCCAAGCACGCCGAACGCTCCACCTATCGCTGTGGATCGCTGCGCATCACCTACCAAACGGAAGGCTATGCTGCAAACAAGCGAAAGCCGTGGATGTGCGTCCGTAACGGCACCGTGACAACCCTGTGCGGGGAAACCGCTATTGAGGCAATGCACCTCCTTGGCAATGGCAACCCCGCCGCATGGGAGCACACGCCGTGAAACTCAACATCATGTCACGCCACCTAACCTACACCACCGCCCAATGGCGACTAATCCTCGCCAAGCACAGAAAGGCCAGCAAATGATCCGCCCCCTCGTGCGCCTGTGGTCCTGGCTGATGGCTCCACTAGCCTAACGTGAACCGCACCGCCCTCCCCATCACGCCGTAGTGGCGTGGTGGGTTGCGTGCGTAGAAGACCAACCCATGTCCGTGAAAGGGACAGACTATGGCCACGATTGAAAAACTGTATAACAACGCCAGTCGCGCTGCGAATAGTCTCCGATTGGCCAACCAATGGCGTTCGTTTGTGGTGAATCACAACGGACACAAGTACACGGCGGAATGGGATACACGGCAATCCGTGTGGGCCGTCAAAGATTCCGACGGTTCACACATTGGCAACTTCACAGCTATACGCCAGAAATCCGCTAGAGCCGACATCGTTCACTGGCTTAACAACTAGGAGATTGGACTATGCGATACCGCGCGGAAGACCTGCATATAATCCTGCAACGCTCGCAAACCCGCTGGCATTGGTTCCTGATGTGGGATTAAGGGCTTTACAATGATTTATCTAGCGGTGACTCGCCGGACTACATGACAGCGGCAATAGACGCACAGCGCGCCTTTGATGCTGCCCTGGGGATCATATGACCGACATTGATTTGCTCATTGCTCAAAAAATAATGGGTTGGAGTGTCGCCACATTCTACGGCATCCCGGTCCTGAGCAAGCCGGATGGAATCACCATCGGCCAATGGTCTCCGTCGACTAGCATTTCCGATGCGTGGGATGTGGTTGAGCATATGCGCAATAGCGATGCCAGATGGGACTTCAATCTATGCAATGCTACGTTTGACGATGGGTGGGTTGCCGTCTTCCGCTATCGTGAGCATACCGGAAGGGCAGCAACGGCACCGATGGCGATTTGCCTTGCTGCGCTTTCAACCCTTGAAGACCACACAGCACATCCCTAACCAGCCCC
>Ga0213919_1000886_pt1 | contig 11993 bp, 6 predicted proteins | sample McNCre317MG_FD_161056 | JGI IMG/M metagenome (GOLD analysis project Ga0213919, IMG submission 161056) | Freshwater microbial communities from McNutts Creek, Athens, Georgia, United States - 3-17 MG | ecosystem: Environmental > Aquatic > Freshwater > Creek | place: USA: Georgia | collected 2017-06-12 | reverse complement strand
AGGAGATTAATATAGCTTGTGACTTGGAATGAAAGATCAATATTTTTAACAAAGCCACTGTCGTCATAGATTTGAAGCATTTTTGGACTTTTCTTATAAAGATGGATTCTTTTTAAGACAGTTGCCCCTGCAGATACTCCAATACCTGCGCCAATAAGTCCTTGGTTATAATTAAGCTTAACAGATGCCGTTGGCATTAATTTGTCGGTAATAATAATTGATTCACCAACATTTAAATTCTTATCTATTTCGCTAAAGAGTTCTTCAATTTTTTTTCTCTGTGATTCTTTAGCCGTGTTTTCCTCATCACCTTTTGCATCAATATTTTTTAATTCACTTAATGAAAAAAATGTTTCTTTAAGTGAACCAACCATCAAACCGACAAACATATTTCTATATTTTTCTTTTAAACTTTCTTTTAAATTTTTAACAGGTTTTAAATGTGTATAGGTACGAACCAAAGAGGTGCTGACTTTAACACTTGAGGATAAGTCGTATCCCAATCCCTCTATTCCAGCGAATACGCCGACATCGACACTTCCACCAAAAGTATCTGCCAATTGAACAAGGTTATCTGTACCGAGATAATTCCCTAGAATGATATCTCTTGATAAAATTAAATTCGCACTCAACATCGGCTCATACCAAGTCCCAACTTTTATGGGAAGCAGCTCACCCGTTTTAACAAAATGATCTAGACCTTCTTTAAATTGCTTTTGAAAATATTCATTTCTACTTTTTGATAGATCAAAAGTTTTGAGTTCTTCATTCAGTCTTCCTACCAGATTATCAAATACATTGCTTTGAAGTTTTGCATATAGAAAATATCTCAATTGCTCTAGAGGTGATTCTGCATCCCCGTAAGCAAATCTAGAGGCATAGTCGGTAAAATCTTTTTTAAGCAGCTTACCATCTTTAACATTTTCAGTATTTATTTTGCTATTAAATGCAACTTCTGGCGCTTTAGTTTGAAAACAACGATTGAGAGAGTTTCTTCTTGAAATTAATTTTTCAATTAAAATGGATTCAATTTCTTTTGGAAAATATGCATCTGCCACAAATCGTGCAATTTCATTTCTAGAGAGTTTGTTCATTCTTTCTAACATCCAGATGGCATCATCAATAGTTGTTGAAAATTCATTGTTAGTAAAATGGGAAAGAATAACGGACTTGTTATCAACTTTACAACTTACATAACTAAACTTATTCACACTTTCATAAAGATCGACCATGGAATAGGCCACTGAAAGTCCACGCAATGTTCTACTATTGATCGTTTGTGTAGGAATTCCCATTGAAACATTATAAAAATCATTCTCATTTGGCTCAGAGACTGCCACATCTTTTAGAGTGACAGTTAATTGCTCTTTCGACACTAAATTTTGAGCAGCCCATCTTTCAGAAGCACCCAAAGTAGCCTCTGGAATATCTTTTTTTAGAAAGTTTTCAAGTGTAGATTTATTACTAAATTGAATCGTCACCTTTTTTAAGTATTTCATGGCCGGAATTTTATAGCCCATTGCTCTTAAGAAATTTTTTCGAAGTAGCATCGTATGCAAAGTTTTATCTAAGTGAATGGTATAAATTTTATTCCCATCGGCTGGAATGGCATTAAACCTAAAAAGTCCGGAGTTTGAAGTTAATGATCCTTCATAACTTAGAACATCAAAATCCTTGATGGCAATCACGGACTGATCAATTAAAGTTGTTGGAGAATTTGACCATAAGTCGTTACTGTTTGGGTTTAGTTTTGACAGGTTTATTTTTTGATTAACAGCGAGGCTATCAGCCTCTTTACCTGAGATAATCTGATTGTTGTAAATCAAATCGTCACTGGCCATGCGCTTTTGTGCCTCGAGAGGAATAAAAGATTCACCAGCCAGAAGGACTGAATCGCAAAAAGCAATTGTCAAAGTTAAAAAGACACTCGAAAAGAGCACTAATTTTCTTGAATTGAAATTTTGTTTTTTCATCTTTGCCTAACTACTTTTAAGAGGGCTAACATTTTATTATTTAAAGTCTCACGTTCATTTACTTGGTACAATCACCAGGGTGGTTTTTACAGATTATGACTAAAACTTAGACACCCTTTCTGCTTCACCTACTTTTTATTCTGAGTAAAAATAAACCATTTAGGTCGATTCCAAGTCGTTTTTAAAACATCAATATCTGAAAAGACGGCTTCTCTTTTTTTATCATTACCATCCAAAAAGACTACTAGGTCATATTGCTGATTTGATGTTCCATAATTTTCAGTGAATTCTTTAATGATATTATTCGGTGTCACAACTGGGCGTCCCAATGTCTTAGTGATTGGAAAATAAAGTCCATTTTTTTCTTTTGTTGGTTGAAAGGCGTAATAAATTAATTCTGAACAAACGACAGCTGTATCAGTTCTGAAGTCAAAATTAAAATCATATGGAAGTCCTTTGTACTTTAGAGAGCTCAGTAAACTTTTTGCAATATCTAAATTTGACAATCGGGGCCTTAGCACTGCTAATGAATCTGCATTGGCAGAATGCTCTAGGCTCGTGAAGACGACACCTTCACTCATGGCCTCTAAAACTCTATATTCATGTTTACTTTCATCACTTTCTAAGCTTTCGGCATAAACAACAGGATGCCTAGTTTTTAAAAGTTCCTCAAAACTTCCACTTTCAACACCCTCATCTTTTACCCATTCTTTAACACTGTCATCGTTTTCTAGATGCGTACGTTCTTCAGGTCTGCCGAGGTAAAGAGCGGCATGAGGCCAAAATCCAGGGAGGCCTATATTGGAAAGGTACCATTCACGTCTTTCGATTAAAATATCACCAGACTGCAATTTTTGATGTATCGTCTTAATTTGTTCTGGATTAATCAAAAAATTATTTCCACGGGCCACTCTTTCATCACCCATCCATTCTGAAATGTTTTTTTGCAAGGGAAAATAAATTTTAAATAAAAGATTAGAAATTATTTTTCCAGCATTTTTTACAGTGTAGAGAAATCCCTTAAAGCGATGAAACCTACTAATGGTCTTTACATCCTCTATCATCCCAACATTTAATGGTGAGAGAACTTCTCTTGATAATGCTTGAAGTTTATAGCCAGAATATTCCGTGAATTTTTCTAGGTTGAGATACTCAAACTTAAATCTATCAAAAGTTCCACTTTCAAGATTAAGTTCAATAACAGCCTCATCTAAAACTATATCAATGGACGGGATTTTTCTAGTATATCGAATGAAATCAATTGCACTTCTATATTGAGTAAGAAAGGCAGCATACATTATGTTAAAATATTCATCATTTGTTAAAGCATCTTCTTCATGATCTTTAATTTTCGCATTTAATGAATCAATCACATTGCTAAGTTCTAAGTGATGCTTAAGTAATTTCCCCCAAGCTTCACGTAAAATTTCTCTTTCATCAATTGTCAGCGAACTGCCCTTAGATTTTTTTCTCATTTCAGAAAAAAATTCGCTATTTTTAATAAAGGAATTGAGAGAATTTAGACTTACTCTATTTTCACTTACAACACTTGTATAAAGTTGGATGAGGTCTTGTTCTTGATCTAGGCTAGTGATGCGTTTTACACTTAATATTTCTTCTGAATAGGCTCTTTGTGAAAAAGAGGCTAGTTCAAATAAACCTAAACACAAAATTAATAAAAATAATTTTTTAAACATAAAGACCCCAATCTTGAAAAGATTCTCTTTAAGAGATATGCAAGAAGGGAGCCTTATTAAAGAGCTTAAAATACGGTTAGTTAGTGAGATTTACTGGATAGCTTTTTGATGATTGATTAAGTTTTATACACTTTGGAATTAATTTTAATTGGACTAAATAATATCGTCCAATTCCCTTTCAACCTAAACACCAAAAAATTCTTTTTTCCAATTAACATCAGATTGATGACGTATTCCTAATTTAAAATTTTTTTCCATTTTTTCTGGGTCATAATAAGTTCCGAATACTCGATCCCAGATTGTAAATACGGTTCCAATATTTTTCATTTTTCTACCATTTATTGCATGATGAAGTCGATGGACTCGAGGTGTAACAAACAGATATTCAATAAACTTTAATCCTATTTTTGAATTTGTATGTTGAAAGGAATTAAAGGAAAATCCTATTGCAAAATAGTAAAAAAGTTCAAGCGAGTTTAACTTAAATAACAAGACACCAACTGTCATTCTAACGATGATAAAGGCCATATAGTGAGTTACGCTTGCACGTAAGCCTGAAAACCAGTAAAGATTTTGAATTCGATGATGGAACAAATGTGAACGCCAAAACCAATTAAATTTGTGCATACAAAAATGTAGCCAATAATTAAAAAAATCAGTCAAAATGACGGCTAATACAATTTTCACAACACTTGGCAGTAAAGATATCCAAGTAGTACTCCATATGTAATAGGGTTTCATGAGATTAGCGATTTGTTGAGCAAAAAGTGGCCCCAATAGTAGTAGAGCACAGAAAGCCAGCAAGTCATTTTTCAACTCATATTTTTTATTGATAATTCTTTCTGGAAAGAATGTTTCTAAAATTGAAAATACTATTCCGGCACAAGGAACGAATAGATTTATTAAGTGGTCATAGGTGAATTTAAATGAGCCCATTATTAAATACTAAAGGCATCATGAAATATTTGCAATGGAGTTTATTTGCATTTCAAAATTCGATACAAATCTTAAGACATATTTATTTTACCAAAAACTTATAAGCTTCAAGGTAAGCGATATACTCTCTAACTAGAGTAGTAGCTTTACCCTCAAAATTATTTTTCAGTACACATGTCCCAGGTTTTGGAGCAAAAAGTATTTTTTCACACTTGATCTCAACTTGGCACTTATTAAAGTCACATTCGATTTGTGGTCTTGAAAATGGATTATAAGTGTAGTCTTTAGTTATCAATGCCTCTTCTAATTTTCCTTCGCACTCAGATCTTAAATCTTTTTGAGCACTGATAGGACATAGAAAATCAACTACAGCTTTTTTATATTCACTTAAAGAACTATCTTTTTTAAGATTGATTATTGACGTATGCGTAAGCATTGATCTCGCCATGGCACTTTGGCAGACATCATTCGTATTTTTTGGACAAAAGAATTTATAAAATGGAAGCCCGCCTTCTCTGTACGCTCCCCAAAATCCCACATAGGGAGTGTTGTCTGGCTTAAGGCGCTGGCAAACACCTTTGTTACATTTAACTTCTGAGTTATATGATAATTTATTAAACTCAGCCCATTCAGAGCTAGGTGCAAATCCTTCTTCGCTTAAATAAAAATTCCCATCAGAATGCAATTTCTGAAAATTGGTTGAAGTCATTGACCCAGCAACCGGTATCCCCCAAATGTTAGCAAGATGAGGAGCTAATTCAAAACCAGAATTACAACCATGAAGATAGACAAATGCATCTTTAGTGAAGTTTGCTTTTAATTTTTCAAGTCCTCTATTGGAAACATTAAGTCTATGTTCGCGGCCGTCAAGATGAATTCCAAATTGAGCTGAGCTATGGCTAAAAATATCTAATGATAAAATTTTATTAAATTTTTTAGCTTCACTTAAAAATTCTTTGCCATCAAATGTTGCATTTTCATTTCTTATAATTTTAAAACCATATCTTTTTAAATTGGCTTCACTTCCAAGTTCCTTTTCATTGATAGCTATGAAGACGATTTGATTATTAGGATTAATTTCAGAATATTTTAGAGCTTTAGCTTTAGCGACTTCTTCGAATAGTAGTCCTAGATCATCTCCGTTACCTGCTACTAATAGGTGTGTTGGTTTTGTTTCATCAATTGTTTCCGAATTGAAAGCAGTTACGTGATAAGATGCATGTACGGTTGAAAAAGTTGCAACAACGATTAAAGCTATTAGACCTTTAAACATAATAAATACTCCCGAGATTGTACGCCTTGTGAGTTTTACTCTTGAGAATGCAGAGACGAAAGCAAGTGAGTATTTTTTACAAAAAAAAGCCCCGGAGAAATCCGAGGCTTAAGTAACAAATAGTTAGTTTATTATTATAAAGTGATACCAAAAACCTCAGGTAGAACTCTTTGCTCTAAATTAGAAGCTGAAGTTCCAAGCTTATTGGCGATTTTAACAATAACATCTTCTTTAGCAGCACTACTTTGAGTCGCTTTTTGAATTTCTTCTAAGCTAACACCTGTAAGAGACTTCATATCGCTCATAAGGGCCATTTGATCCTCTGCTGTCAATTCACCGTTAGCACGTGAAAGCATTTTTTCAATTTTTGACCCCAAAGTCAGCATTGACATAGAAGTTTCAAGACTTACGTTATACACGAAAGATACTTTTGCAGCTTTTTGGAAAAATTTCTTTTGTTCTTGTTCTTTTGCTAACAATGAAACGTCTGTCGAAGAAGCTTCATCTTCATAAAGGTATCCTGATTGACGACCTTCAAAATATCCTGATGAGAGTCTATCTACAACTTCATAGTCATTTCCGTAGTAGTCACCATTGAGTCTTCCAGCGATGACATCATCTCTTTCGATTTTTCTGAACTCGCTAGCTACTGCACGGTTATTGGCATAGTAGTCGTAATAAACGATTGAGCGAACGTATTGAAGACTTACTGCTTTATATTCAGCAAATTTAGCATCGTAGATAACGAACCAATCATCCTGGCCAGCAGTTTGAGATCTCAGAGTCTCATTAGTATAAAGCTCAACTCTTGATGAATAAGTTGAATCTACAGAGTTAAGTGAAGAAACAAACTCAGAAGCTAAAATATTAGCTGATTGATAAGTTCCATAAGTAGATGGAGGAGGAGTTGTTGTTCCACCACCAGTTGTTGGGGGAGTTGTCGTTCCACCACCGCCAGTTGTAGGAGGATAATATGTTCCCCCACCAGTTGAACCACCGCCGCCGCCTGAACAGCTAGCTAATGTGACAAGCAAAGCTAAAAAAGATAATTTCAATAAAGATTTCATTTGTTTTCCCCCCAGAAATTTTGATCACGTCGTTTCATTACCGACAATAAATAACTTTTAACAAGAACTTGGATCGTAGTCGACCAAAACAGTCAACTTGTAAGCTTTTAAAATATTCTGTGATTTTTTCAGATTCAGTATGACACCGAATTTATTTTTCTAGTTACATACTGACACCAAAAAAAAGCCCACATATTTCTATGTGGGCTTCGTCTTTTTTAATTTTTAAAAATTAAGATTAAAGAGTGATACCAAAAACTTCTGGTAAAACTTTTTGTTCTAAGTTCTGAGCTGAAGTCCCAAGTTTAGCTGCAACTTTTGCAAGAACTTCTTCTTTAGAAGCTGAGCTTTCTGTCGCTTTTTGAAGTTCTGCTAAGCTAACACCTGTAAGAGTTTTTAAGTCACTAGTTAAAGCAGCTTGATCTTCTTGAGTTAATTCACCATTAGCACGTGAAAGCATTTTTTCCATTTTTGCGCCAAGAGTGATCATTGACATAGATGTTTCAATACTTACGTTATACACGAAAGATACTTTTGCTGCTTTTTGGAAAAATTTCTTTTGCTCTTGTTCTTTTGCTAACAAAGAAACGTCTGTTGAAGAAGCTTCGTCTTCATATAGGTATCCCGATTGACGACCTTCAAAATAACCTGAAGAAAGTCTATCAACAACCTCATAGTCATTTCCGTAGTAGTCACCATTAAGTCTTCCAGCGATGACATCATCTCTTTCGATTTTTCTGAATTCACTAGCAACTGCTCTGTTGCTTGAATAATAGTCGTAGTAAACGATTGAACGGATGTATTGAAGACTTACAGCTTTGTATTCAGCAAATTTAGCGTCGTAGATAACAAACCAATCATCTTGACCAGCAACTGCAGATCTTAAAGTTTCGTTCGTGTAAAGTTCGACTCTTGATGAATAAGTAGAATCTACTGAGTTAAGTGAAGAAACAAATTCAGAAGCAAGAATGCTTGGGTTTTGGTAAGCAGTTAAAACTGGAGTTGGACCAGGTCCTACGACTACGCCACCACCGCCACCGCCGCCACAGCTTGCAAGAACTGCTAACATTGATAACACAGATAATTTTAAGAACATTTTTTTCATAAAATCCCTCATTTGAAAGTTTTGTCGGTTTTTCCGACTATGTTGTTGGTTCAAGTAACCTTATTTATTTTCAAAGTCGACTTTTTCACTCAAGTGTTAGAATTTTTACTACCACGTAAGAAAAAAGGTCACTTTATGGCCCCAAATTCTTAAAGCCTAAGCCCAGATAAGCCGTTAAACCATGGAGACGGATTTTTAGGAATGGCCTATGAAAAAATTACTCCTATTAGCGCTGACTAACTTGTCATTTGCTGCTTATTCCTATGAGCTGGATGATATTAGTCTCATTACACCAACCAGTTACAAATTGGACTCTTCGTTTGGAGCAACAGTTGTATCCAAATTTTCTGCCCAAGCAGCCAATGCCTTTAGCGTCGATATTGAGAAAAAAGTACAAGCCAGAGTTGAGCCAAGAAGAAAAGACTTAAATGCCTATTTTCCAAACCCAGGTGAATTAGATAGCTTTGTTAAAAAAATCGTTCAACAAGGGATCAAAACGCATTTAGCTGTAGTTAATGATGACAATCTCACAACTTTTTATAAATACCTAGGTAATGAACTCGTTGGAAAGATAGCAGAAAGAATATTAGAAAAAGAAGGCGTCTCTGATTCGGCCAGAAGAAAACTTTGGTCGAATAAATTAACCTATCCATTTAACAATTGCATGGTCGGGGCAATGAATTTTCAAACCGATGCTTCAAAATGTCTTGATGCCTTAATAGACAGCCTCGTTCCAAGTGCAGGTATAGGAATTGTTTACGAGCTCTCAAAGGCCAATCTCAATTCTTCAATTGAAGAAAAAGATCGCTATGACTTTAATGTAAAACAAACTGAGCGTTATAAGAATTGTCTCCCCAGTGACAAAGTTGCGACTGGAGCTGATGTTAAAGGATGTGCATTGTCGGCGATGAAAGAAGGTGTTTTATTTGCAACGAATATTGCACTTACTAAAAAAATCCAGTCAAAAGCCAGCTCTCCTAATGAAGCAAAAGCGATAAAGACGGCGGTTTGGATTAATTTTTCAACTTGTACAAATAAAGTTGGATCTGACCAAAGCGTTAAGACTTCTTATACAACTCAATTTATGGACTGTATTGATAATTTAGTTGCAGTGACTGGGGCTTTTTTAGTCGAAGATAAAATTGAAAAAACACCTGCTTTAATTAAAGCAATTGAATCTGTGGAATTAAAAAAATTATCAAGTGAAAAGAGTAAGCAGTTTAGAAAATGTGCTGACTCTCAAAAGAGTAAGGGGCTTAGAGAAAATGGAATGCTTGATATTGAAATATGTGAGCGACAAATCACTAATGAGGTGACCTTCAAGGTCGTTAATAATATACTTGAAACAACGGCTGAAAAGACACTTAAATCCAATAATAAATCTGCCCAAAAAGCTTCTGCAGACAGTAAATTTATCCTTAACACTTGTTGGAACAATTTACAGACAGCAACTCAAAGGGAATCATGTCTTAAAAAGACCATACTCTCTTCTTCCTCTAATTTATCTTCACTAAAGTTAGATGCTTCAATACCAGATAATATGCCTACTAAAAGTGAGCTTAAAAAAACTTCAGTTGCCAATTTTGTGACTTGTGTTGAAAATAATTTACCAGAAAACATTTCAGAATCTCAAGATCTAACCCAACGCCTTGATACTTGCACTGGTAAACTTACTCGAAGTGTAGCATTAAAAGTTGCAGATCACCTTATCAGAGAAACGGCTCGAGGTAACTTAAACGAAACTCAGACGAATTCATTAATAGAAACTTTGGTTTCAAAAGAATTTTCTACATGTATAGGCGAATTACCGAGTGATGAAATTTTGGCAAGCTGCTCAAATGCACTTTCCAGAAAAGCGGCAATTCAAATTTCAGATGTGAGTTTTTCAAAAGAAGTCTTTTCTTACATCGAAAAAGCAGGTGGATTGTCTAAACTAGGCTTAGCAAAAAGTGATGCTAATCAATTCCTATTAAGCCTAAATAGCACAAATAAAATATGTATTAATTCTGCCTTAAAAGATCCAGTGATGGATCAAATTAATAAGTGTATTAAAACGTCTATCAAATCCATTGCCAGCTACTTCGGGGAAGCTCAATTAAAACTCAGCACTGGAAAATTATACGAAAACCGAGAAAACGAAAAAGCACTTTTGGAGATGAGGTTCAGAAGAACAATTAATGAGTGTCTTTCCACAAAAGATTCAAATGAGTTTTCAATTAGTGATTTCACTAAAAATCTCTATGTTTGTTCAGAGCAAGTAGCTTATTCCACCACACTTGAAGTTGGCTTGGATCAAGTGGAAACGGCACTGAAAAGTTACATAAAAGATCGTCCCAATTTAAATCTAAGTACAAAAAGGGAAATGCTTAAATCTGAAATTATGGGAAATTTCACTGGATGTTTAAAGACTTCTTCCCCATCTAATTCGTGCATTGATGATTTAAAGCGAGAAGCTACTACAAAAATCGTTTTGAATTATGGAAAACTTGAAACTAAAATTCAATTAAATGCAGACCAAATGCCCTCTGCGCTTCTTGAAACTGAAAAAGTATTTTCTAAATGTACAGATTCAAAACTTATAGGAGATGAATTAAGTGTTCACCTAGATAAATGTACAAAAAACTACGCTTTGAGTTTTGCAAAAGTTCTAGGTAATTTAAAAATGCATTATCTCATGATGAAAACACTTGGCACATTAGATTACAATGCTAATAAAAATCAAATTGACCAAGCTGTTGAAAATTATAATCAGTGTTTAAAAAAATTAGAATCAATCGAAATGAAAGATGGTTTAACCACAAGATTGACGACTTGTACTGACAAGCTCACTGCTGACGGTATGAACCTAGTAAGATCGAGTATAGCAAACTGGATGAGTTCTGAAGAAAAAGACTTGGCGGTCACAAATATAAAAAAACAATTTGCTGATTTTATTCCATGCCTAAGTCCACTGCTTCCTCCTTCTCCTTACAGTCCTGAACTGGCTTCTAACATTAACTCCTCTGTCAAACCTATTGCCAAGCTATTGGCTCAATACATTGACTACAATCCAAAAAATGCAAAACAAACTCTCACAGGAGTCATTCAAACCCTTGCAGTAGATTTGACTGACATCACCCAATCCACACAGGCTAAAAAAGATCTCATCGACTTCTTGTATACTAGTGGTGCTCTCGATGAACTCCTAAAAGGAGTTGTACGTGGAACTGTAAAAGAAGCTTTCGTCAATATTTCCGAAAAAGATGTGCCCATTTCTATGAGGGAATTATTGCTTAGAAAGGAGAATTTCGAATCTGTCTTTAATGGACCTGATGGAAAAAAAATTAATCTGCTCGTGATGGAAAAAATATTAAGACCAATTTTGTTGGAAAATATAGATACAAATGGAGAGGTCTACAAATCAAATTATCAGGGCATTAAAGACAATATTGTTCAATTGTTGGCAGATGCTCCTAGCTTTGGTGAACAGGCCATGGTCTTAGGTGTACAAAAACAAATTAATGAAATGAGTAATTTAAAAAAGTTTTTTGCAAAAAAACTCTACGGTGAAGAGTCCCTCGAATGGGAGAAAGTTCGCACAACTAGCGAGGGAAAAAAGGCTGAAGCCTATATCAAACAATATATTCTACTTCCAAAATTTAAAGGAACTATTATTTCTCCTGAAGAGCAAAAAAAGATAAACCTAGAGGCTGAAAATCTAGTGAGTTCAGCTGTGAAAAACTACAGGAGATAAAAAAATGAGTGTAGTCGTTGAAAAAAATTTTAGAGTGCTCATCGTATCGGAAAATTTGAATTTTAGAAATAACTTGGCCACTAAGTTACGATTAGAAAATTATGCTGTTGAACTTGCTACAGGGGGATTTCATTTATTACATTTACTAGAACAGATAGATAAAGATTTTTCCCTCATCATCATAAATGATAATATGCATGATATGCCCG
>Ga0213919_1000884_pt1 | contig 12035 bp, 27 predicted proteins | sample McNCre317MG_FD_161056 | JGI IMG/M metagenome (GOLD analysis project Ga0213919, IMG submission 161056) | Freshwater microbial communities from McNutts Creek, Athens, Georgia, United States - 3-17 MG | ecosystem: Environmental > Aquatic > Freshwater > Creek | place: USA: Georgia | collected... | reverse complement strand
TGTTGATGTTGCCCAGGTACTCTTCGGCCATGTCCTTGGCGCGCGGCTCGGTGAAGTCGATGGACAGGTACGAGGCGGACGCAGCCAGGCCACGGTACTGATTCATCAGGTCTAGACGGGAACCGGTGTTTTCGACCACGACCTTGCCGTTCACCCGCACCTTCAGGTTGGTGATCATCGCCTTGGTGAAGGAACCGCCGGAGAGGGCAAGGATGATGCGGTTGTACGACATGCCAACCGGGAGCGCGGCCGTTGCCACGCCGGATGCGACGACGTTGGTGAACGGCAGATTCTTGACGAGCAACATTGCGCGGACTCCGGTTAGATGTCTTTGAGCAGCGGGATACCCATCTGCGAGGCGATGGGGCGGACAACCACACTGGTAACGACCATGAAGGCCAGGAACCAGGCGTAGGCTTCGAGCTTGGAATTCATTGCAGGGACTCCGAAATTGAAGGAAAGAAGACGCGGCAAGCGCGGGTGTTTCTGGAGTCGGATTCTCGGGGCGCGGTTTGGCGAAGTGCAAGAAACCTGCCCAATGAAAAGCCGGCTATTGGCCGGCGGGATTCGCTGCCCTGACCTGCGGAAATGTTCAGATTTTCATCTTGCCGGAGGTCACTTTGCCCGTCGACATGTCGCGCTCGAGGTATTCGAGCGGCAGCAGCGACTGCACTTGCTCAGGGACGATGGAAAGGACGTTGGCCAGCGTCTTGATGTCGGCCGAGTAGTTGAGGCGGCCGGTGCGCACCGTGGTTGCGTTGCTGAAGAAGTGCTTGTCGATGGAGGCCGGGCGCTGGCTGGCGCCGTAGACCTTGAGTCCCTTGTGCCGTCCCTTGAGGGTGACGGCGGCCCAGCCCGTCGGCGCGAAGCTGGGAGAGGTGACAAAGGCGAGTTCTTCGGCGATCAGCGTCAGGTTGCCGGCGGCGAAGGCCAACTGGCAGAAGAGGTCGAACTGCTTGCGCATCTGCTCGGGATCAGCGGACGGGATGAAGTCGATGCAGAAGGCTGAGGCGCGCATCTTGGCCATGACGTCGGCTAGGGTGCGGGTAGGTTCGCCGAAATCCCCGTATTCGGTCATCGGGTCCCAAATCATTAACCGGTTTGGTAATGTTTTCCGTATGGTCTGCTTGAGGAAGGTGGACTTGCCGCTGCCCGAAGCGCCCATCACGGCGACGATCTGCGCCTTGTTGCGCGAACCGGGCAGGGTCATTTCTGGTAGAGGCCCATTTGCGGGTGCACCAACATGTCCGGCGACTCGGGTGAACCGTCTGGTTTCCCGGCGGCGTATGGTCCGGCCGGATTCTTGGCGGCGGCTTCCTGCCGCTGGCGTTCGGCTTCCTCACGCTTGCGCTGGGTGTGCTCGGCAACGAGGCGGGACGACTGGTAGAGCGGCGGGCCGGCAACGATCAGTAGAGTGAGTTCCGGCGGCAGAGCGCCCAGGGTGACTCCGTACTTCTCCATGACCGGGGCCAGAGCGGCGGATACGCGCTCTTTGGTGCCGCTGTCCCAGACATCGGCGCAGCTCGGGCAATAGCCGACGATCAGCGCGGCGAAGAAATCGACGGCGCCCCGGCTTTCGCGGTAGTAGTCGACCGGCGGTTCCGCTTCGGTGGCGACGATGCCGCCTTCGATGGGCGTCATCATTGGTTCATTGGCGGCGTCGACTTCGGCGGCGCGGCCGGCGAGTTGTTCGAAATCCTCATTCATGCGGTCAACCTCCAAAAAGCGGGATTTTTCTTGGTGCCGGCTTGGCGGCCGGCGGCGGACTGGCCACCGGTGCCGCAGATGGGGCCGGTCTGGGTGAAGTCGGCGCTTCCGGAGTCGGAAGCTTGCGCATGATGCGGCGGAAGGCTTCGGTGCCCTCCTTGGCATAGGCGCTCAGATCGCACCAGGAACAGCAGGCGGAGATCGCTCCGCCAGCGGACTTCTTGACCGGGATGGATTGACCGCAGCACAGGCAGGGCATGGCCCCCATGGATTCACGCGGGGCGGCCATCGTTCGCCATTTCCACCAGGGTTTCGAGGATTCGCAGCGTCGTGTCGACCGCCTGTTTGACCGAGTTCGGAATCAGGGGATTACCGTTGATCGTCCGCACATCGCATTGAAGGCAATCGAGCAGCGTGGTGAGTTTTTCAGCTGGTTTCATGGTGGTCCAGTGGTGGGATGATCAGTGACGCCCGGCCCGGCGCTCGGCTTCGTCAAGGTCCATGAGCTTTTCCAGGGCTTCGATTCCGGAAGAGACGGCGACGGCAACGAGGTTGCTCAGTGACGGGTTGGCACCGGCGCGGGCGGCGCGTTCGGCTAGTCGGCAAATTCGCGCATAGCCTTCCTGAGTGACCTCGATCTCAATCGAGACGGTTTCCGGGCTCATGTGATCGCTTCCAGTTGCTCCGGCGGGACCAGAAAGCGGAGTTCCGATTCCGGGAATTCGTCGGACGGGGATAGGACGACGGCGTAACCGGATTCGAATCCGTGCAGCAGTCCGGTCTTGCCGTCTACGAAGGCGTAGAAGTCATCGGCCGCCTTGATGCGCACCGGTCGGCCGATGTGTTCGGCGGAGATCATCAGCCGAGAATCTGCAAATCGGCGGCGTAGAGCACGAGCGGCGTGCTTTCTCCGTCGAGCAGCACCGTCACGTCATGCTCCTCGACGTGTTGGACGACTCCGGCCCTACCCTCTTCCGGCCCGGCGATGACTTTGACTTGGTCCCATGCTTGCATTTCTGTTGCTCCTTGGCGTTGAAAAATCAGTTGAGTAGGTAGCGGCCGGCGAAACTTCCGCGCACGGTGACGGCCCCGGAATGGGTTGCCGGCGTGGTCGAGATCGCGGCGATGTAGTCGTCCAGGTCCACTTGGCATCTGGCCGAATCGGCGACGTAGCGGATGAAATCGGGAAGCCGGTTGTGGCGGAAGATGGCTTGATACTGGTCCTGTTCCAGTTCTCCTACGTGGATCTGTTCCGGCATCGGCGAATCGTCGGCGGCAATGTCTTCGTCGCTGAGATCGTCGCTGCCGATCAGGGACTTTTTGAGCCCTGGCGACCAGGTGACGGCGCGCTTGCCTTCGATGGCCGTGGCGTATTCCAGGAACTTGCGTTGTGCCCATTCGTCGCCGCTGCCGGCCCAGGTCAGCAACTGGAACGGCGTGAAGTGCAGCAGGCCGTCCAGTTCCCCGGCCGCGCCTTGCTTGTTGTAGTGCCGGGTCATTTCCGACGATTGGCCCCAGCGTTCGTCACGGCCGTACTTGGCGATGTATTCGGCGGCCTGATTGCCGCCGCGAACGTTGAGCGCGTGCGCCAGCATGTCGTTGATCTGGGCATTGCCGCCCAGGCCGGTCTTGAGCAGCAGATTGCACCAGGCCACCTTCAGGGAGCGGATCGCCGGTGAATCGAGATCGCCATTGCTGGCGGCCGTCTCGCCTTCCCCGAATCCCTGCGGATCAGCGAAGACCAGAAGGTGCAGGTGCGGGTGCCATCCGTTTTCCTCGCTGATCGTCACCTCCAGGCTGGAAACCGAGCCGATGCGGCCGGCGTCCTTCATGATGCCTTTCCAGGCGCGCGAGTTCTGGAGACGCTGGCGGGCGTTGGTGAAGCGCTCCAACAGTTCGGTCATCGCGTGATCTGCCTCGTGCGGGAAAGTCAGCGTGACCAGGTAGGCCGCACCCCCGGCATTGAGGTGCGAGACGAGGCCGGCGGAGAGTTCGGCGCGGCGATGTTCGGCAACCTTGGCGGCGCAGACCGGACAGGTCCAGATGTTGCCGCAGCGGTTGAGGCCGGTCAGGGTGGTGCCGCTGCCGTCTTCGTTGCGGTACACCGACACCGAACCGGATTCACGCTTGAGGCTGCGACAACACCAGCAGGTTCGGCTCTGTTCGCGCCATTCGCCGCCCTTCTTCCACAGCAGACCTTGCGCAATCCGCATCAACTGGTAGCGCCCGGCCTGCTGCTTCGACTTCCGGTCCGCCCGTTCCGGGTCAGTTTGGCGCCTTCCCGGCCTCGGGGTGTGTATGGATTTCGTGTAAGTACCGAGAGTAGTATGCAGGGCCATTTTCAGCGGCCCGTTTCTTCGGGCAATACGCGGTTCAGGAAGTCGCGGAAGAAGAAGAAACCGTGGGTGATGCCCAGGCGCGCTTGCGCCGGGATCTCGATCCAGCGGCCGGAAGCGCCAACCCAGGCGAATCCGGTCATCATCAGGATCGCGGCGCGGGCGTGCGGGTGCATTTCATCCCAGGCATCGCCGACCTCGAGCAACTGGTGCGGCGTTGGGAGGTATTCGCCAATGGGTTTCATGCCGCCATCCCGCAAAAAACCGCCAGCGGGCAGTCATGCGGCCATAACTCTGAGTCGTACTCGATCCAGGCTTCGACAAAACGATAGCGATCCAACTCGAACACGAAAATTGATTCGCTCATGATGCGCACCATGTTCTGAAAGAGTCGATGGATTGCCGGGAAACGCAGAGCATTTCGCCGAAATGCGGAAGGCAGGCAAAGCCCGACTGGAGCCACGCGGAACCGAATTGGAAGCTCATGCCTGAATTCAGGGTTTGATCGTTGATGAACATATTCCCACCTCTGAGAGACGCCCCACCTCATTTAAGGGTGCCAGCCGGGGCTTGTGAGGGGGAGGTGGGGGACCGCACGGGGCCGTTTTCCGGCTGGCAGGCGGAAACTACACAATCGACGTACGTTTCACAAGTGCCACGTATGGATTGTTAAACACGTGGCGAGCGTCTAGACTGAAGTTGTACCGTTCCTAGAGGTGGGAATCCATGAACACGACAATTCAGTTTCTCGACGCGCTGAAAGCACGCCATTGCGGGGCTTCTGACTATGCGATTTCAAAGATTCTTGGGGTAACTCAGCAAACCGTCAGCAGATACCGCGTAGGGAAAGATTTCCTAGGCGATTCGACCGCAATCCGGGTGGCGAAACTGCTGGAAATCGACCCGGCCTATGTGGTCGCGTGCGCCCATGCCGAGCGCGCCAAGGCGGAAGACGAAAAGGCCGTCTGGACGGGCTTTGCAGCCCTTTTCACTCCCCCGCCGGGAGTCATTCCAGACAACTCAATTTGCATTATGTTAAATCGCGCAAAAGAGAAAACTTGCCAAATTCTGGAGTTGTCCGTGTTTGGGCAACTTTTAGCAATTTGATGACAGTTGAGTTTTACTCATTGCTCCTCTTCCTTTATAGCTTTTCGCTATCGAAAACAATTTCTCGATGAAAAAATATTCTGTCAAAAAAGAGGTCTGGCTGACCGAAATCCGGGCCGACCGCGAGGAATGGGTGGAACTGCTGGGGATGCATCCGGACGATGCCGCCCTGCGCCATGTCGGAATTTCCCGGGTGACGTGGGAGCAGATCGCCGGCGGCAAGTCGCCCTTGGTTCCGATGGCGGCGTATCGCTTGGCTAGATTTCGGCGTCACGGTGCCCTCGCGGACCTTCTGGGAAGCGCGTGGAGCGATTTCTTTGTCTGCGGTGATGCCTTGCTATTCCCCGGCCTGAAATTCCCAATGAGCGCTCCGGAATTGCGCACGGCTTGGTTGCGGATTCAGGAAACGGCGCGGCTGCGCTCCGAGGTCGCTTTGCTGCGCCGGGATGCGGCGGCTGAAATGGCGATTTCCGGGTCTACCCGGGATCTGTTGGCCGGCGTGTTTGCGCGACTACAGAACCGCGATGCGGTAACGCTGGCAGGCTGAGACGATACCGGCGTCGACCGTGGCCATCGGGATCTTGAGTTTCCGGGCGAGATCGAGGTAGACGGCATCGTATCCGGTCAACTGCGCTTTTTCGGCAATGTCGACAATTTCCCGGACCGTATAGGCAACGTGGTGCGGGATATAGGACATGGAATCAAGCGTTTCCAGGGCGATTTCATAGGCCGCCTTGGTGATGAGTTTCGACCGCCGGGCCTTGATCAGGACCGAGGCGGTTTCCGCCATCCATAGTGACGGTACAGCCGGGATAGCGCCGTTGGCGATCAGATCGAAGATGCGCTTGGCGTAGTGTCTTTGGGCTTCCGTTGCCGGAATCAGCAGCGACGTGGAAACGCTGGCATCCAGCACGAAATCACTCATGCCCGCGGATCGTCACGGAATTGCCGGAGGAAGGCGACCGCATCACCCCGCTTGCGGCTGCGCATCATTCTGGCCACTGCCGATTCAATGGCAGCACGCGCGATTTCCGGGTTCGTAATGTGCGGAGAAACGACAATCTGCCCTTCGGAGAATTCCAGAATGTCGACGCGCTTGCGTCTCGGTTGCGGACTCAAGCGCGGCTTGGATTTGGTCGATGTGGTCATGATTACCTCCTGATTTCACCAGGAGATTCTATCAGCCCGCACCGGTTTACTTGCGCTTTCTGAAGCGCCCCTTGGCGTTGCGCGGGGGTAGACGGCGGCTCATTGTTGGCCTCCTTGGCCGGGGATGTAGAAATAGGCCTGCAGGTCTTTCGGCAGCAGGCGTATGAGCATCGCGGCGAACAGCGCGCCGCAGATCACGATGATGGTTTCACGCCCCAGCTCGGGGAGCGTCGGAATGAAATCCTTCACTTGCTTTTCTCCAGGTGGGCATCAAGTCTGGCGTGGGCGGCAGCAGCCGATTCGGCAGCGGATGAAATGCGTTCATGCATTGACCGGATGTCGGCACGGATGCCGCCATAGATCGCCCCGGCGACGATCAACGTCGACGCGATCTGAATCAGGTCAAACTGCATGGCCAGGCTGTTCGCGCATGAAGACGGCGGCGAGGCCGGCGGCGATCGCTCCTACCATCTGGGGATCGACATGCCCGCTTGATGCTTGTACGGCAATCGGGAGCAGCGCGGCGATGCCGGCCCAGGTGGAAGGTTCGCGCAAGCGGGCGGAAAGGTAGTTCATAGCATGGCTCCGTAGTCGTATGGGTTGGTTGGGGTAGGTAGCGTGTTGGTGTATTTGGGCAGGACCGGCTTGTTGAGGTCCTTCATTTCGTCGGCATGGGTGGCTTCGTAGATCAACACGCCAAGCGAAAAATCCTTGTTTCCGGTGATGTTGGCACCGACCGCGTTGACCCCGGAGTAGAAAATGTTTTCCTGATTGAGCGGATTGATGGCGTCCAGTACCGACGATGCGGTATTCGTGGCGCCGGCTTTGACCACTTCATAGACTTTCAGCAACAGGAACGCGCCGACGGCTCCTACAGCGAAGAGTGCCAGGCGATTCACTTGGAGATGCACGGGCTTGACACTTGCGGATCGCCGACCCCGATACCCAGGGTAAAGAATGCCGGATGCGGGTTGGGGATTTGCCCGGATGCCGTCAGGTTGGTTCCGTTGAGGGCATCCCATTGCCAGGTGACCGAGCTATAGGGGTCGGTCGGAATCTGCTCCGATACGGTCGTTTCGACTTTCTTGGCATGGGCGACGCGCTTGGCCAGCCACAACAGGCCGACGACGGCGAAGACGGTCTTGATCATGGGGTTCCCCTGCTCTGGTTCTGATATCCAGTCCAGACGGCCATGATGATGTTTCCGGCGTAGGCACCTGCCAGGTAGGCGACAACGCACAGCGCGGCGGTTTTCAGGTTCATGGCATCAGTCCCAGATTTGCTTGTCGTAGGTGGCCAGGTCAAGCGGGCCGTTGGCGGTCCACGTGCCCTGATAGGCGGCTTCGGTATCTGGCCACAGCGGGCCGGTGTTGCTGCTTCCAGATAGTCCCGAGGTGAAGACGTTTTGCGCGATGTCGGCCAACTTGCTGTTGTTGGTGCGGGCCATGACCGCTTGCCTAGCCGTCTGGTTGGCCTTGTTCGGGGTCATGGATTTGAAGGCAACGAAGGCGAGAATGCCGCCGGCGATGATGGTGACAACGGTATCAGCGGTTTTCATGCGAGGGTTCCTTGATCGAATTGGCCACCGTAGGCCGTCAGGATTTGGTGTGCCTTGTCCAGGCTGTATCTGGCTGCGGCCGCCCCCGGAAGGCTGGTCCACTCTTTACGGCACTTGCGAATGGCGATGTCGAAGCGTCCGGCCTCAACGTCGCTGATCGCGCCCCGGCCTTTGATCAGGCAGACGGCGGCAAAGTCCTGTGTCGTCGGCGAGAAGTCCGGGAGATCGTATTGCCGTCGCAGATTGTTCCAGGTGGTGAGAACGATCTGATAGGCACCGGCGGCGCTGGTCTGTTTCCCGTTGGGCAGAGGAAAGAAGATTCCCGGGTGCTGGCTGAAGTCGGAGAACTGGCCACCGCCGTAGAGCATCGAATAGGCGCGGTCGGAGTTGCTCGATTCGCCGAAGCGGATGAGATGCAGGAAGGCGGCAACGTTGCTATCGAATGCGGTGGTCTGGTCGATGGTCACGAACTGGTCAGTCAGCGAGGACAGCGTGAAATCCTCAGTGAACGAGGAGATGGTGTTGTCGAGAGAATCGAAAACCGATGTGCCGCCCTCTTCCGCCGGCCGCATCAGGTAGAGCGCGGCGGCAGCGGCGGCACAGAGGGACAGGGCGGCCGGGTTCATTTGCCACGAATGCGGTCAACGATGCGCTGCCAGAAGCCGGGGCCGGCATCGGTATCGGGTTCGTACTGGGTGCCTGCGGTTTCCGCTTCGAGGGTGACCACTTCATCCGTAGTGAAGGTTTCCCGGCTGTTTTTCTTGATTTCCGCCTTATCCCACGGGGGGTCAATCTCGTGCTTCAGCTTTTGCTCTGAATCCGAGAAATCCCACTGCCGCAGTTGAAGATTTCCCTTGCCGTCATTGCCGTATTCGAATCTGCGGATGGTCATAGCAGCGTGTACCCAACGGAGCGCTTGGATGATAATTCGTTCTGGGCGGCGATGTAGTAGAGGCCGAATCCTGCGGGAATGAACAGCGACTCGTTCAGGTTCCCACTACCCGTGGGTAAACAGGCGATTTCCATGATGGAAAATCCAGCGGCCCAGGTTGCCGGGGCCGATGTGCCGATTTGCAACGCGGCGATCGAATCCGAGACAAACGACGCAAAAAAACTGGCATGAGCGAGGATCGCGCCGTTCGGATTGGAACCCGGTGCGAAGATGGTTTCCGGCGTGTTCGCGGCCATTGACGTTGACGAGATAAATCGCGTCTTTCCTTGACGCAGACTCGCAACGAGAAAAGCATCAGAAAGCGACATGATCAGCCGGTCACGACAATCACGTTCGCGTTGCTGGCGATGTCGCCAATAGCGGAGATGACATTGTTCGGGCAGAACGAGGAATCCGCCATGAACGATCCGCCCGGAGCAATCTTGATGCCGTTCGCCACGGTTGCCGTCGTGGTGAAGTTGATGAATACGTTGCCGGTGCCGTCCTTGTTCTGGATCAGCAGATAGCGGCGCGTGGCGTTGGCGGCAACCAGCGTTCCCGCCGTATTGGCTACGGTGTTCTGCGACTGGGTGACGGCGCCGTTCAGGTTGGTGATGGCGACATTGCCCTGACTGCGGTTGTAGCGCACCTGGCCGTTGCCGATGCCGAAAGAGATCGTATCGGCCCCCAGGGCGTCAATCTGTACCTGCGTGAATGACGGTTCAGCATCTTTGAGATCGCCAAGCACGGCTTCGACACCTGGCAGCAGCGCCTGAATCTCGCCGAGTTCGAGGCGCTTGCCGTTGCGGTAGAAGCGGATGTTGACGCCCAACTGCGAGGCGAGCAGGACGAAGTATTTTCCGGGGACGTTGAAGGTGAGCGTCTGGGCTCCGGCAACGGTCTGGGTGAAGGTTTGCATGTCAGTGTTTCCCGAAAGCCGAGACGGCGACCAGTCCGAGCACGACCAGTCCGCCGATCAGAATCGGCTTGTTGGCGGTGGCGTTGGCGCTGGCATCGGCATAGGCGGACGAAACGCCGGCCGACATTTCCGAGACGACATCCAAATTTTTCTGCAGGGTGTTCTCGGTCTGGAGTGCCAGGCGTTCGGTGGTGGCCAGAAGCGCCTTGTAGTTGTCGCCTGAGGTGTCGTTGATCGTGACTGTCGCACTGTCGGATGAAATCCCGATACCGTTGCCGTCGACTACCTGGCGCTTGTCCAGGTTGGTAGTGTCGTTGATGGTTTCCTGCGTGGTCCAACTGTCATTGACGGTGCTGGTGTTGCTGGTGTTGTCGACGATGCTGCTTGTCGTCGTCGTGTTGGTCGATGCCGACGACGATTTGCCGCCCTTCCACAAGGTACGCCGGCCGCAGCCAATCGGGTTGATCTCGGCTGCGGATGGGCTGAAGTAGTCGAATTCTGAGTTCACTCGGACAGTTTCTTTCGGAATACCCACTCGGAGAAGCCATAACCGCGGCGGGCGATTTTCTTGACCATGCCCTTGCGGTTGGTGTGGATGCGCACGGCTCCGCAATCGGACAGGACGGCTTGCGCCTCGAAGGTCGGCAGCATGACGGCGATCAGGTCGACACCGGGCAGGCGGCCGGCGGCGGCGACAATGACCAATTCATCCCCAGCGGTCAGTTGGTCGATGCGGACGACGTAGAAGCCGACCAGGCGTTCCTGCGCATCGACCTTGAACAGCGAGGCGGTCCCGGTTTGCACCTGAACCGCGACATCCCCGAGGCCGCCGGGCTCATCGGCGCAGACCGGGGCGAGAATCCGCGCGGCAGTCTCACTCCATGCGACTCGGGACAGGGTCAGGTTCATGCGTGCTGGTAGAGGTAGTAAGCCAGGACGGCGGCACCGCCAACGAAGAGCAGCGTCGACGGGCTGGGCAGGTTCAGGCGGTTGGCCGTGGCTTGGCTGCCGCTGGTGGCGACGGTGAACGAGTTGTCGAAGGTCTGCGAGAACGGGCTTTTGATTGATCCATCATTGGCTGGGCTGACGCTGTTCGAGAACCGGCTTTCGAAGGTGGAATCCGTGGTTTGCCTGGCTTCGGACCGCCCCGCCGGGGGCGCCGGGGCATTTGCACCGCCGATCAGGGAGGAACCGATCGAACCGACCGCACCGATCAGCGCGGCAATGGTAATCGGGTCCATGGCCTAGCCCTTGCGCAGCAGCAGCCAGGCACCCCCGGCAATCAGCAGCAGAACAGACAGGTTCATTTGCGGATTGATCATCCCGAGACCGTTGCGGCCGATCTGCGCGTAGCGTCCATTCCAGAACAGCCCGCCGTTGGTCGCTTCGGCCTTGGCGTAGTCGAGTTGCATCTTGCCCATGCCGAGTTGACCGAGTACGCCGATGCCCTGTGACAGCAGCTTGGCCACGTCGGGCGTGATGACCGACGAATAGCCGGCGACGTTCTGCGGGCTGTTGGTCTGCTGCGCCGTGACCGGGATTCCATAGGTGCCGTTGGTCTGGGGTCCGACCGGCGTATCCCAGCCGGCCGGAGCGGTGTCGACGCTGCCCGAGATGTACGAGTTGACCGGTTGGTCCAGGTACGAATAACCGCCTCCGCCACTGCTTGGGCTCCAGTCGAGAAAATCGCTCATTGCCCGTCCTTACATATTGCCGAGAACGTCGAGCACCTCGATGACAGCAGTCACGGTATCGGCCGCGCTGAACGTCGGGTTGAATTCCAGGCTAACCATGTCCTGCGTCTTGATCGCGTTGGCGTAGTTGTTGTCGCAACACGGGTCGAAGGTGTACAGGTTGGTCTGGGTCGTCTTCTGGTATTCGCCGAGGTAGAAGGTGTTCACGGCCGCCGGGATGTTGTCGAAGACGACGATGCCGTTCTTCTTCACCTCGAGCAAGGTCATGTTGCCGGTATGGGAGAAGTGCACGCGCTTGACGATTGCGCCACGGTTGGCGATGTCGATCAGCTTGAACGGGAACTTGCCCGAGCCGCCGAACGATGACGTGAACATGATCTGCTTGGCGATGATGCCGAGCGGAGCCGGCGGGCCGAGTTCGCTGTAGCTGTCGAGGGCCGGCGTCGTGGCACCGGCGATGGTGACTTCCATCGTCAGGCTGGATACGCCTTGGGCGGTGTTGATGTTGCCCAGGTACTCTTCGGCCATGTCCTTGGCGCGCGGCTCGGTGAAGTCGATGGACAGGTACGAGGCGGACGCAGCCAGGCCACGGTACTGATTCATCAGGTCTAGACGGGAACCGGAGTTTACGACA
>Ga0213919_1000882_pt1 | contig 12039 bp, 5 predicted proteins | sample McNCre317MG_FD_161056 | JGI IMG/M metagenome (GOLD analysis project Ga0213919, IMG submission 161056) | Freshwater microbial communities from McNutts Creek, Athens, Georgia, United States - 3-17 MG | ecosystem: Environmental > Aquatic > Freshwater > Creek | place: USA: Georgia | collected 2017-06-12 | reverse complement strand
AAGGTAGCGTCCCGTGCCGGTGACTGGGAATCCCTTCGCCGATCTTCCGCGCCTCATCCAGCAGTTCGTTGATGACGAGAAGGCTGCTCGCGAGAAGGCTGCTCGCAAGGCCACCATCACGACGCGCTCGTTCATCTCCCGCCCCGCGCGCCCACGGACCATCGCCCGTCGAGGCCGGAACTTCCCCGTCCTGGCCTCGAACCTGCGCTGGGTCTCGGGCAAGGACTCCGAGGCCGCCGTCGAGTTCGACATCGCTGACGCCGATACCCGCATGAAGTTCTGGATCGTTCAGGAGATCGGTTCCGGCCAGCGGGCCACCATCAAGCGTGGCGGATCGGCGAATCCGGGCGGTCGTCCGAAGAAGGGCAACACCTACGTTCGCTCCGTGCGCGCGCAGCGCGGCCGAGCCATCGGGCATGGCGGCCTTGCCTTCGGCACGGGCCCGGTCGGCAAGTGGACGCGCCCCGGTGCAGCCAAGGGCCAGCAGATCCAGATCGTCAAGAATCTCTCCGGTGTCCCCCCGTGGTCCATTGGCCGGTTGCCGCGCATCATCATCAGGCGCGAGATCGAGGGGCGTCACATGGTTGCCCGAGGGGCAGAAGCAGGCTTCCGTCAGTACGAGACAGAGGTGCTGGCGGCAGCACGACGTGCTTTTGGAGGATCCTCTCAACCGTGAGGGACGGGAGAGAGACCGCCATCGTCGTGAACATATCCAACCGATGAAAGAACGGAGGTGAGACAGCAGAATGGCTATTCGAGCTGGGCAAATCCTGCATGTTGCCAACAGTTTCGTAGTTGACCGTATCCAGACCGGTGGTCCTGGGAGCCTGAACATTCCCCAGGAGAAGATCAAGGAACTGGGCAACTACCAGTCGGTGGGTATCGTTCGCGACGTCCCCGACCTTTCCTTCAACCTCGATTGTCTCGATGTAGACACAGAGATCGAAGGGATCCTGACTGGCAACGCCGACCCGAGTGCGGCTGCCGATCACACGACCTACAACCTCATCAACGCCAAGCCGATTGATGTCGTCAGCCCGTGGAAGTCGCCGTATGGCGCTTTCGCGATCGTCAAGGGCTGCGCCATCCCTCAGCTGACGCTGGAGAGTGCGTCATACCGCTACGGCCTCAAGGAGAACGCGGCCGAGCAGTTCTCTCTCAAGGGTGATTCGATCTTCTACGTGCCGGGCGTCCCGGTGCGCGAGACCTTCACTGGCAACTCGATCCTCACCACGTTCGCGTACGCGGCTGGCCCTGCCCTCCTCTACACCGAGGGTGGCACGTCCATCTACGCGCTCAACGTGTCCGTCGATGGAGTCCGTCAGACCCTGGGAACCGACTACACGGCGACGGCTACCAACGTCGTGTTCACCGACCCTCCGGCCACGGGGGCGAAGATCGCCGTCGTGTACGGATCGTCGGACGCGGCGTCGTACCTCCAGGCCGTCCATCAGGGCGTGTCGGTCAAGCCTGCCGCGATTCGCGGCAAGGACATCGACGTGTACTTCTCCACGGACATCCTCGGCAGCCCTGTCGAGGTCAAGTGGCCGGATGTCACGTCGGCGAACATCGACTGGCGCGTCACGCTGGAAGATGACTTCGAGTTCGGCAATCCCCACGCGGTCTACCGCGAGGCGACTGACGTCCCCGAGGTCACCGGCTCTCTCGGCCTGCGCCCGCGCAGCCTGGAGTACCTCTTCACCCGCCTTGCCCAGATCACGGGCGTCGACGAGGCCGATGTCATCGGCCCGCAGGCATCTGTGGCTGGCGCTCTGCGGATCGTCCTGAAGAACCCGGACTCCGGTGGCTCGTCTGCCGTTCCGGCCGGGACCGTCCTGAAGACGCACTACATCCCCGCCGCCCGGTTCACCATTCCGGGCTACGAGGGCCGCGTCTCCCAGAAGGTCGACATGACTCTGAACTTCGAGAGTGATGACGGCGTTCTGGAAACCAGCAAGGGAACCCGCGCGTAGCGCTGGCTCATCAAAGAAGGGGCGATCTCCGCGAGGGGGCCGCCCCTTCTTGATTTCCCCTGCGGGTAGGCCGATGAAGGGGCATGGACATGGAGAAGGCGCCACCCCGGCAGAAGGCCCTCTACTCAGCCATGGAGGAGATCGCCGACGTCCATGGGAAGTTCGACCAGACCACGGGCAACGAGGGCGCGCACTACGTGTCTCCCAGCCCCTTCGCCGGAACGGGTATGCAGTGCTCGAACTGCTACTTCTACGAGGGGCCCCGTGCCTGCGAGATCGTTGACGGCGACATCGCCCCCGACGCGGTATGCAAGCTCTGGCTCATTCCCCAGGAACTCCTCACGGCGACTGAGAAGGCGTATCAGGCAATCCTCGCAAGGTGAACCATCGCACGGCTGGAACTGGGCACCACCATGGAAATGAACAAGAATCTGAATTGGAGGAAGCGTGTCCTCACGCAACATCAAGGCCCGCAAGAAGCTCACGGAGCTCTTCCGGCGCGGAGTCGAAGTCCGGTTTGACGCCGAGGGTGGCCACCTAGGGCCGTTCCTGGACGAGGACGGCAAGGAGATCCCGCCCACTGACGATCAGGTGGCGATGTGGATCCAGCCACCCTCCCCCTATCAGCGCGAGATGGCCATGCGCGATGCGCAGGCCGCACGGGCGAAGGCCATGCTCCGTGCCAAGCGCGATGAGAACTCCGAGGAGTTCCTCACGTCGAAGGCGTTCCTCGCCGAGATGACCGACGAGACCCTCGTGGAGTACCTCCTGCTCGTCGGGACGGAGGAGCGCCGGAACGAGGCCATCCGCGATGTCCTGAGCCGGGAGGAGTGGGCCGACTTCCCGACTCTCCAGGACGCCTTCCGTCGCATGGAGGAGCAGGACGGCGATCCCGAATCAGACGAGTATCGAGATCTGATGGAAGCCGATCGGCGATACGGCAAACAGGTGTCAGAGCGGGAGGCCGAACTCGCTGATGCCGCCCGAGACTCCCTCGGCTACTTCCAGCGCGAGGAACTGGAGCGGCGTGCGCTGGAGCAGCGATCGGAACTGTCGGGCTCTCAGGCGTTCATGTCCGAGTACGAGAAGCAGATGATGTTCTACGCCATCAGGGACATCGAGAACAACGCGAACCTGTTCTTCGACTCAGTGGACGAGTGGAACGAGCAGCCTGAGGAGATCCGCAGCGTCGTGGTCGACGCCCTCACGTTGTTCATCGGGGAGGCCGCAGAGGCAAAAAACTCGCCAGGGGCGGTGTCTGGATCGGACTCGTCAGCGCTGCCCAGCGAGCCGGAGACTTCCGCACCCTCTACCCCAAGGGAGTCGACCGAGTAGACGAAGTGAGCTGGTTCCTCCAGGTGGCGATCGAGCACGCGCTCCAGGTCATCAACTGGCACGAGAACCTGCCGAAAGAAGATGTACCGCCTGAGCACTTGTGGGCGGATGCAGAGGGATTGGAAAAGTGGTGGGCCCGCGTTGATGCAAGGCGTGACGATGGGTACACCGGCGGTGCGGATGATGACGATTCCGGCCCTGACGAGATGCAGCAGAACGACTTGGCGCGCTACCTCAAGGATTAGGGCTGAGAATGCGAATTAGGACGCGTGTCTGATGGCGGGCAAGAACGACTTCTACATTTCCTTTGGGTCGAACGCCACCGAATTCTCCGCTGCCCTCGCCAAGGATCTCCAAGGGGCGCAGAAGTCGATCGGCGAGCTCACCACGCTGGTTGAGCGACTGGAGCAGGCACAGGGTCGCATGAAGGCGGGGAAGCCCGCTCCCGCTCCCGTCCCCGGCGCGGCCCCCGTCCCACCGCCTACCCCGCCCAAGGGAGGCGGGAAGGAAGCTGCCGGGACCGCCATGGTCGACATCTCGGCGATGGCGCAGGACATGAAGGCGCTCCAGACCGAGACCTGGAAGATGGTCCAGAATCTCGGGACCGCCATCACGGGCATGGAGACCCTCATCCGTCGCGCCGTGGGCAAGACGACACATGACGACAAGAGCGATGCAGCGACAGCGGCCTACGACAAGCAGGGCAGGCGGGTTTATCGCCCCGGCGTCACCGCTGCCGATGTCGGGCGAACGATCGACAAGCACGGCAACCCCGTCGATCCGTCGAGGAAGCTCGGTGGACAGTGGCCATCGCCAGCCTTGGGTGACAAGTGGACTCAGGATCAACTCAAGGCGAGCAAGACGAGCATCGCCGAGGTGGCCAAGGCCGCGAAGGACGCGGTAACGACGATCTCGAATACGCCGACGCAGATCGTCTCCGAAGTGTCGATGGATGCCGTGGTCTCGGCGATCAAGAACCAGACCAAGTCCATGAACAAGGGCATCGAGGCGATCGTCAACGCGATCAACAACAACGGCACCGGCAAGAACCCTCCCGGTGGCGCTCCCGGTGGCGGCGGCAAGGGCAAGGGCGGTGGTGGCGGCAGCAAGGGTGTTACGGCACCGATGGCCGTCGATACCGATGCGGCTGGCGTCAGCCTCATCGACGAGACCACTGTCAGCACTGCGGGTCTGGGCAAGACGGCTGCCCGGCGAGTCGAGCGTGCGAAGAAGCGGAACGCTGACGCCAAGGCGGCACTGGCAGCGGCGCGCACCGAGGGCAACGAGGAGAAGATCGCCAAGGCCGAGGAAGAGGCCCAGCGCGCGTCTGCGTTCTTGGCGACGGCCGCTCTCCCCCGAGCCAAGGTCAAGGCCGACAACGAGAAGTTGCGTCGGGCTGAGCGCGAGCAGAACAGGCAGCGTCTTTCGGAGATCGACGAAGCCCTCGGGATGACCGAGGACATGGCCGCCCTGCGTTCCTCGGTGGCCGCACGCAAGACCACGCGCAAGCAGTTGCATGGGATTCTCGACGCCTACAGGAACATGGACCCCTCGTTCATCCCCACGCGGATGGATGGCTCGCCGATTACGCGCAACCAGAACACGAAGGCCGGTCCCCTCGTCGACATGGTTGAGCAGGTCGTCGGCAAGCGCCAAGAGGCGATGAAGGCCGCGATCGATCCGAAGTTGCTGCCGTTCATCGACAAGACCCTCTCGATGATCGACAAGACGGCTCGCTCGTTGGCCGCCGCAGAGAAGACCCTGAGCGAGCACTACGCGTCTGGTGGCGGCAGCCTCAAGATGCAGCCCGGTACGCAGCGCGACTCCGGTCACGCTGGCCCAGGAAGCCTCACTCGCGTTCCCCTTGGTGACGGGACATTCGCTCCGGTCGCCTTCGACGTCATGCCTGGATCTCGCCCCGAGAAGCGCGTCAAGGGCACCCCGAGCATGGGCGCAGCCTTCGGTCGCAAGGAGATGACGGCTGAGGAGTATCTGGCCGCCAGCGGCGAGTCGCGCTTCCTCGGCCCAGGAACCCTCGCCCCCTTCGGGACCACGGCGGGTGTCGGAACCGAGAAGCAGGTCCGTGCTGCCATGAAGGCGCGGCAGGATGCGTTCGCCCAGATCAAGGGCGCTGCTCGCTCCAACGTCATGGAGTTGATGCAGGACTCGCAGCCCGTGGACTTCTTCCATCCCAGCCTCATGGAGGCTGCGAAGAATCCCGTGGACAAGAACGGCAAGGAGCGCTCGAAGGCCGACATCGCGCGAGCGGTGAAGGGCGTGCGTGCCGTCCAGAGCGCGGCGCGCGTCATCGACAACCTCGGCGCGATGATCGAGGGGCTCGACCAGCGCTGGGCTGCCCTGAGCGCAGAGGCCGAGAAGCTCATCAACCTGCGCGACACCCAGGGGCTGACCAAGGGCCAGACCTCGCGGCTGAGCACCGTCCAGAAGGCGATGAAGGAAGTCGAGGCCTATCGGGCATCGACGCTCACGCCGGAGATGGACCAGTTCCGCACTCCGAGCTACCGCCTCGGTCTGGCGACGCGGCAACTGACGCGCTGGGGTGGACCCGGTGGCGAGGATGCCTTCTACGGTCGATATGGATACCCGCCCATAGTTCCTCCGGGCGAGGGTGGCTATGAGGGCCAGCGCCTCAACAACATCGAACGCAATCAGCAGGCGCGTCAGAACCGCGACGCCATGCTGGGTGGACTGAACGAGACGCTGTTCGGTGGCAGCACCGCCATGGGAGCGGGTGCGGGGTCACGTCGCAAGCAGCAGCTCTACCCCGGTGTGCGCCTGGACTGGAAGACCGGGACCGTCGCTCCGGTCGACATGGGCCAGCAGCGCATGTCGGCCATCCAGAGGGCATTCGGGACGCTTGGCTCCAAGCAGCTCACCGAAGCCGACATGGAGCCCTTGACCAAGGCCCTGCGCAAGGCGAAGCAGGCCCTAATGGGCATCGACAAGGGGACGCACACGGTCGAGGACTTCGACCGCGCCATGTCCAAGTTCAACGACGCCTTCGTGCGCGCCACAGGGATCCAACTCCCCTTCGCAACCAAGGTCGACTCCACGGGCAAGACCCTGAAGGTGTGGAGTCAGGTCATTGCGCAGAACGCTGCCGATGTCGAACTCTCCGCAGACAGGGCGGTCAAGGCTGCGGGGCGCAAGCGCACCATCCGCATGGAGGACATGGGGGCCAACCTCAACGACCCCGCATCCATCACGCAGCCGCAACTGAGGGACACGGCGCGACGGGCCATGGCCCCGCTAGGCGATCTTGGGAACGCCTTCAACAACGCGCGCGAGGCGATCGAGCGAACCAAGAAGGCCTCCACCGTCCTGAAGACGACTGCTGACACCATCACGGCGGGGACGATAGGCGGCCAGCAACTGGGCTCCCTGTCCTACCAGAAGACGAAGAGCGGTCTGGAGTTCGGTGGCATCACCATCGATCCCAGCATCAAGGGAACCAAGCAGGAGCAGTTGGTTCGCAGCCAGTTGATGAAGTTGCTGGAGGAGCAGTCGTTCCTCGCTGCGTCACCAGCGGATCGCAAGATCGGTCGGGCGCTGCCGATCTCGGGGCTCCCCACCGGAGCAGACATGCCGCTGTGGCTGGCGAAGCTGCGGGTGGGCAGGGGTCCGAATGAGACGGACATCGATTACTCGCGTCGCACCATGGGCGACAAGAGCAACGGCGTCAAGGGCAGCGTGCAGACGATGCGCGAGGACGCGGAGCACATCGACACCGCGATCAAGCACCTCGCCTCCATCCTGAGCGTCGATGCGAGCACGCTCGAAAAGGCCATGAAGATGGACGTGAGCGCTCACGCCGAGGCTGGCTTCATCGGCGCTCAAGAGATCGCGTCCATCAAGACCGTCATGCGTCAGGCTGGTATCCGCTGGTCCAAGGGCATGAATGAGGCCCTGATGGGGGCCAAGAACCTTGATGAGTTCTGGGCTGCGTACCAGAAGATGCTCAAGGACGGGACGTTGAAGATGACGTCCAATCCGGGGACCAAGTTCGACAAGATGGGCGACGAGGTAGACGCCCGAAAGACCAAGGTCGTCGGGACCGTCGAGGAGTGGCGCAAGAAGAGGGACAAGTTCCTCGCGCAACTCAAGAAGGACGAAGAAGCCTTCGACAAGATGATCGGCGACGCCGGGCTCCAGGGCGTCTCCCGCAAGAAGATCGAGCGCGAGGCCAACCGCCTTGATCGTCGTGGCGTGCAGGACACCGGCACCGAGGACGAGAAGAAGCGGCTCCAGACGCTCCAGCAGATCCTCAAGGCGTGGGACGACATCATCCGCAAGCGCGCGGATTACGACTCGATGCGCAAGAGCACGCCGAGTGCCGCCGACACGCTCGCACAGGTGGGGAACATCGCGTCCCCGCAGATGCTCGCGGCGCTGGAGAAGAAGGCGGCGCTGGAACGCAGGCAGTCGGCGCTGAACCGTCTTGGCCAGATGAACCCGACCGCACTCACCCCAGGCTCAGAGGGGATGAGGCAGTACGAGGAGACGCTGGCTACTGCGGCTGGCGGCAGCAAGAAGTTGGAGGAGGCCGCGCGCAGTGGTGACGTGCGCGGTCCTCGTATCCAGAAGGCGCTCGCCAGCATCAAGAAGAAGATGGCGGATGTCGATGCCGACATCGCCGCGATCGACGCTGGTGTGGCGCAGGTAAGCAAGCCGACCCAGCAGACGACCGCTGCGAGCAAGGAAGTCGAAGCGTCGATCCGCGAGTGGCAGAAGCAACTCAACGTGCGTGAGCGCCTGTCGGCGATGCGTCAGGTCGAGAAGCTCATGACGCAGGGGCAGCCCATCCCCGATGAGCTACTGGGACGTGCGGCTGTTTCCGCGCCGGGACAGCCGCGCTCCGCGTCGTTCATGCGCGCGGTCGGTGGCAACAACATCGTTGGCGTCCAGAACGCCATCAAGGCCGCTCAGGAAGAGGCCAAGGGAACGCCGTCCATGGCGACCCTGCGCGCGAACATCGCAGCCGCACAGGGTGGCGCTGCTACTGCGGGAGCCGCTGGCGGTGGTGGAGCCGCTGCATCTGGACGCGTGTCTGGAGGCTTCGACGAGTGCTGCAACAAGATCGTCAAGGTACTCAACGACATCCATGCCCTGCTCAAGACGGGCATCCCCACCCGCCCGGCTACAGGAGCGGGAACCACCACTCCCGGTCAGATCACCCTTCCCACCTCGCCGCCCGGCATCAAGCCCATCACCCTCCCGACCTCTCCCCCGAGTGGCAAGGGCGCAGCAGCCGCAGGCGTGGCCGGTGGCAACATGTCTGCCTACACGGGGATGCTTGGCTCGAATGCTCCTGAGCTCAATGCGGAGGAGCAGGCGGCTCTTGCGCGCGCGGGTGCGCAGCAGCAGAAGGCCGCCAGTGCGTCGATCGCGGAAATCTCGCGGGAGAACCGCATCGCCGAGGCGATGACCAAGGTCAGCGCGGCAGCCAAGACCGAACTGGAGGCGCTCAAGGCAGCCGCCAAGGCCGGTGCAGACAAGACCGAGATCACCAAGCGCATGGAAGCCGTCTATGCGCAACTGCTGCCGACAATGCAGAAGATCTCCGCAGAGGATCGTCGCGCGACCGTCAAGGGGATGCTGTCGCAGGCATCGGGTCAGCCGGTCACCAATCAGGACATGACGTCGCTGGCCAAGACGGTTGGCGATGTGGCCAACGCAGGCAAGCGCGAGGGCAACAAGGCGGGCTACGGCATCGGCGTCGGCATGGGCGAAGGGGCCATGACCGGCTTCGAGCGCACCATGTTCGGCGGCAACGGGTTCTGGTCACGCGTCATCCACAGCACGGGCACGTTCCTCGTCCGTAACTTCACGGCAGGGTTCGTCTTCGGCCTGACCAATGCGCTCCAGGACATCATCCGTCAGGGCATCGAGACCGAGGCCGTGTTCGTCCGAGTGAGCAATGCCCTCGAAGCGACGAACCGCAAGGCCGGGAACATGAGGACCGAACTCCTCACGATCTCGACCGACTACGGCGTCTCGCTGGAGACGGTCTACAAGACCGCTGCTGGCCTGACGGGCATGTTCGAGAACGTCGGGGACATCTCCAGCGCGACGCGAGCCATCTCCGCGCTGGACATGATCTCCGGTGGCGCACTCAGCGCGGGCGAGGGTATCGGCGCGTTGTCGTCGATCACCAACGCCTACGGCGTGAGCGGAGCCGATGACCTCTGGCACGTGGCCGATGTTCTGACGGTCATCCAGAACCGCCTGGGTACCAACATCGAAGTCACGGCTGAAGGCCTTGGTCGCATCGCTGGCCTTGCCAAGCAGTTGGGCCTCCCGCTTGAGGATGCCGCCACCTACATCGGCGCTATCGCCAAGTTGACGAACCAGACTGGCTCGGCAGCAGGCGAGCAGTTCCAGCGCATCATCGCCGTCATGCAGACGGGACGCGGCCAGAGTGTCCTGCTCAAGAACCTCCAGGGCACGGGGATCGGCGATGCTCTCGCCCCCAATGCCGTGACGGGTATGCGCGACTACGACAAGGCCCTGAAGATCCTGCTGGCCAACTACACCAGCCTCAATCAGGCCCAGCGCGAGAACATCACCACCACCCTCGGTGGCCAGCGTCAGGCCGCAGCACTGAACGCCCTTCTGGAGCAGGGCGCGAAGGTTCTCGACACCGCACGCGCTGCTCATGACGCCAATGGTCAGGCGCAGGAGCGGATGGATGCCATCACCAGCCAGCTCAACACCAAGATCAAGATCATGCAGGCGAACTTCGTCTCGCTCGGCGCGGAACTGGTGCGCTCAGGAATCTTGAACTTCTTCGGCGTCCTGCTCGAACTCCTGAACAAGACGGTTGGCGCGACAGCAAAGGTGTTCGCCACTGTCAACACCTTCATCGACAACAACGCAATTCTCGGGGCGATCAGAAATCTGGCTGGGTTCGGCGTAGGCCTTGCGGCCACTATCTGGCTGGCGTCCAAGGCCTTCACGGGCATGAGCATCGCCATCAAGAACACCTCTGCGGCTGCTGCTGCGTTGATGCCTGCTCTCGGTAAGTTGGCAGGAGAGACGCAGGTTGTCACCGTCCTCACTGCGGAGCAGACGGCAGCGCAGGTCACCAACTCTGAGGCCATGCTGCTGCGTTCCGCGACAGCCAATGGCGACGTTCTGGCTCAGCAGCGACTCCTTCTAGCACAGGAGGCAGGGCAGGCCGGGGTCATGGTTGCCCCGCTTGGAAATAAGAACGGTCGTCTGGCTACGGCTGCTGACAAGTCACGCACGCGGGCCGCTGGTCTTGCCACTATGGCCAAGGAGCGCGAAGCCGCACTTGCTGCTGCACGTACGGCGGCAGCGGGAGATGTTGCTCTCGCCGCCAGTGGTGCGGGGCAATTGTTCACTCCGGGCAAGGATCCGGGAGCCGGGCCGCGAGCCAGCCGCATGTGGGCGATGGAGAAGGAGGCCAAGGCGCTCAGGATGGCAGAGAAGGGCAGCCTTCTCGCCGCCACTGGCATGGAGGCCTTGAATACCGCTCTCCACTCCACCGCGCTGTGGGCGATGGGACTGCGTGTTTCGCTCATGGCAATCGCCGCTGTTGGCGTGGTTGTCGCACTGAACGCGATGAACCGCGCCAAGGCCGAAGAGGAAGTACAGAACGCCTACAAGGCAAGGTTCACGGAGGCGGGGCGCAACACCAAGCCGGGAGAGAAGGGCCCGGCTTACGTCGGCCCAGGAACCGACGCGATGCTCACCACGCGCGAGGACGCGCAGTCGTGGAGCAGCGGATACCTCAACTCGATCAGCGACATTGTTGTCGGCAACGACCTCAAGAACATCAATGGCATCGGCGATATAGCGATGCTCGGCTTGAAGTACGGGCCAGGATTGCCGATCACCCTCGGCAAGAATGCCGTCGACGCATTCATGGGAGATCAGGGCGCACGGAACGCTGGCGACTTCTCCATGACGGACTACGCCAAGGACGTGAATGGCAAGTTCGGCGCTGGGGCCATCAAGAAGCTCCGTGAGGTCGGTCAGGCTCCCGGCGCGACGGTGAAGAAGTTGCAGGATGCCCAGGCAGAACTCGCCAAGGGCATGGACGACATGGCAGCGAAGGTTGCCGCTGACGAGAGCCTTGAGCCAGCGCAGAAGGCTGCGATCCTCGCCTCCCTGGAGGAGACGCAGAAGTACGCGATGATCGCAAGCAATAGCCTGATGGCTGGCCTCCAGGGCGTCAGCAACGTGAACCAGATGCTGTCCGATCAGATGAAGAAGATCGATCAGTACGTGCAGACCATGCAGACGGTCACCATGTCTGGTGGGGCTGACATGACCGCGTGGGTCAAGGGCATGGAAGCCATCATCGAGGACATGGGCCTCCAGGAGGGCAACGCCGTCCTGCCGCTGCTCCAGAAGATGAAGTACGGTCAGCTCGGCAAGGTCGACTTCGCTCGTATGCAGTTGGAAATCCTGCGCAAGGAGGCTGACTCCGCTCAGGCCGCCATGCTGGCAGCCCTCAAGTCTGGAATGCTGGAGCCTGAGGAGATCGAGCGTCTCGTCACTGAGTTCGAGGGCAAGGTCGCGGCTGCCGCACAGCAGGAGCAGACGGTCTTCGATCTGCGGATGCAGTCGTACTCCGATCAGGCGACACTCGCTGCGCGTGGTGGAGACCCGACCAAGGCTCCGCTGCTGCGGTACCAGCAGAAGACCGATGTCCTGAAGAACAAGCGCACGGCCATCCAGGCTG